>WBZX01000492.1_pt1 | contig 35792 bp, 29 predicted proteins | sample 5204211 | NCBI WGS metagenome assembly WBZX01 (sample SAMN12344362, study PRJNA552823) | activated sludge metagenome | biome: Activated sludge suspended growth; feature: Nitrification reactor; material: Wastewater; isolation source: activated sludge from nitrification reactor of wastewater...
GGCTCGACCTTCTGCATAGACCGAAAGACGGTCTGGGCTTCGTCGATGATGACGGCAGACCCAGGCTCCACATGTGGAAAGGCCTGCAGCACTTCGACCGAGTCTTTCCAAATCGTGATCTGTTGTTGAAGGGTGTCGAGGTCGATCCCGGTGAAGAGGGACAATCGATCCAGGAAAATCCCATCGACCGCGATATAGAGCCGTCGCCCTTGTTTGACCCAGGGCAGAAACTTCTCACAAATCGCGTGATAGGACTTCCCCGAGCCTGGCACCCCTTCATACAGTTCGATCATCGAAGACTCCTGAGATACACCCAAATCCACAGCGCCAAGATCACCGTCCACGCATAGGCCCAGCCCATCACCAATTGATTCATGATCCCCACCGGACAAAAGGGATCGTCTGTAAGATGAACCGAGTACCCATAGCGCTCGCCACGATGGCCAGCGCCTGACTCATGCCCGTCGCGCCCAGCACCCACGCATATTGATCCGGAATCACCGGCAGGGTGAGACCTGCCGTCCCTATGGTGGCGAGCGTGCTGTCCGCCACGGAGAGCAGCGAATCCCAGATGCCGAGGCCCCAATCCGTGAGCGAAAAGAAGAATTCCTGCAGCCAGCAATAGATGAGCGTCAGAATGGCCGTCATGTCGTTTGGCTTCCTCCGACGAAGATGATGCGATAGGCGGCAATAGAGGCCGTGGCAATGACGAGGGTTCGCAGCACCGTGAAGAACCAGGCCCATTGATTGAAATCGACTTGCTGACTGCCAAAGAAGGCCGAGGGCAGGGCAATCACCGGCAAGGTCGAGGGCCAGGTGAGCGACTTCAGCAGGTTCAGCGTCCCAAGTAAGCCGCTGGACGCCCAGATGGTCTGATGCGCCTGCAAAACTGTGCCGAACGTCCGGCTCTCATGCGAGCCGACGGCACACGATGCAGTCGCCTGCGTCTCTTCATGTTGCGTCGTCGAGCCGTCCGGATTCTGCGTTGTCGTCGTGGTCGTAGTCGTCGTCTGCTGCTGCGTGTTCTGCTGCGGCGTACTGGCCGGAGGTGGGACCGTGTCGACCACGACGATATCGCCGGCCGGCACGGGCTTCGGCTTCACGGTCGTCGGCATCTCGGTCGGCGTCACTGCCTGAGAAATGGTCGTATCAGCTGGCTGGGCCGAGCCAGTAGTGCCAACCGGATTGGTATGAGTCTCGACAGACTTCGGATCGCTGGCCGGGAGCCCGCCGACATAGTTCGCCACCTGCTGTTGCGTCGGCGGAATCAGCGCATCTTGAATCGGTGAGGTGGAACCGGGAATGCCTTTTCGATGGCACACATACAGCGTGTAGCCGCCGACGGCTGGACCATTCACAAAGAAGTTGCCGGTGAAGAAGACGGCGGTACTGAGGCTTTGAAACGGCCCGACGACCCAATCATGCTGATATTCCGTATCGACCGCGCAGAGCGGGACATTGGTCGCGCTGAATTGAATGGTCGCGTTGGGATAGGCCGGATTGCCTGGCGTATTCGTGCCGAAACCGGGGAACGTCTGCACGCCTGCGTTCGAGCTTGTGACCTGCCAGCCGCCCGGCGTCGAGGCGGCAGTTTTGACCGCTGAAAGATCGGCCTGCGAATAGTACATCTGAGCCAAGACCAACCCCGCACTGACTCCAAGGGCCGCCCATCCCACTGGACCTGCCACCATGCGGACGGCCATCGAGGCAGCCGACGGGGCAAGCGCGACCGTCGCCACCTGATTTGCCAAACCCGAGCGTTGCGCGGCCAGATACGCGATGCGTTCAGCCTGCGCCACCACCCTCGAATACTGCGTGGCGGTTTGCGCGAGGGATTCGCCGGGTGCCACGCAGAACGAGACGAAGAGAGCCCAGATGAGAGACACGTAACTGGTGAGGGTAAAAAGTTTCATAACCGTCCGACTCCCAAGCCGGTGAGGAAGGCCAGTAAGAAGATCGCGACCAGAATCATTGTCAGATCCACCGGCCTTCCTCCCTGTGCGGTTACTTCAGGATTTCCAAACCAGACAAATCGAAGAACACACGGCCCGTCTGCTCGAACTTCCGCACTTCGATCGATGCCCGAGCCTGTTTCCCTTCGGCTTGCTTGCAGACCTCGATCAGCGGCATCTGATCCTCCGGAATCCCCAAGCGCAGCACCCCTGGATCTTTGCCCTTCACATAAAAATCCACCGATCGGTAGACCTTGCCTTCCCGGCTCCTCCGTTCCACATAGCCCTGCACTGCGCCCTCCGCTTTGACTTGCATCGTCGAGACCTCCTGAATAGTGAGTGAATTTCGAGTCAGCCAAGCGCCTGACCCACACGCCCCGGCCTTCGGACCGGGCTTTTGGCCTGAGACAGAATTCCGAATCGCATGCCGTACAGCTCACATATAGGGCGCCTTGTACCCACTTGCACCGACAGCCTCTTGTTCCACAGCCTGGACACATGCGTCGCCACGACCCGTTATGAAACTCTAAGGACATAGGGGGTCCCTCGCTTGCGCTGCTTCAGCAACGCATAGTGCTTTTGCGTCCATCGCTTCGTGCCCGCATAGATCATTTCCATCAGGAACTGATCACCCCGGCAAGCCACGACGACGGCGAGCATGGGACTGATCGCATTGGCCAGCCAGGCCGCCACATCATCCAACCGCTGCTGAATCCGTTCGACGACGAGCCGGCAGCGCATGAAGCCTTCGGTCAGCGCTTTCCACCAGCTGACCAACGGCGCCCGATACTTTTCATAGGATTCCGCTTCTCGCGTCGTCTCTCGGAAATCGACATAGGAGCGGAGCACGCCGACCAAAAACGCCCGCCAATCTTCAGGATCAAGAGTCAAAAGGGCCTTGGCACAGGCTTGGGCTCGATCCTGCTTAAATTCCAGTTCCCATCGGACACCGTATAAGGCCGCGTCTTCCCGGCCTTTCGCTTGAAGTTCCAGCCGTTTGTCGTAGACCCGCAGCATCGTTTGACTCTCTCGACTGCCAAAGTAGAGCGTCTCTCCGGTCCGAACGCCCTCACGATGATTCGAGGCTTGAATGACTTTGAACTGTTTGGAGCGGCTGACCACCTGTCCGGCCTCCACGGCGAGGCGGACGGTCTCCACTGCGACAGAGGCCTCCCGGTCGTCCAAGGCCACATCGATGCGGGTCACATGGCCCTTCTGGGCAAAGATCCAGGCCAACACGGTTTTCAGCTTGGTCTCGTCCCACTGGGAGACGATCCCTGCCGAGAGATCCACATGCACTTCCTTCGGATTGCGAGGAGCACCCGTCCCCAGTTTGCCAACGCCCGTCTTGCCTTCCGTCATGAGGTGCGCCACGGGATAGCCGCGAAAGCCGGTCTCACTCTGGAACCAATCGCCACCAATGAGCGTGATCACGTCGGCGACTTCAGCCTTAGGCAGTGTGAAAGCCAGCCAATCGATGGTTTGGGTGAATCCTCCTGAACCGCTCATTTCTTCACCCTTGGCTTCTGTGCTATGGACGCCCCCGTCTTACCAAGTCGGGGGCTGGTCCGCTGCGCGCGCCGCCGGCTTGCGCCGCCGGTCGCGCTGCGCTCTCCCTCCTTCTTCGTGGACACGACACCGGTCAGACTGTGCCCCTTGGCCTTCAGGGCCTCCTTCACGCGTTCGAGGTCGAAGCGCACAAACCGACAGAATCGATCCACGGGAATCTCCCCCTTGCGGTACGCCCGTCGGATTGACTTCGGACTGACTTTGAGGACGGCGGCTAGCTCATCGACGGTCAACCAGGTGTGTTCCATCACGTCTCCTTTGCGTTGCGGCACACGATGCATGGCCGAACCATACGCATCGGCGTGCGGTGGTGAAAGAGGCCCGTTCGTGGACACTAGGGGACAGCGGGGGACACTGGGGGACAGGAGTTCACGGTAGAACAGACCAGCATGCAGCACGCCGTAAGGAGGGTCTCAGGCCGAGCTCGAAGGGTCACCACGAACTCCTCCTCACGGACGGCACTCGCGCAGGCCGCTCCAGACGTGGCGAAACCAGCACGTCTGCAGTTCAGAGCAACACATCCAGACTTCGGCGCTATGTGGGAGACGCGCGTGTGGTCACTACGTATAGGCCCACATCGTCATCGTGATTTGAGCAAAAATACGCCACTAGGGCCAAAAAACATGCGCTAGAGATGAATGGCCCTATTTGACGAAGCAGGTACGGCTATTACCACGTGATCCCGACAGTGGCCCTCACACTGCTGCAATTCAAATGCGAACTAGGGTGTGCCTATAACCGCGCGGAATTGTGCGAGTTGCGACGTGGAGAAGGCCCGAGAAATCAGGCGGGCGCAAAAAAGGTCTCTGGCAGTCGAAATCTGCCAGGCGTTATTGATCGGATGGCATGGCAGTTTATCTGACGAGGTTGGCTGGAACGGAAGACGAAATATTTTTGCATTTTCCTGTGGCGATTCCACGTCTAGTGGTATTCAAGCGAATCTACGTAGTGCGAGAACGAAAATATGCTTCTGTCAATATCGTCTCCATCTCGAAGAGGAGCGCTCAATATGTGGCTTCATACAGTGCGTGCGTGGTGCCTGGTGCTGTTGTGCGGCAGTCTCACGGGAGTCGTTCAGCCGGTCAGTGCGAAGGAAACGGATACCGCTGAGCCGATCCAGGGCATCAGTGCGTCGGTGCAACCCGATCTGTTCACCGGGGTGCTGACGACGAGTGTCCCGCTCCTTGTTCCGCCGGGTCGCCATGGCATGCAGCCGACACTTGCGCTGTCCTATGAGAGCAGCGCTGGCAATGATTGGGGGGGGATGGGGTGGAAGTTGGGCCTCGGCGCCGTGGAGCGGCAAACGCGCTTTGGCGTGGACTACACGGCACAGGACTACACGTTGGGTGTCAACGGCATCGCCGGCGATCTCGTGCAGGCGCCGTCTCCGGCTCCCAGCACCGAGTATCGGCTGAAGATCGAGGGTCCGTTTGTGCGGGTTCAGCGCCTTACCGCCGCTGATGGGCAGGACTATTTTGTGGCGACCGACAAAGCCGGGACCAAATACTTCTTTGGACAGACGGCGGCCTCTCGGGTGGTTGATCCGGCCAATGCGGCCCGCATTTTCAAATGGGGTCTGGATCGTGTGGAGGATCGGGACGGCAATTATATGACCGTCACCTACACGAAGGACCAGAACCAGATCTATTTGAACGAGGTGGCCTATGCCGGCAACGGCAGCACCACGCCGACCAATGTGGTGACCTTTCATCTCGAAGGCCGTCCCGATACGCAAGCGCTGTATGTGCCGAACTTCAAGGTGGTGACCGCAAAGCGGCTCAAATCGATCGATGTGCAGGCCAATAGCGCACGGGTGCGCGCCTACCAGGTCACTTATGCGAGTAGCCAGACCACCGGACGGTCCCTCTTGGCGTCGATCCAACAGTTTGGCAGTGATGCCGTCTTCAACGGCTCCTACGCCATCACCAGCGGCACGGCCTTGCCTCCCGTGACCTTGGGGTATGACACCGAAACGATTGCGTTGGGGCAGGATAGTGTCTGGGGCACCCGGAGCTATGGCATCAACTGTATCGGCACGCCCAACTGTCGGCCGGCGGTGAGTTTCGCCGATGTGAACGGTGATGGCCGGGCCGATGTCGTCTATGAACGGACTGACGTGACCGAGTTTCGCGTGCTCCTCTCCGCCGGCACCAGTTTCGGCACAGATACGGCTTGGGGATCGCGGGCCTATGGCGTGGCCTGTACGGGTGCCTCCAATTGTCTTCCAAACTTTACCTTCGCGGACGTGAACGGCGATGGGAAAGCGGATTTCATCTACCAGCGGACGGATGTGGACGAGTTCCGCGTCATGCTGTCCACCGGGACTGGATTCGGTACGGATACGGCCTGGGGATCGAAGAGTTACGGCGTGGCCTGTCTGGGGTCATCCAATTGCCGACCGGGCTTTGCTTGGACCGATGTCAACGGCGACGGCAAGGTGGACTTTGTCTATCACCGATCGGATGTCGATGAATGGCGCGTGCTCCTCTCCACTGGGACCAGCTTTGGAACGGATACCTCCTGGGGGACGAAGGCCTACGGCATTGCCTGCATCGGCGCCACCAATTGTCAGTCGAGTTTTAGCTTTGTGGACCTCAATGGGGACGGTCGCACCGATGTCGTCTATGAGCGGACCGGGGCGACGGAATTCCGCGCCATGCTGTCCACGGGAACCGCCTTCGCCACCGATACGGCCTGGGGATCGCGGGCCTATGGGATCGGCTGTGCCGGTGCGTCGAACTGCGTGCCCGCCTTCGGGTTCTTCGATGGCAACGGCGACGGGAAGGCGGATTTTATCTATCACCGGCTCGATGCCAATCAGTTCCGTGTCCTTCTCTCGACCGGCAGCGGCTTCGAGACGGATCAGGACTGGGGTGACAAGGATTATGGGGTAGCATGTGCGGGAGCAGGAAACTGCCGTCCGGCCTTCGGCTATTTTGATACCAATGGCGATGGCAAATCGGACTTTGTGTACAACCGCGACAATTCGATGGAACTGCGCGCGGTCGTCTCCAATGGAGCGGACTACAATCCCGACGCGCTCTGGGGCACCCGTGGGGCGGGCATCTCCTGCGTCGGTCCTCCAACCTGCCAGCCCAGCTTTTCCTATATCGATGTCACGGGCGACGGCAAAGCCGACTTTACCTATATCCAATCGGATAACAACAATCTGCGGGTCGCGCCGAGTGATCCCGGCAAATTTTTGCTGACGTCTGTCACCAACGGCCTGGGTGGCGCGACGACGATTGCCTATGTCTATTCGCCCCAATATACGAACACCCAGCTCCCCATCCCGCTGGCGACGGTCTCTTCGCTGACGACCTGCGCCAATTGGAGTGGGTCATCCTGTACTGGCACTGCCTCAGTCACCTCCTATCTGTACAGCGGCGGGTTCTATCACATCGCCGAACGGGATCTTCGGGGGTTCAACTACGTTAAGGTGACCGGTCCGACCGGCCCGAGCGGCGAACAAGCGATCACCGAAACCTGGTTCCATCAAGGCAATGATGTCGCGGTGGACACCAACAATCCCAATGTGGCCGTCGGCTACACCAAGGGCTTGGCCTATCGCGTCAAGGTCACCGATGCAGCCGGGTATATCTTTTCGAATACGACCACGGCCTATGTGGCCGACAGCGACAGCGCCGATCCCTACTTTACACCAGTGGCGCAGGTGGACGGCTCGTTGGATAACGGGGCCAAAAAAACCAGAACGGTCTATGCCGACTATGACGCGTATGGCAATGTCCTGCGCGAAGACCAGTCCGGTGATTTGAGCACGACCAGCGATGACCGAACCGTCGTACGGACATTTGGCAATAACACGACAGACTGGCTCTTGGGATTCCCGACCAGCGAGACGGTCTATCAAGGGATTGGTCTCAGTCCACAGGTGGCTCAATCCACGTTCTATTATGACGGGACCACGAGTTGTACCACCGCCTCGACCAATCAGAACCCCACCAAGGGACACCTCACTCGCACCGTACGGTGGCTCAACGGTGGGACGAATCCAGAAACACGGCTGGCTTACGATGCCTATGGGAACCTCATTTGCACCCGCGATGCGAATGGCAACACAAGCACCCTGGCCTATGACGCCAGCACTACCTTTCCCACCACGGCCACCAATGCGCTGAGCCAGGTCACGACGACGCAGTACTATGGCGTGGGCGGCCAAGGGTTGACGAACGGGGTCTTCGGGCAGGTGAAGAACGTCACGGACCCCAATAGCCAGACGACAACCTATGAGTATGACCCGCTGAGCCGCCTGACGAAGAACACGGCACCGGATGGCTTCGTGACGACGACCACTTACAACTATGGCTCCGGGTTTTCCGTCGGCACGCAGAATGTGTTGACCAGCGCTTCTGGCGCCGGCGTGACGACCGTCTTGACCAGCGCGAGCTACTTTGATGGTCTTGGGCGCTCGATCAAAACCGAAGCGACCGGACCGGATAGCACGACGGTGGTGACAGAACTGCAGTATAACAACCGAGGGGCGGTCCGCAAACGGAGTCTCCCGTACTTCAAGACGGTCGAATCCGTCACCGGGCGCTGGTCCACCCTGCAATACGATGCGTTGGGCCGTGTGACACGTCTGGATCTGCCCGACGCCACCAGGAGCTTGGCCTGTACCAGCGCCTGGGTGTCGGTGAGCATCGATGCGGCCAACCATCGGAAGCGCGAGACCAAGGATGCCTACGGCCGGACGGTACGCGTGGATGAGTATCAGGGCATCACCAGCACCTGTGACACCACTGTCGGCACGCCCTATGCCACCACGACCTATCAATATGACACCCTGGGCAATTTGCTGTCGGTGACTGATGCCAAAGGCAACGTCACGACCATGACCTACGACACGCTGAGCCGCAAGACGGCCATGCATGATCCGGACATGGGTGACTGGAGTTACCTCTATGACGCCGTCGGCAATCTGACCAAGCAAACGGATGCGAAAAGTCAGCTCCTCTGGTTTCGCTTTGACGCCCTCAACCGGCGCACGCAAAAGGATTTCACCACGCAAAAATCTCCCGGTGCCGGGGATGTTGTCTACACCTACGACGGCGGCACCTACAATCGGAATGGTCGCCTCCAGCAGGTCGTCGATGCGTCCGGCACCGTCGTCTTTCGCTACGATGCGCTCGGCCGGATCACGCAGACGGACAAGACCTTGGATGGGACCACGTACACCACGCAGAGTACCTATGATGGCCTAGGCCGCCTCCTGACCGTCACCTATCCTGGTACACCCACCACCACGATCAGCTATGCCTACAATGGGCCGCTGTTAGATAAGGTCTTCGATGCCACCACGACCTACATCCAATACAGTCAATACAATGCCTTGGGCCAAGCGGGACTCACTCGTTATGGCAATGGCGTGACCACCACGAAGACCTACGCCCAGACCACCAACACCGTCTGCTCCCAGCAGAATTTCCGCCTTTGTACCTTGAAGACGGCCGGACCGGCGGGCGTGCTCACGGCCAGCGCGGCGGCTCCGGGCACGTCCGTCAACCTGTCCACCGAAGGCACGACGGATTGGGCCCACTGGGGTTTGACCACGGCCTCCAGCTTCAACCACAAGAGCGGCGTCACGGCGCAGATCAGCACCTTCTCGGCGGTGGGCGGCGGCACGGCCCAACGCTTTGACGATAATCCCACCACGTATACGTGGACGGGTGGAACACCCACGTCCAGTGCGACGAACAGTCCGACCGGCGTGTACATCGTCGGGCTCAATAAGGGCTTTCAAGTCACCGTGCTGGCCGACACGACGCCTCGGACGTTGAAGCTCTATGTGGGGGGGTGGGGCGCACAGGCGAAATTCGAAGCCAGTTTGAGCGATCAGAGCGCGGCAAGTTATACCGACACCTCGTTCAACGACTCCGGCAGTGGCGATGGGACCAACCGTGTCTATACGTTGACGTACCAGGCGGCCTCTCCCAATCAGAGCCTCACGCTCACCTGGACGGTGACGGGCATGAATGATGCCCAGTGGGGGAACGTGTCCCTCCAAGGAGCCACGCTGGTCACGGGGGTGATCAGTGGCGCCCTCGCCGGGAGTCTCGCCACGCCCAGTGCCACGGTGACCCTTTCCACCGAAGGGACCACCGATTGGGCCCATTGGGGTCTGACGAATGCATCCAGCTTCAACCACAAGAGCGGGATCACCGCGCAAATCAGCAACTTCACCGCGCTCGGCGGAGGCACCGCCGCACGCTACGACACCAACCCCAACGGGTACAGCTGGACCGGTGGCACGCCGACGGCCAGTGCCACGAATTCGCCGACAGGGTTGTATATCAATGGGCTGAACAAGGGATTCCAGATCACGGTGCCGGCCGATACCACCTCACGGACCGTCAAGGTCTATGTCGGGGTCTGGGGGGCTCAAGGCAAACTCGAAGCCACGTTAAGTGACAGCAGTGCCAGCGCCTATGTGGACACCTCCGTCACCGATCCGGGGGGGAGTTCCGATGGCATCGCGCGGGTGTATACCTTGACCTATCGAGCTGCGTCGTCGGGTCAGACCCTCACGGTCAAGTGGACCGTGGAGACGATGCATGAGGCGCAATGGGGGAATGTCACGTTGCAGGGGGCTACGTTGGTGACCAACAGCAATACCGGCACGGTCTATCAAGACCTGCAGTATGCCTACAGCGCGGACGGCAACATCACCACCATCGCGGATAACATGGTGGCGGGCGGGGCCGGGGATCAGGCCATGACCTACGACAGTTTGGACCGGCTGACTGAGGCCGAGGGGCCCTATGGGACCGGTGGGGCGACGGCGTCGATTACCTACAGTTACAACGAAATCGGCAATCTGACGGCCAATTCCCAGGTGGGCAGTTATACCTATCCCACCAGCGGCTCAAGCAGCGTGCGCCCGCATGCCGTGAGCACGGCGGGGAGCAACAGTTACACCTATGACGCCAACGGCAACATGACGGCAGGGGCGGGCCGATCGTTCACCTACAACCTGGAAAACAAACCGCTCACGATCACGATCGGAGGTCAGACGACGACGTTTGTCTACGATGGTGATGGCAGACGCGTGAAGAAGAGCGTGGGGAGCACGACGAGGCGGTATATCAGCAAGCTGTATGAGTGCGAGAATGCAAATTGCTCGCGTATGATCTTTGCTGGGACCGAAAGAGTGGCGACAATTGTGCTGGGCGGCGGCGTGCAGTATTACCACACAGATCATCTCGGCTCGTCGAGTGTGATCACGGTCGGAACTGGCGCCAAGGTCCAAGCCCTCACCTACTTTCCGTACGGTGCCACGCGGACGAATCAGTCCTCCGTCAGCCCTGCGGTGGATGTGCCGTATAAGTATACGGGGCAGGAGTTGGATGTCAGTACACAGCTCTATGACTATGGGGCGCGGCAGTACGATTCTAATCTGGGCCGGTTCCTAAGCGCCGATTCAGTCGTGCCGGACCCCCACAGGCCGCAGAATCTAAATCGATATAGTTATGTTAGGAACAATCCTTACAGATATACAGATCCAACCGGCCATAGTTGCTCAAACAGTTCTGGAACATACGATGATGGAGGGTGTGGCTTCGTTACATATATCATCCTTTTGAACTGCGGAGCGGGTTGTGTGTCGGACATCGTTGGTGGACAAGGATTGCAGACTAATAATGCTCTGAACTCTCAATACATCCAATCCGTCGCTGCATCGATTCATGGTCAGCATGCCGGCGAACTGTTCTTATCCAACTACCAGCGAGAACTTGCTGCCGACAGAGAGGCATTTCGCTTCGTGAACGATATAATGGCCCCAATTCAGGCCGCCTATGATTTAATTTTCGGCGGAACACTCGTGCAGACTGGGCTGTCAGCTATTTCTGGGGTTGTGAGCGAGGTAATAGCAAGTTTCACGATGCAGGAGGTGGGGGCAGTTGCTGGGTCGATCAGAAATGCTAACCCGACTGGGAGCACTGGTAACTGCGTAAACTGCGTAATAGCAGGCGATTCAATTTTGGCGGGTTATCCTGCAAGCGCGCTGCCGGGCAATCCTCAATCCATCTCTGTGCTCGAAACCACGTTCGGATCTGTATTCCAGCCTGTAACCGGTCCATTGGAGATTGGGAGCATTCTGTTCCAGAGCGGTAACGGGGCTAGGGGAATAGTATTTGGCGAAGCACTAGTCTCTGGCCAACCCGGTCATGTTTTCAATGCCATAAATCAAGGAGGGACAATTCGCTTCCTCGACTCACAAATGGGCAGCCTTGGCGTCCGCAATTTTGACCGGCTTCGCAATTTTGAGTTCATGACTGTCGCCCCAGGGAATCCTTAGGAGGAACAACAGTGCTAACCAAAGCCGAAGCTCTGAAACTTGTTTCTGAAAAGCTCAAAGAAATAAGCTCTTTCGAGGACCCCTTCATAGTTGTCGACGACGATACTATTGAGAGATCTTTCGGATGGGTTTTTTTTTATAACTCGAAAAAATACCTCGAAACGAAGGTATTCAGGTATCGACTTGCGGGTAATGGCCCTGCAATTGTTAACAAGTACGATGGAACAGTGGAATTTTTCGGTTCAGCCAAGGATCCTGCGGAGTACATAGAGGAATATGAATCTAAATGGCGAAAGAATAATGGAATATAGTTAGGTTTCGGACCCGTCCGAAATCTCCTAGCCTGGGATCAGAAAATGAGTTCTTGGACCATTTTCACCTGAGCTATGACAGTGTGACATTTGGCTGAACAAATGAAAGAAAAGGCCTAGGGAGTCTTTAAGGGTTGAATCGCGTTGATCGCAGTCACCAATCACGCGCCCACTACTCGGTGCGTCCTATATCGGACAGCCTATTTGTAAGTCCTTGTAAAAGCGTGTATCAGATTGGAATATTGCAGCACGTAAGGCATTGATTTTACTTATCGCTTGGGGCCCTTTTAAGGCGAGGGTCCTGGGTTCGAATCCCAGCCGACTCACCACTGCACATTATTCTTGCCTGTCGTTCCACAAACACCGTCCAGTTTTTTCAGGTTGGCGTCACTCAGTGTTTTCCATCGCCTCCAAGTGCCGTCACCTGCCTTAGATCGGCTCTCCTCTGGTCAGTGGCCCCCCCTAACTCCCAGTTCGTAGATATGCAAGGCAGAAGAGAGCATTCTTCAGCTCTCGTCTACGCTGCTCTTAGTGAGTCTGATCTTGTTCGGCATAGGTCTTTGCCTCGATGGCTCTGTGGTATCTGCGCTGACCGCGGGAAGTGCCGGGACGAGTCTCGTGCTGGCTCTGGCGGCGCCCTGCTGTTCGGACAGTTGTGATTTGTATTCCCGCGGCTTGTCAGTAACCGATAACGTTTGTTCCGTGCTCCCCCGTCTTCTTCTGTACGACCCGTCCTAGGATCCTTCACGAACTAGGGATGATACGAGCTCTCCTCACGAATTGCGTTTGATAGGCTGTTGTGAGGGTTCGTAAAGATTAAAAACCATAAGGAGGTTGTCATGGCAGGGAAAGCCGCAATTGCGCCTGGGGTCGTCGAGATGTTGAAAGAGGATCATGCCAAAGTGAAGGAGTTGTTCGAAGAATTCGAATCTGCAGATAGTCAGGAGCAAGCAGAAATTGCCGCGACCGCCATTTTCGAGCTGGAGATACATGCTGAGCTTGAAGAGAAATTAATCTACCCGGCTATTCGCGAAGTAATTGATGACAGCGACATGATGAATGAGGCGATAGAAGAGCACCACCTCGTGCATGTGTTGATCACGGAACTGAAAAAATTGAAGCCGAAGGATGAAAAGTTTCATGCCAAGTTCACGGTGCTGAGCGAGCTCGTCAAGCATCACATTGAAGAGGAAGAAGGAGAGATGTTGCCTGAGGCCGAACGTCACGACATCGATTGGGATGTCCTTGAGGCGGCCGTCATGAAACGCAAAGAGGCGTTAATGGCAAAGTCCTCCAAGAAGTCCCCCATGAAATCTAAGACTGCCACGAAGTCCTCCCGACGAGGCTGACCGGCGGTCGTTGAATAACCGTCCGTGACCGTCGTGGTTAGGCATGGGGTCGGGGAGTGGAGAAAGTTCAGGCGGCAGCGGGTCTGGATCCGGCGGCGGTGGGCGCTAAAGAGGCAGGTTCTTGATCGAATGTTGAAGGCCCGGGATGCGCTCATATGGAGCTCGGGTGGCGGGTGGGGGCCTCCTCACCCGCTGAAACCAAAGGGTCGAGATATGCCGGCGAAAGAGGCCGATGCCGTTACTCAACGAAAGAATGACCCCGAGCAGCGGAGGTGATCGCTCCAAATGCCACGGCGGCAGATGCGGCGCGCACGATGAGAGATGTGGACGTGGGCGAGATCCTGGTCTGTGAGCGTGAAAAGCGTCTCGGATGATTTCGGATCGCGAGCTTGTGTTGCGCGTGGGGGCTTTGAGTCGAAGTTCCGTCGGTGCGCTTGGCAGTGATGTGGTGACACCCGGGCTGGTGTATGGCTTCGAGGATCAGGATACCAAAGTCGCGGCGGAACTGATGGCAGAGAAGCAGATTCGCCGCATACTGGCTCTCTCGAAAAATACACACTTGGTCGGCATTGTGTCTTAGGGGATCTCGCCATCGACGGATGAGACCTGCACGCGTCCGGCGAAGTTATGTATGACCTGTCCAATCCGGCACGGAGCAGCCATTAGCGAGGTGAACAACATCGAGCTGTGGCTGCCGCGGTCAAGGAGGAAGGAGATGCACGATGCCTCGATACAGCACAGGGGCTCAAAAGTCCGTGAAGGAAGCGATGCACAAGCGAAAGAAAGGCACGCTCAAGAGCGGTAGCGGGAAAAAGGTACACAGCAAAAAGCAGGCGATTGCCATCGGGCTGTCCGAGGCTCGAAAGCACGGCAAGAAAGCACTGCACCCAAAATCTACGAAGTAGTGCTTTTCAAGAAGACCTAAGCAGGAAATGATGATCACGGCTCAGGCCGGCCACCCGAGCCACCGTGCGCGGAGCGAACATTTCCGCCAGACCGAGCCCGAGGGCTGAACCAGTCCAGGGTGTGAGTAAGCTGTTCATGCGAATCATTACCGTGAAGACGGTCGTAGGTTCCGTGCGACCGGAATTGGGACTGTGAACGGTTTGGTGAAGTGGTCAGACCCTCATTCGATGCGATGGGATGGTCCCGAGTGGTGCTTTATCCCGCGCCCTTCCTTTACCTGGTGGCATCTCCTGTATATCCCGCGTGGCAGTTTCATCCCTTCCTCGAGCAGGCAGTTCGCATCTTGGATGTCTTCACCTCTCTTGTTCCCTGGCCGTGTCCCTAGGTTCTACCGCTCGGGCAATCACTAGCTCCGTTCCCTCTCCTGTTGCGTCACAGTAGGATTTTCCAGTCGGCGGGTTCTTCTCTCGACCTGGAACAACGCACGCGATTATTTTATGGACATCGCCCTCCAGTACGATCGCCTTCAATTTGCTGTCACGGCGACCTTTCACTATCTCTTTCCACAACTCACCATGGGTCTGGCGCTGTTCCTGCTGTACTTTCGCACCAGGGACCTCTTGAGCGACGGCGATCATTTCCACGAGGTCGCCCGGTTCTGGACCGGCATCTTTGCCTTGAGTTTCGCCTTTGGGGTGGTGACCGGCATCCCGCTGGAATTCCAATTCGGCACCAATTGGGCTGCGTTTTCCAACTACGCTGGGGGGATCATCGGGCAGACGCTCGCCATGGAGGGGGTCTTCGCCTTTTTCCTGGAGTCCTCGTTTCTTGGTGTGCTGCTGTTCGGTGAGCCGCGCGTTGGTCGCCGCACCCTATGGCTGGCAAGCATGATGTTGTGTGCGGGTGCCTGGCTTTCCGGCTATTTCATCCTTGCCACGAATGCCTGGATGCAGCATCCCGTAGCCTATCGAGTTCTCGACAACGGACATTTGGCCATCGAGAGTCTCTCGGAACTGCTGACGAATCCCTGGTTGCTCTGGCAATTCACCCACAACATGACGGCTGCGGTCGCAACCGGCTCATTCGTGATGGCAGCCGTGGGGGCTCTGTATCTCTTGGCGGGTCGGCATCTGGCTCATGCGAAGACCTATGTGCGAACCGGAGTGCTAGCGGGGGCTGTGGCCGCGGTGCTCTTGATCACGCCGACCGGTCATGAGAGCGCGCGACAGGTGTTTGAGCATCAACCCGTGAAGGGGGCGGCATTCGAGGGGCTCTTTCGCAGCGAACGGGGAGCTGACATTCTTCTGATCGGTCAGCCCAACTTAGAGACCATGACGGTAGATAACCCGCTCGTGGTCCCGTCAGCGCTGAGTCTCCTCGTCTATGACGATCTTTATGCCAACGTGAAAGGGCTCGATGCGTTTCCTCCGCAAGAATGGCCGGACCATATCGCGCTCTTATATTATTCCTATCACATCATGGCCGGACTGGGTACGTGGTTGGCCGTAGTGATGGGGCTGGCTGCTTTGTGGTTATGGCGCGGCAGGTTGTTTACGTCCAGCTGGCTGCTGTGGTTGCTCTTGTTGAGTGCGCCCGCCCCCTACATTGCCACGACCGCCGGGTGGATGACGGCGGAATTGGGCCGCCAACCATGGCTGGTCTATGGTCTATTTCGCACGGCGGAGGGCATCTCGCCCCTTGTGCATTCGGGAAATGCGCTGTTTACCCTGCTCGGTTTCCTCGGTCTGTACCTCGCGCTCGGTCTGTTGTTTGTGCTGTTGCTGATCGAGATACTTCGTCATGGGCCGACGGAACGCGTGATGGCTGTCAGAGAAGTGGCACAATAGATCATGGAAACGCTCTGGTACATCGCGCTCACATTCGTACTGACGATGTACGTTGTCCTGGATGGGTATGATTTGGGCGTGGCGATACTGTTTCCCTTTGTGGCCACAGATGAAGCGGAGCGAGGCATGGTGCGCGCCACCATCGGCCCGGTATGGACCGGGAATGAAGTATGGTTGATTGCCGCGAGCGCGCTGTTATTTCTATCCTTTCCCAAGGCGTATGCGGCGGGGTTCAGCGGATTTTATTTGGGCCTCATCCTGTTGCTCTGGCTCTTGATGGGGCGTGGATTGGCATTTGAGCTGAGAGCGCATATCGACCACCCGCTGTGGCGACGTTTTTGGGATACGGTTTTTTTTGTGACGGGCCTGTCGCTGGCGTTTCTCCTCGGGCTGTTTGCCGGCAACGTGATCCGCGGTGTGCCGGTGAATGCGGAGGGATATTTCTTCCTGCCGCTCTGGACTGACTTTCGTCTCGGGCTGAGCCCCGGCATTCTCGACTGGTTTACCCTGCTGTCCGGATTAACGATGGTGGGCCTGTTGGCCTTGCACGGGGCGTCCTATCTCGCCATGAAAACCCTCGGGGCTCTACAGGAGAGAAGCAGGGTTCTGGCCAAGTGGGCCATGCTTCCCGCTGTCCTTTTGTTGTCGGCCTTCGCCCTGGCCTTGCCGTTCGTGCGGACAACATTTTCGGTGAATTTCGAGGAGCATCCAGCGGGATATGTGTGGGTTGTAATCGGCCTGATGGCGCTCGCCTCCCTTTTCGTCTGTCAGAGGCGCCACAGGCACGTGGCCGCATTCGTTTCCTCGAGTATGTTGATCACCTCTTGCCTTGCAGTGATGTCCTGGGGAACCTATCCGAATCTTTTCGTTGCGACGACCGATCCAGCACACAGCGTAACCATCCATAACGCGTCAGCAGGAGCAGATGGTCTGCACGCGGCCTTGTGGTGGTTGCCGCTCGGCTTGCTGGTTGTCGTGTCGTATCAAGTCCTGATTCACCGCATGTTTGCCGGTCCTGTCACGCCGGACTGAGCGAAAGACCTTTGGAGCGGGAAGCCGTTGCATCAACTGACGGCACCGTCGAAGGCGTGCGCGCACAGCACATCGAGGCTGGCCCTATGCTTGAGAAAAGGATGGTGCAACGAGTGCGGCGAGCAAACCGGGAAGGCAGGCTCTACGACTCAAGCGGGGGCATTCATCTTAAAGGGCCTGGAGCCTATGTCACGCGGCAAACGCCGTGTGGAATCTCGAACTGAGGCCATTGCCATCGGCCTTCCGAAGGCAAGGAAAGCAGGGTGAAGCTGCCCCTAGTCGGTTCGAGATGGGCTTTCTCGGCTTCTCGCCGGAAGTCAGGCTCTCACGCGAGGATTCTTAAGATCGGATAACCATCAACGAGATCCTGAATGAGAAATAGGGTGCCGTACTGTGACCCGCGAGATTGCTATCGGGGAGGTGGAGAGGGAAGTTCCGCTCGAAGGTGTTTCGCCAGCGCCTGGGCTGCCAGTTCGTGCCCGCGTTCGTTCCAGTGGCTGCCATCTGCGCCAAATACATCGTCGCCCCGGGCGTCCGCGTCCTGAACCACTTGGGCGACATCGCCCCAATAGGCGATCGCATGGTGCGCAGAAATGTCACGAAACGCCTGGCTATAGGGCTCGTGTTCGACGCAATTGAACGCCATGATCGGCCGCGTTCCGGCCCGTGCCCGCACGCGTCGCATCAACTCATCCGTGACAGCGACGGCCCGCGCAAACCCGGCATGCCGCATGCCTTCCGCTTCGATATCCACCTCGACGGTATCCCTGGTATTCGCGGCTTGCAGCCGATCCAGTCTGGTGACCACGAAGTACAGAAACCGGCTATGTCGATTGATCCAGTCTCGCAGCTGTAGCGATGATTCTTTTGGAGAGAGGCGCTGGACGGTGCCGTTACGCCAGTAGGGTCGCACCCAGCCATTGTTGTTGATGCGGCTGAGGCGCTCGAGGTCATTGTCGTTATTGATGAAGTCGTTGATACAGTATTGCCAGAGGATGACATCGGGGCGAACGAGATCGAGGTACCGGTCCAACACGAGAAATTCCTGCAACGTGCCATAGCCGCCGGCCCCATAAGCGAAGACTTCGACGTCGAGCAGTTTCGACAATAGGGCGTGATAGGTCCGGTTGTCTGAGACGGCGGTGGCATGGGTGAAGGAATCGCCGATGACCAACATTTTGAGGCGGCGGGATGTGACGTCCCCGAAACTGCGAAATCCGTATTGTGTTTGGGACCGGCGGACTTGGTACAGTGTGCCGTTCTTGGTCCTTTCCACCAGCGCTTCCTGGTAATGCTCGGTGGCCTTCCACCCCAGCTCCGGATCCAGGGTAATGGGCCCGATTCGCCCGCCCGCGTTACTTTCAAAAAATGGAATGCCGTCCCGGATGAGGTGCACGGAACGAATGATGACCTCACCCAAACCGAGGAGTACTCCGATGAGTACGAGGATCACTGCGCCTGACGCAGCGATCATGGCGAATTTCTTGCCCAAGATGTTCCTACCGCACTGTATGAGGAGTACGCGATCTCAATCCGGACTCCTTTCCATGGCTGGGTCGCTCCACGCAGACGTCATTCCGGCAGCCGGCGAAGGTCTCATGTTCCGGGAATAAATACTATCAGGTATTCCCTGACAGACAATGAAATCGCCCATGCCCTGCGCCCGTGGGAATGGGCGAGTATCCCGACTATTCCGTCATGATCGAGAGGCGTTCTCCTGTCGAACGGAATCATTCCCGCCCATGAAAGGGTGTCGCACTTTCGATCATGTCGATGGACGCTTGTACTTTAGGGTTGAGGCCGAACTGCCATCTGTGCAAGATGGAGACACGTGCTCGTAGAACTCCGCCGGGTGTTGTAGTCCCAACTTCCTCACACATCCTCACAACGGTATGTCCGACGTGGATGTCACACTGCATGTCGTACGGGCATGTCCAAGAAAGGAATGAACTTGATGACAAGTCAACGCTTGAAGAGCTGGTATACGCGCGGTTGGATGCTCGGTATTGTGGCGGCGGGAGCCCTGACGGCGGGGTGTATGCACCATCCGGGAGGCATTGCGCCCTCAACCAAGCCGCTCGCTCCGGGTGGATATATTGAACTCGGCAAGGTGCGCGGACAAGATTGCGTGTATCACCTTCTCGGACTAATACCCGTGACCGGTGGCAATGAGATGCGCAATGCCATCGAGGATGCGTTGCACACGAAACCGCTGGCTGACGCCATGGTTGAGGTGACGGTGGACGGCTATTTTCAATACTTCATTCTTTTTTCTCGTGCCTGTACGCAAGTCTACGGCACGGCAGTGGAAACAAAATAACCATTACATTGACATACGGCGGATAACCGTTCCCCTTCTGCTAGGGAAAGTCCGAGGTGATCTGAGGCACGATGTGTGGCACATACATGGAGTCAATATGTTGATCCACTCCATGCGGACTTATGGGCAACGTCGCTATCTCAGTCGATCATCTGACTCAGCACTATTCCCTCGGCCTGCAGGCGCGTCACGATATCCTTCGTGATCGCGTCGCGGCGGCGATGTGCTGCTGGAGCCAGAGTCGTTCCAAGGACGCCGGGAAGGGGAGAGAGTGTTCTGCCCTGACTGCTGTCTCCTTCGAATGGCCCCTCATCCGGGGGGGAGTACTATGTGATGTCCTACGTCGAAAGTGACAAGGATGTGCAAGATTGGGTGTATAGCGCCGGCCTCTTATCAGATGCCGACAGAGATTCTTACGGGACTGAAAAGAGTAATCCTCCCAATTGGAGAGGCAAGTCGGTGTTAATTAAATCTCAGTAATGTTGGAGGCTGAGAACGACACCTCAGCCATGGAGGTATGTATGTTTCTCAAATGGGCGGCAATATTTTTTGTCATCGCCATGGTGGCTGCGGCATTTGGATTTACCGGGATTGCTGAAGGGGCCTCCGATGTGGCGGAGATCCTCTTTTATATCTTCCTGGCGATCTTCTTCACATTCGTCGTATCAGGGGTGGTCGTCGCGCGGAAGCTGACGGCGTAATGCCTTCCTTGATGTGATGAACTGTCTTCACGCGAGTATCTGATGTCGGTCGTGCCCTGCTGTCTTTCCTTGTGCAGGAGCGGTCTTATGCAGCGCGAGCTGCGGTCTTCCTCCGTGAAGTCCTCCTCATTGAACCACGCCCTACCCTGTGAGCCTGGTGCATATGCACCGGGGTGGTGTGATTCCACCACTCGAAATAAACTTCCACGCGAATGGGCGAAGGCGTCGGGCCCTAACCTGTTGAATCGGTAGTGTTGATTGCGGTTGGTATACGGTCTTGTCCTTGCATCGCCGACAGAGGGGACAAATGGTCTGGCGGAGGGAGGGACCATGGGAATGGCATGGCCGTTCGGACTCAGTACGGGCGACAAGGTCAGTCTTGGCCGGGTCTTGATCGTGGATGACGAAGACTCCATCCGCAGCCTGCTGCGCCTGATGCTGACACAGGCGGGGTACGATGTAGAAGAAGCGGACGACGGCGGCAGGGCCGTTGAAGTGTTGAACAGCGGCGATAACCCGCTGATGCTGGACGCAATCATTTGCGACATCCGTATGCCCCGCATCGACGGCGTGGAGGCCATTGCCTATTTCCGCGCTCAATACCCTTCTCTCCCCGTGATCGTCCTGACCGGCTATCATGATGAGCCCTTGGCCTCCTCGTTGCGGCGCCAGGGCATTGTGGAATTCCTGGAGAAACCGGCGGAGCGGGAACAGATCCTGGCCTCCGTCGCACAGGCTATCGCCGGACGCCGGATCAGTTTCTACCCGTAATGCTGGTGCTCTCCTTCCTGTTTGATTTTCGTGGGTCGGCTTCTTAGAATCCTCCGGAACGACAGCTATTGCTTGTTCAGGAGGATCAGCCGTTATGTGTGACTTCATCGCTCGAATGACGTTCCCTGCGCCGCTTCGTTGCCTGGCGACCGCGGGCTTGGTGGGGCTCTTATTCACAGGGCTTCTGCCCGCCCCTCTCAATGCTGCGCGGGGAGGGACCAGCCCTGGTGGCGGCAAGACGGAGGTGCTGCCGGTGCAAAAGGCGGCTCCGTCGGTGGTGATCATCGACGCTCCGGGGAGCGAAGCAGACCTACGTCGTCAGTTACGCGCCAAGAACGGCGTGGCAGAACTGGGCGCATCGACCTCAAAAGTGATGTTTTCGCAAGCGCCGACAGGCACGTTCGGCTTTATCCTGCCCAAATTCCTGGGACTCGCCCTGGTGACGCAGAGTCCGGATCTTGCGCTGGATCGGGTGTCTCCTTCGACGGGTGCCTATGAAGTCCATAAGCTCGCTGATGGAAGCGGCATGCTGGTCGGATTTATGGGCAAGGATGTGCTCACGCAGGTGGCGCCCAGCCAGCGGCCGAAGAGTGTTCGTATTGCGCTCCATTCGAATCCATCGGAGAAGGCTCCGCACATTGTGGCGGTGCCGCTGGTGAAGCTCGCGGCGGATATGATGCCGATCCGGCTCGACCCGAAAAATCCCGACAGTCCGGTTATGTTTGAAATGGATCTGCAGAGTTCAGCCAGCCGTGCGTCGACTCAGGGCGGGCAATAGGCGCTGAGCAGTAGAGAGGGAGGCGGCAAATGCTGAGCCGCCTCCCGGCAATGCGATCTTCGGTGCTGCCTCGTATCGGGCGGGCGCTCGATCCCAGACACGCGTCCCTCTTACTCCTTGACCGTCACCGTGACGCTGTCTGTTGCCGTTCCCGCGTCTTTGTGATCATGATCGGCGATTTTGACCGTAATGGTATGGTCCCCTTTGGGCACGTGCGTGAAGGTGCCCTTGAATCCCTTCTGATAGGCGCCATCCAGGTACACGTGGGCATGGTTGCCTGCCGGCGCATTCAAGATCTCATATTTGATTTCGAAGGTCCCCGGCACCGACTCGCCGTTGCGCGGGGAGAGAATGTTGATGGTGGTCACGTTTTCAGCGGCGCACCAGGAACTCATAGCCAGTGATGCGCCAAGGGCCACACTGCAGACGGATAGAATCACACGTGTCATAACACCTCCGGGAAAAGTGATTACGAATGAAGATCGCCGAATTGTCGTTGTCGCGGATCAGGACTGGCCTGCTGCCGGCTTCGTTGCCGCAACGTCTGCTGCCAACTGAAGGAAAGCAGGGGACAGAAGCTCAAATGTTCAGCGGCGCTCAGATTGTCCTGCTCGTGATGCATGATGCGATTGGCGGTGGTGACGGTCCATTCAGGGTAGGGGCGCTCCAGTAGACGCAGTGGCCTATTTGATTCGACCACTCCTTCTTGGAGCACCCGAAAATACCACCCCGTGAATCCGGTCTGCTGAACCTGTACCGCCAGATCCTTGATCTGCCAGCGCCGGGCCAGTTTCCAGCAGGGCTGGCGTGGTTGAGAAATCTGGACGATCGCAGACCCCACTGAAAAAACGTCTCCAATGCAGACGTCGGCTTCCGTCAGTCCTTCGAGGGTAAAGTTTTCACCGAACTCACCGCCGATCGGCTGCTGCTGCGGCAAGATGCTGCTCCAGTGGAACCAATGCTCGGATGGATACACGCAGATGGCCTTATCGAGGCCACCATGATGGATCAGATCTGCCTGGCCATCACCCTCCAGGTTCTGCTGATGCAGGCGGACGGGGCCGCGAACGAGACGCTTGAAGATGCCGGTTGACCAGGGGTGAGCCGGTTGATCGTCGAGATGTTCAGGTGGGAGATCGTGAGGAATGCCCACCTGGATGGATCGGACCAAGCCGGTCATGTGCTGCACCTGTGTCTCGTCGGATCTCATAAGCGCTGCCGCGCGGACAACCGGCGTCACCCTAGTGCCCGGCCGGTCGAGCCGTCAAAGTGTTTGTTCTGATTAGATCAATCACTTCTAGTTATGATAAGACGGAGCATGGAATTTCGCCATCTTCGCTATTTCCTCGCGGTAGCGGACGCGCTACATTTTACCAAAGCGGCCGAGGGCCTTCCGGTCTCTCAGCCGGCCTTGTCCGCCCAGATCAAACAGTTGGAGCAGGAAGTCGGCGTGCCGCTTTTTGACCGTGCGGGACGATCGGTCCAATTGACGCGGGCCGGATCGATTTTTCGGGAACATGCCCGGCGAGCCTTGCGAGAAATGGAACTCGCGCAAGTGGCCATTGCGGAAGAAGAGGGGCTGCAGCGAGGCACCCTCACCGTCGGTGTGGTGCAAACCGTCAATGCCTACCTGGTCCCTGATATCGTCGGCCGGTTCTCGACCCTGCATCCGCAGGTGTCGCTCAAACTTGATGAGCTGTCCGGGCCGGACATCGAAGCCGGGGTGAAAAGCGGAGTGTTGGAAGTGGGCATCGGGTTTATTCCTGCGGAATCGGACCGCATCGAAACCCAGTCCCTCTTTGAGGAAGATTTTGTATTAATCGCCTCACCGCGGCATCACTTTGCGACCCGCCGTCACTTGCCGCTGGCCTCCCTGGCTGACGAGCCGCTGGTCCTCCTGCCGGACATCTTTTGTACGCGCCGGTTGTTGAACGCCAGTTTCGCGCAGGCTGGCATTCTGCCCAAGGTCACGGTTGAAATGAATTCGATCGAAGGCATTCTCGCGACGGTCAGGACCAGCAAATTGGCGACCGTGCTTCCCCGACTGTCTCTGGGATTAGAGGGACATGACGGACTTCGGGGCATTCCCCTTAAAAATCCCACACCTCGCCGCGGCCTCGGGCTGTTATGGAAACGGGGCGGTTACCGAAGCGGGGCGGCGCGGGCCTTGGCCGATCAGGTCCGCATCGTCGTCAACAAGCGCTGGAAACGAAAACCAGGCGGGTGACCTCGAAGAGCGGCTTTGGCCTGACAAGGAGTCCTGCTCCAGTGCCGGTCGCGGTCAATTTTATACGAAGCGGGTCACTTCTCCCTGTCTCCCCGCGACTAGAATGATAGGGGGGCCATGCCTGCGGTTCTGAGGGCGGATGGGGTATGATGCAGGAGTTCAAGCTATGGCAGCGATGAGGTCTCCGCCTCACGTGCGGCCAGCACTCGTGGCAGGTTAGGTTAGACGGGCTCCATGCCCAGTTGCAGCAGCGCTGGCGCATGACTCGCGAACATGTCCGGCAGGTTCAAGATGCCGGGGGACGGAAGGAAGAGCGGTGATGGCTGAGTCGGTAAGATTTTCCACTCTCTTGAAACGATGGATGATCGGGCTCTCCGCGGCCTGCCTGCTGGCCGTGGGAACCTATGTGCTGATGACCCGATCCGGCGAAGCGCAACCCAACCGCGCGGAGAAGCGCCCACCGATGGCCGCGCGCAACACGCCGGTCGTGGCAGCCGTGGCGAAAAGCGGGGACATCAATATTTATTTGAACGGGTTAGGGTCCGTCATTCCGATGAATACGGTGACGGTGAAAAGTCGCGTAGACGGCCAGCTGATGCGCGTGCTCTTCAAGGAAGGGCAGCTGGTGCACAATGGCGAGCTGCTGGCGCAAATCGATCCCCGGCCCTTTGAAGTTCAGCTGATACAGGCCCAGGGACAAATGGCGCGCGATCAGGCGCAGTTGAAAAATGCGCAATTGGATTTCGAGCGCTATCGCGATCTGTACACGCAAAACTTCATTCCCAAACAGCAGCTCGATACCCAGGAAGCCCTGGTGCGCCAGTACGAGGGCATCGTCAAGGCCGATCAAGGGCAGATCGACAATGCCAAGTTGCAACTGACCTATTCGAGCATTACCGCGCCGATCGACGGGCGAGTCGGATTGCGACTCGTGGATGCGGGCAATATCGTCCATGCGAATGATCCCAACGGCTTACTGGTGATTACGCAATTGCAGCCGATCACCGTCGTGTTTGCGCTGGCGGAAGATCATCTGCCCGCCGTATTCGAACGGCTCAAAGCCGGGAAACCATTGGTCGTCGAAGCCTTCGATCGCGAACAGAAACGCAAATTGGCGACGGGGACGCTGCTCACGGTCGACAATCAAATCGATCCGACCACCGGCACCGTCCGCCTGAAAGCGGTGTTTCCAAACGACGACAGTGCGCTGTTCCCCAATCAGTTTGTGAACGCTCGCCTGCTGCTCGACATCAAACACGATGCGATTGTGGTGCCGTCCGCCGCGATTCAACGCGGTCCCAAGGGAACATTTGTCTATGTGGTGAATGAGGCGGAACAGACGGTCAGCGTGCGTGCCGTGACGGTGGGCGTGTCGCAAGGTGAAGACGCTTCGATCGACACCGGCCTGGCGTCAGGTGAAACTGTGGTGGTGGACGGCACGGAAAAGTTGCGCGAAGGCAGCAAGGTGGAGATGCGGCCGGTGGGCGGAGCGGTTCCGACCGGCCAGGAAAGTCCGCCGGCCGGAGGAGAACGGAAAAAACAGGGGAAGCGCACGTGAACCCCTCGCGTCTGTTCATCGTGCGACCGGTGGCCACGGTCCTGACGATGATCGCGATTGTGCTGGCCGGGGCGCTGGCGTATCGCCACCTGCCTGTGTCCGCGCTTCCCCAGGTCGACTATCCCACCATTCAAGTGTTGACGTTTTACCCCGGCGCCGGGCCGGACGTGATGACGTCTTCCATCACGGCTCCCCTGGAACGGCAGTTCGGGCAAATGCCCGGGCTCAACCAGATGACCTCGACGAGTTCCGGGGGCAGTTCCGTCGTCACCCTCCAATTCAGTCTCGATATCGCTCTCGACGTGGCGGAGCAGGAGGTGCAGGCGGCCATGAATTCGGCGGCCACGTTCCTGCCTCGCGATCTTCCCGCGCCGCCGGTCTATAGTAAGGTCAACCCCGCAGACGCGCCGATCCTCACCCTGGCCTTGACCTCGGCCACATTGCCCCTGTCGCAAGTACGGGATTTGGCCGAAACCCGCTTCGCACAGAAGATCTCGCAATTGTCCGGCGTTGGCCTCGTGAGCATCAGCGGAGGACAACGTCCGGCGGTGCGCATCCAGGCGAATCCTCGCGCGCTGGCCGCCTACGGGTTGACGCTGGAGGATCTTCGCGTCGTGGTGGCTTCCGCCAATGTGAATCAGGCCAAAGGCGGTTTCGACGGGCCTCGCCGCGCCTCGATCATCAACGCCACGGACCAGTTGTTCGCCGGCAAGGACTACAAGGCCTTGATCGTGGCCTATCGCAATGGCGCGCCGGTCCGACTGTCGGAAGTCGCCGAGGTGATCGACGACGTCGAGAACACCAAACAGGCCGCCTGGATGAACGAGACGCCGGCGGTGATCGTCAACATCCAGCGCCAACCGGGGACGAATGTCATTGAGGTGGTCGACCGAGTTAAGAAACTGCTGCCGCAACTGCAGGGCACCTTGCCGTCTTCCGTGCAGGTCTCGGTGCTGACGGACCGCACGACCTCCATTCGCGCCACCGTGCGTGATGTGCAATTCGAATTGGTGCTGGCGGTGGCCCTGGTGATCCTCGTGATTTTTTTGTTTCTCCGGACCTTACCGGCCACCGTGATTCCGGCAGTGGCCGTGCCGCTGTCTCTGATCGGTACCTTCGGCGTCATGTATCTCATGGAGTTCAGCCTGAACAATCTGACGTTGATGGCGCTGACGATTTCCACCGGTTTCGTGGTGGACGATGCCATCGTCATGATCGAGAACATCGCGCGGTATATCGAACGGGGAGAGTCGCCCTTCCAGGCCGCTCTTAAGGGATCCAAGCAAATTGCCTTCACCATTTTGTCGTTAACGGTGTCTCTGATCGCGGTGCTGATTCCTCTGTTGTTTATGGGCGATGTGGTCGGGCGCTTGTTCCGGGAATTTGCCGTGACGCTGAGTATCACCATCCTCATTTCGGCGGTTGTGTCGCTCACCCTGACTCCGATGATGTGCGCCAGGCTGTTGCGCGAGCGGCGGGAGGAGCAGCCGGGGCCGTTATCGCGGGCCTCGCAGCGGATGTTGGATCGCATCATTGCGGGATACGGGAGAAGTCTCCGGTGGGTGCTGCGGCGTCAACAGGCGACGCTGGTCGTGACGGCCGCCACACTGCTCGTGACCGTCGCCCTGTTTGTGCTGATTCCCAAAGGATTCTTCCCGCTCCAGGACACCGGCGTCATTCTCGGTATTACAGAGGGCCCGCAAACGGTGTCGTTCGGCACGATGGCGGAACGGCAGCAGGCCCTGGCTCGCGTCATCCTCGAGGAGCCGGCCGTCGAAAGCCTCACCTCATTTATCGGTGTGGACGGCACGAATACGACGCTCAACAGCGGGCGTATCTATATCAATCTGAAGCCGCTGGGCGAACGGCTGGGCGGTGCTGGCGACATTATCAGACGACTCGAATCACGCGTGTCCGAAGTGGACGGCATCACCTTGCACATGCAACCGGTGCAAGACCTGACAATGGAAGATCGGGTAAGCCGGACGCAATTTCAATATACGCTGGAAGATGCTGACCCGGAGGAGTTGAATCGCTGGGCGCCGAAACTGCTGGACAGTTTGCAGCTGCGGCCTGAATTGCGCGATGTCAGCAGCGATCAGCTGAACCAGGGATTGGCTTCCCTCGTGGAGATCGATCGCAATACTGCTTCGCGCATGGGCATTACGCCGCAACTCATTACGGATACCCTGTACGATGCCTTCGGCCAGCGGCAGGTGTCGACGATGTTTACGCAGTTGAATCAGTATCGCGTCATTCTGGAGGTGATGCCGGAATTTCAGAAAGGGCCGGATGCGCTGCAAGCGCTGGAGGTACGTGGAACAGGCGGGTCGGTGCCGTTGAACGTCTTCACCCGGGTGACGGATACCACGGTCCCGCTCGTCATCAGCCGGCAGGGGCAGTTCCCCGCGGTGACAATTTCGTTCAACCTCGCGCCTGACGGTTCGCTCGGCGCGGCGGTAGAGGCGATTCGACACGTCACGCAGGAATTAGGCCTTCCTGCCAGCATCCGCGGAAGTTTTCAAGGCGCGGCGCAGGCCTTTCAAAATTCTCTGGAACATGAACCGCTGCTGATCCTGGCCGCCCTGATCACGGTGTACATCGTGCTCGGCATTTTGTACGAGAGCTACATCCACCCGCTCACGATTCTTTCGACTCTGCCGTCCGCCGGTGTAGGCGCGCTGCTGGCCCTCATGTTGTGTCGGATGGAATTCAGCATCATCGCGCTGATCGGCATTATTCTGCTCATCGGGATCGTGAAGAAGAATGCCATCATGATGATCGATTTCGCCCTGGACGCCGAACGCACCGAGGGGAAGGTGCCGGAGCAGGCCATTTATGAAGCCGGGCTTCTGCGGTTTCGTCCGATCATGATGACGACCATGGCGGCCCTCTTTGGCGCTCTGCCGTTGGCGATGGGGGCCGGGGTCGGCTCGGAACTGCGCCGTCCGCTGGGCATTGCGATTGTCGGCGGCTTGGTCTTGAGCCAGCTGCTGACCCTCTACACCACACCGGTGGTGTACCTTGCCCTGGATCGGCTGGCGGCCCGTTTCCGCCGGAGCCCGAAGCCGGTTGTGGCGGGAGACGCTGTGCCGATAGGTCCTCCATGAATATTTCGGCCCCTTTTGTGCGGCGTCCCGTAGGGACCACCTTGCTCACGATCGGCGCGACATTGCTCGGGATCGTCGCGTTCCCGTTTTTGCCGGTGGCCTCGCTTCCGCAGGTCGAGTTTCCAACGATCAACGTATCGGCGTCTCTGCCGGGAGCCAGCCCGGAGACGATGGCCTCTTCCGTGGCCGCTCCGTTGGAGCGCCAGTTCACGCGCATAGCCGGTGTCACGGAGATGACGTCCTCCAGCACGATCGGGGGAACGAACGTCACCCTTCAGTTTGAGCTCAATCGGGATATCGATGGTGCCGCACGAGATGTGCAGGCGGCGATCAACGCCGCCCGGGCCGATCTTCCATCGAATCTGCCGACTGCGCCCAAGTACAGCAAGGTCAATCCTGCCGACGGACCCATCCTCATTTTGGCCATCACGTCTGACCTCGTCACGCGCGGACAAATGTACGATGCGGCGTCGAGCATCCTGCAGCAGAAACTGTCGCAGGTGGAAGGCGTCGGGCAGGTGGCGGTGGGCGGAGGGTCCTTGCCGGCGGTCCGGGTCGATCTCAATCCCACCGCGTTGAATAAGTATGGCATCGGGCTAGGAGAGGTGCGCCAGGTTCTGAATAGCACCAATGTGAATCGCCCGAAAGGGCAACTGACGTCCGACGATCATACCTGGGAAATCAGGACGAACGATCAACTGCACAAAGCCGATGAATATCTGCCGTTGATCGTAGCCTATCGCAACGGCCGCGCGGTGCAACTGTCCGACGTGGCGGCGGTGGAATCGTCGGTCGAAGATTTACGGACTATGGGGGTGGCGAACGGCACGCCGGCCGTGTTGGTGATCATCTATCGGCAGGCCGGCGCGAATATCATTGAGACGGTAGATCGTCTCCGCGCACGCCTGCCTCAATTAGAGGCGTCCCTGCCGGGCAGTATGTCCTTGTCCATCGTGATGGATCGTACGCCGGTCATTCGCGCATCGTTGCATGATGTCGAACGGACGCTCGCTATTTCCGTGGCCCTTGTGATTTTCGTGGTGTTTGCGTTCCTCCGCGACCTGCGCGCGACGTTGATTCCGGCCGTGGCCGTCCCTGTGTCGCTGGTGTCGACGTTTGGCGTCATGTATGTGCTTGGCTATAGCCTGGACAATCTCTCGCTCATGGCGCTGACGATTGCGACGGGATTCGTGGTGGACGACGCGATCGTCGTCTTGGAAAACATCACCCGGTATCGCGAGCAGGGAGTGCCGGCCATGGAGGCAGCCCTGCGAGGCGCCAAGGATATCGCCTTTACGGTCGTCTCGATGACGCTTTCACTGGTCGCGGTGTTCATCCCCATTTTTCTGATGGGCGGGATGCTCGGCCGGCTGTTTCGTGAATTTGCCGTCACGCTCGCGGTGGCCATTCTGGTGTCGCTACTCGTGTCGCTGACAACCATTCCCATGCTGTGTGCACGTGTGCTGAGGTCGGAACCTGTGCGCGCTCACGGATGGTGGTATCGCATCAGTGAGCGAGGATTCGGTCTTATGTTGCGTGGCTATGCGAGCAGTCTGACCTGGGTCCTTCGGCATCCCAGGACTATGCTGGTGGTGACCTTGGGCACGATGGCTCTGACCGTGTATCTCTACATTCTCGTGCCGAAAGGGTTCTTTCCGCAGCAGGATACCGGGCGGTTGTTCGGAAATATTCAGGCGGCGCAGGATATCTCTTTTCAAGCGATGCGCCAGAAACTGACCGAGGTGGTAGAGATCATCAAGAGTGATCCGGCCGTATCCAGCATTACCGGCTTCACGGGCGGCGGGGGTCATGCCGGCACGACCAATACAGGACGAATGTTTATTGCCTTGAAGCCGCTCGAAGAACGCGGCCTCAGCTCCGACGAGGTTATCGGTCGGCTGCGCCCCAAACTGGCGAAGGTGCCAGGCGCTCCCACGTACCTGCAGGCCATCCAGGATCTGCGTATCGGCGGACGAGCTAGCAGCGCGCAGTATCAATACACGCTGCAGAGCATGGATCTCGCCGAACTCAATACGTGGGCACCGAAAGTGGACGCCAAGTTACGGACGCTTCCGGAAATTGTAGACGTGAACAGCGATCAGCAGGATCGTGGGCAGCAATCTCTGGTCGTCTTCGACCGGACGACCGCATCCCGGCTCGGATTGAGCCCCCAGCTCATCGACGACACGTTATACGACGCCTTTGGCCAGCGACAGGTGTCGATCATGTATACACCGCTCAATCAGTACCACGTGGTGATGGAGGTTGCGCCGCAATATTGGCAGAACCCCTCCGCATTGCATGAAATCTATGTCCGCTCTCCGAGCGGTGCGCAGGTGCCGTTGAGTGCGGTGACGCGGTATGAGCCGGCCAATACCATCCTGTCAGTCAATCATCAGGGACAGTTTCCCGCAGTGACCCTCTCGTTTAATATGGCTCCCGGCGTGTCGCTGGGTGAGGCTGTGCTCGCTGTTGATTCGGCGATGCGTGACATCGGCTTGCCGGCGAGTGTGCGTGGGACATTCCAAGGAACGGCCAAAGCGTTTCAATCATCGGTTGAGAATCAGCCCTGGTTGATTCTGGCGGCGTTGGTCACGGTGTACATCGTATTGGGGATTCTCTATGAGAGCTATATTCATCCTCTCACGATTCTCTCCACGCTGCCCTCCGCCGGCGTAGGCGCCTTGTTGGCCTTGCTGTTGTTTAAGGCAGAGTTGAGCATGATTGCGTTGATCGGAATCATGCTCCTGATCGGCATTGTGAAGAAAAATGCCATCATGATGATCGATTTTGCCTTGCAGAGTGAACGAATAGGGGATGGGAAAACTCCTCAGGAGGCGATCTACGAGGCCTGCTTGCTGCGGTTCCGTCCAATTATGATGACCACGGCGGCGGCTCTACTGGGCGCATTACCCTTGGCCGTAGGCATGGGCGTAGGATCTGAACTTCGTCGTCCGCTCGGCATCGCCATCGTGGGCGGCCTCCTGGTGAGTCAGGTCCTCACCCTCTACACGACGCCTGTCATGTATCTACTTCTCGACCGTCTACGGCTTCGATGGGTTCGGGCTCGAGCGACCTCGCCGCATCCCGCCGCATAACGACTTACAGGAAATAGATGGGGTGTTCCGTTGGTATGGTGGAGATATGCACGTTGACAACCGTTCAATAGTCATGATATTGAGAATTGCTATCAAGACTGTTCGGGAGGACCTGTAGTAAGAATTGGTTGGTGACGCGAAGCGTGCGTTGAGTTCGCGTAACATTTGAATAAGGCCAGCGACCCCTGCGGTCAGAGCCCAAAGCTGTTTCACGACAGCTTTGGGCTTTTTCTTTTTGTTCCAACGGTCGTGCTTGGTGTGTCGGGGGAGGGAGGTCGGAAAATGTCAGGAATTGCACTCAGAGCGCCTATTGCGCACGTGCGAGGATCTCGCAGCGGTGGGTGGTTGATATCACTGATGCTGCATGGTGGACTTGTTGCCCTCGCGATGCAGGCTGTGATGGAGGTCAAACCTCACCGGGATCCGGAGACCTTTCGCTGGGATGTCGCGTTGCAACCAGCGCCCGCGCCGCGCTCTGCCGCTGCTGAGCCCATCCCTTCACAACAGCGAGTCTCGCAGCCGCCACCGCCAAAGCAACCAGTGTCTCGCCCGGTGTCGCAGCCTTCCCCTGCGCCGGTTCAGCAGGTCATGGAGCGGACGGCCGTCGTTCAAACGGTCCAGGCTACACAAGTCACGCCACGAGTGGTGGAACGATCCGCACCCCGGGAACGGCAGGCAGTCGTGACTGAGGTACAGCCCGTCGAGTCTCAACCGGTTCAGGAGGCCGTAGCAGTTGTGGCTCAGGCGCAAGCGGTCGTGCAGCAGGAAAGTCATGACATTGTTCAGCCGGTCGAAGCCCATATGGTGACGGCGCAGTCGTCTGAAGCGGTGGTGCAGCAGTCAGCGGTTCCTGTTGAAACTTCGGCGACCGCGGTAGATCAGCCTGCCGTCGTCGCAGAAGCAGTCGTTGAGACGGCATCGCCTGTGGTGACGCCAACGGTCTCCGATAGTGAATCGGCGGATACGGTTGTGTCGCCGCCCACGGTGGTGCATCAGAGTCCAGTCGCGCATCGTGAAGTGCGGGAAATGGAAGCATCGCAGGCAGATCTGGGCTGGTTAGCGGAATCGTTGTGGTCACGGATTGAAGAGTTGAAACGATATCCCAGGCAGGCGCGTGCGCGCCGCTGGGAAGGCAAGGTGGTCCTGGAAGCGGTGATCCGCCATGACGGAACGATTCTCGAATGCTTGGTCGCCGAGAGCTCCGGCCACGGTTTGCTGGATCAGGATGCCATCTCGGTGTTGCGGAAAGCATCCCCGCTTGCCCTGAAACATCCGCTGGGGAAAGAGCACATTACGATTCTGGTGCCAATTGCCTATCGGCTTGAAAGTTAAGAACGGCTGCGTCATCACATCGCGATTAAAGGAGTGTCGATATGAACGATGTCATACAGAACGTGCGGAGGGGATTGGTGGGCGCTGTGCTGTGCAGTGCCTGTGTGTTGTGGTTGGCTGCGGGGACGGCTCTCGCGCAGCCAAAAGGCGACAAGGCTTTTCAGGCGGTGGCGACCGATGCCAAAGGCGTCGAGACCGAAGTCCACGGCGTCATTTTCTACTGGGAAGAGAAAATCAGTGAGACCGCGTTCGTTCCGCACGAGCTCAAAGAAGTGCCGGTCAAACGCGGAACCGCGACGGTCAAGATCAAGTTCGATGTCATCAAGACGATCGATGTGAAACCGTCCACAAACGGAGCCCCGCCGGCGGTGTCGATTACGTTGAACGACGGAAAGGCCGGCGAGTTCACCTTGGCCATAGCCGGGAGTTTTAAGGGGCAATCGGATTTCGGTGAGGTCGAATTGCCGGCGGTCGACCTCAAGCGAATCGCGTTTAAATAACTGCGACAGGCAATCGGGATCGACGGCAGAAAAGGCCGTCTAGCGGAGGACTGGCATGACGAATAGCACGAAGCATGAAACTGACCAGGTGCTGACTTGCGACGATGTGCGGTGCCGGTGCGGACAGCTTGTCGCACGCTGGGCAGAACAGGGCATTGAAATTAAGTGCAAACGGTGTCGGCGTCTCGTCACCATTGGCTTCGATGCGATTGCGGGGAGGCCGCCGGCGATGCTCTCCAATTAAACCATCCGAGCCAATCATTTTGTAGAGGCCAAAGGACCGTGAGTGTCCAGAGCCCAAGACCATCAACAGGGTCTTGGGCTTTTTTGTGGGTACTGATGTCTTGTGAATATCCGTGAAGGAATAAGGAGAACACATAATCATGGCGGGACGTATCCGGGTCGTGGGCGGGGGAGCGGTGTGTCTATTGGCAATAGGACTGGTCTGTGGTGCGAGCAGCGTTGCTCAGGCTGAAGGAACAGAGGCGGGTGTTTCCAGCCAGGAGGCCCCCGCGGCCGGGTCCAGGGATGAGGGCGCAAGCGCAGTGGCCGAAGGCGGGCAATCTCCGAAGTCGAAGCCAGTGAAGATTCCCGAAGTCATGGTGAAAGATGTGCATGAAAGAAGCGAGCCCGATCAAGAATCCGTGAAGGACATCGCGGGCTCAGTCAATGTCGTCACTCGCGAGGAAATTCAACGGGCCCGGCCGAAAAATGCCGACGAAATGTTGCGGCGCGTTCCCGGAGTCAATGTGCTGGACGAATACGGCCAAGGGTTACGGCCCAATATCGGCATCCGGGGCATGGATCCCCGTCGCAGCAAAAATATCCTCCTGATGATGGACGATATTCCCATTCAGCCGGCGCTCTTTGGCGATGCCTCGACGTACTACATGGTCCCGATCGAACGCGTTGACCATATCGAGGTCATCAAGGGCGGGGCCTCGGTCCTCTATTCACCGAATACCCAAGGCGGCCTGATTAATTTCATTCGAAAGGGGATTCCCACCACGCCGACATTCTCCACCACGAATACGTTCGGCAGTTTCAATCTGTTTCAAACGGATACTCAGTACGGCGGCTATTTCGGGAATTTTGGCGCGCAGTTCGGGTACGTTCGGCGCCAATCAGACGGCTTCAGAGACCGTAGCAAATCGCAGTTGGATGATTTCACCATGCGATTCGAGGCCAATCCCGACGATCGGACCCGCATTACGACGAACATCTCCTGGTACGACGAAACGACCCAGACGCCTGGAAGCATTACCCCCAGCCAATACCGGAACGACCGCACACTGGCGGGGAAGCCGAACGATGAATTCAAAGGACAGCGTGGAGCCATCGACGTGACGGCCAGTCGGGAGATCGATGCCCACAACACGGCCAAGATTATCGTGCACGGCAATGTGTTTGAGCGGAACTGGTATATCCAGGACCAGGCCGCCAACGGCACGCTGCTGTCGACCAGTACGAACTTTTTGCGCAAGTTCAATGTCTTCGGCGTCATGCCGCAACATCAGTTCAAGTTTTCGCTGTTTGGATTGGATCAGCAGATCACCTCCGGCGTGCGGTATCACGCGGAACGCCTGACGGACATTCAGGGCATCGGGACGGCCGGCTCGAAGATCAGCCGCACCACGAACAACGCCGATCTGGAATCGGTGGCCTATGCGGCCTATACGGAGACGGCCATTCGTTTGACCGAGGCGCTTACCATTTCCCCGGGCATCCGCTGGGAGCAGGTGAATCAAAGCCGCGAGACGATGAATGCCGTGCCGCCGGTGGGGGGCAATTTCAGAAATTCAAAAACAACGCAAGGCCTGATCTATGGGACCGGGGTCAAATATCAGCTCACGCCGGACAGCATGCTCTTCGGCCACGTGCATACCACCTTTCGGCCGCCGACGTTTGCGAACGCGGTCGATCCCACCAGCGGGACGACGCAAGATCTGGAGGCGGAACGGGCATTGAGTTCCGATATCGGGATCCGGTCCATTCTCGTGCCCGGTGTGAGTGCGGAAGTCGCGGTGTTTCGAACCGAATTCAGCAACCAAATCGTGCAGCAGGGCAGCCAGTTCGTCAACGCCGGCAAAACGCTGATGGAAGGAATCGAGAGT
>WBZX01000496.1_pt1 | contig 35625 bp, 29 predicted proteins | sample 5204211 | NCBI WGS metagenome assembly WBZX01 (sample SAMN12344362, study PRJNA552823) | activated sludge metagenome | biome: Activated sludge suspended growth; feature: Nitrification reactor; material: Wastewater; isolation source: activated sludge from nitrification reactor of wastewater...
CGCCGGAATACCGGGCGTATTTCAAGGTGCGGCAACGCAGCGAGGCGCGGTCAGGGCGGTGTCATGGCCCGTCACAATCCCTGTGTCGAGGTACTAGCCCACCGGCGTCACCGCGGTCTGGATGAGCCCCGTCAGGCAGCCGATCGCTGCGCTGAAGTCGTCGTCGCAGATCGACTCGATGCAGCAGCGCACGCGGGTCTCGTCGATCGCCGGGGTGCTCGGATCGTCGGCGGTGTTGAGACTCTCGCACACGCTGCGGATGCGGACGTCGGCGACCGCCTGCCCGGTGAAGACGCCGCTGGCCTCGTCGTAGCCGGTGCAGCCGGGGCCGATGCCGAACTCGAACTGCTTGTAGGCCGCGTCGACGCCGTCGGCCCACTCGTCGGGCAGCACGTCGCCGACGGGGTACTCGGGATCGCGCCAGGTGCGGTACTCGAGCGCCGCGACACCGCCCTCGACCGGCTCGTACGGCGGCAACGCGGCGTGCTCGGTGACCTCGGGCACGCCGAGGATGCCGAGCATGATCACCTCGCGCCCCTGGTCGCGCAGCGAGTGCAACAGCCGCGTGTAGCGCGACACCGGCTGCAGCACGGCACGCTCGTCCGCGACGTCCTCACTGCCGTCGTCGTCGTGGTTCGACTGCACGCACTGCGCATAGACGCCGGTCGCGGGATCGAGCTCGTCACAGCGCGCACCGGCATGCCAGCACAGCGCCGAGCTGGGCGAGCGGATGTCGCTGACGGGGTTGACCTCGAGGAAGTCGGGGTCGGTCATGATCGAGAAGTCGCGCACCGAGCAATCGGTCTCGTCGGTGATGATCGCGATCGCGAGCACGGCACCGTCGCGCAGGAATGGTTGCTCGATCCAGGTCCACGCCGGATCGTCGCAGTGCGCAGGATCGTTCCAGCACGCGGCGGGGTTGAGCGCCTGCGACATCGCCTCGAGCGGACTCTCGTAGCCGCAGCCGTCGATGCCCTGGGGCCCGACGCAGGCCAGCGCGGCCGCGGCATCGCCGGCGTCGACGTTGTCACCGTCGCGATCGAAGTGGATGAACTGATCGCGCGGCGCGACCGGCAGCGCCGGCGCGCACACGTCCGTGCAGGCCTGCTCGACCACCGGCGGCGGCATGCCGAGGCCGGTGAAGCGGGCGATGCGTTCGGTGCACGGCGTCGACACCGGTGCGCCGCGGGCCGGCACGTAGTCGGGCTTCACCCACGCGCCGTGGCACGAGGGATTGTCGACATCGGTGGTGGTCACCATGATGTTGACGTCAGCGCCCACGCGATTGCCGTGACCGTCCTCGAGCGCTTGCAGCTGCTCGACCAGCAGCGGGAAGTTCTTGGCGAGGTTGAGCTGCTCCTCGCCCATGGTCCCGGAGTTGTCGATCACGAACAGCACGTCGATCTTGTCCTGACATCCGAGCTCGGGATCACAGGCGTCGAACGGCGGCAGGTCGGGCACGGTGCCCATGCTCGTGACCTCTGCGCCCGAGTGCACGCCGCTGTCGCCGCTGCTACCGGCACGGCCGAGCACGAGCACCGGATCCGCGCAGGCCGCCAGCTGGCCGAGCGCGAGCACGGGCGCGCTCGCCCGCGCCACCACGCGCCGGGCGAGCCGCTGCGGGCCCGCTGCGCCGCGAATTGGCGGCGGGCACGATTTCGTGAGCCACTTCGGCAAGCTGGCGTGATCTTAACAGCATCGTGGTGACCTCGGCGCAACCCGGACCCGGGCACCTGCACCTGCAGGAGACCGACGACGGGGTGCTCGTCGCCCGTGTCCGCAGCGGAGACCGCGCCGCCTTCCGCGAGCTCTACCTGCGTCACGCCCATGCGGTGGCGACCGCGGTCGCGCGCTGGCTCGGCCACAACGCCGACGTCGACGACATCGTGCAGGACACCTTCGTGCGGGCGAGCGAGCGCATGGACACGCTGCGCTCCGCCAGCCACGTGCGCCCGTGGCTCGTGACGATTGCGATCCGCCTGACCCACTCGCGACTGACGCGGGCGCGGCGACGCTTCGCGCTGCTCGAGGTGTTCCGCTGGCACGAGCCGCGAACCTCCGATCCCCGCGAGCGGGCGCCCGCCGACGAGCTCGTCGCCGCGCTCGTGCGCGTGCCCGAGAGTCATCGCCTGCCGTGGACGCTGCACCGCATCGAGGGCGAGAAGCTCGAGGACGTCGCGCTCACCTGCGGCGTGTCGTTGGCGACCGTGAAGCGTCGCATCGCGGACTGCGAGCGCTCGCTGTCCCATGCGTTGGGTCAGTGGGCACCGGCGTCAGGAGGTGAACCATGAGCGATCAGGCCCGTGACCCCGCCGTGGAGCGTGCGCTCGACGAGCTGCGCGCACGCGAGCCCGCGTGGGACCTGCTGCGCGAGCGCCGAGCCTTGGCCCGCATCGAAGCCGCGCTCGACGCTGCGCCCCGCCGCGACGCTGCGCCCCGGGGCTGGCGGCCCGCGATGGTGGCCGCCGTGGCCGCGGTCGCGGCCGCCGTGTGGCTGCTGCTGTGGCTGCGACCAGCCGCCACCGCCGAGACGGAGCCCGACGCCGGCACCGCGCTCGCGGCCGAGTTCGCACCAGAGCCGGTGGTGCTGCCGATCGCGACGCCGTCGATCCCGAGCGTGACGGCGCCGACCTTGGCGCTCGCCGATGGCTCGATCGCAACGCTCCACGACGGCGCACGGGTCGAGCTCGCGATGCAGAGCACCACCGCAATCCGCGTGCAGCAATCGAGTGGCCGCGTGCACTACGAGGTGCGCCCGGGACTGCCGCGCACGTTCGTGGTCGAGGCCGATGGCGTCGAGGTGACGGTGGTCGGCACCGCGTTCTGGATCACCCGCGAGCCCGCGGCGGTGCGCGTCACCGTCGAGCACGGCCACGTCCGGGTCGCGCGGACCGGCGCCGCAGAGGTTGCCGATCTGCACGCGGGCGACGAGCTGCGACTCGAGCTCGCGATCACGACCGCGGCGGTCGCCAGCGTCGACCTACCGCCTGTCGCGCGCGTCGATCGGAGTCGCCGCGCGGCCAAGCCCGCGCCGGCGCCGGTGCCCCCCACCAGCCCCGAGGTCGCGCCGGCCCCGGGCGTGGACGCGCTGCTGGCCACCGCCGATGCCGCGCTCGCGCGCGGCGATCGGGCCGCCGCAGCCGCGGCGCTCGACGCGATCGTGCGCGAGCACGGCGACGATCCCCACGCCTACGGTGCCGCGTTCCAGCTCGGCAAGATCGAGCGCGCACGCGGACGCCACCGCGCCGCCGCGGCGGCGTTCCTGGCCGCGACCCGCAAGTCACCCGGCGGTGCGCTCAGCGAGGACGCGCGGGCCGAGGCCGCGCTCGAGCTCTTCGAGGCCGGCGACCTCGAGCGCGCACGCGCGGCCGCAGCCGACTACCTCGCGCACCACCCCGGTGGCGTGCACGTGGCCCGCGTCGAAGCCATGCGCGCGCAGTTGCCTTGACGACCCGCGGCGCGACGAAGGGCCACCGCCGGCGTAGGATCTCGCTTCGTGCCCCCGTGCACCGTGGTCCTCGCGTCGTGGCTGGCGCTCGCCGCCGGCGGTGACGCAGCACCGGCCGATGCCGAGCCGGGCGTGTCGCGTGACGACGACGCGCACTCGCCCGACGGCGGCGACGCCCCCGACCACCCCGCCACACCCGACGACGATCACACCGGCGCGGCCACGCCCAACGATGACCAGGCCGCCGGCACGACGCCCGACGACGAACACGCCGACGACGCGAGGTCGCCCGACGGCGATGGCATCGACGCGCGGGCACCCGAGCCCACCATCGTCGCGCCGCCGCCGGTCGTGCACGTCCGACGCGATCACCTCGAGGTGCACGCCGAGGGCTGTCCCGGCATCGATGCGCCCGAGGTCGGGCGTCTGCTCGCGCTCGACCTCGCGAGCATCACCGACGAGGTCCGTCGCGGTCCGCCGCTGCGCATCGAGCTGGCGTGCGGACCGACGCAGCTGGCGATCGCGATCGCCGATCCGATCACGCGCAAGCGGCTCGAGCGCAGCGTGCCCCTGCCGGCGGCCGAGCCCGGTCGCGAGCGGGTGATCGCGCTGGCGATCTCGCAGCTGTTCGCGGCCTCTTGGCTCGAGCTGCTGATGCCGCCGTCGACCGCACCCACGCTGCCGCAGGCGACCGACCCCGCCGCCACCGTGGCCGCGGCCGAGCGCGCGCGGGCGCGGATCGATCTGCGACGCCGGAGCCTCGCGGTGCTGGTCGGTGCCACCGCGCGCGCGCGCGCGCTCGAGCGAGCACCGCTCGGCTCGTGGGGCGGCGAGTTCGACGTGCGTGCATGGTTCGGCAACGCGGCCATCGTCGCGCGCGCGGGCTTCGAGGGCGGCGTCGCGCGGCGGGACGCCGGCAGCGTACGCGCGTGGCTGCTCACGCTCGGACTCGGGGCCGCCGGCCGCGTGCCGCTCTCGCGACGGCTCGCACTCGGCGGGCGCGTGGTCGTCGCGGCGGCGCTCGGACGCCTGCGTGGTGTCGCGCGCACGCCCGCGGTCGCGACCGCCTCCACCACCGCGGCGACCGGGCAGGCCACACTCGGCGGCGGTCCGCAGCTGCGCCTGGGTGGCGCGCTCGTCGAGCTCGACGTCGAGGTCGGTGGCACGCTGCGACCGCCCGAGGGCCTCGTCAGCGGCGATCGACCGGTCAGCCTCGGTGGCGTCTTCTGCGGGGGTGCGCTGCGGCTCGGCTACGAACTCGCCCGGCCCCGGGGCCGCGGCCGGCCCAGGGGGTTGACTGCCCACCGGACGGGTTTAGCCTCGCGGCCGTGAGCGACGACCGCGAGACCCCGACGACCCATGCATTCAAGGCCGAAGTCGCGGCGGTGCTGCGCCTGGTCACCAACTCGCTGTACACCAACCGCGAGATCTTCCTGCGCGAGCTGGTCAGCAACGCTTCCGACGCCCTCGACAAGGCCCGCTTCGCGGCGCTGGTCGAGCCCGAGCTCGAGGGCAAGGACCTCGCACCGAAGATCCTCGTGCAGATCGACGTCGCCGCCGGCGTGGTGGTGGTCGAGGACAACGGCATCGGCATGACCGCTGCAGAGGCAGAGCGCAACCTCGGGACCATCGCGCACTCGGGCACGCTCGAGTTCCTGCAGCAGGCCGCGAAGAACCGCGAGGGCAAGCCCGACCTCGACCTCATCGGTCAGTTCGGCGTCGGCTTCTACAGCGGCTTCATGGTCGCCGACCGCATCGTCGTCGAGACCCGCTCGGCGCGCCCCGGCCAGGCGCCGGTGCGCTGGACCAGCGCCGGCGACGGCAGCTTCGAGATGTCGGCCGGCAGCCGCAGCGAGCGCGGCACTCGCATCGCGCTGCACCTGCGCGACGACGCCAAGGAGTACCTCGATCGCTGGCGCCTGCAGCAGATCATCAAGCGCTACAGCGACTACGTGCTGCACCCGATCGAGCTCACCCAGCGCGACGAGGGCGGCGAGCTCCAGGGCGCCGGCGAGCAGGTCAACGCCGCCAAGGCGTTCTGGACCCGCAGCGCCAAGGAGCTGACCGACGCCGAGTACCAGGAGTTCTACACCCACGTGATGGGGGGCTTCGTGCTGCCGGGCGACAAGCCGCTCGCGCGCCTGCACGTCGGCATGGACGCGCCCATCCAGTTCAAGAGCGTGCTGTTCGTGCCCGGCCACCGGCCGATGGATCTGTTCGGCGAGGACAGCAAGCACCTGCGGCTGTACGCGCGCCGCGTGCTGGTGATGGAGAGCTGCGACAAGCTGCTGCCGTCGTACCTGCGATTCTTCCGCGGCGTCGTCGACAGCGAGGACCTGCCGCTCAACGTCTCCCGCGAGACCCTGCAGGAGCACCACTCGCTGGCGGCGATCCGCCGCCAGCTCACCCGCAAGGCGCTGGCGCTGCTCGCCGACACCGCCAAGGACGATCCCGAGGGCTACGCCAAGCTGTGGCACGAGTTCGGCGTGTTCCTCAAGGAGGGCCTGCACACCGACAATGCCCACCGCGAGCAGCTGACCGAGCTGCTGCGTTGGGGCAGCACCGCGGCCACCGGCGAGGGCGCCGCGTCGCTGGTGTCGCTGGCGCAGTACGTCGACGCGATGCCGGCGGAGCAGACCGCGATCTATTACATCTCCGGCGAGTCCGGCGACGACCTCGCGCGCAGCCCCCACCTCGAGGCCTGCCGCGCCAAGGGCTTCGCGGTGCTGCTCATGACCGACGCGGTCGACGAGTGGGTCGTGCAGGATCTCGAGCGCTACCGCGACAAGCCCCTGGTCAACGTCACCCAGGGCGAGCTCGACTTCGCCGCGCCCGCCGATGCCGCCGACGCCGGCGAGCTGGCGCCGCTGGTCGAGCGCGCCAAGGCGGTGCTGGGCGATCGCGTGAAGGACGTGCGCAGCTCGGCGCGCATGACCGCCTCGGCGGCGTGCCTGGTCGACGACGCCGGCGGGCTCGGCCGCAACATGGAGCGGATCCTGAAGATGGCCGGCCGCGAGATCACGGCGCGTCCGCGCATCCTCGAGCTGAACCCCGGTCATGCCTTCGTGCGCGCGACCGCCAAGCGCATCGCCGAGGACGCCCACGACGCCGAGGCCACGCTGTGGATCGAGCTGCTGCACGACCAGGCCGCACTGGCCGAGGGCGTCGTCACCGATCCCGCCGGCGTCGTCGCCCGCATCCAACGCGTGCTCGACCACGCCGCCGGCACCGACGCCAAGGCGGGTTCGTGACCGAGGTCCCGACCGGCGTCCTGCTGTGCAACCTCGGCACGCCCGAGGCCCCACGCGCTCCCGAGGTCCGTCGCTACCTGCGACAGTTCCTGTCCGACCCGCGCGTGATCGACATCCCCCGCCCGGTGCGGGGGGCCCTGCTCGAGCTGGTGATCCTGCCGCGGCGCCCGGCCCAGTCCGCCCACGCGTACCAGAAGATCTGGACCGAGGCCGGCTCGCCGCTGTTGGTGCACTCGGTTGCGCTGCGCGACGCCGTCGCGGCCGCGCTGCCGAAGTATCAGGTCGAGCTCGGCATGCGCTACGGCCAGCCCGACGTCGGCGACGCGTTCGAGCGGCTGTGCGCGGCCGGCTGCGTGAAGATCATCGTGGTGCCGCTGTACCCGCAGTACGCCTCGAGCTCGACCGGCTCGACCCTGCAGCTGCTGTACGAGCGTGCCGCCGGCCTGTGGCACACGCCGATGCTCGAGGTCGTACCGCCGTTCTACGACGCGCGCAGCTTCATCGATGCGTTCGTCACGGTCGCGCGGCCGGTGCTCGACGAGCACCAGCCCGAGCACGTGCTGATGAGCTTCCACGGTCAGCCCGAGCGGCACTGCCACAAGGGCGATCGCACCGGCAGCCACTGCCTGGCCAAGCCCGACTGCTGCGACGCGATCGGCCCCGTGAATGCGCAGTGCTACCGTGCGCACTGCTACGCCACCGCGCGTGCGCTGGCGGCCGGCCTCGCGCTGCCCGACGACGGCTGGAGCACCTCGTTCCAGAGCCGGCTCGGTCGCACCCCGTGGATCCGCCCGTTCACCGACGAGGTGCTACCTGCGCTGGTCGCCAAGGGTGTGAAGCGCATCGCGGTGATGTGCCCGTCGTTCGTCGCCGACTGCCTCGAGACCCTCGAAGAGATCGCGATCCGGGCCCGCGACGACTGGCGCGCCGCCGGCGGCGAAGAGCTGTGGTTGGTGCCTTCGCTCAACGCCACCCAGCCGTGGGTCGACGCGGTGTGCGGCATGATCCGCGCGCGCGATGCCGACGCCTGAAGGCGACACACCACGACGGAATCACGACGGCCGGCGGCGGAATCCTTGCGAGCGGCGGGAACCTTCGGGGGCCATGCTGCCGTTGAAATGATCACCATGTTCGCCGGACTCGCACTCGCCGTGGTGCTGCTGTGGCTGTCGGTCGGCGGTCACAGCTCGACCAATGCCCCCAGCTCGATCACGCGGTTGGGCGGCAGGCGGAAGTAGAGCGACGCGTCGCGGGCGTTGCGGAGCATCGCGGCGAACAGCGCCCGGCGCCACGGCACCCACAAGCGATGGCGCGTCGCTGCGACGATGCGCTCGCGACCGAGGAAGTAGCTGGTCGTCATCGTCGTGGCGCCGAGCTCGGCGAGCACCGACGCGAGCGCCTGGGGCACGTCGGGCGATTCCATGAAGCCATACTGCAGCGTGACCCGCTGCACGCTGTTGGACAGCGACTCGCGCTGCAGACGCTCGGCGGCCGCGACCCGCGGCACGTCGAGGGTCTGCACGTCGAGCACGATCACGTGGCGGTGGATCACGCGGTTGTGCTTGAGGTTGTGCAGCCACGACTGCGGCACCACCTCCGGCTCGGCGGTGAGGAACACCGCGGTGCCGTCGACGTGCACGGCGTCCGAGTCGGCGAGCGCGTCGACGAAGGTGCGCAGCGGCAATGCATCGCGCTCCATCCGGCGCGTGAGCAACGTGCGGCCGCGCCGCCAGGTCGTCATCGCCGCCGTGATCGCGATCGCGATCAACAATGGCAGCCAGCCGCCCGCCGCGACCTTCGCCACGTTGGCGCCGAAGAACGCCAGATCGAACACCAGGAACACGGCCACCAGCGCGCCGGCAGCCGCCCATGACCAGCCCCAGCGTTCGCGCGCCACCAACAGCAGCAGTGCGGTGGTGATGACCATCGTGGTGGTGACCGCGACGCCGTAGGCCCCGGCGAGCGCCGCCGACGAGCCGAAGCCGACCACGATCGCCAGCGTGCCGATCGCCAGCACCACATTGACCACCGGCACGTAGATCTGCCCGTGCTCGGACGCCGAGGTGTGGCGGATCTCGAGCCGCGGCGCGAAGCCCAGGCCGACCGCCTGCCGCGTCAGCGAGAACGCGCCGGAGATGACCGCCTGCGACGCGATGATGGTCGCGGCGGTCGCGAGCGCCAGCACCGGCACGAGCGCCCACGACGGCGCCAGGCGGTAGAAGGGGTTGTCGACCGCGCCGGGCTCGACCAGGAGCAGCGCGCCCTGACCGAAGTACTCGAGCAGCAGGCACGGCAGCGCCAACGCGAACCATGCCAGCCGGATCGGTGCGGCGCCGAAGTGGCCCATGTCGGCGTACAGCGCCTCGCCGCCGGTCACGACCAGGAACACCACGCCGAGCACCGCGAACGCGGTCACGCCGTGATCCGCGAACATGCCCAGCGCCCAGCGCGGATCGATGGCCAGCAACACCTCGGGCGCGCGCAGGATGCCGCCGATGCCCATGGCGCCCAGCGCCAGGAACCACACGATCGTCACGGGTCCGAACACGGCGCCCACCTTCGCGGTGCCGAACGGCTGCACCGCGAACAAGCCCAGCAGGATCGCCACCGTCACCGGCACCACCCACGGCGACAACCCCGGCGCCACGATCGCGAGCCCCTCGACCGCGCTCAGCACCGAGATCGCCGGGGTCAGCATGCCGTCGCCGTACAGCAGCGCGGCACCGAACAGGCCCACGCCCGCCAGCCAGCGGCGATGGGTGCCGTGGTTGCGGCCCTTGGGCACCACCAGGGCCAGCAGCGCCAGGATGCCGCCCTCGCCGTGGTTGTCGGCGCGCAGCACGAACACCAGGTACTTGAGCGAGATGACGAGCACCAGCGACCAGAACACCAGCGACAGCACGCCGAGCACGTCGGGGCGCCCGACGACCAGACCTTGCTCGGGCGCGAAGCACTCGCGGATCGCGTAGAGGGGACTGGTGCCGATGTCGCCGTAGACCACGCCGATCGCCGCGATCGTCAGCGGCAGCAGCCGCGATCGCGACGTCGACGCGGACTCGGGGACGGCGGGGGTGCCATGCGCTGGCAGGACCTCGGGGCTCGCGTGCACGCCCGGAGTCTGGGCAGCGTGGCCCGTCGCGATTGGGCAAGATGGCGGCCGCGCGCATCAAGAAAGCATCAAGATCCGTCGCGGCCCCGCCGCTGCGTCGGCGCGCCCCCACCGCCGTGCTAGCGTCCGCCCCGATGTCACGGGCCGACGCGACCCCCGGGTCCCTGCGCGGCTACGGCCTCGGCGCGGCCGCGGTCGCCCTGGCAGCGGGGCTCGACAGCGCCCTGTACGGCCACGTCACGGAGTCGGACCTCGTGATGGTGTTGCTGCTGGCGGTGTTGTCGGTGAGCTTCTTCGTCCCGCGCGGCGCGGCCACGTTCACGGTGGCTCTCAGCGTCGCGGTGTTCGACTTCCTGTTCGTGACCCCCCGCTTCACCTTCGCGATCGACGATCTCGACTACATGATCACGTTCGCGGCGATGGGCATCGTGGGCGCGACCGCGAGCGCGCTGTCGGATCGCTTCCGCCGGCAGACCGAGCGGGCGCGCGCGGCCGAGCTCGCCGCCGAGACCGAGCGCATGCGCGCGAGCCTGCTGAGCTCGGTGTCCCACGACCTGCGCACGCCGCTGGGCACGGTCGTGGGTGCGGCGTCGACCTTGCTGGCGGATCCGCCGGGCCTCGACGCCGCCGCGCGCCGCGAGCTGCTGCAGGCGATCCACGACCAGGCCGAACGACTCTCGCGACAGCTCCGCGATCTGCTCGACATCACCCGCATCGAAGGCGGCGCGCTGCAGCTGCGCCGCGAGCTGCAGGTGCCCGAGGAGCTGGTCGGCGCGGCGCTGGCCCGCTGCGCCGGCGTGCTGCGCGATCACGAGGTGCGCGTGCGCCTCGACGACGGCTTGCTGGTCGAGCTCGACGCGGTCGCGTTCGAGCTGGTGCTGGTCAACCTGCTCGAGAACGCGGCCCGCCATGCCCCGCACGGCACCGCGATCGAGCTCGACGCCCGCGCCGTCGGGCGTGCGTTCGAGCTGACGGTGGCCGACCGCGGCCCCGGCGTGCCCGAGGACGAGCGCGCGCGGGTGTTCGAGAAGTTCTACCGCGGCCCGGATCGTCGCCGCGACGGCGGCGCGGGCCTCGGCCTCGCGATCGCCAAGGCGGTGGTGTCGGCCCACGGCGGCGACATCCGTGTCGAGCCCCGCGACGACGGCGAGGGCGCGTGCTTCCGCGTGACACTCCCCGGCGCCGCCGTGCCGCCCGACGACGCGCGCGCGCTCGCGATGGCAGAGGACGAGCCATGAGCGCCGAGGAGCCGGCGGTCACCGTGCTCGTGGTCGAGGACGAGCTACCGATCCGTCGGTTCCTGCGCGCGCTGCTCGACAGCCACGGCTTCCGCGTGCTCGAGGCCGGCTCCGCCCGCGAAGGCATGGCGCTGCTGACGGCCTCGAGTCCCGACCTGCTCCTGCTCGATCTCGGCCTGCCCGACGGCGACGGTGTCGAGCTCACGCGTCGCATCCGCGAGTGGTCGCAGCTGCCGATCCTGGTGCTGTCGGCGCGCACCGACGAGCAGGACAAGGTCAGCGCACTCGATGCCGGCGCCGACGACTACCTCACCAAGCCGTTCGGCGCCAACGAGCTGCTGGCGCGCATCCGCGTGGCCCTGCGCCGCACCCAACGCACCGACGAGGGCGCGAGCACGGTGGTCGCTGGACCACTGCAGATCGATCTCGCGACGCGACGCGTGAGCCTCGATGGCGCCGCCATCCACCTCACGCCGATCGAGTGGCGCCTGCTCGTCACGCTGGCGCGCCACCCCGGCCGCGTGCTCACCCACCGGCAGCTGCTCGAGGAGGTGTGGGGCCGCAACGTCGCCGCGCAGCCCCACTACGTGCGGGTGTTCATGGCCCAGCTGCGCCGCAAGCTCGAGCCCGATCCCGCGCGGCCGCGATGGCTGGTCACCGAGTCGGGCGTGGGCTACCGCTTCGTCGCCGACGGCTGACGACGCGCCAGCCGTCGCTCCCCTCATCCCGGGTTGGGTACACCCCACGCCGCGAACGTCGGCGTCACGTCGGCGCCCGCAATCGCCTCGAAGTGATCATGGACGTACGTCCATGCCGCAGGTCCGCTGGGCACGAGCCCCGGACGTGCCACGTTGAGTTCGGCGAAGAAGTCGGCGTAGAACGACCACCCGTACGCGTACTGGAACTGCATCAAGAAGCACAACCCATCCCACGCGTCCCAGCTGGCGTAGGGCACCGGCACGCCGGCGGGACACTGCGCGACCTCCGTGTTGAGCGGCAAGCCGAGCGCGTCGAGGGCGTGGATCGAGAACAGGTTCGGCCAGGACTCCAGCGAGTTCTCCTGATACCACCACAGGCCACCGACGAAGGTGAAGTCGTGGCCGAGCTCGTGGGCGAAGCCCCAAACGTCGACGCCCGGCATGCCCGCGAGCGAGATTCGGTTCGCGTACGTCGGCTCGACGAGGATCGGATCCATCCGCACGGGGTTGCCCGCGAGCATGTAGCCGATCGGCACGACATCGGGATCGGGGATGAAGCGGATGCGCTGGCCTTGCTGTGGCACCGCGCCGCGTAGCTCTTGGTGGAGCTCGTAGAAGCGATCGATGCGAGCGATCGCCGCGCCGACCACGGCCGCATCGGGTCCAACCAGCGCGGTCGGCATCGTCACGATCGTGTGGTCGCCGCGGATCTCGACCCAGCCCGAGCTCACGGCGTCATAGTCGAAGTCCGCCGCGAGCACTGCCTCGACGGTGGGCACGGTGTCATGGTCACTGGTGACGGTGACGGATTTGCTGCCGGTGGCGAAGCGGCGCGTCTCGTAGGTCTCACCGAGGTCGTTGCTCGGCAAGCCGCCGACGAACAGGACGCCGTCCTTGTCGGCGGTGATCACCACACCGGCACCTTGCACGCACGTCAGCTGCGGATCCTTGTAGTTGAGGCCAATGCGTGCGACGAGGTCCCCGACCTGACACGGGCCGTGGTCGATGGTCATGCCGGTGTCGGGGCCCATCTGCCATTCCCCCGCCGCGTCGATCGTGGCCTGCTCGCCGGCACGCAGGAACACGCCGGTGTTCACCCAGTTCTGCGCGGCGGGCACATCGAAGGTCGCGCTGCCATAGGGGCCGGTGGGCGCGACCGGAACGCAGGTCCACGGTCCCATGCCGCAGGGCTCGTCGACCACGGGCGGCTCGTCCCCGGTCGTACTGCCCGACGACTCCGCGTCGCCGCCAGAGCTCGACTCGCCGCCACCGACCGTCTCCGGAGCATCGCCCGACGTGCTGTCGCCGAGCGTCGCATCGCTGGTGTCGTCGCTCGACATCATCGTGGTGCCAGTGGTGGACTCGGCGGCGGGCGGGGACGGATCGGTGCAAGCCCCCACGAGTCCGGGCACCAGGAACAAAGGGCGAACGCGCATGACGTCAGGACGACGCCGCCCGCCGCCGCGCCGCACCGAAATCCGCGAATCCGCCCGAGAAGGCACCTTGCCGCCCCCTCCGTGTGGATCCAGCCCGAGCGCCACTGCCGCGCCGGCCCCCCACTGCGACGAATTCGACGTGCTCGCGCGTTGCTGCGCCATGCTCCGGGCCAGCGCGTGCCGTCCCCCCATCGATGTCGCGGTGCCCCTCGTCGCAGGGATGATCATCGTCGCCTGCACGAGCGCCGCCGACGGCACCGCCGTGGTTGCACGCCCCGAGGGAGACTCCGCAGCGCACGAGGCTGCACCCTTCGACACCGCGGCAACGCCCGAGCGTTCGGTGTCCAGCAATGCGAGCGACCCGTCGGCACCGCCCGGCAGCGTCGGCACCACCACCACGGGCACCACGCCGAGCGCACGATCGAAGGGCGCGACCACCAACCCGAAGCCCCCCGCGGCCCCGGCGGTGAGCGGCCTGCCGGTCGCTGCCGATGCGCCGACCTTCGTCATCGCCGCGCGCAGTCCCGACGACGGCAACGCCGAGCTGATCCTGCTGCAGGACGACGCGGACGAAGCCTACGCGGCCCACGGTCCCACGCTGGTGCACCTACGGCGCGACGGCACCGTCGAGCACGACCCCGCGCGCGTTCGCGGCCTCGAGTTCTCGGCCTCGATGTACGACGCGCTCGAGGCCGGCATGTTCTGGTGGACGCCGGTTGCACTCGGCGGCCGCGGGCCCGAGGGCCACTACTTCACGCTGGCACCGAGCTTCGCGACCCGGGGCGCCGAGGATCCCCCGCAGGTGTACCGACGTGCGCAGGGGCAGTGGCAGCCGCTGCCGACCCACAAGCCGCTGTACGACTGGCACGTCACCGCCTACGGCCCGTGGATCGAGGACTCCGTGGTCGCACTGCTCGCCTTCACGATGCCGATCACGGGCGACGGCGAAGAGGAATCGAGTCGACCGAAGCCCGGCAGCGAGCGCGCGGTCGCAGCGGCCAAGCCGTTCATCGTGCTGCACGGGGCCCCCAAGGCACCGGTGCTGCCGCGCCGACCCGAGGCGTTCGCGTCGCTCGCCAGCGGTGAGCTGTTCTTCGCGGTGCGTCGCGACGGCGCGCTGGTCGTCGACGTGCACAGCCCGACCGGCACCCGCACGACCACACTGCCGGCGATCGAACGCGGCACGCTCGAGGAGGTCGCGCTGCGCGTGACGGCGCCGGATCGCGCGCTGCTCACCGCGCGGGTCTCGAGCGAGCGCGACGAGCAGGGCTTCGTCGCGCGCTTCGACGGCAACACCTGGCGTCGACTGGACGTGCCGTGCGTCGGCATCGCCCGATCGCCGTCGATCGACGCGGCCGGCGACGCCTACTTCACCTGCCCGGTCGGCAACGACGAGCGTGGCGTGCTCCTGCGCGAGCGTGGCGGGGTGCTCGAGGAGCTGCCCACGCCGGTGCCGGTGGTCACCGTGGTCGCGCGCGCCGCCGACGACCTGTGGGTGACGGGCGAGTACGACGAGCACGGCACCGCGCTGCTGCACGACCACGGCCCCCCATCCGCGCCGTTCGTGTTCCCCACCATGCTGGAGGCCGCCGCCGCCGTACTCGCGTCACAGCCTGCGCGGCCGCTCGGCAAAGACTGCACGGTGGCCTGGATGACGCTGTCGGACGCCGTCGACCGCGAGCGCGTGGACACCGAAATCGCCAGCATGACCGATGAGGCCCTGGCATACGCCTACGAGGCCCGGGTCGACGCGCGCACCGAGTTCGGTGTGCTCGTCCGTGTGTGGGGCGAGGCGCGCCTGGATCGCGCGGTCGCGGGCCTGCGAGCGCGGCTCGGCGACGATGTCGTGGCGACCTCGTGCAACCTCCGACCGCGCGTGACGCCCGTCGCGCCGTGAGTCGCGGGCGGCCGCGCGGGTCGCAGGCGGGCCGCTTCGGCGCCCACGCGCAGTTGACCCGCGCGCGCCCGCGGGGCCACGATGCCGTGGTGCGAAACCGCGGCTTCTTCGTCGCCTCGCTGGCCGTGGCGGTGCTGCAACTGCGGCCCGCTGCAGCGGCCCCGGTCGAGCTGGTCGAGCAGCGCGAGCGCTACCTGCTGATGCGCGACGTCGATCAGAGCATCGAGTACGGCAACTGGTTCGAGCGCGAGCCGTTCCTCGCGGCGTTCGGTGATGTCGAGGCCGGCTTCCTCGCCGTGCACCCCGACGACAGCCAGTTCCTGGTGATGTTCACCACCTTCGAGCTGCCCCCGCCGGTCGGCGCGCTGTACCAGTCGGTCGCCAACGACGTGCACGGCATCGGCTACGAGCACATCGCACCGGAGGACGCCGTCATCCCCGACGACGGCATGGGCTACTTCGACGACACGCCGGACAGCCAGATCTACGGCTTCCTGCACATGAACCGCTGGCAGAACTACCTCGGTGGCGACGCCGGCGGCGTGAACGACAACTACATCTCGCTGGTCTTCGGCCAGGAGCTCGGCCACGCGTGGCTGGCGTTCGTGTCGTACGACGGCGGCGCGGGCCAGAGTCGCAACATGCTCGGTCGCGCCAACGCCCACTGGTCGTTCTACCTCGACTCGGGCGGCTCACCGGTGCAGGGCCACGACTGGCTCGACAACGGCGACGGCAGCTACACCGCCATCTCTACCTGATGGGCCTGCTGCCGCCCGAGCAGGTCGCGCCGTGGTTCGTGCTCGAGAACCCCAGCAACTGCATCGATGCGGCCAGCGGCGACGGCGTGTGTGCGGACCCGGGCGCATTCCTGTTCGAGGCCGAGAGCTATACCGTCGACGCGACCCGCCGCGACATCACGATCGACGACGTGATCGCGGCCGAGGGCCCGCGGATACCGGCGTGGCCGGACGCGCCCGATACCTACGACGTCTCGTTCGTGTTGGTCACCCGCGCCGACGAGGTGCTGAGCGAAGGCGACAAGCTCTTGCTCGACGCGATCATCGGGCGCTCGATCGAGATCTTCGACGCGCAGACCCGCGGCTACGCGCACATCGTCAATCGCACCGCCGCGGCGGCCCCGGGCGACGACTCGGGCGACGGTGGCAGCTCGAGCGCGAGCGCGGGGCTCGACTCCGGCAGCGGTGGCGCGGACGCCAGCGCGGGGTCGAGCGGCGGCAGCGACAGCTCGACCGCGGCCGGGGCCGCGGACAGCGACGCCGACACCGACGCGCGCGGCTGCGGCTGCCGCAGCGACGGCCACGCGCGCCCATCGTGGTGGCTGTGGACGGCGCTCGCGCTCGCGCGTCGGCGCCCGCGGACGCGCTGAACCGCCGACGTGCTCGCCCACCGCCGGTTGCAAGTGTTCGACGCGCGCGCGTGGATCGATCGACGCGCGTCCTGGAGCGAGCCCGTGGCGGATCGCGGGCGGCGCTGGAGCGATCGTCGCGCGAGCCACTCTCGGCCGCGACGATCGACGTTGGCAAGCGCTGGTCGCGGTCGGTATCGTGGCGACATGGCCGACGCCGCCCCGACTCCGCTCATCACCGATCTCGGGCCGGGAGACCCGCTGCGACTCGACGGCCCGATCCTGCGGTTCGACGACAACCGCCCCTTCTTCGACGGCGCGGTGCCACGTCCACGACAGATCGTCTTCCAATCGTCGCAGCCGAACAGTCTGTCGTGCCGCGTGGTCGACAAGGGCGTGTCGGCGGCGATCGGCGCGCTGCTGCGGATCCCGGAGGCCCGCGAGCTGCGACGCGAGCTGACCACCCGCGCGGTGCAGGCCTGCAACGAGCTCGGTGACACCGCGCAGGTCGTGGTCGCGACCACGATGGTCGTCGGTGCCGCGACCTACGTCGGCATCAACCACCGCGAGATCGTCGACAAGCTCGGCAACAGCACCTTCAGCATCCCGATGTCGCTCGAGGGTCTCGATGTGCCCGGCACGCTGCAGGTGCGGGTCCAGCTCGACGACTGGCGGCCGGCCGGTGGCGGCCTCGAGTACTCGCGCCAGCTCGGCGGCGGCGATTTCTCGGCGGGCGCGAGCTTCGGTCGCGATGCCACCAGCGGCGCGCAGAGCTACGGCGTGTTCCTGCGCTGGTCGAAGTCGTTCTAGCCAGCGCGAGCGACCGGGCGGCCTCGACCGAGCGCCCCTGCCCGAAGCCGTCGCTGGCGATCAGACCGCCGCGGCGAGCTGCACGGGCGCGCTGACCCGCGGCTGCACGCTCAGACACTCGACCCGCGGCCACGCGAGCCCGCGCAGTGCATCGCGCAGGTCGTCGCCCTTGGGCTGCATGAACGTGCCGACGTAGCGATGGCCCATGGCCTCGAGCTCTTCGTCCTCGGGCTCGGCGTGCCAGAGCATGCCGAACGGGTCGAGCCACACGGTGCGATGGCCGACGTAGGCCCGCATCGCCGTCACGACGTCGTCGATCTGCCGTCCGAGGTTGGCATCGAGCGTTTCGACCCGCATGGGCAGGCAACCTGTCACGTCGTCGCCGACGCTCCAAGAAACCGGCGCGCGACCATGACCCGGCGCGCGCCGCCTCGCATCACAGGACGATCGCGACCTTGGCGGCGTCGGTGGGATCGATCTTCACGACCACGGTCGCGCCGGGCTGGATGCGGGGGATCTGCAGCTGCGAGACGATCATCTGCGCCTGCGCGACGTAGGGCTGGCCGCCCTGCGGGTAGACGTGCAGCTCGAAGCCGACCTGCGGGCTGTCGTTCACGCGCACGCCGGTCTCCCAGATCTTGGCGACGCGTGCCTGGGCGGGGATGCCCTGGGCGAGGATGCGGTTGCGCTGCGCGGAGCCGGCGAGCAGGCGGATGACGAAGACCGCCGGGATCACCAGCCCCAGCACCATCATCGGCAGCGTGTACCAGGGCATCCAAGAGAGCATCGACATGGGACCTCGGGGAGGCGGGGGCGACGTGCACCGTCGGGCGAACTCGCCCCCGCGATGCCTGGCAGACGCACCTCGCGGTCGGATGTGACGGCCGAAGCCCGCGACGGCCCGCGGCTGCTACCCTGCCCGCCCGACCCGTGCCGACGCGACGCGCGAGCCCGCCCACCCTCGACCTCGACGCCGCGACCCGCCACCTGCGGGCCGCCGACCCTGCGATGGACCGCCTCATCGCGGCCGTCGGGCCCTGCCGCCTCGAGATCGACGGCGGCGGTACCACCTTCGCCGCGCTCACGCGCTCGATCGTCTACCAACAGCTGCACGGACGCGCAGCGGCGACGATCCACGGCCGCATCTGCGTCGCGGCCGGCGGTCGCGCGGGCCGAGCCCCGAGCGCGGCCGCGATCGCGCGCCTGCCCGACGAGGTGCTGCGCGGCGCCGGGCTCTCGCAGTCGAAGCTGCTCGCGCTGCGCGACCTCGCGGCGCGGGCCCAGGACGGTCGCCTGCCCTCGATGGCGCAGCTGCAGCGCATGGACGACGACGCGATCATCGCGAGCCTCGTCGCGGTCCGCGGCATCGGTCGCTGGAGCGCGCAGATGCTGATGATGTTCCGCCTCGGCCGCCCCGACATCCTGCCCGTCGACGACTTCGGCGTGCGCAAGGGCTTCGGCGTGATGAAGCGAGCGCGCGAGATGCCGACCCGCGATCAGCTCGCCCGCCACGGCCGCCGCTGGGCGCCGTGGCGCACGGTCGCGAGCTGGTACCTGTGGCGCGCCTGCGAGCTGCCGGCACCGCCGCCGCGGACGCGATAGGCGAGTGCCACGCCTACGGCAGCTCGGGCCACAGCCGCGCGCGCATGCGTCTCGCGGCCTCGAGCATGTTCGGCCCGGGCCGGCCCGCGTAGCGCTCGTCGAGCGCGAACACCTGCCCACGCTGCACCGCGCGGAGCTGCCCGAGCCCCTCGCGACGCACGAGGTTGTCGGGGTCGAGCTTGTCGGCCGCGACCCCGCACCACGACACGAAGCACGCGTCCGGATCGGCGGCCCGCAGCGCCGCCGCGTCGATCTCGAGGCTCTGGCCCTCGCGATCGCCGAACACGTTCACGCCGCCGGCCAGGGCGATCAGCTCGTTCGAGAAGCACGCGCGACCGGGGGTGAACATCGGCCGCGGCCACCACTCGAGGTAGACCCGTCGCGGCGTGGCAGGCCGGCTGCGCGCGAGCGCGTCGCGCTCGGCGGTGAAGCGTGCGAGCGCCGGTGACGGATCGACCGCCAGCGCGTGGCCGAGCCGCCGCAGATCGTCGGCCACCGCCGCGACGCTGCGCGGCGCCGACACCAGCTGCGCGACACCACGCGCGCGCAGGCCGGTGACGATGCGCTCCATGCCGGGCACGGTCAGCGAGCTGACCACGAGCTCGGGCCGCAGCGCCGCAACGCGATCGAGATCGGGATCGAGGTCGGGCCCGAGTCGCTCGCAGCGCGCGACGTCGGGCGGATCGTCCGACGAGTCCTCGCACGCGATCACGCGACCGAAGGCGTGCAGCGCCGCGACCAGCTCGGCGTTCGACGGCGCCAGCGTGATGACCCGCGTCGCGCCGACCACCGCGTCGCCGAGCGCATCGAGGGTGAAGGCGCCGGAGCGCCGCAGCATGCCGGTGTCGTCGACCAGCGCGATCGCATCGCCGCCGCGCGCCGCCAGCCAGCACATCACCGCGTGCTCGAGGTCGGGATCCGCCGCGAGTGCCCACGCCGGCACCCGCTGCTGCGCGAGCGACAGCTCCGCGGTCGCCTCGCGGCCGTCGTCGAACTGCAGCTGCAGGACCTCGCTGCGGGCCTCGTGCGGCGCGGTCGCGTCGACCCGCCGCACGGCCCGATGCCGTCGCGTCTGCCAGCGATGCTCGGGCTTCTTCACGGGCACACCCCGGGGCCTACGACACGCGCTCGCCGGGCCGGCTGCGCGGATCCAGCTCGAGCAGCGTGACCGCATCATCGCTGGCACCGGCCGCGAGGATCATCCCCTCCGACACGCCGAAGCGCATCTTGCGAGGCTTGAGGTTCGCGTACACGACCACGTGCTTGCCGAGCAGCGACTCGGGCGGGTAGCTCTTCGCGATGCCCGAGAACACGGTGCGCTGGCCCAGCGCACCGACGTCGAGCACCAGTCGCAGCAGCTTGTCGGCGCCCTCGACCTTGCTGGCACCGACGATCTTCGCGACCCGCAGGTCGATCTTCGCGAAGTCGTCGATCGTGGTCTCGGCCGCCAGCGCCTCGGCGACGGCGGGCTCGGCCGCGGCGGCCGGCGCCTCGGGGCTCGCGGGCTTGCTGTCGGCGGCGGGGGTCTCGGGGGTCGTGCTCACGGGGGTGGTCTCCTTGCTGGCCTCGATGATGGCGGCGATCTTGCTGGCATCGATGGGTTCGGCGAGGGCCTCGTACTCGCCGATGACGTGGCCGCCCGGCAGCGGCGCGGCGGCGTTGCTGAAGTCGAGCGGCGCCGGCAGCTTCAGCATGCGCTCGACCGTCTCGGCCCAACGCGGCAGCACCGGCTTCAAGACCGCCGCGATCACGGCGGTCGCCCACACGCCCACCGAGCACACCGCACGGGCGCGCTCGGCCTGGTCGGGGCCGAGCTTCCACGGCGCCTTCTCGGTGACGTAGAGGTTCACGTCGTCGGCGATCTGCATCGCCAGGCGCACCGCCTTGCCCGACTCGAACGCACGGTAGAGCGCGGGCACCTCGGCCAGCCGCGCGGCCCCGGCGGCGACGATCGCCTGCGCGTCGTCGGGCAGCGCCGCGAGCGTGCCGCCCAGCCGCGCGCCGATGAACTTGCAGCAGCGGCTGGCGAGGTTGGCGGCCTTCTTCACGAGGTCCGCGTTGCAGCGCAGCACGAAGTCCTCGAGGTTGAGATCGATGTCCTCCTGCCCGCCGCCCAGCTTGGCCGCGAAGTAGTAGCGCAGGAAGTCGGGCGGCAGGTGATCGAGGTAGGTGCGCGCGAGCACGAAGGTGCCGCGGGTCTTCGACATCTTCTCGCCGGCCACCGTCAGCCAGCCGTGCACGTGCACGCGCGACGGCGTGGTGTAGCCGGCGGCGTGCAGCATCGCGGGCCAGAACAGGCAGTGGAAGTACACGATGTCCTTGCCGATGACGTGCACGAGCTCGGTGTTCGCAAGCTCGGGGTCGCGCCAGTACGCCGCGAAGTCGCGGCCATTCTCGGTGCACCACTTCTGGGTCGCGCCGATGTAGCCGACCGGCGCGTCGAACCACACGTAGAAGAACTTGTCGGGGTGGCCGGGGATCGCAAAGCCGAAGTACGGCGGGTCGCGCGAGATGTCCCAGTCGCGCAGGCCCGACTCGACCCACTCCATCACGTAGTTGCGCACGGTCGGCTGCAGCTCGGTGCGACCGCCCTGCTCCACCGGCGCCAGCCACTGCCGCAGGAACGCCTCGTGGCGCGACAGCGGCACGAACAGGTGCTCCGAGCTGCGCATCTCGGGCGTGGTGCCGCAGATCGAGCAGTGCGGCGAGCCCAGCTCGTAGGGCGCGTAGGTGCTGCCACAGACCTCGCAGCTGTCGCCGTACTGGTCCGGCGACTTGCACTTCGGGCACACGCCCTTCACGAAGCGGTCGGGCAGGAACATCTGGTCGTTGGGGCAGTACAGCTGCTCGACCGCGCGGGCGAGGATGTCGCCCTGCGCCTTCATGGCGCCGAAGATGGCCTCGGCGTGCTGCCGGGTCTCGTCGGAGTGGGTGGTGTGGAAGATGTCGAAGCCGATGTCGAAGTCGCGGTAGTCGCGACGGTGCTCGTCCCACGCCCGCGCGATCAGCTGCTCGGGGGTGATGCCCTCGCGACGGGCCCGCAGCTCGATCGGCGTGCCGTGGGTGTCGTCGGCCCACATGAACACGCAGTCGTCACCGGCGAGCTTGCGCGCGCGGGTGTAGACATCGGTCTGGATCGCCTCGAGCAGGTGCCCGAGGTGGATCGAGCCGTTGGCGTAGGGCAACGCCGCGGTCACGAGTACTTGCTTGGCCATCGCGACAGCGCTTGTCGCATGGGGCCCTGCGACAGGCAACCGCGCGAGCTTGCAGGCTCGGCGCCGCGGCAGCGCGCTAGCGCCGGCGCACGGCGTCGGGATCGATGGCGTAGGGCACGGTCGGTCGCGCGTGCGAGCTCGCGACCTGCACCGCCTGCTGGATCTCCGGTGGCGGGACGCTCGGCCCCACCATCGCCTCGAGCCGTCGCACCAGCGCCGCCGCCGTCGCGCAGCGCCGCTCCATCGCGCCGGCGACCTCTTCGACCTGGCCCGACAGGCCAGCCACCAGCTCGGGCAGCACGTCGACGGCCGCGTAGCGCAGGCGTCGGGGCGCCTGCAGCAGCGGCATGAACTCACCGGGCGCCTGGGTCGCGATCGCGGACTTCGACTCGTGCACCTTCACGGTCTTGATCGCCAGGGTGTAGCCCTTCTGGACCCGACAGTAGGCCAGGTAGGCCATCTCGATGGTGCGCTTGCCGTCGCGATCGTAGGTGACGTTCTCGGACAGCGGCCGCGGGTGCACGTAGTCGAGGCCGATCATGAGCTGGCCGAGCAGCGCGTCGACCCGACCGATGAGCGCGTTGAGCTGCTCGGACCCGTCGTTGAGGCGGCGTGCCGCCTGGCCCAGTGCGAACAGCTCCTGTGTGATCGCCATGCACGCCTCCTTCGTCAGGGCCCGTCAGGGCCGTGCGGTCTCGGCCGGTCAGGGCCGCGTGGGTGGTGTCGTCGTCGGGATCGTTGCGCGACCCGGTCAGGGGTTCGCTCGGATCGGCGTGCGCCGAGGTTCCCTTCCGGGATCCGGTCGCACGCGGGTAGCGCCAGAATTCCTAGCGTACTGCCGAGGCCGGACCCCGGCAACTCCCGCACGACGGGCCCTACTCCCAGCGGATGCCCTGCGCCAGCGGCAGCGCGTCGCTGCCGTTGACGGTGCAGGTCTGCCGCCGCATGTACGCCTTCCAGGCGTCGGAGCCCGACTCGCGCCCACCACCGGTGGCCTTCTCGCCACCGAACGCGCCACCGATCTCTGCACCGGAGGTGCCGAGGTTCACGTTCGCGATGCCGCAGTCGCTGCCCTCGGGACTCCAGAAGCGCTCGGCCGCCCGCAGGCTGTCGCTGAACAGCGCCGACGACAGGCCCTGCTCGACCTGGTTCTGCCAGGTGATCGCGAGATCGAGGCGATCGTCGGGGAAGCTGCGGATGTAGAGGATCGGCGCGAAGGTCTCCTCGTCCATCACCGGGAACGGTCGATCGGCCGGCGCCCGCACCAGCGTGGGCTCGACGTAGTGGCCGGGACCGGGCCGCACGTTGCCACCCGCCAGGATCTCGCCGCCCTCGCGACGGATCCGCGCGATGGTGTCGACGAAGCCCTGCTTGGCGCCGGCGTCGATGAGCGGCCCGACCATGTGCTTCGGATCGCGCGGATCACCGATGCGATCGCCGAGCTGACGGTAGACGGCGACGAGTCGACGCACGAGCTCGGCGTCGATGCTCTGCGCGAGGAACAGCCGCCGCGTGCTGGTGCAGCGCTGCCCCGCGGTGCCGGCGGCACCGAAGGCGATGGCCCGCGCCGCCAGCTCGAGGTTGGCGGTCGCGTCGACGATGATCGCATTGTTGCCCCCGAGCTCGAGCAGCGAGCGACCGAGGCGCGCGGCGACCACCGGGCCGACCTTGCGGCCCATCGCACACGAGCCGGTCGCGCTCACCAGCGGCAGCCGCGGATCGGCGACCAGCGCGGTCGCGACGTCGGCGTCACCGCCGATGACGAGCTGCATCGCGTCGCCGTGGCCGGCCGCGGCCAGCACCGGCTGCAGCAGGCGATGGGTCGCGATCGCCGACAGCGGCGCCTTGAGGCTGGGCTTCCACACCACCGGGTCGCCGCAGATGAACGCCAGCGCGGCGTTCCACGACCACACCGCGACCGGGAAATTGAACGCGCTGATGCACAGCACCGGCCCGAGCGGGAGCCACTGCTCGAACATGCGGTGACCGGCGCGCTCGGACATCAGCGTGCGACCGCCGATCGAGCGCGACATGCCGGCCGCGAAGTCGCAGATGTCGATCATCTCCTGGACCTCGCCGCGGGCCTCCTCGATGCCCTTGCCGACCTCGGCGGTGACCAGGCGCGCCAGCGGCTCCTTGCGCGCGCGCAGCAGGTCGCCCATCTGCCGCACGAGCTCGCCGCGCTTGGGGCCCGGCACCACGCGCAGGGCCTCGAAAGCCTTCACCGATCGCGCGACCGCGGCGTCGGCCTCGGCGCGCTCACACAGCGACAGCTCCGCGAGGAGATTGCCGTTCGAGGGATCCTGGACCTTCAGGCCGGCGCCGGGCTCGGGCGCGGCCACGCCGAGCTGCTCGAAGATGTCGCGGATTTCGGGGTGGATTGCGGTGCTGCTCATGGGGCTCTCGCCCGCGCTCGAGCGCGGACCGGGGCGGAGCGTAAGCCCGATGGCGGGGCGATGCCAGACGCCCGGGGGGTGTGATTCCCCGCGCGGCCGATCCCCAGGGAACTAGAAGTCGATGTTGTCCTCGAAGCTCGGATCCACGCGGTTGGTGCCGCGGGGGAGCTCGCCTTCGTAGAGCAGCGCGTACGTGGCGTAGATCTCGGTCACGCGCTTGGCGTAGCGGTAGCTCTCGCGGAAGGGAATCTCCTCGACGAACGCGTCGAGCTCGAGCGGCGCGGGGCCCTGCGACTTGGCGGCGAGCCAGCGCGCGACGTTGCTGGGGCCGCCGTTGTAGCTGGCGTAGGCCATCGGTGCCTGGCCGTGGAACTTCGCCAGCAGCTCCGCCACGTAGTAGGCCGACAGGTGCGCGTTGGTGTCGATGTCGAACAGGCGATCGCTGTCGAAGAAGTGCCCCTCGTCGCTCTCGCCCAGTCGCTCGGCGAGCTGGTGGGCGGTCCACGGCATGATCTGCAGCGCGCCGCGGGCACCGACCGGCGACACCACGTGGGGCCGGAAGCGCGACTCGGTGTACATCAGCGCCCACAGGTGCTTGGGATCGATCTTGCGCAGCCGAGCCTCGCGCTCGATCGCGGGTCGGAACGCGCGCACCGTCCAGCGCGAGCGCAGTGGCGCGTCCTTGGGCGTGCTCAGCTTCACGTAGAGGTGCGGCTCCTGCATCGCGAACGCGACCTCGCGCAGGCTTTCGCGGAGATCTTCGACGACCTCCTTGTCGCGCAGCTGCTTGCGGCCGGCCTTGGTCGGGGCCACCCGCGGGAACTTCCAGTTGGCCTTCCAGCCCAGCCCGACCAGCACGTCCTCGCTGCGCACGCCGCCGGCCTTCTTGCCGCGGGTGGTGTAGGCCTGCACGGTCACACGGAGCTCGCGGCGGGCCTCGTCGTTGTAGCCGGCGCGGTACAGCTGCTGCGCGCGCTCGATCGAGGGCCACGCGTCGCCGTAGCTGGCCGCGAGGCGATCGAGGACCGACTGCGCGTCACCGCGGGTCGGCGGATCGAGCTCCTCGGCGACCGGCGCGAGCTTGGGCAAGGGCGGCAGCTCGGCGCCGGCGTCCTGCAGCCGCTGGCGCGCGAGCACGCCGTAGTAGTCGAGCGCATCGGCGGCCGCGATCGCCCGCAGCGTGCGCTCGCCCTCGGCCTTCGCGATCGCGTCGTCGCTGCGCAGCTGCAGCTTGCCGCGGAAGTAGCGGGCCCGCCGGCCGGCCTCGCCGCGGTACTTCTTCTCGTAGGCCTGCAACGCCGCGATCGCGGCCGGCTCGTCGCCCAGGCGATAGGCCAGCCACGCGTGCAGCCACGCCCGCTCCTCGCCGTGGGCCTTGCCGTCCTTCTCGTAGCTGGCGAGCAGCGCACGGGCGCGCTCGTACTTGCCGCCGCGCACCGCGAGATCGAGCGCCTCCCAGTGGATCGCGGCGCGGTACTGCTTCTTCTTGCCCTTCTTCGTCTTCAGATCGGCCAGCACGAGGTCGATCGCCTCGTCGTAGAACGCGCCCTTCTCGAGGCACTTGAGCAGGTCGTCCTTCACCGCGAGGCTGCCCGAGGCGGCGTAGGCCTTGCGCAGGTCCGCGGCGCAGGTGCCGAAGTCGCGCTGCTTGGCGGCCGTCACCGAGCGGGCATGTTCGGCCTGGGTGCGGATCGAGCTCGGCGTGGCCGGGTCGGCGATGAGCTGCTCGAGGATCTCGCGCGAGACGTCGACGCGCTTGTTGCGACGCGCCGCGGTCGCGCTGGTCAGCCGCTCGCTCCACGTCAGCGGTGCCAGCGGCTTGCCCGAGGCCGCGGCCATGCGCTCGAGCTCGGCCCACGCCGCGATGCCCTCGGGCTCGCCGTTGCGCTCGATCGCGATGCTTCGCAGCTCGGCGGTCGCATCCTTCGTGGCACCGGCACGGGCCAAGGCACGGGCGTGCTCGAGCCACATGAGGCCACGCTCGGGGTGGTGTGGGTACTCCTGCAGCACCTCCTGCAGCGCGCTCGCGGCTCGACGCGCCGCACCGGCGCCGCCGCCCTGCTCCGCCATCATCTGCGCCCGCAGCACCCGCAGCTGCGCGAAGTTGCGGAGCTGCTCGAACTTCTCGAGCTTGCGCAACCGCGCGATGCCGTCGTCGAGCGCCGCATCCGCCTTCGCGGTGTCGACCGCGTCGGTGCGCGCGAACGCCAGCTCGGCCTGGGCCAGCTCGACGCCGAGCACGTCGGGCGGGAAGTGCTTCGCGAGCTGCTTGTGATCCGCGCGCGGACGCAGCGCCGCGATCGCAGCGTCGGGTCGGCCCGCGAGCCGATGCGCGCGGCCGACGATGGCGCCGGCGGCGAACCACTCGGGGCTACCCGGAGCGGGCGCGAGGCCTTCGACGATCGCGATCGCGCGGGCGGTGTCCTGGGCGGCCAACGCGGTCGCGGCCCCCGACAGGCCCGCGAGCACCGGTGTCGCCGCGAGCGGCCGCGTCGTCGCGGCGGTGGCGACCTCGGCCACCGCGGTCGGCACCGCGTCGGCGTCGGCACCGAACGCCGCGTCGGTGTCGTTGGCGCCTTGCTCGGCCGGCACCGACGCATCCGCGGACGGATGCGTGAGCAGCAGCGCCGTCAACGACAGCAGACCCAGGGATGCAAGCCATGCCCGCGTACGCATCGCGAACTCCAAACCCCAGAGTCACACGGTAGCATGCGATTCCCAAATTGCTCGCGCCGTACGCGGGCTGCCATGTGGCGTGGATCGCTGGCCGCGGCAGGGCGACGGCGCCAGGGCGGGCGCAACCGCCCCGGCTCGGGGCATCTGGCGTCAGCCGTCCTCGGACGGGCCACGCCCCTGGGCGTCAGGCGGCGACACCGATGCGGGCCAGCCGGTCGCGCATCCATCCCGCCTCGTCGAACAAGTCGAGCGACTCGAACGCCCGCAGCACCGCGCGGTGCTGCACGATGGGGTCGAGCCCGGTGGCGCGCTGCAGCTTGCACAGGCACACCGGGCACAGCCACGGCGGCAGCGCATCGAGCTCCGCGAGATCGGCGACGCCGTTGCACAGGCAGCGGTAGTACTGGCAGTGCGCGAGCCCGAACAGGTGCGCGACCTCGTGGGCGACCACGCGCAGGCTGCGACGCAGCACGGTGCCGGCGAGGTCGATGGGCGCAGGCCCGCCGTGGTAGCTGGGATCGAAGCGCGCGAACCCGGCGACCCCGATGCGCTCGGTGAAGGTCGAGTAACCGAACGCGAACTGCTGCTCCGGCCACACGAAGAGATCGACGGTGACGAGCGCGAGCACGCCGTAGGCCTGCGCGGGCAGCCGCGCGCCGACGTGTTCGATCAGCGCCAGCGCACTGGTCTGGCGCGCGCGTCGGTGCACGCGCGTCGGTAGCTCCTCGGGCAGCGGCGCGGCCGGCAGCACCTCGGTCGCGAGCCCGAAGGTCGCCTCGACGAAGCGCGCCACCGCCAATAGCTCGGGGGCGCGCACCAGCCCCACGAAGTCCTCGTCGGCGATCACATCGAAGGGGAAGTGTCCGAGCGGCATCAGCACGATGCGATCGCGGGGCGGTGCGGGCACGTTGGGCCGCGTCGCGAGGTACTGTGCGACGTCCTGTGCGGGCTCGGGCCGCAGCACGCGCCAGCTGCCGGCGGCCGGTGGGGGCAGCGGCTCGAAGCCGCGGGTGTCCGTGAAGCAGCGCCGTGTCGCGGCGTCGAGGCCGGTGAGGTCGCCGACCGGATCGACCTCGCGGACCGGCTCGGGCGGCCGGGGACGCGGCGGCCGGCCCGGCGGCGCGGTCGGATCGCCCACGCCGCAGCCGACCAGGCCTGCGACCAGGGACGTCATCGCGCGGCGTCGGGTCCACGGCATGGGGGGCCGTCGTGGCACGCACGCGCCCGGCGGCAGGTTCCCGCGCGAACGGCCAGCTACGCCATGCTGCGGCGGATTTCTTCAATGAGCCGTGCGTCGGTGACGAACAGCTCCTCGACCTCGTCCTGATCGAGCAACCACTCGCTCATCGCACGGCCGATGTCGGGCGCGTCGGCGGTCTCGATGTGGCCGAGCAGGCGCTCGGCCAGCGAGACCACGTCGGCCTCCTCGACCAGCACCAGCGCGCCCTCGTCGACCAGGCGCCGCACCGCGAGCGCCACCGCTGCGCCCATCGAGCGCGGCTTGTCGACCGGCTTCGTCGCGGCCGCACCGTCGCCGAAGCCGACCGCACCGCGCTTGCTCGACAGCTCGCGCAGCAGGTCCTCGCAGGTGTGCAGCACGTCGTCGCGCAGCACCACGCCGGCACCGCCGTGCTCGAGCAGCAGCCGCAACACCGACACCAGCAACGGCGTGACCTCGTGGCCCGGCGCACGCACGATGAGGCTCGCGTTCACCGTCGCGACGCGGTCCTGCAACAGCAGCAGCGCGGGGTTGCGGGCGCCACCGCGGCGACGATCGGCGGGCACGAGCGCGGGCACGTCCTCGGCCGCGAGCACGCGACCGCCCAGGCGCACGTCGATCGCGTCCTCGTCGGGGTGTCGCTCCAACCACGCCGCCTGCAGAGCCGCGCAGTCGCGCTCCAGACGACCGAGCTCGGCGGCCGCGCGCGGGCTGTAGATCACGAACTCGACCGGCATGGCTGGGGCGGACCATACGCCAGATCCCGCGGCCATGCGAGCTTGCGGCGGCGCCGGCCGGCGGGCCCTCGTATGCTCGGGCCCCCATGAACCGCTCGCTGTTCGATCGCCCGCATCGCGAGGCCGCCGCGCTGGTCGCCAGCGGCGCGCCCGTGGTCCTGTGCGTGGATCCGGTCGAGTACCACGGACCGCATCTGTCGCTGCACAACGACCGTCAGCTCTCGCGCGGCTGCATGGCCGAGCTGGCCCAGCGCGTGCAAAGCCGGCACGGTCTGCCGCTGCTCTTGGCGGATCACCTCGAGCTCGGCGTCGACCCCTGCGCGGGCCCGGGCTCGCGGCCGTGCGCGTTCTCCCTCGTGCGCGACGCGGTGCTGGCGAGCGCGCGCGCGCTGCTCTCCCTGGGCGCGACCCGGGTGGTGCTGATGACCTTCCACGGTGCGCCGCTGCACAACCTCGCGCTGGAGGCCGGCGTGAGCTTCCTGCGGCGGTCCGGCGCGCGGGCGCTGGCGCCCTTCCACGCCGTGCTACAGGACATGCTGGCGTTCGACAACGCGATGCCGTTCGCCGAGGCGCTGCGCTGCATCGACGACGACGACGAGCGCGCCGCGGTCGCCCGCGAGCTGCGCTTCGACTTCCACGCCGGCTTCTTCGAGACCTCGCTCGCGCTGCACTGGGCGCCCGAGACGGTCGGCGATCACCATCGCGCGCTGCCGCCGTGCCCCCGCTACACCGCCGATGCGAAGCTCACCGCCGCGGCCGCGGTGGCGCGCCGGCTCGGCCGCGAGGCGCTCGCGCGCGAGCTCGAGTTCGGCGCCGCCGCGACCGGCTGGGGCGCGCTGCGGCCGTTCCCCGGCTACACGGGCCGGCCTCACCTCGCCCGCGCCAGCGCGGGGGCGGCGTTCGCCGACATCATCGTGGATCGCTTCGCGACCCTGATGGACACCGTCATCTTCGGCGACGCGGCACCGCCCAAGCCGGTGCTGGCGTGGACACGGTGGGCCACCGCGCAGGGGCGCCTGCTGCCCCACGCACCGCTCGGGTTCGACGACGTGATCGCGGGACCCACCGCGGCGACGTCGATCGACTGACATGCGAGGCATCAGCGCTCGTCGGCGGCGGCGAGCAACGCACGCATCAGATCGCTGGTGGTGACGAGGCCCCGCAGCGCACCGCCGGCATCGACCACCGGCAGGCAGTGGAAGCCGCCCTGCAGCCACCGCGCGCAGGCCTCCCGCAGGGTCGCGTCGGGGCCGATCGTCACCACGTCCTCCTGCATCGCGGTGCGCACCGAAACGCGATCGAGCAACGGATCGAGGCTCTCGGGCGCGCGCTCGTAGGCGTCGCCGGGCAGCACCCGCAGCAGATCGGACGGCGCCAGCAGCCCGATGAAGCGCCCCTCGTCGATGACCGGCACGTGGTGACCATGCGCCGCCATCATCGCGTGGCGAACGACGCTGAGGTGCTGCGTCGGGTGCACGCACGCCGGATCGCGGGTCATCACCGCGTGCACCGGCTGGTTCAAGAACTCGCGGACGCGCTCGGCCATGGGACCATCATGGCGAGCCGAGCGCGTCGGAGCGCGCGCAAAGCTGTCGTGGTCCGCTGGCGTCGGCCCCCTGGCTTGAGGCAAGCTGGCGCGCGATGACCGACCGCGCCGAGCTCGAGGCCGAATCCCGACGTCAACGCGAGGCCGCGGCGCGCCAGCGACCCAGCCGCGACGAGGCCCTGGCCGCGGTGCGCACGCTCATCCGCTGGGCCGGCGACGACCCCGATCGCGAGGGCCTGCGCGGGACTCCCGATCGCGTGGTGCGATCCTACGACGAGTTCTTCGCTGGCTACGCCGAGAACCCACTCGAGATCCTCCAGCGCACCTTCAGCGAGATCAGCGGCTACGACGAGGTCGTGGTGCTCAAGGACATCCCCTTCGAGAGCCACTGCGAGCACCACATGGTGCCGATCGTCGGCAAGGCCCACGTGGGCTACCTGCCCGATCGCCGCGTGGTCGGCATCAGCAAGCTCGCGCGGGTGGTCGACATCTTCGCGCGTCGGCTGCAGATCCAAGAGAAGATGACGGCCGAGATCGCGACCACGATCCTCGCGGCGCTGCAGCCCCGCGGCGTCGCCGTCGTGGTCGAGGCCACCCACGAGTGCATGACCACCCGCGGCATCCATCGCCCGGGCGTCAGCATGGTCACCTCGCAGATGCTCGGGGTCTTCCGCGACGACGCCAGCACGCGCCGCGAGTTCCTCGCGCTCATCGGTCGCTCGATGTGATCGCGCGCGCGAGCGCGGGCCACAGCTGCTCGAACGCCACACGACGGTGCACGAGCACGCCGTCGGTGAGCAGCGGCAGCGAGCCGTCGGGCTCGAAGATCGCGGCCAGCCCAGGGGCCTCGACGGGCGGCCACCGCAGCACCCCGGGGATCGCCGCGCTGCCCTCGGCGACCACGCGCTCGGGTGACGCCAGCACCAACGCGCAGTGCAGCGTCGCACGCACGTCGCGGGCACCGGCGGACGCGCCGGTCTGTCGCGCGAGCTCGCGACACGCCGACGCCCACCCGCCGTGGGCCGCTGCGTAGCCGGCGGTGTCGATCCCCGGCGCGCCGCCGAGCATCGCGACCGCGAGGCCGGTGTCGTCCCCGAGCGCGAGCGTGGCGTGGCGACGCGCCATTGCGCAGGCCTTGATGGCCGCGTTGTCACGGTAGCTGCGGCCGGTCTCCGCCGGCGTGTCGTCGACCGGCGTGTCATCGATGGCGACGCCGTGCGCGGCGAGCAGCGCCGTGAGTTCGGTGCGCTTGCCGGGGTTGTGCGTCGCGATCGACAGCCGCATCGCGCGAGGCTAGCAACCGCCCTACCCGCTGCGCACGCGCGTTGCGAACGCGACGGTTCCGCGACCGTCCGGGCCGATGGACGACCGCCGCGGCGACCTGGTAGCGTCGCGGCCGTGACGCTGCATCGACCGACACACACGATTCGCGCCGCAGTGCTGGGCGCCGGCACCATGGGCGCCCAGATCGCGGCCCACCTCGCCAACGCCGGAGCCCGCGTGTGGCTGCTCGACATCGTGCCGCCCGGCACCACCGCCGACGCGCCCAAGGCCGCCCGCAGCGCGATCGCAGCCGGCGCACTCAAGGCGATGCTCAAGGGCCGCCCCGCGCCGTTCATGGATCCCGCCTTTGCCGACCGCATCCGCGTCGGCAACCTCGAGGATCACCTCGAGCTCGCGGTCGCCGACGCCGATCTCGTGATCGAGGCGGTGATCGAGCGGCTCGACATCAAGCAGCCGCTGTTCGCCCGCATCGCCGCGGCTGCGCCGGCCCACGCAGTGCTGGCCACCAACACCTCGGGCCTGCCGATCCACAGCATCGCCGAGGCGCTGCCCGCCGACGCGCGCCGCCGCCTGGTCGGCATGCACTTCTTCAACCCGCCGCGCTACATGCACCTGCTCGAGGTCGTGCCCGGCCCCGACACCGCGCCCGAGGTCGTCGACGAGATCTCGTGGTTCTCGGAGACCGTGCTGGGCAAGGGCGTGGTGCCGTGCCGCGACACGCCGAACTTCATCGCCAACCGCATCGGCGTGGCCGCGACGATCCTCACCTTCGGCGCCACCTTCGACGGCGGCTACACCGTCGAGGAGGTCGACCTGCTCAATGGCCCGCTGCTCGGCCGCCCGCGCACGGGCTCGTTCCGCCTGGGTGACCTCGTCGGCCTCGACGTCAGCGCGCTGGTGACCGAGAACCTGCGCCGCGTCACGTCGAGCGATCCGTCGGCACCGAACTACGACGAGCTGCACGACCGCATGGGTGCCCACGACATCGTGCAGAAGATGCTCGCGGCCGGCATGAAGGGCGACAAGACCGGTCAGGGCTTCTACAAGAAGGTCAAGGGCGACAAGGGCTCGGAGGTGCAGTCGATCGACTTCGCCACGCTCACCTATCGCGCGCGCATCGAGCCGTCGTTCCCCGAGCTCGCCGAGGTCGCGAAGATCCCCGACCTCGGCAAGCGCGTGGCCGCGGCGATGCGGGCCGAGGGCCGCGCCGGCGAGTTCCTGCGCAAGGTCTACCTGCCGCTCTTCAACTATGCGGCCAACCGCCTGGGCAACATCTGCGACGCGCCCAAGCCGATCGACGACGCGATGTGCTGGGGCTACGGCTGGAGCGCGGGCCCGTTCGCGCTGTGGGACATGATCGGCGTCGCGTGGTCGGTCGAGCAGATGAAGGCCATGGGCCTGACGCCGAGCCCGGCCGTGCTCGCGCTGCTCGCGAAGGGCGGCCCCGAGGCCCGCTGGTACGGCGGCACCGCCGACGCGCCGACCCAGTTCGTGCCCGAGCGCGGCGCCCACGTGCCGGTGCCGCAGCCGGCCGGCGTGATCGTGCTGGCGTCGAAGAAGCAGGGCCCCGCCGAGATCCACACCACCAAGACCGCCGCGCTGCTCGACCTCGGCGACGGCATCGCCTGCATCGAGTTCCGCTCCAAGATGAACACCCTCGACGAGGGCGTGGTCGCGATGCTGCGCGACGCCATCGGGCTGCTCGAGCGCAAGGGTGGCTTCCGCGGCGTGGTGGTCGGTAGCCAGGCGGAGAACTTCTCCGCCGGTGCGGACGCGCGGCAGATCCTCGCGCTCGCGACCGCCGGCAAGTGGGACGAGCTCGGCGAGGCGGTGCGCGCGTTCCAGGACACCCTCATGGGCCTGCGCCACGGCGCGCTGCCGGTGGTCGCGGCGCCCTACGGCATGACCCTGGGCGGCGGCGCCGAGACCACGCTGTCGTCGGCGGCGGTGGTGGCCCACGCGGAGCTGTACATGGGCCTGGTGGAGGCCGGCATCGGCGTGGTGCCGGCCGGCGGCGGGCTCAAGGAGATTGCGCGGCGCGCCTCGGCGTGGGCCAGCGCGGTCGACGACGGCGATCCGTACCCGTTCGTGCGGCGCGGCTTCGAGGCCGCGGCCGGCGGCAAGGTCAGCACGTCGGCCGCCGATGCGCGCAAGCTCGGCTTCCTCGCGGCCAGCGATCGCGTCGTGTTCCATCGCATGCACGTCATCGCGCAGGCCAAGCAGCAGGCCATCGCGCTCGCCGAGGCCGGCTGGGTGCCGCCCGATCGCGACGAGCCCATCACGGTGGTCGGCTCCGGCCGCGGCGCCAGCTTCATGATGGGCGCCGCGATGTTCCACTGGGGCGGCTACGCCTCGGCCCACGACAAGCTGGTCGCCGAGAAGATCGGTCACGTGCTCTCGGGCGGCATGCGAGCGCCGGGCACCAAGCTGGTCGCGCAGGACCTGCTCGACCTCGAGCGCGAGGCGTTCGTGAGCCTGTGCGGCGAAGAGAAGACCCGCGCCCGCATCGAGCACACGCTCAAGACCGGCAAGCCGCTGCGCAACTAGTCCGTCGGGCCTCGGATGACCCGAAGGCCCCGAAAGTGCGCGTGGCCCTGCCCGCCCGCGCCGCCCCGCCCGAACTCCCCTTCCCCAAGACGAGAGACCAGACGCCATGACCGAGCTCCAACACGCCGTGATCGTCACCGCCCGCCGCAGCGCGGTCGGTCGAGCCCTCAAGGGCAGCCTCGCGCTCACCCGTCCCGACGACTTCGCCGCCGAGGTCATCCGCGGCACCCTGGCCGACGTGCCGTCGCTGCCGCTCGAGCAGATCGACGACGTCGTGCTCGGCTGCGCGATGCCCGAGGGCGAGCAGGGCTTGAACGTCGCGCGCCCCATCGCGCTGCATGCCGGCCTGCCCGACGTGGTGTCGGCGATGACCGTCAACCGCTTCTGCGCCTCGGGCCTGCAGGCGCTGGCGATCGTCGCCGAGCGCATCATGACCGGCCAGATCGCCTGCGGCATCGCCGGTGGCGTCGAGTCGATGAGCATGGTGCCGATGGGCGGCAACAAGGCCGTGCTCAACCCGACCATCGTGCGCGAGCGCCCCGAGATCTACATCTCGATGGGCCTCACCGCCGAGAACGTCGCGCAGCGCTTCGAGGTCTCGCGCGCCGACCAGGACGCGTTCGCGCTGCGCTCGCACCAGCGCGCGATCGCGGCGCAGCAAGCCGGGCACTTCACCGACGAGATCGTGCCGGTGACGACCGCCAGCGGCGCGCGCTTCGAGGTCGACGAGTGCCCCCGCGCCGACACCGACCTCGCGGCCCTCTCGGCGCTCAAGCCCGCATTCCACGTCAAGGGCAGCGTCACCGCCGGCAACAGCTCGCCGATGAACGACGGCGCCGCGGCGATGGTCGTGACCAGCGAGGCCTTCGCGCGCGAGCACGGCCTGGTGCCGCGGGCGCGCTTCGTGGGCTTCGCGACCGCCGGTGTCGCCCCCGAGATCATGGGCATCGGCCCCATCGCCGCGGTGCCCAAGCTGCTCGCGCGCGCCGGCATCGCGCTCGGCGACATCGACGTCATCGAGCTAAACGAGGCCTTCGCATCGCAGTCGCTCGCGGTGATCCGCAAGCTCGGTCTCGACGAGGCGAAGGTGAACCCCAACGGCGGCGCGATCGCGCTGGGCCATCCGCTCGGCTGCACCGGCGCGAAGCTG
>WBZX01000171.1_pt1 | contig 35588 bp, 42 predicted proteins | sample 5204211 | NCBI WGS metagenome assembly WBZX01 (sample SAMN12344362, study PRJNA552823) | activated sludge metagenome | biome: Activated sludge suspended growth; feature: Nitrification reactor; material: Wastewater; isolation source: activated sludge from nitrification reactor of wastewater...
ATCAAATTTTCACACCCGCGAAATGCGGACCGGGGGGGTCATGAGTGATGGGAAGCTGAGGCTCGCGTATCGCGCGGTAGAGGCGCTGACGCCGTATGACCGCAACGCGCGCACGCACTCGCCGCTGCAGATCCAGCAGCTGGCGGCCTCGATCGAGGCTTTCGGGCTGGTCGGCGCGATCGTCGTGCGCGACGGCATGATCGCCAAGGGTCACGGCACCCTGGCGGCCTGCGCGCTCCTGTACGGGCAGGGGAAGCGCATTTACCCCCCTCCTGGCCCCAAGGCCCCCGAGGCGGAGCGTCCGGAGCCGTTCCCGGCCGGCAAGGTGCCGGTGATCGACGCCACCGGCTGGACCGACGATCAGTTCCGGGCCTACGTGATCGCCGACAACAAGCTGGCGCTGAACGCCGGGTGGGACGAGGCGCTGCTCGCGGTTGAGCTCACCGCGCTGAAGGCGGCGGACTTCGACCTCGGGCTGATGGGCTTCTCGCGCGACGAGCTGTTCCGCCTCATGCCGAATGGCGGCGGCAACACCGATCCGGACGACGCGCCGCCGCTGCCGGCCGAGCCGGTCAGCCAGCTCGGCGACGTCTGGCTCCTGGGAACCCACCGCCTGACCTGCGGCGACTCGACACAACCAGAAACGGTCGCGCGGTGCCTGGCGGGCTCGAAGCCCCACCTGATGGTGACCGATCCGCCCTACGGCGTGTCCTACGACCCGTCCTGGCGCACGAAGGCTGGCGTGGGCTCGAAGGGCGCGGCCACCGGAAAGGTGATGAACGACGACCGCGCCGACTGGCGCGAGGTCTGGGCGCTGTTCCCGGGCTCCGTGGCCTATGTCTGGCATGGCGGGCTGCACGCCGGCACCGTCGAGGACAGCCTGCTCGCGTGCAAGTTCAAGATCCGGGCGCAGATCGTCTGGGTGAAGTCCCGGCCTGCTCTCTCTGGCGGCCACTACCACTGGCAACACGAGCCGGCCCTGTACGGCGTGCGCGAAGGCGAGCAGGACGACCACTGGCGCTTCGTGCCGGAGCACGAGCTGGTCGGCTACGCGGTGAAGGACGGCGAGACCGCCGACTGGCACGGCGGGCGCAAGCAGTCCACCGTCTGGTTCATCGAGCACATCAAGTCCGACACCGGGCACGGCACGCAGAAACCAATTGAAGCAATGCGCCGGCCGATCGAGAACAACTCCGACCCGGGCGACTCCGTCTTCGAGCCGTTCTCGGGTTCCGGCACCACCCTGATGGCGTGCGAGGTCACCGGCCGGCACTGCCGGGCGATCGAGCTGGATCCGCGCTACGTCGACGTCGACGTCCTGCGCTGGCAGGCGTTCACCGGCAAGGCGGCCACGCTCGAGGCGACCGGGCAGTCCTTCGCCGAGGTGGCCGCGCTGCGCCAGAAACCGCCCACCGCGGCTCCGGCGCCTGCTGCCCCTGCCAAGGCCCCCACCAAGGCGGCGACGCGCCGCAAGGCGGCCTGACATGGCGACTCGCGGCCGCAAGCCCACCCCGACGCACCTGAAGCTGGTACGCGGGAACCCGGGCAAGCGCGCGCTCCCGAAGAAGGGCACCGAGATCCCGGTGGTGGTCGAAGAGGTCACGCCGCCCGAGTTCCTGTCGACCGATGCAAAGGTCGAATGGGGCCGGATGATCGGGGCCCTGGTCACGCTGAAGCTGGTATCGAAGCTGGACCGGGCTGCTCTCGCGGCCTACTGCCAAGCCTACGGGCGGTGGGCGCAGGCCGAGCGTGCTCTGGCGACGATGGCAGAGAAGGATCCGGTGGCGGCCGGCCTGCTTATCAAGACGACGGGCCAGAACGTCGTCCAGTCGCCGCTGGTCGGCGTGGCGAACAAGGCGATGTCGGACATGGTCCGCTACGCGGCGGAGTTCGGCATGACTCCGAGCGCGCGCGTGCGGCTCAATGGCTCAGGTGGTGGCGGTGCCCAAGCAAACCCGTTCGAGCAGTTCAAGCGCCGGCCCTCCGGAACGTGACTTCTGCGGGATCGCGCTGGCCTACGCCAAGCGCGCCGCGGACGAAAAGAACCGGGCGAAGTTCGGAAAGTGGATCCGCCTGGCCGGGCAGCGCTACCTGCGCGACCTCGAGCGCGCTCGGGCGAAGGGGGCACCGTTCTACTTCGACCGCGACGAGGCCACCCGCGCGTGCTCGTTCATCGAGTGCCTGCCCCATGTGGAGGGCCGGTGGAAGAACGCCGACGGCTCCGAGCAGCTCACGCTGGTCCTGCACGAGTCGGACGTCTTCTTCGTCGTGCAGCTGTTCGGCTTCCGCAAGCCCAACGGCACCCGGCGCTTCACCACCGCGCTCAAGGCAATTGCCCGGAAGAACGCGAAGTCCACCGTGGCCGCGGCGATCGGGCTCTACTGCCAGTGCTGCGAGGACGAGCTCGGGCCGCAGGTCATCTCCGGCGCGACCACCGGCAAGCAGGCGCGGATCGTCTTCAACGTGGCCAAGCGCATGGTGGAGAAGACGCCGGCGCTGCAGCAGGCGTTCGGCGTGGAGGCTTTCGCCAACGCGATCCCGTCCTACTCGAACGGCGGCGAGTTCAAGCCCATCAACGCGAAGGCGAGCACGCAGGACGGCTTGAACCCCTCCACCACCATCCTCGACGAGATCCACGCGCACAAGACGCACGACCTACTGAACGTGCTCCGCTCCGCGGCTGGCGCGCGCTCGAACCCGCTGTTCCTGTTCACCACCACCGAGGGCTACGAGTCTCCTGGGCCCTGGCCGGAGCTGCGGCACTTCGCCGAGCAGGTCCTGCAGGGAATCGTGGAGGCGGACCACTTCCTGGCGATCTACTACGCGGTCGACGAGGCCGACGAGGAGGCCGGCCTGGCGGCGGACGAAGACTTCGACGAGTCCACCTGGATCAAGGCCAACCCGCTGATCGAAGTTAACCCGATCCTGCTGGACGAGATCCGGAAGGAGGCGATCGAGGCGAAGGCCATGCCCGGCCGGCACGCCGAGTTCAAGATCAAGCGGCTCAATCGCCGGTCGTCTGTCGCCGGCGGCTGGGTGAACCTCAGCAAGTGGCGGGCGTGCTCCGGGCCCGTCGACCTCGAGGCTCTGAGGTCAGTGAAGTGTTGGGGCGGGCTCGACCTGGCTTCGACGACCGATCTATGCTCGTTCAGGCTGGTATGGAAGGCGGGAGAGCGGTGGTTCACGCATGGGTGGCGCTTCGTGCCGGCGGCCGCGATCAAGAACCGGACTGAGCGCGGGCTGGTCCCGTATCAGCCCTGGGTGCAGGCCAAGTACCTGATCGAAGCTGGCCAGGAGGTGGTCGACTACGACCTGGTGCGCGAGCACATCCTGGCGGCGCACCGGCGCTTCAAAATCGTCAATGTCGGCTACGACAAGTGGAACGCCGCGCAGCTGGTGGCCAAGCTCCAGGCCGACGGCGTGCCGATGGCGGAGTTCGTCCAGGGCCCTCGCTCCTACCACCCGGCGATGCAGGAACTGGAGCGCGCCTATACCTCCGGCATGCTCTCGCACGGCAACGATCCGGTGCTCAATTGGTGCGCGTCCAACCTGGTGGCGCGCCGGGACGTCAACATGAACACCGCCCCCGATAAGCGCCGGGCCGCGGACAAGATCGACGACTTCGTGGCGTTGCTGATGGGCATCGGATCGAGCCTGTCCGCCGAGCCGGAGAAGAAGTTCCAGTCCTTCTTCGTCTGAAATCGCAGTATCCTCGCGCCTGTCAGAACTGCCGGCCGGCTGGCCGAGGTACCTCATGAACCAGCGCGCCTACTCCACGCTCGAGATCAAGGCGGCCACCGAAGACGGCGGCAAGCGGCGATTCTCCGGCATCGCTTCGACCCCCGAGACCGACCGCATGGGCGACATCGTGGAACCGAAGGGCGCGGAGTTCAAGCTGCCGCTGCCGCTGCTCTGGCAGCACGACTCGCGCAACCCCATCGGCTGGATCACGAAGGCCCGCGTGACCGACTCCGGTATCGAGGTCGAGGGCGAGGTCGCGTCGATGAACGACGACCCCGACAGCGATCTGGCCAAGGCGCTGAAGTCCTACTGGCAGTACATCAAGTCCGGCCTGGTGCGCGGCCTGTCCATCGGCTTCAATGCCAAGGAGACGGCGCGCATCGAGGGCACCTACGGGTACCGGATCATGAAGTGGGCCTGGCTCGAGCTCTCCGCGGTGACCATCCCGGCGAACGAGCAGGCCACCATCCTTGCGATCAAGTCCGCCGATCTGGCGCTGCAGGCCGCGTCTGGCCACCGGCAGCTCCACGATGGTCGGGCTTCCGCACTTCCGCCCGGCGTCCCGGGGGCCACCAAGAACGCCGCCTCGCGCGGCACTCAAACCCCCTCGGGGAAAGGACCGACCATGAAAACCGCATACCAGGAGCTCGCCGAGTTCCGCGAGCAGCGCACCACCAAGACGGCGCGCATGGAAGAGCTGCAGACGCTGGCCAAGTCCGCCGAGCGTCGCATGACCCAGGACGAGGCGCAGGAGTTCGACGCGCTGCTCGCCGAGGTCGACGCCATCGACGACCAGATCCGCGCCAAGTCGCTGGAGGCTCTGAACGGCGCCGCCGCGCGTCCGGTCAACGGCGACAACTCCAAGGCCGCCGGCGAGTCGCGTGGCCCGATGGGCTTCGTGCGCAAGACGGACCCGGACGACAAGTTCAAGGGCCAGAGCTACATCCGTGCCGCGATCGCCAAGGCGGCCGCGTTCATCGCGATGAAGCAGGGCAGCTACGTCTCGCCGATCGACATCGCGCAGCACCGCTGGGGCAAGACCCACCCGAACCTGATCAACTGGATCAAGGCGGGCGTCGCTGGCGCTGGCACCGGCTCCGGCGAGTGGGGCGCCGAGCTGGCGCAGTCCGACACGCGCTACACCGGCGACTTCATCGAGTTCCTGTACTCGATGACCGTCTTCGACCGTCTGCCGCTGCGCTCCGTCCCGGCGCGCGTGCACATCAAGGGCCAGGACGGCGCGGCCACCGGCTACTGGGTGGGCGAGTCGAAGTCCATCCCGGTGACCAAGGCCGACGCTTCCGACGTCGAGCTCACGCCGCTGAAGGTCGGCGCCATCGCGGTCAGCTCGAAGGAGCTGATCCAGGACTCGCAGCCGTCCGCCGAGCAGTGGATCCGCGACTGCATCGCCGAGGCGAGCGCGCAGCGCGTGGACACCACGTTCCTCGGCAGCGCCGCAGCGGTCGCCGGCGTCTCGCCGGCCGGCCTGCTGAATGGCCTCACGCCCCTGGTGCCCTCGGGCGCCGACGCTGCGGCAGTGCGCGCCGACCTGATGTCGCTCTACGCTCCGTTCCTGGCGGCGAAGAACGCCAGCGGCCTGGTGCAGGTGATGACCCCGTCGATGGCCAAGGCGCTGTCGCTCCTGGTCAACGCCCTGGGCCAGCCGGAGTTCGTGGGCCTCAATGCCAGCGGCGGCACGCTGCTCGGCGATCAGGTCTACACCGGCGACAACGTCGCGGGCGGCGACTGGATCCTGATGAAGCCCAGCGACATCTGGAAGATCGGCGACTCCGGCATCGAGATCTCGATGACCGACACCGCGACGCTCGAGCAGGACGACGCGCCGACCGGTGCCAGCGATACGCCGGCGGCGGCGACCGCGAACCTGGTGAACCTGTGGCAGACCGAGTCGGTCGGCTTCAAGGTGGTGCGCCGCATCAACTACCAGAAGCGCCGCTCCGGCGCGGTGGTGGTGCTGAGCAACGCCGAGTACGGCGGCGTGGCCAGCTGATCGAGGTCTTCTGACCTGAAACCGGCCCGGGCAGCGATGCCCGGGCCTTTCCACAGGAGGACCCGATGTCCGTTCCCCTCCAAGCCCTCCGCGGCTTCGTCTACGCCGGGCGCCGCCTGGTCGCCGGCGAGCAGTTCAACGCCAGGGGCGAGTCCGATGCGCGCGTTCTCTGCGCGGTCAAGCACGCCACCCGGCACATCCAAGTTCCCGAGCCCCTGCCCGAGATCTCCGTTCCGCCTGTGGCGACGAAGCGTGGCAAGGGCTACCGCACCGAGGCGCTGGTGGCCCAGGCCGCCGCCGACGCCGCTCCCGAGACTCCTGGCGCAAGCCCTCTGGCCACGGAGGCGCAAGCCCCCGAATCCGGCACCGCGGAGAAGCCCGAGCCCGGCAAGCTCGAAACCGCGCCGGCGGCCGACGCCGCTCCCTCGCGCCGCCGCTACAGCCGGCGGGACATGAGCTCCGGGGCTGACGAGTGAAGTTCGCACCCGCGCTGCGCCGCGGCCTGGCCACGCTGCTGCAGAAGGCCGGCATGCTCTCGAACGTGCCCGTCAACGGACGCGGCGTGGGCTTCTCGTGGTTCGGAGACCATCTCGAGTTCCAGCGCGACATCGAGGTGGTGCACGACAAGGTGCTCTCCCACCCGACCGTCTACTCTTGCATCACGCTGATCGCCAGCGACGTCGCCAAGGTCGGGCTCGAGCTGCGCATGCGCGAGGACGACGACGGCTACTGGGAGGTCACGAACAACCCGGCTTTCTCGCCGGTGCTGCGCAAGCCCAACCACTACCAGACGCGCCAGCAGTTCATCGAGGTCTGGATGATCTCCAAGCTGCAGCGTGGCAACGCCTACGTGCTGAAGGTGCGCGACGCGCGCCGCGTGGTGGTGAAGCTCTACGTGCTGGACCCGACGCGCGTGCAACCCCTGGTGGCTCCCAACGGCGCCGTCTTCTACCAGCTGAACAGCGACGACCTGTCGACGCTGCCGGTCGACCTGCCGGCGGTGCCGGCGAGCGAGATCATCCACGACCGCATGGAGTGCCTGTTCCACCCGCTGGTCGGGACGTCTCCCATCTTCGCGTGCGGCGTGGCCGCCACGCTGGGTCTGAAGATCGACGGCGCCGCGGCTAAGTTCTTTCAGAACATGTCGCGGCCGAGCGGCGTGCTCACTGCGCCGGCCGCGATCAGCGACGAGGTCGCCGCGCGCCTGAAGCGCGAGTGGGAGAGCAACTACACCGCCGACAACCTCGGCAAGGTGGCCGTGCTCGGAGACTCGCTGAAGTACGAGTCGATGGCGATCAACGCCACCGATGCGCAGCAGGCCGAGCAGCTGGAGCTCTCCGATCGCCGGATCTGCAGCGCGTTCCACGTGCCGGGCTTCATGGTCGGCGTGGGCGATCTCCCGTCCTTCGACAACGTGCAGGCGCTCTGGCAGCAGTACTACAACCAATGCCTGCAGAAGCACTTCGAGGCGATCGAGGCGGTGCTCGACGAAGGTCTGGGCATCGCTGGCACCGACCTGCGCACGGAGTTCTGCCTGGACGACCTACTGCGCATGGACTCCAAGACGCTGGCCGAAGTGGAGGGCGTCAAGGTGCAGCGTGGCATTGCCTCTCCCAACGAGGCCCGGGCCAAGTTCAACCTGCCCGAGGCCGAAGGCGGCGACTCGCCAATGGTGCAGCAGCAGAACTACTCGCTCGCGGCGCTGGCCAAGCGCGACGCCAGCGCGGACCCGTTCGGCAAGGTCGCCGCGGCGCCGGTTCCGGCTCCCGCGCCGGTGCCGCCCGAGGACGGCGAGGACCCGGCGGCCTCCGCCGAGGACGTCGAGCGCGCTGTGGAGGCCGGAATCGGCAAGGTGATCGCGACCGTCAAGGCGGACGCGGAGACGTCGCTGGCCGAAGTCTCGCGGCTGATCTCTGCCTCCGTGGCCGAGGTCGAACAGCGGATGAACGCGCGCGCAGAGCACGAGCGGCAGGTCCAGGAAGAGGCGGCCGCCCGCCTGCAGGAGTTCGGCGATGCCCTCACCCGACGAATCGCTCGAGCAACCTCCGAAGCCTAAGCGTGCTGCCCTGCGCGGCCGTGACGGGCGCGACGGGCGGGACGGCAAGGATGGCCTGGACGGTGCGCCTGGCGCGCCCGGCCGCGACGGCAAGGACGGCGATCCTGGCCAGCCCGGCGCGGCCGGCGCTCGAGGCGCAACCGGCGACCGCGGACCGATCGGGCCTCGCGGCCTGGCCGGCGCTCCTGGAGCTGTCGGCAAGGCCGGCGAGCGGGGGCCTCGAGGCGAGGCCGGTCCACGTGGCCCCGTGGGCCCGATGCCAGCGCACCGCTGGCGCGAGACGAAGCTCCAGTTCGAACAGCCGGACGGCTCCTGGGGCGACGCGGTCGACCTGAAGGGCGAAAAAGGCGCGGCCGGTCGTGACGGCGTCTCCGGCATCGTGCAGACTTCCGGGACCGGTACAGGCTCTGGCACCGGGAACAGCTACTTCCCCTCGGGCTGGTGAACGCTTCGGCGGCCGGCCCTCCCACCCCCGAAAGGACCATCATGCCTCTCTCGCAAGCTCAGAAGTCCAGCCTCGAATCGCTCGCCTCGCAGCTGGATGCGCAGGTCGCCGCCCTGGTCGTCGACGCCGACGTCCCGACCGGGCCCACTCAGGCCGAGCTGGACGCCGCCATCGCCGAACGCGACGCCGCTCTGGCGCAGGTGGTCGACCTGCAGCAGAAGATCGACACCGCCAAGGCACAGCTGCGCGCGGCGGCCGACGCCGACGCGGCAGAAGACGCCGGCCGCGCCGGTGCCCTCAGCGCGCTGGGGGATTGATCATGCCGATCTCCACCAGCCAGAAGTCCCAGATCGCGGCGGCGATCGCCAACCTGCGCGTGCTGCTCGCCGCGCTCGAGCCCGACGCGGCCGCACCCGCGCCCGCTCCGGCCCCAGCGCCGGCTCCGGCTCCCGCACCTGCCCCAACCCCAGCGCCCGCTCCGGCGCCCGCTCCGGCGCCTGCGCCCGCGCCCGCTCCGGCTCCGGCGCCTGCACCAGCACCGGTTCCCGTCACCAGCACCGCAGCGCTGCTCGCCACGCTCACCGACTTCGCGCACATCGCTGCGCGCGAGTGGTCGCACGGCGGGCACAACGTGGCGCTCAATGTCGGCGAGCCTGGCAACGGCTCCAATCCGTTTAACGAAAACTTCGGGTATTGGGCGCTGACCGACAGCACCTACGAGCCGTTCCTGTTCGACCGGGCCGAGGCGTTCCGCATGCTGTTCTCCATGACCGGCGACTCGCGTTGGCAGCAGGAGGCTCTGGATCTCCTGGCCTACTACGAGTCGCGGCTGTCGGCGGCTGGCATCTTCCTGAACAAGGGCGGCGAGGAGGACACGAAGTACTCCTACGTGCACACCTGGAGCACCAACGCCGCCAAGAACGACGCAGCGTATGCGGCCGCGCAGCTCGGGTTCCCGGACACGTTCAATCCGAACGCCGGCCTGTGGACCGAGCGCGAGCTCTGGGTGCGACTTGCGTCCGCGGTCAACTACCACGCGCGCACCGGTCAGGCTTCTGCGCTGCGCAATGCCAAGCTGATGGTCGATCAATGGGACGCCGCATGCGCTGGCCGGAAGGCTCCGCTGGTCACGTACACCCAGCACGAGGGCGGCGGGCCTGGCGGCACCCAGCCGACGGACCTGGTGACCTCGCCGTGGATGTCGGCGCTCTACTTCCAGGCGGCGCGTTTGTATGCGGTGGCCGACCCGGCTGTCGCGCTGCAGGTCTTCGTGCAGGCGTCGGACTACTTCGACTACCTGGACACGCCGGCGACGCGCGGCTTCTACGTGTACCAGGAGGCGCCGGACGCGGAGTTCGGCGGCCTGGTCTTCCCGGCCTACCTCGCTGGTGGCACGCTGATCGGCGACGCTGGTCCGGACGAAGGCAACATGACGCACGCGCTCGACCTGGCGGGCTTCTGCGCGTTCGCCGTGCGGGCCAAGGAGGCGATGGGTTTGCCCACCGACCGCGCGCGTCTCCGCCTGGCGCAGATGAAGCAGACCGCTGCTCGAAACTTCGAGAACCAGACGCGCGTCGCGTCCTGGCTCCCGAAGTACCGCGTCAATCCTCCGCGCTCGTTCAGCTGGTGGACCCGCGGCCTGTACGAGCTGGTCATGCTCGGGGAGTGATGAGTGCCAACGTTCGGCAATACCGGGGTGGGGACCGACACGTTCCCGACCACCAATGACCGCGGGCTGTTCGGGCTTTTCACGCTTCCGGACACGGCCGATGTCACCGAGATCGCCGTTCGTTTCGACTCGACCTCTGCCGCCGGGGACAACGCCAAGGGCCTGATCTACAACGGGGTTGCGGGCGGTGCTCTCCGCCTCGCAACCGCCGGGCAGGCTGTTCCTGGTGGCGGAGCTCTCCTGACCTGGGCAGTGTCTGGACTCACGCTCGCGCCTGGCGACTACTACCTCGGCAGCGTGGTGGACGCGTTCAACTCAGTGTGGCAATGCGAACCCGGTGCGGGCGAGCGCGTGGAGGCGGTGACTTACGCGTCTCCCGGTGCGACACTCGGCACGCTCAACGCCACCGGCGCGGTTCCGGACGCCTACGTCACCTATACCATTGGCGGCAACTCCGTCACCGTCAAGGTGCACCAACTTCGGCAGCAGGGCATCGCATGATTCCACTCAAGCAATCCACCGCTTCGCAGGAGGTTCCGCTCGGGTACTTCCTCGACTCCACGGACGGCAACACCGAGGAGACCGGGCTCACCATCGCCAACACCGATATCAAGCTGTGGAAGGCCGGCGCGACCTCGCTGGCGAACAAGAACAGTGGCGGTGCGACGCACATGGCAAACGGGCTGTACTACGCCGTGCTCGACGCGACCGACACCGACACGCTAGGGCCGCTCGTGATCTTCGTGCACGTGGCTGGCGCGCTGCCGATCCGCCTCGAGTGCCAGGTCATGCTTGCGAACGTGTACGAGTCGCTGGTCGCCGGGACCGAATGGCTCGAGGCGACGACGCTGCGAAACGACGTGTCAATCTCCGGCACAACCCTCACCGTGGACAAACGAGACGGCTCGACCGCGCAGTACACGAAGACCGGCACGTTCTCCGCTGGCGCGGATGTTCTTACCCAGCTGGGCTGAGCAATGGCAGACACGAAGATCAGCGCATTGACGGCGGCCACGCAGGTCGACCCGACGGACGAGTTCGCAATCAACCAGGGCGGCGTCTCCAAGAAGGCGACTGCCGCGGTGCTGCGCCAGTCCTCCGGCACGCTGCCGACAATCAACTCCGTGGGCTCCGCGTTCAGCGGCACCGGCGCTCCGACCGCGACGCTGCCTAGTGTCGTGGCTGAAAACGACATCCTCGTGCTGGTTCTGCAGTCCAGTCAGCAGGCGATCGCGACGCCGGCTGGCTACGCGCAGCTGGGACCGCAAAACGGAATCGGTGCGGCTGCGGCCGCCGGATCGACCCGTTTGGGCATCTTCTGGAAACGCGCCGGCTCGAGCGAGAGCGCGCCGACCATTGCCGACTCCGGCGACCATACCTACGGCGTGATGTTCACGGTGCGCGGGTGCCCGACCACCGGCGATCCGTTCCGGATGCTCGGGCAGGCTTGGAAGTTCACCGCGTCCACGACCGGCACTGCCGATTCAGGCACGGCCAGAACTGCCAACTCTCTGGTCGTGAGCATCTTCGCGCACGGTGTCGACAGCGCGAGCGCGCAGGGATCTTCGCCTACCAATGCCTCGCTCAGCGCCGTCACCGAGGTTTTCGACGGCGCGACCACCGACGGAACGGGCGGCGGCATCTACGTGATGAGCGGAGCGATCGCGGTGCCTGGCGACGTCGCCGCAAGCACCGTCACGTGGGCCAACAGCACGGTTGACGTCTCGACCACCATCGCCTTCGTTCCTGCGGACTCGTTCCCTGTTCCGCGTGGGCCGGAGGTGTGGACGTTCATCGGATCCGCTCCCGACCTCGACGACGTCTGGACCAAGCCCAGCGGCGCGCGGAAGGTCTTCGCGCAGGTGTGTGATGGCGGCGGCGGTGGCTCTGGCGGCAACACCACGACCACCGCAGCTGGTGGCGGTGGCGGCGGCGGCGGCGGGTATGACGAGGCCTGGTACGAGGTGGAGGAGCTGGGTGCGACCGTCACCGTTCGACCTGGTGCAGGTGGGGCGGCTGGCACGGCTCTGAATCAGGCCGGCAACATCGGCACCATCTCGCAGTTCGACAAGGGCAACGCGGGCCCGCTCACGTCGTCGTCTCGCGTGGCTGGGGTCGCGGCAACCGCGGCGGCGTCTGCCGACGGCGGCAACGGTGGGAGCGGCTCAGGCCGCGGCACAACCTCTCCGGCTGTCGCTACTGGACGCGCTGGCCTGACCGCCGCAAGCAACGCCAAGGCGACGGGCGGGACTGGCGCGTCGGGTGGATCAGGCACGACCGCTCCCGTCGGTGGGTCCGAGGGAGATTGGGGCGGTGGCGGGGGCGAGTCGGGTGGCGACACCGACGCAGCAATCACCAGCGCGAACAATGGAAACAGCATGCGCGGCGCTGGCGGCGGCTCTGGCGGCCGAACCAACACGAACATCAGCGGGTCCGGTCGGGGCGGTGGCGCCGCGGGCGTCATCTCGGCGCAGGGTGCCTCGGGCACTGCGTCTGCGCGTCTCCCCTACGGTGGCTCAGGCGGTGTCGGCGGCGGCTCCAGTGTGGTCACCGGGGGTCCTGGCGGCTTTCCTGGAGGCGGCGGCGGCGGCGGCGCTGGCGTTGCTGGCGGGTTCGGTGGCGCCGGGGCTCACGGCATGGTGATGGTGACCACTTTCTTCTGACCGAGGCATGAGTAAATTCCTGCTCGAGGATGGGTCCGGCGGCTACGTCCTCGAGGATGGCAGTGGATACTACCTGCTCGAGCTCGACGACCCTGCGGGCGGCTTTGCCTCTCCGGTCCTCATGTGGCCCTTCGGTCTGGGCGTGCCGGCGGCGGGCGGCGGCGTCGTGGTGAATATCTTCAGCGGGCGCGGCGGCGGCGCTGCCTCGCCTCTTGTGGGCTGAATCATGAAGCACCTAGGCGACTTCGACGCTGCCAGCGTCCTGTACACGAAGTTCACGACCTACCGTCCGAGCACGGGTGCTCCGTTCACGCTCGCCGGCACGCCGGCCGTTTCGATCTACAAGGACGGCTCGCTCACGCAGAGCACTGCGGGGATCACGCTCACCGTCGACTTCGACGGGCTGACCGGCCTGCATCACCTGGCGATCGATACCTCCGCCGATGGGACGTTCTACTCGGCGGGCTCGCACTTCGAAGCTGTCATCACGACCGGTACCGTCGACTCCGTGTCGGTGGTCGGCTCCTGTGTCGCCTCGTTCTCCCTGCGCAAGGACTCCGCGCTGAAGGCAACGGTCGCGGGCCGAACGCTCGACGTCAGCGCCGGCGGCGAGGCGGGCCTGGATTGGGCGAACATCGGAAGCCCGACCACCGCGGTAAACCTCTCCGCGACCAACATCGATGTCGATCAAGTGGTGGCCAGTGTCTCTGGCGCCGTGGGCTCCGTGACCGGAGCTGTCGGCTCGGTCACCGGCAACGTTGGGGGCAACGTGAACGGTTCGGTGGCCACGGTCAACGCGCTGGCGGCGAATTCGATCACCGCCGCCGCGGCCGCAGCAGACTTCGGCACCGAGGTCGGCACCGCGGTCTGGGCGACCGCCACGCGCGAACTGACGGCGGGCACCAACATCGTCCTGGCCAAGGGCGTGGGCGTGACCGGGTTCAACGACCTGGACGCCGCTGGAGTGCGCGGCGCTGTGGGCCTCGCTTCGGCGAACCTCGACACGCAGATCGGCACGCTCGCCACCGCCGCGAACCTGGCCACGGTCGCGGGCTATCTCGACACCGAGATCGCCGCCATCCTCGCCGACACGAACGAGCTGCAGACGGATTGGGCCAACGGTGGCCGCCTCGACCTGATCCTGGACGCGCGGGCCTCGCAGGCGAGCGTGGACACCATCGACGGCATCGTCGATTCGATCCTGGTCGACACCGCTGAAATCGGAGCGGCCGGCGCTGGCCTGACGGCTGTCGCTTCCGCTGCGAACCTCGCAACCCTGACCGGCTATGTCGACACCGAGGTGGCGGCGATCAAGGCGACGACGGACAAGCTCGACTCCACGCTCGAGCTGACGAGCGATGGCCAGATCTTCACCGCCGCCGCTCTCCAGAACGCGCCGAGCTCCGGTGGCGGCCTGGATGCTGCAGGCGTCCGTGCTGCGGTGGGTCTGGCCAGCGCAAACCTGGACACCCAGCTCGCAGCCATCGACACGAAGACCACCAACCTGCCCAGCGACCCGGCGGATCAGTCGCTGATCATCGCGGCGACCACTTCTCTGTCGGGCCTGATCGGAACGCCGGCCGGCGCCAGCCTGGCGGCCGACGTCGCCGCGGTTCAGTCCGATACCAACGACCTGCAGTCGCGTCTGCCTGCCGCTCTGATCTCGGGCCGCCTGGACGTCACCGTCGGCGCCATGCAGACCGACGTCCTGACGTCGACCGCGCTGGCCGCCTCTGCAGTGACCGAGATCCAGGCCGGTCTGTCGACGCTCGACGCCGCCGGCGTGCGCACCGCGGTTGGCCTGGCGTCCGCCAATCTGGACACGCAGCTGGATGCTCTCCCGACTGCGGCTGAGAACACCACCGCCGTTTGGGCGGCTGGCGCTCGCACCCTCACCGCGATCGACGAAGACTCGACCACGCTGGACCTCGACGCAACGATCCGCGGCGCTCTCGGCATGGCGTCTGCCAACCTCGACACCCAGCTGGCCGCCATCGATGACGCGGTGGACACCGAAGTGGGCGCGATCAAGGCCACCACCGACAAGCTGGACGCGACGCTGGAGAACACCAGCGATGGCTGGATCTTCACGACCGCAGCGCTGCAGCAGGCTCCGGCAACCGCCGGGCCGACGGCGGCGGACATTGCCGATGCGGTGTGGGACGAGCCGATCGCCTCGCACGCGGCTGTCTCGGGCAGTACCGCGGAGGCTCTGAACGCCGCCGGCGCTTCCGGCGACCCGTGGGTGGCGGCGCTGCCGGGCTCCTATACCGCCGGGCAGGCAGGCTACATCCTCGGGACGAACCTGGACGCCACCGTCAGCAGCCGGTCCAGCGGCGCCGATCTGGCGACGGTGGCCGGCTATGTCGACACGGAAGTGGCCGCCATCAAGGCGGTCACCGACAAGCTCGACGGAACCCTGGAGCTGACCAGCGACGGGCAGATCTTCACCGCGGCGGCGCTGCAGAATGCGCCGACCTCGAGCGGCGGCCTCGACGCCGCTGGCGTGCGCGCGGCGATCGGACTGGCATCGGCGAACCTGGACACACAGCTGGCCGACCTGCCGACGAACGCGGAGCTCTCCACCGCGCTGGGGACTTCCGACGACGCCGTGCTCGCGGTGCTCGGCACGCCGGCGGGCGCCAGCCTCTCCGCCGACGTCGCGGCGGTGCAGTCGGACACGAATGACATTCAGGCGCGCCTGCCGGCCGCGCTCATCTCCGGGCGCATCGATGCGACGGTGGGCGCCATGCAGGCTAACGTCATGACCGCGGCGGCCGCGGCGGCGGACCTGACCACCGAGCTGCAGTCGGGCCTGGCGACCTCGAGCGCGCTGGCAACGCTCGACGGCAAGGTCGACGTCATCGACGGCGTGGTCGATGCCATCCTGGTGGACACCGCGGAGATCGGCGTCGCCGGTGCGGGCCTGACCGCGCTGGCCACGGCGGCGAATCTCGCCACCGTGGCTGGCTACCTGGACACGGAGATCGCGGCCATCCTGGCGGACACCAACGAGCTGCAAACCGACTGGACGAACGGTGGCCGGCTGGATCTCCTGGTGGACGCGATCAAGGCCAAGACCGACGCGCTGCCGGCGTCTCCTGCTGCTGTGTCCGACGTTCCGACCGCGGCCGCGATCGCGGATGCTGTGCACGACGAGGTGGTCGAAGGCACGGTCACGCTGCGCCAGTCGATCCGCCTGCACAACGCTGCGCTCGGCGGCAAGGTGCAGGGCCTGGACACGTTTAACCCGGTATTCCGCGACCTGGCCGATTCCAAGGATGTTATCGACGCGACGGTCGACTCCTACGGCAACCGTTCAGCCGTGACGCGGGACCTGAGCTGACATGTTCGGCTCACGCTACTTCGGCAACGGCGGCACCGGCCCGGGCTCCGGCTCGGGCGCTTCCGCTTCGGAGATCTGGGCGTACACGCTGGCCAACGGCAAGAGCGCGGCGCAGAACCTCATCGACATCAACGCCGGAATCACCGAGCTCCTGTTGCGTTCCTGCCTGGATGATCAGGTGCAGGGCGCATACACTGCCGGCGACGCGCTGCGCATCTTGCTCGCCGTAGCCGCTGGCAAGACCGCCATTGCTGACCTGGGTGGCGGCGCGGCCACGGTGGAGTTCCAAGCCATCGACGACTCCGGTGTCGTCGTCTCCGCGACAATGGCAGGCAGCGAGCGGACCGCGGTCACGCTGACGCCGACGGAATCGACGTAAGGACCACGCGATGAGCGATCTCGAAAAACTCGCCGAGCAGGTGTTCGCCGCCCTGCAGACCTACGTCGACAAGAAGCTGGCGCCGATCGATGCCTCGCTTCGCGCGGTCGACGAGCGGATCAAGGCGATCCCTGCCGGCCCGAAAGGCGAGAAGGGCGACCCTGGCGAGCCCGGGCCTGCAGGTGCTCCTGGTATCGCAGGCAAGGATGGCGCTCCCGGCGCGGCTGGTGAACGCGGCCCCGAGGGCCCTGCCGGCAAGGATGGTGCACCTGGTGCTCGAGGCGCCGATGGTCCTGCCGGCCCGGCCGGCAAAGATGGGGCGCCCGGCCTGGTCGGCGAGCGTGGTCCCGAAGGCCCGATGGGCAAGGACGGTGCTCCCGGTGCTGCCGGTGCGGCAGGTCCTGCCGGCCCTGCGGGCAAGGATGGCGCTCCGGGGCTCAATGGCAAGGACGGCGCTCCTGGCCCGGCCGGCGAACGCGGGCCCCAGGGTGAGAAGGGCGAGCCGGGCATCGCGGGCAAGGACGGTGCGCCGGGTGCTCCTGGCGATCGCGGGGCTCCTGGCGAGCGTGGCGAGAAGGGCGACGCTGGTCCGGCCGGCAAGGATGGCGCGCCTGGCGAGCGCGGTGTGCCTGGTGAGCGTGGCATGCCTGGCGAGCCGGGGCGGGATGGGCCTGTGGGGGCCGCCGGCCGCGACGGACGCGACGGAGCCCCTGGTGCCCCTGGCGAACGCGGCGAGCGCGGCGACAAGGGCCTGGACGGGGCGGACGGGCGCGATGGGCGCGATGGGAAGGATGGCGCTCCTGGTGCTCCGGGCGAGCGCGGGCTTCCGGGTGAGCGCGGCGACCCGGGTCCGGCCGGCAAGGACGGCGCCGCGGGCATGGCCGGCAAGGACGGTGCGCCGGGCCGCGACGCGTTCCAGCTCGAGGAGCTGGAGCTGAAGCTCCTGGAGGACGGTCGGACCGTGGAGTTCTCGTTCGGCGCCGGCGACTCGCGCATGGTGCGCACGCTGAAGTTCGACGTCGTGCTCGACCGCGGCGTCTTCAGGCCGGGCATGCGCGCGGAGAAGGGCGACGGCGTGACCTTCGGCGGCCAGTACTTCATCGCGCAGCGCGACACCGAGGCCAAGCCTGGCGAGTCTCCGGACTGGCGCCTGTCTGTGAAGCGCGGCCGCGATGGCAAGGACGCGCGCGAGCTCGAGGAGGGCTCTCATGGCTGATCCGGTCCGCATCACGCGCGCCAAGGTCCTGGTCCACCCGACCGGGCACTTGCTGAGCATCGAGACCTGCCGCCAGCACCTGGAGGTGGTGGCGATCGATGGCGATTCCGACTCCGAGTCGCACCCGGATGACGGGCTGATCCTGGACATGCTCGACGCCGCCGTGGCGCACGCGGAGCAGTTCACAGGCCTATCGATCCTGCTGCGAACCTGGGAGGCCGCGCTGGACACGTTCCCGGCCGGCGCCATCGAGCTGCCGCGGCCGCCGCTGGTTGAGCTGCAGTCCTTCTCCGCGGTGAACGACTCCGATGGCGAGCTGGACCCGTCGACCTACGTGGTCGACGACTACGGCACACCGGAGCAGCCGGTGCTGCTCTGGCCTGCGGTGTCCTGGCCGCAGGTCACGAAGGCGACCAACACGGTCAAGGTTCGCTTTCGGGCGGGCTACCAGAGCGAGACGGATCCCGACTCCGATGCGCCGCCGCTCCCGCGCTCGCTGCGCGCCGCGATCCTCCTGGTGCTCGGACACCTGTACGCGAACCGCGAGGACAGCGTCGAGAAGGCGCTCGCGTCGATCCCGAACGGCGCCGACGCGCTGATGCGGCCGCTCCGGGTGCGTCTGGGGATGGCATGAAGGCTGGCGGCCTGCGGCACTGGCTCACGTTCCAGCGGAAGGTGACCGACCTGGACTCCGATGGCGCGACCGTGGAGACCTGGATCGACGCGTTCGAGCTGAATTCGCGCATGCCCTGCCGCGTCGAGTACCTGTCTGGGCGTGAGCTGATCGCTGCGCAGATGGTGAATTCGCGCGTCTCCTGCAGGCTGAGCACCCGCTACCGTACTGGCTTCGACGCCACGCTGCGCGCGACCCAACCGGACGGCACCATCTACAACCTCGAGGCGCTGGTGCCGGACTCGCGCAGCGGGCGGCGCGAGGTCACGTTCCTGGCTTCGACCGGCGTCAACGAGGGCTGATGACCAAGGAGGCGGCGGCGCCTGACTGGAAAGGTCGGACGGTGGTCTGCCTGGCCAGCGGGCCCTCTCTCACGCAGGCCGATGTCGACCTGGTGCGCCGCGCCGGGCTTCCGACGGTGGTCACGAACACCACGTTCCGCATGGCTCCGTGGGCGGACATGCTGTTCGGCTTCGACGCGCGTTGGTGGGCGACCAAGGACCCGGCAACCGGCCTCACGCACGCGCAGGAGTCGGCGCGCGACTTCGCCGGCCGGCGTATCACGAGGTCGCAGCTCGGGACCACCTACGGCATCGAGACGCTGCATGGCAGCAGCTGGTTTCGTGGCTTCGGCAACAGCGGCACCTGCGCGATCGCGATGGCGGTGCACGGCGGCGCTGCGCGCGTGCTCCTGCTCGGGTTCGACTGCACGTTCGGGCCGAAGGGCGAGCGGCACTGGCACGGCAACCACCCGGGCGGCCTCGGAAATTGCGCGTCGATCTCGCGCTGGCCAGCGCATTTCAAGCGCACCAAGCGCATGGCGGACGCCGCCGGCGTGCGCGTGCTCAATTGCAGCCGGCGCACCGCGCTGGATTGCTTCGAACGCGTGCCGCTGGAGCAGGCGCTCGCGCTGGACCTGGAGACTGCCGAGTGAGAACGATCCGGGGCGGCATGGGCATCGGCGATGCTCTGTACCTGCAGGCGGTGGTCCGGCACCTGGTGGCCAAGGGCGAGCGGCTGAAAGTCCTGACCGCCTGGCCGGACGTCTTCCTGCCGCACGCCGGCATGATCGAGCTGGCTCCGTTCTCGCGGGTCGGCGTCGACGTCCTGGCGCACTACTCGCGCCGGCGCTCCTGGCCGACCACTCAATTCCAGGACTGCTGCATCCAGGCCGGTCTGAAGGATCCGGTGGAGTTTCGCCTCGACTGGACCGTGACCGATCCGGTCCTGGTGGCCCGCCTGCAGGCCGACGGCAGGCCGATCGTGGTGGTGCAGCTCCCGCGCGCGCCAATGGGCCGGACCGACGGGGTTGGCCACGAGCTCCTGCCGGACTGCCGGCGCATCCAGGAGGTGCTCGACCAGCTGGGCGATCGCGTGCTGAAGGTCCAGGTCGGCGCCGGGCGGCCGCTGTTCAACTTCCGCGGCCTGGACGTCGACCTGCGCGACGAGACCACCGTGGCGCAGCTCCTGGACGTCGCCAGCGTGGCGGCAGGCTTCGTGGGCTACGTCTCCTACATCGTGCCGCTGGCCGAGTGCCTGGAGAAGCCTGCGGCGCTGGTCTGGTCGAAGCTGGGGCTTCGCTCGAGCACGGGCTTTGTCCGGCAGATCACGCCGAAGAAGATCTTGGAGCGTGCATCCAGCGACCACGTGGTGGACAATTGCGCACCGGACGCGCTGTCCGCGATGGTGAAGAGGTTCTCTGATGCGCTTCGTCTCCCGAGCTGAGGTGGCGCCGGTGTTCGCCGGCAAGCAGGTAGTGATCGTCGGCTCCGGGCCTGGCGTTCTCGACAACCGGCCTGGCGCAATCGATGCGCACGACGTCGTCGTTCGGGTGAACAACTACAAGCTGTCGCCTGAGACTGGCCGCCGCACCGACGTCTTCTACTCCTACTTCGGAAACGCCATCCGAAAGCGCGCCGAGGATCTTGTGCGCGACGGTGTTGGGCTCTGCATGTGCAAGTGCCCGAACGCGAACGCGATCCGCAGCGACTGGCACAAGCAGCGCGGCAAGCTCGCCGGCGTCGACTTCCGCTGGATCTACACGCTGCGTGAGTCCTGGTGGTTCACCGAGACCTATGTGCCCGACCTGGCCGAGTTCCTGGAGCAGTTCGAGCTGCTCGGTCGGCGCATCCCCACCACCGGCTTCGCGGCCATCCTGACCGTGCTCTCGTTCGCTCCGGCGTCCGTGCACCTGACCGGCTTCGACTTCTTCAGCTCGGGCGTGCACAACGTGAACGAGAAGTGGAAGCCTGGCGCCGCCGACGATCCGGTGGGGCACGCACCCGAGCGCGAGGCGGCGCTGCTGCGCGGCCTGGAGCTGGCCCATCCCATCACCACCGACCGCCGGCTGCGCGCTGTGCTCCACCCATGATCGAATGGACCCAAGAGACGGAAAAGCGCATCGGGCGCATGCTGCAGATCGTGCTGGCCGATCCGGACATGCTGGCCATCCACCAGCGCTTCGGTGGTGAAGTCTTCCGGCGCTCAAGCGTCTTCCACGAGCTGAAGAGGTTCCTGCAGAGCTGCGAGGTCAGCGGAGACACCTGCCTGGAGATCGGCTCCTGGAATGGCATCACCGCGGTGGTGCTCTCGCGGTTCTTTCGGCGCGTGGTCAGCCTCGATATCTTCCACAACCCGGTGCGGCACGAGATCCTCGAGCACCTGGGCATCTGCAACGTGGAGTTCGTCGACCTCGAGGACAACCTGCACAAGCGGCGCGTGGTCGAATCGCTGGACTTCGACTTCGCCTACCTGGATGGCAACCACGCCGAGGACACCGACCTCGACTGGAGCCTCACGAATCGCTGCGGGCGCGTCCTGTTCCAGGAGTGCTTGCCGATGCAACCGCCGGTGCACAACCTCGTGCGCCGGCTCCCGCCAGATCAGGTGGTCTACGGCGGGATCGGACTGGCACTGTGGAGGCAGCAGCAATGATCTTCGACTACAAGGGCCGGCTCTATCCGGAGTACCTGCGCAACGGGAACGCCTGCAGGTTCATCGTTCCGATCGCGCAGCAGTTCTGCGTGGGCGAGGGTGTCGACGTCGGGCCCGGCCGATGGCCGTTCCCTGGGGCGACGCCGGTCGACGTTGGCCCGGAGCACTCAGCGATGGCCCTGCCCCCTGGCCCCTTCGATTACGTCTTCTCGAGCCACTGCCTCGAGCACCTGCAGAACCCGGTCGCCGCGCTCGAGCACTGGCGCTCGCGCCTGAAGCCTGGCGGCGTGCTGTTCCTGTACCTGCCGCACCCGGACATGGAGTACTGGCTCCCGCAGAACTGCCGCAAGCACCTGCACTCCTGGTCGCCTGGCCAGATGCGCCGCGTCCTGATCGACCTCGGCTTCTGGGATGTCCTGGCCAGCGAACGCGACCTCGCATGGTCTTTCTCCGTGGTCGGGTTCAACGGGTCGCATCAACCGGGGCTGAGCTCATGAGTGCCATGCGAAAGCGGATCGTCGACCTGTTCGGCCAGCATGCGCTGAAGCGCTCAATCCTCAGCATCCGCGAGGGCGGCGGCGTGATGGAGCACTTCCTCTCCGGCAAGGGCGTTCGGACCGCGCTCGAGATCGGCACGTACCGCGGCGTGGGCGCGGCGGAGATCTCGCAGTTCGTCGACCGCGTGATCACCATCGACCTGGACCACGGTCGCCTGGAGCAGCTGGGCGAGTCCTGGAATCGCGGGCACTTCTGGTCGTCGCTCGGCATCGACAACATCGAGCTCCGCCTGGTGAAGGACGACGCGGAGAAGGCCGCCCTGATCAACTCCCTGGAGTTCGACTTCGCCTTCGTCGACGGGGCGCACGACCAGCGCGTGCGCGACGACTTCGAGCTGGTGCGGCGCTGCGGTAAGGTGCTGTTCCACGACGTCGACCGCCGCGGCAAGCCGGAGAAGGACTACGTGTACGACTTCGTGATGTCGCTGCCGCGTGAGCAACTGGAGTTCCGAGACATCTTTGCTCTCTGGCGAGAAACATGAATGGCCAGTTCGTCGACAACAAGTACTCGCGGTGTTACGCCCGACTCATTGAGCGCGCTCGCTGTCGGGTAGTTTCCAGCGGATCTCTTTTTGAGTGGCATCACGTATTACCGAAAAGTCTCGGGGGAGCAAAGTTGGAGAGGGTGGCTCTCTCATTCAAAGAACACTTCTTCGCTCATCTCTTGCTGACGAAATTCACTCACGGAGAAGCCCATAGAAAGATGAACTTCGCTCTTGCGAGCATGGCGCGTTCCAACGGCAAGACGCGCGGCCTTCCAACTTCTCGCCAGTTTGATATCGCAAGACGCGCATGGCGGGACGCTCTGCTCGGCCGCAGAAGAAATCCGTTCAGCCAATCCACAAGAGAGAAGATGAGCGAGTCGGCAAAGCGTAGAGCAACTCCTGGCCAGATGTCTCGAGTCGCTTCTCACTTGCGCGGGTTCAAACACACGACCGAAGTACGCGCGAACATGAGCGCGGCGAAGTCCGGTGAGAAAAATCCGATGTATGGAAAGGCCGTTAGCGAAGAAACTCGCGCGAAGAGGCGTGCCGCTCAGCAAGGAAAGACGCACTCCGAAGAAACCAAGGCGAAAATGCGCGCTGCCCATGCGCGGCGTAGGACCGAGTTGCTATGGACCGATTCATCGAAGCCTTCCCAGCCGTAGCCGACGGCGACCTCATGCTCTGTCCGGAGCATGGCGTGGCCTACCAGGGCGACCAGACGGCGCTTGTCGCCTATGACGAGGCGTACTTCGACAAGTGCCGCGGCTACGAGGGCCAGGAGATCGCCGAGCGAATCAACGCCGGCCGCATCGAGTTCGTGCGCCGTCACTTCGGTCCGGGCTGCATGCTCGACGTCGGCGTGGGCTCCGGCGAGTTCATCAAGCGCCGGCCGCACACATTCGGCATAGACGTCAACCCGGCGGCGGTGCGCTGGCTCCGCGAGGCCGGGCGCCTGGCGGACAACCTCGATTGTTTCGGCGCCTACTCTTTCTGGGATGTGCTCGAGCACGTGCCCACCCCCGAGGACTACCTGCGCCACTGCTACCTGCGCAGCTTCGTCTTCCTGTCGATGCCGATCATGCCCTCGCTGGACCGCATCCGGGAATCGAAGCACTACCGGCCGGGCGAGCACCTGTACTACTGGACCGAGCGCGGCCTAGTCGAGTGGATGACCTGGCACGGTTTCGTGCTGCTCGAGGCGTCCGACTTTGAAACCCGGGCCGGTCGTGAGAGCATCACGTCCTTCGCGTTTCGGAGGCTCAAGTGGCCGACTTCACCGCCAATGGCACCCTCAGCCTGACCGGCCTCGACGGCGTCCTGCGCACCCTGCAGGAGCTGCCGGCCGAGGTCGTCTCGAAGAACGGCGGCCCGGTCAAGTTCGCGCTTCGCAAGGGCGCGCAGGTGATCCTCCGCGAAGCGGCGCTCAACCTGGCACGCTCGACCGACGTCCTGGGGACCGACGACTACGAGAGCACCGGCTTGCTCCTGTCGGCGCTGGTGGCCACGCGCGGCAAGCCCCCCTACGGCGGCAACGGCGAACGCTACCTGGTGCGGGTGAAGCGGCTCACCTACAACCGGCCGGGCCCGAAGACGACCACGCTGGCTACCGCCAACCTCCTGGAGTACGGCTCCGAGAAACAGCCGGCCGAGCCCTGGCTCCGGCCCGCGTTCGCCAGCTCGGCGCCGCAGGCCATCCAGACTATTGAGAAGGAGCTCCTGGCCGCCATCCAGCGGGTGGTGCGGAAGCTCGCACGCCAGAACGGAGCGCGCTGATGTTCCCACCGATCTACACCACCCTGCAGGCGTCCTCCACCGTGCGCGCCATCTTCGGCGCGCGGCCGCGGGTCTACCGCCAGGGCGAGGCGCCACAGCTCCCTCCGCCCAAGGCCGGCGAGTCGCAGGCCAACGTGAAGCCCTACGCAACGTGGCTGCTCGTTTCCGGCGTGCCCGAGAACCAGCTCTCCGGCACGCCGGGCCATGACCGCTCCGGAGTGCAGATCGACGTTTATGCCCGGGAAGACGCCGAGTGCGTGCAGGCCGCGCGGGCGATCCGCGACCAAATGGAGACGGTCACCCACATGACCGCCTTGCGTGGTCTGCCCCGGGACGCGGATACTCGGCTCTACCGGATCAGCATGGACTTCGACTACTGGCTGGCGCGCGAAGCGTGACCGGTGCTCTGATCCCCACCCAGCTCGCCGTCGCGCGGGCCCCCACCTGAAAGGCGACCCATCATGACCGTCGGCACCGTGAAGACCCAAGGCACCGAGCTGTACTTCGTGGACAACTCCGTGACGACCTCCGATCCGGACCTGATCAAGATTGCCTGCCCGACCGGCATCCAGGGTCTGGGCGGCGCCAAGGACCAGATCGAGACGACCTGCCTGGACACCGTGGGCGACAAGGAGTTCGCCGGCGGCCTCGGGAACCCGGGCGTCGTAACCGTTCCGTTCAACCTGATTCCGCGCGAGTACTCGCACCAGAACCTCCTGGTGCTGAAGAAGGCCGGCGAGGTCCTCAGCTGGATCGCCTGCCTCTCCGAAGGCACCCTCGCGCCGAGCGTCGACAGCGACGGCGTCATCACCGCTCCGGCCGGCCGTTCCTCGTTCGAGTTCCAGGGCTATATCTCCGATGTCAACATCGACATTGCCAACAACGAGATCGTGCGCGGCACGCTGACGATCCAGCGCTCCGGCGACGTCGTCTTCAACGCCTACACCCCGGCCTGATCGGGGGTCGCATGGACGAGTCCTGGTTCGTTCCCTCCGGGCTGGAGGAGAAGGAGATCCGCCTGGCGGACGGCTCCAAGCACATCCTGCACTTCGCGCATCTCTCGAACACCGCGTTCGAGACCTACGCGATGCAGGTCAACTCCGCCGATCCGGAGGTGGCTGGCGCTGCCGCGGCGCGCCTGCTCTCCGAGGGCCTGTGCAACCCCGACGGGTCGCGCGCGCTCAGCTTCGAGCGAGCGTCGCTGCTCAAGCGGCCCATTTTCCGGGCGATGTTTGCGGCGCTGCTGGAGGTGAACACCTACGACAGCCAGAAGGTCACCGCCGTGGGAAAAGCCTTGAAGCCAGAGGCGAGCGCTGGTTCTGGCACACGCTCGCGCTCGCGCTCGGCGGCCGCACGGTCGAGGAGTGGAAAGCCCGGATGACCCGGCAGGAGTTCAACTCCTGGATTGAGTACCACCGGCTCTACCCGTTCGACGATCGGCACCGCTACCACCGGCCCGCGGCGCTGATCTCCGCGTCAAGCTCGCACCTGGATCCTGACGCGTTCACCGCCGGCGTGAAGGCCCGCATGGACTGGCTCCAGCCCGAACCGTCGACGGACGGCGTTGAGGGTACGTACACTCAGGCCGACCTGAACACGTTCGCGGCGTTCGGCATCAAGCCTCCGGGCAGGGGATAGCAATGGCTGCAGGTTCGATCGTTGTCGACCTCCTGATGCGCACGGGCAGCTTCGTGACCGACACCGCTCGGGCCTCGAAGCAGCTTAAGGCGTTCCAGAAGGACGTCGTCTCCACCGCCGGTTCGATCAAGACGCAGCTGGTCGGGGCGCTGGCCACCGCCGGCGTCGCGCTGTCCTTCGACGCGCTGGTGCAGGGTGCGGCCAAGTTCAAGGACCTGGAGGAGGAAACCGGCGCCACCGCCGAGGACCTCGCCTCGCTCGCGGTGGTCGCGGCCACCGCCGGCGTGGAGATCGACTCCATCGCCGCCGCCGCCATCAAGCTGACCAAGAACCTGTCGGGGGTCGACGACGAGTCCAAGGCCGCCGGCGCTGCTCTCACGGCTCTGGGCATCCCGATTCAGGACTTCAAGAAGCTGGACCCGGTCGCGCAGATCGACGCGCTCTCCAAGGCGTTCAACAGCTTCGCCGACGGGCCGCAGAAGTCCGCGGTCGCGCTGGCGCTGTTCGGCAAGGCTGGCGCCGAGCAGCTGAAGGTGTTCAAGGCGCTGGACGAGGCCGGCGGCCGGACCGTCATCCTCACCCAGGCTCAGATCGAGCTGGCCGACGCCTATGCCGACCGGCAGGCCAAGCTCACCGCCACGCTCAAGGCCTATGCGCAAGTGGCGGTGACTGACCTCCTGCCCTCGTTGAACGAGCTCACGCAGGTCACCAGCGAGGTCTTCCGCGAGCTGGTGGGCGTGGACTCCGCCGGTAAGAAGCTCGCCGGCGACTCGCCGATCAAGGAGTTCGCCGAGAGTGCTGCAAACGTCTTCGCGTTCCTGGCCGACTCCGTGCAGGGGGTCGGGCGCGTGGTTCAGACGCTCGGGATCTACTTCGGGTCCGCCGGTGCTGCCGCGGCCGCCGTGCTCTCCGGCGAGTTCCAGCAGGCTCGCACGATCGCCGAGGAGGCCCGCCAGGACATCGACAAGGTTCTCTCCGCGGAGCTGTTCAGCCAGCGGCTGGCGCGGCTCCGTGCTGCCGCTGCGACCGCTGCTGCGTCCGGCGACAACCAATCCGCGGCCGAGTCGGCGCGCCTGGCGCGCAAGCCTCGCCTGGAGTTCGACGGTACCTCGAAGAGGAAGCCCGGCGGCACCGGAGACAAGCAGAGCGAGGCGCAGAAGTATCTGGAGACGCTGCAGAAGTCCGGCGAGCAGGTGCAGAAGCTGACCGACTACGAGAAGGCGCTGAACGACATCCAGTCCAAACGGCTGAAGGGAATCACGCCGGCGCTCGAGCGGTCCATCCTCGAGCAGGCGAAGGCGAACGATCAGGCCCGGGTGGCGATCGAGCTGCGCACCGCCGAGGTCGGCGTGCTCTCCGCCCGCGCCAAGGCCGAGCTCGACAACCTGGACGCGCTGGTCCAAGGCAACAAGGAGCTGGAGCGGGAGATCGCGCTCATTGGCCTGGACGAGCTGGGCATCCTCGGAGTGGAGCGGGCGCGCATCAGCAGCCTGCGGGCGCTGAAGGAGGAGGAGCTCGCACGCCGGGCCGCCAACGGTGCCGCCGATGAAACCCTGCAGGTCCTCGAGGCGGAGATTGCCGCGCTGCGCGAGCGCGAGGAGCTGATCGGCAAGAAGATTGGCCGGTCGATCGAGAACCGAAACGACGAGGCGGTGGCCAAGGTCGGCAGCAAGGCGTCCACCGCGCTGGCCGACTCCATCGAGGCCGGGATTCTGGACGGCTACCGCAAGGGGTCGGACCTCACCACCATCTTCCTGAACGAGCTCGAGGCGCAATTCGCCAAGACGGTCCTGCGGCCGCTCATTGAGCCGGTGGCGGCGGCCGGTAACGACCTCATTGGCCAGCTGATCGGGTCCGCCGTGTCCGCGTTCGCCGGCGGCGGCCTCGGCATCACCACCGGCGACTCGGCGTTCTCGCAGACCGGTGCGCAGATCCTCGGGCGCAAGGCCGGCGGCGGCGACGCCAATCCGAACCCGAGCGGCGTGCTCCTGGTCGGCGAGAAGGGCCCCGAGCTGTTCCGGCCCTCGACAAGCGGCCGGATCATCCCGAACGGCATGCTCGGCGGCGGCGCCGCTCCGCGCACCGTCATCGAGAACCACGGCGCGCGGATCCAGGAGCAGCGCCAGTCGAATGGCGACGTCCGCTTCGTGATCGACGCCGCCGTGCGCGAGGTCGATCGCCGCATTGCGTCGCGCACCGGCTCGACGGCTGTTGCGCTGAAGTCCGCCGGGCTCTCCCTCAATCGCGGACTGCCGCGCCGCGGCGGCGTCTGACATGGCCCTGCCGACCATCATCGCTCCGCCCGAGGCGCCGGTGTTCCTGGCGGACGGGCACGAGATCGAGGAGCTCTCGCGCTACGCTCAGGTGCAGATGCAGACCGGGCACAGCAGGCCGCGCGCCGTGCGCAGTCAGGCCGAGCGCATGGTCGACGTCACCTGGTTTCTGGAGGCGCCGGCGCTGCTCGCCGTGTACGAGTGGTACGAGGGAACGCTGCAGGCCGGCACCCGGCTGTTCGCGGCTCGCGTGGCCACCCAGGGCCCAGGCCCGACTTCGGGCGTCTGGCCGAGCCTGTCCTGGTGGACCGCGCGCTGGGTACAGTTCCAGACCGAAATGCTGCACTATGGTCGCGGGCGGGTGTTCGGGCGTCTCTACCTGATCGAGGGTCCGTTCGAGACCGGGCCCGACCTCAGCTCCCTGGCGATGGAGATTCGAGCACCGCTTCTCGGCACTGCCCTTCCCACCATCCCGGCCGATCTGGCGATGGAGATCGACGTCGCGCTCGACGGCTTCGTGGACGAGACCTCCTGAAATGGCCACCGACTACCCGAGCACCCTGCCGGTACCGCAAACCGAGACGGTCACGCCGTTCGAACGGGCGCAGCTCTCGAACGCGGACCGGCCGCGCGAGGCGCGTGCTCTGTCAACCGATCGGCTCGCCACCGTTCGCGCGACCTGGCCGCCTCTCTCTCCGGCGGAGGCGGCCATCTTCGAGGAATGGTGGCGCGTCCAGATCTACCAGGGCGGCGCCTGGTTTAACGCCGCGTGGCCGCTCCCGCAGGGAACCGTGGAGGCGGTGTTCCGCTTCATCCAGCAGCCTCGCTGGCGCTTCGTCCCTGGCGGACGCTGGCGCATCGAGGCGGTCATGGAGCTGCGCGGAAGAACCCAGCCCGTGATCGACGGGTCAGGTGGAAGCGGCCGGGAGATCGCGTGGTTCGATCCGATCAACGACCCGGTCACCGGCGCGCTGCTCCATAGCAACAGCGGCACCGGCGTTTGCGACAGCTTTGCGCCGTCGCCGGTGCTGACCCTGTTCGCAGGATTGATCGGTTGGGTTGGAGAGACGCTGTCCTGGTCGCTGATCTGGGACTCGGTGGAAGACGCCTCACCGATCATTGCAGGCGCGTTCGACAACTACGTGCAGATCGATTGGGTGGCCGTCGACGGCTCCACTTTCCCTGTCAGCCCAGCTTCCATCGGCTCCCTGATCGTGACCACCACGGTCGACGGGACGCCGATCGCCGTCGGGCAGCGGCTGATCGCTGTGACCACGCCGCCGACGGGCGACTACCCGGACATTGCCTGGGGGCCGGAATGACCGTGACCGCCCTGACCGTCGCGCGTTCGCCGGTGCATCGCAGCTGGCCGGGCCTCGAGCATCGCTGTCTCCACGGGCGAGTCTTCCGATCGGCGGCGGACGTTCAGCGCGCCTGGTTCGACGCGATCGCGCTGGTCGAGACGCCATACTTCTTCTTCGTCGACGACGACGACGAGCTGCCGGCCGGCTACCCTGCGGTGCTCGAGCAGTGCGTGGCGGCGGGCCGCGCGATCGCCTTCACCGACGAGCAGGTGCACGACCAGCGCCGGCATCGACAGGCGTATTCTCAGGAGCGGCACTTGGCCGATCCGACGCTGGTGCATCACCTGGTGCTCTGCGACACGGAGGTCGCGCGGGCGGCGCTCGTGGATGTTCCGCGTGGCGACTTCTGGCCCGAGATGCTCCTGTACTGGCGCATGGCTGAGCTGGGTGGTGCCGCGCACGTGCCCGAGGTCGGGTACCTGTGGCACCGCCGTCCGACCGGGCTGCACTCGCAGTGGTTCACCGTCCGGGGGATGCACAATTCGCGCTCCTGGTGCCAGCGGTCGATGATGAAGAAAGGCCAGCCGTGAGCCATCTCACCAACTACGCGGAGAACCTGCTCGCCGACATGGCGCGTGGGCAGGGCTACTCGCTGGCCGCCGATTGGACGGTGCACCTGCTCACTGCCGTGTCTGACTCCGCTCACACGAAAGTGACCGGGACCGGCTACGCTGGCCAGACCTCGGCGCGCAGCCTCGCGGCGTGGTCGGGCACGCAAGGCGCCGGCACGACGCTGGCAAGCAGCGGGACCTCTCATCGGACCTCGAACAACCTCCTGATCGACTTCGGTACCGGCGGCGCCGGCGGGTGGAGCGGCCCGGCGATCGCGGTGGGCCTGTTCGACGGGACTGATCTGTTCGCGTGGGCAGACATGGATCCGCGGACCGTCCTGGAGGGCGAGGCGTTCTCGCTCGACCCTGGCACCCTCATCTTCGACTTCGGGGTGTCGGGTGGAATGTCGGACTACCTGGCCAACCAGCTGATCGACGATATCTGGCGCGCACAGGCCTATGCCTGGCCCAACAACGTGTACGCGGCCTACGCGACCACGACACCCAGCAACGCCAGCCCTGGGCAGGAGCCTGGCGTGGGCGGCTACGCGCGGCAGGTCATCCCGTCCTCGCTGTCCGGCTGGACGCCGACGCAGGGCGGCCTGGTGACCGACCTCAGCTCGGGCACCGGCGGCCGCATCGGCAATCAGGCGGCGGTGGCGTTCCCTGCGCCGACGGCGAATCAAGGCGTTGCCACTCACGGAGAAATCTGGGATGCAGCGTCCGGCGGGAACATGCTTTTCTGGCGCGCTCTCGCCGCGGCCAAGTCGATAGTGGCTGGTGGTGCTGCGCCGGTGTTCGCCAGCGACGCCATCGGCATCACCTGGGCCTGACCCATGCCAGACATCGTTCGACGCGGCGTCACGCTCGCGCAAGCCCTGCAGGAGGCGGCCGCGGTCGCTCCCATCTATCGCCAGATGCTCTACTGCTACGAGCTCTGGCACCCGACCCTGGCGGCGGCGGTCTACTTCGTCAACGACAACGCGGACCTGTCGGCGTTCATCGAGGCGACCGCCGATCGGAACGCCGGCCTCGAGGTCGAGTTCCTGTCGTGCCCGATGACCGTCTCGCGGCCGGAGGAGTCCGATCAGCCGGAGTCGCCGAAGATCTCCATGTCGCGGCCCGACCTGGCCGGCATGATGCGGCCGCTCCTGGCTGTCGCACGCGGCTCTCTGGACCCGTGGATCCTGATCGAGCGGGTGTATGCCAGCGATGACCTCTCCGGGCCCGCGCTGCTGCCGCCGCTCGAGGTGGAGTTGACCTCGGTCGACATGGTCGGCTCTGCCCTGCAGATCGAGGCGCAGTTCGACGACGACGGCACGCTGGCGGTGCCGGCGATCACGTTCCGGCGCGTCGACTATCCGGGGCTGCAGCGATGACCCATTGGGCGGCGTCCTACGTGGGGCTTCCGTACGCGAGCGACCCGGCCGGCGACGGTCCGGCGGCGTTCTCGTGCTGGGGCCTGGTGCGCCACGTCTTCCTTGAGGTGCACGGCATCCTGTTCGCCAAGGTCGCGGTCGACGAGCTGGCGCCGAGCAACCCGGCAAACGCCAAGGCGATCCTGGCGTGCGCGCGCGCTGCATCGATGCGTCGCATGCCCGATGGAACGTTCCCGGCCGACGGCGACGTCGTGATCATGCGTTCGCTGGTCCGCCTGCACTGCGGCCTGGTCGTGCGGGTCAACGGCGGGCTGCGCGTGCTCCACGCGATGCACGAGCGTGGCGTGGTGCTCGAGTACTGGCGCGAGGCTGTCGCCGGAATGACCGCAGAGCTCTGGAGGCGCGAGTGAATCCGCAACCCGTCAGCGGCTTTGCGCCGACCCCACTGCAGCAGCTCCGGCCGACCGACATGGTGGCGGTGCCGGTCGGCGTGCCGATCGCGTCGCTGGCCCCGAAGACCGCCGGCATCCTGGTCTGCCGCGTAAACGGCGAGTGGCTGCTGCGCGAATCCTGGCAAAGCCTGACGCAGCCCGGCGACGTCATCGAGTGGCACGATGTGCCCCAGGATCGGGACACTCTGCGCGGCGTGCTCACCATCGCATCGCTGTTCATCCCGCAGCTGTTCGCCCTGCAGGGCTTCGCCGCGTTCGCTGCGGTGGCCGCCAGCCAGCTCGCAATCAACCTGCTACTGCCGCCGACCGGGCCCACCGCGATCGCGCGGCCCGAGAACACCGGCGACGCGTTCTCGACCAGCTTGCAGGGCAACGAGGCCCGGCTCGATCAGCCGATCTGGAAGATCTGCGGGCAGCGCGAGATCACGCCGCCCTACGCCGCGCAGCCCTACTTCGAATACCGGACGCGTCCAGGCGACTCCGATGCGGATCCGGACCTAGACAACGATCAGTACTTCCTCGCGCTGTTCGCCGTAGGCATCGGCAACCACGACGTGGTGGCCAAGATCGGAAACACGCCGATCACCCGTTTTGCCGACGTCGTGCGCGCGACGTACCTGGCGCCTGGCGTGCAACCGACCGAGGTCCTGGCGAACGTGACCACCGCGGTGGAGGTGTCGTCTGCGACGCTCGAGTCGGGGCGCTTCGTCGGTGGCTACGCGGCGTGCGCTGCGCGGCGCACGTGCAGCGCCATCGGCGTCGACGTCTCCGCTGTGCGCGGCCTGGGCAAGACCGGGGCGCTGACAGTCACCTGGCGCGTCGAGTACCGCGAGATCAACGACTTCGGGCAGGTGCTCGGTCCGTGGACTGTCCTGGCCGACGAAACGCGCACGGCTTTCACTGCAACGCCTCAGCGCTGGTCAGAGAAGTACACCCTTCCGACCGCTGCGCGCGTGGAGGTGCGCCTGGTGCGCACCGACGTTCAGGACACCGACCCGTCGGCGCTGCACGAGCTCGCCTGGATTGGGCTTCGTGCCTACCTCGCGGAGCCGGCGCGCCTCAATCCGGAAGCGGCGCACTTCGAAGTGGTCATGCGCGCCTCGAGCCAGCTCTCGCAATCGGCGAGCCGGGACCTGCGGCTGATCTGTCAGGCCTATTGCCGGACGCTGGCCGCCGACCTGACCTGGAATGCCGAGGAGCACACGCGCAATTGGGTGTGGTGGTGCCTGGACCTGATCACCTCGAGCACCTGGGGCATGAACAAGACCGATTCGCGCATCGACCTGCAGTCCTTCTACGACCTCGCCGTGCAGGCGGATGCGCGTCAGGACCGGTTCGACTACGTTTTCGACAGCACCTTAAACGGGTGGGACGCAGCGCAGCTCATCGCGCGCGCTGGTCGCTCTCGTGTCTTCCGGCGAAACGGCGTGATCAGCATCGCGCGCGACGAGTTCGTCGACGCACCGGTGACCGCCTTCACGCCGCGCAACTGCCAACCGGGCATCGCCGTGTCGGAGAAGCTGCGCTCCCGTAACAGCCCGGACGGGTTCATCGTCGAGTACCAGGACCACCGGACCAACGAGTGGACTGAGATCGCGTGCCCGATGCCCGGCGTGGAACTGTCCGACATGGCCAACCCCGAGCACAAGCGGCTGGAGGGAATCGTCGGCGCGAAGCACGCCGAGCGCGAGGGCCTGTACGAAGCTGCGAACCTGGCCTACCGCACGCGCGTGGCGTCCTTCACCACCGAAATGCAGGGCATGCTGCCGGCCTACATGTCGCCTGTGGCCCTGGTACCAGATCAGGTCGGCTACGCGCAGTCCGGCGACGTCGTCTCTTACGACGGGTCGCTGGCCATCGAGCTGTCCGAGGAGCCGGATTGGGACGCTGGCGACCTGTACATCACGTTCATCAAGGACGACGGGCTGCTCACCGATCCGCAGCGCGTGACCCCGGGGACCACCTCGTATGACGTCACGCTGTCCAGCGCTCCCGCGTTCACCCTGGTGCTCGACGACGGCACCCGCGAGCGGCCGAAGTTCCTGCTCGGGCCGCTGCTCGGGTCGCGCGAGCTGGTGAAGGTCGGGGCGATCAGCGATGGCGGCCTGGCGGATGAAGGTGCGCAGCTGTTCGAGATCAGCGGGGTGATCGACGACGAGCGCGTGCACACCGCGGACAACGCGCTGCTGCCCGGCCCGGGCGAGATCCAGGATCCCGTGGGACTCCCAGATGCTGGCGGGCCGGAGCCCGGCGTGGTGCTTCTGATTCCCAACATTCTGGACGTCACCACCCTGGCGTTCACGACCTCGGGAGTCAGCGTCTCCAGTCTGGGCACCCGCTACCGGTTGGGGGCGACCGGCCTGTTGCACTACACCGAGGAATTCTCGGGCGTACCGATCAACTACGACCCGGCTGGACAATGGCTCCTGTACGGCGAGGCCGAGCCATCGGATTGCGCTCTGTTCGAAGTTCGGGCGACGCTGCTCAGCTCGAGTGGCGCTGGTGCTGAAACCTTCACTGGACCCATCGGTACATGGGAGGTGATGGGTGTCGATATCGAGTGGTACCTCGAATACGGCGGAGGCGGGGATTCCTCGAGGACGCTGTTCATCGAGATCCGTGAGACCGCCACAGGCCTGGTGGCCGACTTCGCAACCGTTACCCTGCAGACTGCAATCCTTGTTGAAGTCGGCGGCGCGTGACCGATAATCCGCGCCACCGCAACTCCCGGAGGTCAGCCTCATGCTTGCACTGATCGCTTTCGTGGTTGGGCTCCTGATCGGAGCAGGGGCCGCCGCCCATCGCCTCCGTGGTGACCGCACCTGGTCCGAAGTCCTGCTCGCCCTGCGCGGCAAGCTGGACACCAAGGTCACGCAAGGTGGCGGCGGTGGGCCGAGCGAACCGCTCTGATGTCGCGGTGGTGCTGCTCCTGGTCATGGGGGCGCGGCACTACCTCTACGACGCGTGGCCGCCGGAGCTGCGCGGCCTGGCGTCCAAGGCGCTGGGGGCGCTCGCGCTACTGAGCATGGTCTGGCTGGTGGTCAGCCTGGCGCCGCGGTCGACGCCGGTCACCCTGGTGGCCCTGTGGTGGTCGATCGAGGAGGTGCAGGTCGCGCTCTGCTCGTTCGCCTACATGGTGCGTCCGTGGCCGGTGCCTGTCGGGCACTCCATCTGCAGCGCGCGCCTGGATCTCGACCTCGGAGCCGTGGGCATCGTGGTCATCTTCTGGCTTGCCATCTACGTCTATCGGAGCCTCTATGGCCGCACCACCACCCGGGCCTGAGCTCGACCTGTCGCTCTGGGCGGCGACGCTGACCGTCGCGGGCCTGCTCTGGGGCCCGCGCGCAGGTCAGTTCCTGGCGGCCTACGCGCTGATCCTGCTCGGGTGGTTCGCCGGGCTCCTGGTCGGGCTGTACCGGCGCGACATGGACTCAAAGCTGCCGGCGTGGGTGTACGCTCTGATCACGCTGATCATCTGTATCGGCGTGACCGTCCCGGCGTCGCAGTTCCTGGCGCAGCGTCTGGTCGACTTCACGGACGCTTCGTTCACCGGGTTCCTGCTGCCGGTGGCGTTCCTGATCTCCGCGGCACCTGACAAGTGGGCGGCGTTCGGGCGGCTGCTGTACTCGAAATGGCAGGCACTCCAAGGGCAGGAGAAGAAGCCATGAGCGGCGGCGATGTCTTGCTGATCCTGTTCCAGCTGACGCTCGGCAACCTGCCGACCGTGGCGGCCGATGCCATGCTGGTGGTCGGGTGCGTGATCATCTCGTGCCGCATCGAGAAGATGATGCGAGGCGTCACCGCGTTGCGGGTGTTCGTTCAGCACGCCGCGCTGGCTCTCGGCATGTTCAACGCGTTTCTGCTGTCCTTCACCAAGTTCGCCGCTTGGGGCACAGCGTCTGTCGCAGCCGGCGTGCTGATCTTCTTTCTGCTCAGCCTCTCGCGGTGGCGCTACGCTCCGCCGTCGGGCACTGAGCGGCCCC
>WBZX01000498.1_pt1 | contig 35553 bp, 50 predicted proteins | sample 5204211 | NCBI WGS metagenome assembly WBZX01 (sample SAMN12344362, study PRJNA552823) | activated sludge metagenome | biome: Activated sludge suspended growth; feature: Nitrification reactor; material: Wastewater; isolation source: activated sludge from nitrification reactor of wastewater...
ATGCTTTCGTGGGACTGATAGTAAATACGCTCAATGCCACAATGTGTAAAAAAAACCCAATGAATTTCAATTTATTCTCCTAAGTTAACTTTCCGGCAATCCGGTTGAGTCAATAAAACACGTTAGAAGCATCTGTTCAAAAAATAAATGTAATTAATGAGCGCACTCATTAGCTACATTCACTAACAAAGTACTAGAAATCGGGGGAAGCGTAAAATAGCGGTTCTTAATACGAATAATACTTAACTATTTATATAATCAAGTTATAGCAATAAACTTTCCTAATAAGAGTATCAATCTATATCCAGTGCCTTCTATAAATATGCCACCCAAAATAAGTAATTTGATAACGATTTAATCATCTGATTCTTTATAGCAATACTTTGATTTTTTATTTGCTAATAAAAATCTCAGATGCCATTACAGCGATTGAGCGAATTGAGACAATACAAACCTAATGGATATAGTAACTTATGACAAGATTAACTACACTTATTGCGATAGTCAGATAGTAATAAGTGCAGCGTTGAGATCCCCTGCAACGCAGTTTGTTGCAAAATTTTGATTATTGAATGATCCTGCTTGATAAAATATTCACTTTTTCATGTTTCGATAAAATCGATTTTCTATTTTCCCACAAACACTGTTATCTTGAAAAGAAATGATACTTTCCAATGGAGCATATCATTCAAGGAGCGATAATTAAGATTTTCACTCAAAATTGATAACTAGCCAGACTCTCAACAGCTTTTTAAATTCACGGCAATCAGTAACGATCTCTGCAGATGTCATAATCCTTAATTGAAACAAACGCGCCACAACAGTCTCCGTAACGGTCAAACCTTTGAGAGTCCCTCAGCAAAAGCAGCAGAATTATTAGTTACTAACGCTCAGCTTTATTAAAAAGTCACGGTGAAACTAGTTTCGGATTTACAATTTATCCGCGTAATGACTAAGATATTCTGCAACCCCTTCAGGACTTGCTTTCATACCAAACTCTCCGTTTTTCCAGCCAGCCGGGCAGAGTTTGCCCTGTTCCTCAAAAAATCGTAATGCATCCACCATCCGCAACATCTCGTCCGAATGGCAGATCTTGACTACTTGATGGCGAGCAATACCCTGTCTATCGATTAAAAAAGAGCCTCGTAGTGCGACATGATTAGGATGACACTCCATAAATATTCATCACCTCACCGCCCTGGGTTATGGGTGTATTACGCCAGGCATAATGCGTGAAATGAGAATCTACCGATACTCCGGTTACCTCTACGTTACGTTGTTGAAAATCTTTTGCCCGATGAGAATGCGCAATAATTTCCGATGGACAGACAAAGGTAAAATCCAGGGATAGAAAACAATACTGCATATTTGTCACGAACATGTGTATAAAAATTGAAGTTCTCATCGAAATTGCTACTAGGCAGAGCGATAGGTTTTGTAAAATCGGGGGGGGGGTCGAGTGACGAGATGTAGATACTATTTCTCCTTCTAATTATGCAAGACAAGTGTAGAAATGTAACCATGCAATGTAACTTACTACTTGAACTAGAAATGATCTAATTCCAATTACTCACCAGCAATTTTGACAACATATTACATCAGTACAATCGGTTTTTTACTTTAGCCAGCTGCTTGCTTCACATGACTAATAGTCAAGGGCAGAATGCAATAAACTTCTCGCAATAAACCTGTGCCGGAGATCATGTGGGCATCACACGGTGCAATAGCTGTACCTGCGCGCAACGAACTTTCACCTTTTTGAAACCATTACTCTCTATCTCTGTGCCCAAGTATATTTGCTCCAGGGGCGGATTGAAAAAACATCGCTACTTCGCCATTCCCGGATATAACCAATCATACTATTTCATGACTGACTTCTATAGTATCCATTGAATTTTCAGTCTCAAGTTTCCTCCACAAACATTGATTGCCACTTTCACGCGCAATATTTTCTAATACCGTTAAATGTTGTGCATATTCTTCAGCGGTTGCTTCAATAATCTTTAAGTCGCCGCCATCCAAATGGCGATTCATTGAGTATTGAATAAGTTCAACATGCTCCAATTCAATGAGAAGGCTTTCCTGGCCACGCGTCATGGCTAAATAAACCTCAGCCAACAATTCAGCATCCAGCAATGCGCCGTGAAGCGTACGTTTGGAATTATCTATACTGTAGCGTTCACACAGCGCATCCAGGTTATTACGCCTGCCGGGATGAAGCTCCTTCGCTAACTTCAATGTATCGGTTATTGATGAGCAATAACTATCCAATGTCTGTAAATTGATCAAATTCAATTCACGATTAAGAAACCCGACATCAAATGGCGCATTATGGATAATCAGTTCGGCATCACTAATAAAACTCAGAAGCTCCTTGGATATTTCATAGAATTTCGGTTTGTCTTGAAGAAATTCAGTGGTGAGGCCGTGCACTTGCAAGGCCCCTTCGTCACTGTCTCTCCCGGGATTAAGATAATAGTGAAAGTGATTTCTCGTCAATTGTCTATTGCTTAACTCAATCGCTGCTATTTCAACAATACGATGGCCATTCTTATGTTCCAGCCCCGTTGTCTCAGTATCCAACACTACTTGACGCATATTAAGTCTCTAATTATTATACATTTCTTCAGCAGCGATCATTTCAGCACCTCGATTCGCCAACTGATCGGCTCGCTCATTGTCATGATGCCCCGAGTGACCACGCACCCAACACCATTCGATCTCATGCTGTTGCGTCAAATGATCAAGCAGTTTCCACAGATCCTCATTTTTTACCGGCTTTTTCCCGGATGTACGCCAGTTACGTGCTTTCCACGAATCAATCCATTGACTGATGCCTTTTTGTACATATTGTGAATCCGTATGCAAGTGCACTTTACATGGGCGCTTTAAAGATTCCAAAGCACGTATCGCAGCAAGTAACTCCATACGATTATTGGTTGTTAATCTTTCACCGCCAAAAATCTCACGCTCATGACCTGCGTATCTGAGCAAGACCCCCCACCCACCAATACCGGGATTTCCTTTGCACGCACCATCCGTGTATATTTCGACTATCTTAGAATCCCCTGCAGTCATGGTTTATCTAATTCGTCAGCCCGACTTAATCCACTAAGCCGCTGTTCTTCCACAGAAATATTATTAAGCTTCCGAGTCACTGGCACCATTCTCTCTCTGACATCCAAACAATTTTTCCAACCAGGTTTGATAACCCGCATACCGTGCATATGCTTAATAGCATGCAAAAAATAAACACCTCCAGAAATTGGCCACCAACGATCACCCGCCGCTTCCATAAAATTAAGCCGTTGCCGCCATTTTTCTTGTTGGAGCGGCGGTACGTAGCAACATAACCGCCCCCCGGTCATCTCAAAATCTAGTAATTTCAGCCAATCCTTAAGACGTGATAATGCGATAAAACTTCCGTTCCAGGGATACTCTCGTCGCGTAGATTTTAAATAATGACAGGCTCCCCACAAACTAAATGGATTAAAACCCGATATGACAATCTGACCTTCGGGAATTAAAATTCTATGCACTTCTCGTAGAATTTGATGTGGATTAGCATTAAACTCAAGTACATGCGGCAGAATTATAAGATCCATGCTGTTACTTTGAATGGGTAAAAAATCAGCCGCAGCACGCAAAGAAACCTGACTCTCAAGCCCCACAGAGAAATGCAATGGCATTCTGTTGAGACGTAGAAAATTAAATTGAGGTAAACCTATTTGAACTGCATTATAGCCAAAGATATTTGCAACAACCTGATCAAAATAGCGATACTCACGATCAATCAAGTATCGGCCGAGAGAGGACTCAAACCACTGTTGCGTATTTGGAATACTCATCATTAATCAACTGACTCTACTTAAAATTGAATAGTTTTTATTTTTTAAGCTACAGTATTTTACATGGGAATTTTATGCTAACCGTTCATCCTGTTCATGCTTTTAAAGATAATTATATATGGGTTATTCATAATCAGAGCTATGCCGTTGTTGTAGATCCAGGTATCGCATTTCCCGTCATTGAGTATCTTCAATCTAAAAAATTGCAACTCAGCGCAATTCTTATTACCCATCACCACAACGATCATACAGGAGGTAACGCCGAGCTACTTGGATTGTTCGATATCCCAGTCTATGGACCCCACAATGAACTCATTCCGTCTGTCACTCACCCACTACGCGAGGATGATCAAATAAACCTGCAAGAAATATCCCTTAATCTCACCGTATTGGATACCCCCGGACATACGCAGGGGCATATCGTTTATTATGGATCAAACCCAATGAATATGGTATTTTGCGGAGACACGCTTTTTTCATGTGGATGTGGGCGAATATTTGAAGGAACTCCGCAGCAACTGTATGAATCGTTGCAAAAACTCTCTCAATTACCTGATGACACACTGATTTATTGTACGCACGAATACACGCTGAGTAATATTCGTTTTGCCAGGACTGTCGACACAGAAAACCCGAAACTTATCGAGTTAGAAATCACGGCACAAACATTATGCAATCAAAATATTCCAACAATCCCCACCACACTTGCTCTTGAAAAAGCAGTTAATCCTTTTTTGCGCTGTAATCAACAAGCAATTGCTAATAGTGTAAGAAATTATTCAGCACAATCACTTTTAGATCCTTTAAGTGTTTTCACTGTATTACGTGAATGGAAAAACAACTTCTGATTAAAATACTCGCATTGCGCATACTCCTTCCAGCTAAATCTATGATAGGAGATTGATCTCACTCAACTTTACTTTAATACCCCAAAAAAGTAATTGCAGGCTTTCCCGTAAGGCAAATTGCCTGATCCAGGAGCAATTTGCCATTAATTGATTATTTGTTGCCTGGCTTAGCAGCACGTAATACTGGGTAATGCTGTATGAAAACCATATCCTGTGCCGCATTGGCTTTATGGCAAGCTGCACAAGCTTCATCCGCTTGTATTACGCCTTGCTTGGCTTCATAGGACTCAAAAGTAAAATACGCCCAATTACCGGGTCTGTCCGGATAGCGTTTGGAATCTTTTACCGTGGCAGCGATTCCATTGTATTCGCCTTGGAAATAACCATTTCCACTAGCGGATTCTTTTGTACCTACACTAACCAATTCTTTAACGATCACCGTTCCATCACGGAACTCACCTGTTTTTTTCCAATGATTCCAGCTTGTTGGATCGATATATACATTATGAAATTCAGGAAACGCAGGTTTCCCATCATTCATATCATTTGGCGTAACTGGTGCACCAATAAAAACCCATTCACGATAGTTTTTTGGAGTAAGCAATACATTTTCTTTAGTAAAACTACCAAAATTCTGATGATGGTGTGCATGATGTGCATCGGAAGCACTTACGGAACTTGTCAGAACAATGGATAGCAATACGGGTGTAATACCAAATAATGTCTTCAGTAACATATAAGCCCTTAAAATTATTAAAGAAACATAAGGAGAAAGCAATAGCGTACACTGCCTTCTTTTTCAGAGAATTAGACATACTCTCTCTTCGTCAAGAGGTAAGCCAAAGTGACTATAGCAAGAATACCGTCCTTTGGTGTTATAAAAATATAAACAGCGGAGTTTGATTCGAACTTGAGATGGTTAAGTTTTGTTATGAAAACTTGTGTCTAAACAAATGACAGTAAGAGAAATGGAAAAAACATCAGTAACTGGTAATACCAAGGTAATTCGAAATTATCTTGACCAAGATGATTTATCCTTTCATTAACTGCTGTTCCTTGTCTTGCAACAGGCCGATCCCCATGACTGCCATACCAATAGAAACTAAGGGATTGAGCAGATTCAGCAAAGCATACGGTGCATAGTCCAGCGTTGGAATTCCAAGGGTCGCGGCATAAAAAGTACCGGCAGTAGTCCAAGGGATGAGGCCTGTAGTCAGCGTCGAGCCTTCTTCAACGGAGCGGGATAACACTGCTCGATCTAAATTTCTTTCCTGATAAGCACCCTTAAATAGCTGGCAGTTGAGAATGATCGAGATATAAGCTTCTCCCATTGCCATGTTACCAATCAATCCGGATGCGATGGTGGTAGCAATTAATGTACTGATCCGTTGGAGATGCGCGATGATATGCACCAACAATACGCGCAGGAAGCCAGCATGATGCAAAATCCCGCCGAGTGCCAACGCCATGATGGACAACAATAACGTCCAGGCCATGCTGTACACCCCACCGCGTCCGAGTAAACCGTCAATATTCTCAATCCCGGTGGTACCCGCTGAGTTCAGCCAAAGCGCATTGATCACATCGATGCCATCTTTGCCTTGATAAACAACAGCAATCAGCATCGCCAACGCAATACTACATGTCATGCTGACTTCTGCAGCATAGCGTTTGATGCTCAGACCAAACATGAGCAACAAGGGCAACAAGGTCACCCACAGATTCAACTGGTAAGCACCCGCCAAAGCGGTACGGATCTCATCAATATGATCTCTCGGCAGGGCATTGTCACCATATTGCAGACCCCAAAAAATGAAAATACCCAAAACAATGATGAATGTCGGAACGGTGGTATAGAGCATGGCACCGATATGCCGGTAAAGATTCGTTCCGGCACTCATGGCTGCCAGATTGGTCGTGTCAGAGATGGGGGATAGTTTATCGCCAAAGGTGGCACCAGAAACAATCATGCCAACTACAAGCGGCAGAGGGACACCAAGCGCATCACCGATACCGACCAATACCACCCCTATCGTTCCAACGGTACCCCAGGATGTACCGGTAGCAACCGACATAAAGCCGCACAAAATAAAACCTGCTGCTAGAAAAATAGCTGGATTGAGCAGGTCTAACCCGTAATAAAGCAGACTGGCAATAGTGCCGCTTTGCATGAAACTGGCAATCACCATGCCGATTAACAGAAAAATATAAATCGCCGGTAGCGCTTTGATGATGCCATCATCCATCATGCGCCGGATATCGATAAAGGAATAACCCAACCATCGCGTCTGCAAGCTCACCCAAATCAATGCCAGAAAAATAATGGCATGGATGCTAGCCTCATACACAAACATGCCGAGTGAAATCAGCAAAAACACACCGGCAAAGCAAATAGCCGCTTGCAACAGAGACGGCAGCCGTTGAGTGGTCAGTAATTCTTCTACGAATGAATTGTTTTCAACCACGGAACATCCTACTTTTCCGTCCCATCTTCAAACAGCGCCACGAATTCTCCATAACCCATTGCGTGCAAATCCGCTTTTTTAATAAACTTTAGCGCAGCCGAGTTTATACAATAGCGCATGCCGGTGGGTGCCGGACCATCATTGAAAACGTGTCCTAAATGACTGTCGGCATAACGACTACGAACTTCCGTGCGCGGAACCCATAGTTCATAATCACTTTTAAGCTGGATAAGCTGTTCATTAATCGGTTGATAAAAACTGGGCCAACCGGTACCCGAATCAAACTTATGAATCGACGCAAACAACGGCTCACCGGATACAATGTCGACATAAATTCCGGCTTCTTTGTGGTTCCAATATTCATTCTGGAAGGGGGGCTCGGTATCAGCTTTTTGCGTCACTTGATACTGTAACTTAGTTAAATCTGTCTCTAACAACTGAGGATCTTTTTTAAAATTTTCATAGAGATTCGCCATTTTGGATTTTCCTTATCAATAAAACTAATAGCAACCAATTAAATATGAAATTCAAAGGCACAATTACACATTTATCACAAAAAGGTCTGGGTGTTGTCAAAAACGCTCAAAATAACATTTCTTATTTTGTCTATGGCACCTGGCCTGGCGATATTGGTGAATTTGAAGTGCTCGACAAACCACTCAACAATAAAAAGTTTGCTTATGCAAAATTAATCTCGCTCACCGGCCCATCCGCACAAAGACAAGTTCCCGCATGCTCGTATGCTGCTCTGGAAGAAAATGCCTGCACCGGTTGCCCTTGGATGATTGCCGATTATACAAGTCAGTTAGAACAAAAAAGAAATCGCTTTATTTATGCTATGAAAAGAGCCGGATTTGACACAGCGCTGTTAAATATCGGCCCCATACACCCTGCCCCGCATTTATATGGCTATCGCAATCGTTGTCAGGTGAAAACAGACGGCGTGAACCTTGGCTTTGTGTCTGAAGATTCTTATCAAATCGCACCGATTAATGATTGCATCGTGCTCAATGATTCCTGTAGAAATCTATTAAAAACAACAATTCAACAATTACCCAACACAGCCTGGCAAACTAATACCGGTCAAGATTGGAACTTTATTGAACTAGACGATGACCTGCAAGCTGATGAAATCCGCATTAATCAGAAGCGTCCTTTCAAACAAGGCAATGCGCAACAAAATGAATGGATGCAAGCTTGGTTAAGACAGAGACTCGCACAAAACCCCCATCCAGGCAAAGTAGTGGAATTATTCTGCGGCTCAGGAAATTTCACCCGAATCATCGCCGAATCCAACTGCACGGCAATCCTCGCTTATGAATCCGAACACGGTGCAATTCAGACACTCAAGACCAAGAATCTCGCCAAAGTAACTCCCCAAGCTACTAATCTATTTGAATCTTTTGTTTGGAGGAAACTGCAAAAGAATGTTATTGACGCCGAAACTTTAGTTCTTGATCCACCCCGTGCCGGCTTGAAAAAACACCAGGGATTCTTTGATAGCTTTAAAGCTTTAAAAACGATTTACTACATCTCTTGCAACCCGGAAACCTTCGCTCGTGATGCTTGGTTCTTTAATCAGAATAGCTGGTCAATTACTGACATTCAACTCGTCGATCTGTTTCCGCATACACCGCATATTGAGGCGCTAGTGGAGTTTAAGAAGATTTAAATACAATCACAATCGCGCACCACGAGAATATAAGAGCACTTAGTTATTCTGGTATGGAATATATCGCATCGCCTGTAAAGGCGGAATTCATACAAAAAATGTTCTTATAAAAAACATTGTGATCAGCTACTTGCTTAAATGAGGTTTAACCCTTAATTGGATAATCCCTGTATCTATTTTTCGAGATATTGATCTTGATGATGGGGTGTGCCATGCGGCCATTCGCTAAATGGAAATGGGTGCTGTTCACTATTGAAGGTTAGAAATAGCGCAACTTGATAAAGATACGTACTGAGATTCTGACTAAATTTCAGTAATTGTTCATTTATCTTACCCGTCAGAATGATGGTTAAGAACTGAAATAACATGATGCTTATGATTATAAATTTAGAAACACCGTAGACAAAAATAAAAAATAACATGTAGAGACCACGCTGCCAAGTTTCATCCTTTTGCAATCTTTGTTTAATTTCTTCTTTCATTTTTGTATGTAACTATAAATTTTAACTCCACTCTGTGTCAGTTATATCATGAATTCCAACTATCATCAGATTTCCGAACAGACAAAAACTCACTTCCACATTACGTTACACTCGGCTTCTGCTGCGGCAGTCAGTAGATTAATCAAAGGCAACGCTCTATCAGCTATACTCACTAACCGTTCCACTTCATCTTCATTCTCCTGCTCAACCGGCGTAGATGCATTTTCCGTGTTTTTTATAGCAGTTTTTAATCGGTTCAACGCCATAGGAACATCTGCCGCTAAAATAGCGCCGGGGACAGTCTTGCTATGCCCCATCATTTTGAGCAGAATAAGCGCAACATCACCAAACATGGTGATGTCAGCATAAGCATCCGTTGTGAAAGTCACGAGCATATTATTCTCTTTCGGTTTCCTTGAATTCACCAGAAGTTACAAAGTAATAAGCAACCTTGGTTCTGGCAAATTCCATGCCTTCGGAATATTCCCCAATAGTAATTATCCATGGAGTATTCGGTAATTTCTTAGAAGCAACTACTGTAGATTAAGATTCTCGCTTAAGATACGTGGCGTAACAAAAATCAACAATTCCTGTTTGTTATCGACCTTGGTCGTATTACGAAAGATATGACCGAGCACAGGAATATCACCCAACATGGGCACTTTGTTCACCACCTCATTCTCCGTTCTATCAAAAATACCGCCAATTACTACTGTTCCACCATTTTCTACCAATACTTTAGTCGTTACTTGCTTGGTATTAACCGGGGGCGGCAGGAATTGATTGAGGGGTGTACCAATCTTGTCCTGGTTAACGCTTAATTCCATATCGATCTGACCATTGTAGGTAATCAATGGCTTGACTTTTAATCTCAGCGTTGCATCCATAAAACGTATGCTTGTGGCACCGCTGCTGGTCGCCTGTTGATAGGGAATCCGATCACCTTGTTCGATAAGCGCTTCTATACCATGTGCAGTCACCACCCGAGGACTGGCGATCACTCTTCCTTTGTTATCAGTTTCTAATGCAGATAATTCAAGATTGATTAACCGGCCATTATTAATTTTCATTAAACTCAGACCTAATGCAGCCGGTCCACCCAGTAAACCCGTAGCCGCTGCAGCCGGCAAATTCACGTTCAGATTATTAGCACCACTTGCTCCGCCACCTGCGGCCAATGTACTTGAGCCCGTCAGGTTACCTGAGATTCCCAGCGATTGGCTACCTAGACCGGTTGCATTCTGCACACCAAAACGCACACCCAAATTGCGACTGAATGTATCTATCGCTTGAACAATGCGCGCTTCAATCATGACCTGTCTCTCAAAAACATCCAATCGCTGCACACGCTTTCTGATTTCGTTTAATCTGACCGGAATATCGGTTGCAGTGACCGTATTACTGATTTCATCTACATTGATCGTACCACGCTTACTGAGCATTCCCTCGAACGATAATGAGTTAACCCTGCGATGGTTCAAATGGAAAATTTCTGTACGTAATGGTTCCATTTCGGTGATCTGCAGTTGCGCCTCCAGATCGAGCAATTCTCTATCCGCCATTTCTTTACGCGGCGCCACAAAAATAACGTTGCCGGTTTTGCGTTTATCCAGACCATGCACCTGTAGCACGATATCCAGCGCCTGATCCCAAGGAACATCTTTTAAACGTAAGGTAAGATTCCCACTCACCGAGTCGCTGGCGATGATATTCAAATTCGTGAAATCGGCAATTACCTGTAATATCGCTCGCACCTCAACATCCTGAAAATTGAGCGATAGCCTCTCACCGATATAACCACCATTGATCCGCTTTCTTTTTGCCAATTCCTCTTCATCATCAGTCAATGCTCTCACTTCCAAAATAAACTGTGTACCAGACTGGCGGGCAGTGTGCTCCCATCGACCGTTGGATTTCACAATCATGCGAACATTATCACCTTTCTTGGATGTTTCAACGGTATGTACAGGCGTGGCAAAATCTATGACATCCAATCGTCTTTTCAGACTGCTAGGAAGCGAAGTATCTACAAACTCAACAAAAATATCATCGCCTTGCTGTTGAACATCAACGCCGGCGCCGACTTTCGCCATATCAACGACAATACGGCCTTCGCCATTTGCTCCGCGCCGGAAATCTATATCGCGCAGACTGTTTACCTGTTTAGTGGGAGTGTCTTCGGCAAATCGAACAACTGTATCCGCTGTCCGATTCTCAGCTACAGCAACGAGTCTGATAAAAAGCGTGTTGTCTATAGAGCGGATATCATGTTGCATTAATTTTGATAAATTCAACACCACACGGGTCCGGTTCCCAACCTGCACAATATTAATACTGCGCAAGTCCCCTTCCACAGCTTCTTGAACATTCTTACCGAGACCATTGGAAACATGATAAAAATCAAAATAAATACGAAAGGGATTGATTAATGAGATACCGGCTGGGAGCGTTTGTAATGGATAATCTAAGGTTAACTTAGCAACTACTTCTCCATTTTGGATATTAGAAATATCAATTGACCGAATACTATTACTATTTTGAGATATTTCTGAAAGCTGAATCTGTTCAGCAAAAGTCGTGGTAACAAAAAAGATTAACAGTGCTGCTATTCCCAAGCTTAGAATATTTATTCTCATTGTCAATAACTACATGATTTTACTCTAATTATTTAGCATGAGTGCACTAACTCGTTCAGTCCATTCATTCACGCCCCCCTGTACAATTTCCAATAACTTAACTTCCGCTTCGGAAATATGGTCAATTCTCCCAAAATTCTGACCTAAGTAATTACCTTTCTTAACGCGATGCAATGTACCGTCGGGGGATTTAATTAAAGCAAAAATCAACTCTTCCCGTTGCAATGAGCCAACCATTAATAAACTCTCCAATGGATAAGACTCCAGCACTTCCTTGTGTCGATTCAGATCTGGTTGAATACCATCCATCGTACTTTGCGCTTGATCACTTTTACGTGGCAAAAACGGATTAGGCATATCAAAAGCCTGATAAGAAAAATACTTATAGGGCTTAACCTCTGGCACCGGATCAATCTGCCCCTGCAAACCATTCCCTGCATCGTTAACAAATGTTTCCAGATCACTATATTCACTCTGACTACAAGCCGTCATCATTATCAAAGAAACAATAAGTAATACCCACAGGAATATATTTCTTATCATAATTCATTTTCCTCCAGCCTGCTTTGCTATTTCTTCTTCGTCCAGATAACGAAATGTTTTTGCAGTAGTATCCAGTACTAATTTTCCATCATTCCCAGGCGCAATGCTGATGTCATTCAATGTCACAATACGTGGTAATTGTGCAACATCACTGGCAAATGCGCCGATATCGTGATACCCACCTATCACACGTACTGAAATTGGAAGTTCAGCATAAAATGCATTGATAGTTTCATTAGCCGCTGGTTTAAATAATTCGAACTGCAGTCCGCGACCTAAACCTGCTTGATTAATATCAACAAGTAACGCTTCCATTTCTGATTTATCCGGTAGTTGTTTCAACAATGCACTTAATGATCGCTCAATATCTTTTAGCTGCTCCCGCAAAGCGGATAAATTCACTGCGCTCCTTTTTTTAGCTAAATAGGTAGTTTTTAATGTTTCTTCTTGGGCTTGAGTATCCTCCAATGTCTTAATTTGTTCTTCCCAGATAAAGAAATAGCCTGCAATCATAATGACAATAAATAAAATAACCATTGCACTCACCTTAAATGCAATTGGCCAATTTCCTGCATTATTGATATCAAGCTGACGCAATTCGTTAAGTAGGTTCATTGCAACGCAGCCTTCAGTAAGTTTTTCTGATAAGAGTGAGGGTAAATTCTATAATTCGTTAATAGCTGTTCGCTTGAGCTTTACTTTCATATTAAATTCGTTTTGGCGTGTATTGTTTACAGTAGTTGCTTTAATCTCTATCAACAATGCAGACTCAAGTTGTGGAGAAGACTCAAGATTACGCATCAACATTGAGACCCAGGCGTTGGATTGCGCATACCCGACGAGGTTAACATCATGCCCTACCTGCTTAACACTTTGCAGATGCACGCCATCCGGAAGCAATCTCACTAACTGATCCAACAAATGCACGACTTCCGAGCGACTATGCTGCAATGTTTCAACAATTTGTTTACGCGCCAACAATTCTTTAGTACGCGTTTTTATTTCTCTAATTTGAGCAATCTCCTTATCCACGATAGCAATTTGATCATTCAAATATTGATTGCGGCCATTCTGATATTCTATTTCCCCAGCAATCATCGTATAAATACTCCAAACAACAACGATGCTCAGAAAACCAACCATACCCGCCCAAACTGCAATCTGTTGCTGCCGCGCTTTGCGTTTAAGTTCACGATGCGGCAATAAATTAATTCGTATCATGATGGATCAAAACTTCGCAACGCTAAGCCACAAGCGATTAAAAGAGAAGGTGCATCCAAGTTAAGTTGCCTCGAAATGATACGGCTCGATAATTCCATGTTAGAGAAGGGATTAACAATAAAAGTACTTACTTGCGTACGTGATGCAATAATATCGTTTAGCCCGGGGATAATTGCGCACCCGCCCGCAATGAAAATATAGTTAACCTCGGTATACTGAGTCGAAGTGTAGAAAAATTGAATAGCTCGCATCACCTCAATGGCCAATGTTTCACAGAATGGCTGCAAAACATCTGTTTTATAATTATCAGGTAAATTACCATTGCGTTTGGCAATTTCTGATTCTTCTAATGAAAGGTTAAATTGATTACCGATCTCTTGCGTTAATTGATTACCCCCGAATGGCTGGTCTCGCGCATATACTGACTCTCCATTATGAAACACATTAATTTTCATGACCGTTGCACCAATATCAACTAGTGCAATCACTTTATCTTTACCACCTTCAGGTAACTGACCTAGCGTTAATTCAAATGCTGCCTGCGCCGCATAAGACTCAACATCCATAATTATTGTTTTAAGACCACCCGATAAAGCAGCAGCTACACGATCCTCTACTTTCTCTTTACGCGATGCCGCAATCAGGACTTCAACTTCCTCCGGATTATTTGGAGTTGGTCTAATCACCTGAAAATCGAGATCGACCTCATCCAGAGAAAAAGGAATATATTGACTGGCTTCAGTCTCAACTTGGAAGGCCAAATCATCTTCACGCTGACCTGCTGGTACAATAATTTTTTTAGTAATAACATCAGTTACTGGTAGTGCAAGTGCCACATTCCTTTGACGTGTCCCCATACGCTTCCATCCACGCTGCAGACATTCGCTCACCGCTTCCAAATTAACGATACCGCCATCCAACATGGTATCTGTCGGCATAGATTCAATCGCATATCGCTCAATGCGATAGGTTTGATTTCCTTTACCGATCATTGATAATTCGACCATTTTCACCGATGAAGAACTGATATCCACCCCTATTAATGGCGATGATCTCATCTTGAGAAAGTCTAAATTTATATCAAATTTTTCCTTGAACATTGGCCTGTTAGAAATGATACACGCGGATTATTATAAATTACCCAATTAAAGCTAAATGTATGTAAACTACCCACTATTTTTTAAATTCATAGAATAGAGTAAATAATTAGCTAGATTCTGACAGAATCAACGAAATCTTATTCGAAGAAAAACGATAGATATTCCCTCTATAACTGTGTATTAACCTTCACCCCATTTAATTAGATCCATATTCATGTTAGCTCGTTGGTTGTATTATTTGTTTGCTACATTATCTGCATTAGGTTTGATTGGCGTGCTACTAGCCGGATTTGCTGCACTGGTCATATACTCCGGCTTACCGTCATTGGATACACTCACTGACTATCGCCCTAAAATACCCTTACGTATCTATAGCGATGAAGGCTTATTAATCGGAGAATTTGGTGCAGAACGTAGAAACATTGTAAAAATCTCCGAAGTACCGGAACATCTTAAACAAGCGATCCTTGCGGCAGAAGATGATCGTTTTTATGAACACGGCGGTGTTGATTATCTAGGTGTATTGCGTGCCGCCTATTCAAATTTTTCAGCGGGCAGTGTACGTCAAGGTGCTAGCACCATAACAATGCAAGTTGCACGAAATTTCTTTCTGACAAGAGAAAAAACACTGACACGAAAATTCAGTGAAGCGCTACTAGCATTCAAGATTGAACATAATCTCAGTAAAGATAATATCCTAGAGCTTTACATCAACCAGATTTACCTCGGCCAACGCAGTTATGGTTTTGCAGCTGCAGCCCAGATATATTTTGGAAAATCACTGCAAGAAATCAATATCGCTGAAGCTGCCATGTTAGCAGGATTACCTAAAGCACCCTCCACTTATAATCCGATCAGTAATCCTAAGCGCGCAAAAGATCGGCAACTTTACGTATTGGGTCGATTGCATAAACTTAATCACATTTCCGATCAGGAATTGAGTGAACTAGAAAAACAACCTGTTCCCGTCAAAAGACAATCAACCGTATTCGCAATGCCCGCCGATTATGTTGCCGAAATGGTCCGTCAGGTGATCTATGATCGCTACCAGGAAGAAACCTATAGCAAAGGCATCAAAGTCTATACGACTATCCGTCAATTAGATCAAGAAGCGGCTTATCAAGCTTTGCGCAAAAACACCATTGAATATGACAGGCGTCGTGGTTACCGTGGCCCAGAAGCCCACATTGATTTACTAAAGCATGGCACTAACCAGGAAAAAACACTTGATGATGCATTGGATGAGGTCAGTGATAGTGATGATATTTATGCTGCTATCGTGCTCGCTGCTAAACCTAATACAGTACAGGCTTATCGTAAAGGGGGGGAAATCATTGAAATTAAAGGTGATGGACTTAAATTTGCACAGAAATTTCTGACTGACAAAAAAGAAACTGGAAAAAAATATATTAGTCCCGGTGCATTAATCCGCATACAAAAAGATAAAAAAAATAATATGTGGCATATCGTTCAACTCCCGGAAATAGAAGCAGCGCTTGTTTCTCTTAATCCAAATGATGGTGCTATTCATGCTTTAATTGGCGGATTTGATTTCCATAAGAATCAATTCAATCATGTCACACAAGCATGGCGACAACCTGGGTCCAGCTTTAAACCATTTATTTATTCAGCCGCCTTGGAGAAAGGTTTCACTCCCGCCACAATCATCAACGACGCACCACTTTCCTTCAGCGCAACCCAAACAGGTAGTCGATTATGGGAACCTAAAAATTTCGATGGAAAATTTGAAGGGCCTATGCGCATGCGCACTGCACTGGTTAAATCAAAGAATCTTGTATCTATTCGAATATTACAGGCTATCGGCATACAGTATGCTCAAGACTATATTACCCGATTTGGTTTTGATGCAAGCCGGCATCCTCCCTTCTTACCCATGGCATTGGGTTCCGGTTCAGTCACACCCATGCAAATGGCCGCAGGATACGCAGTACTTGCAAATGGCGGATTCCGTATTACGCCTTATTTTATAAAGAGCATTGAAGATGAAAAAGGTAATATGCTTGAACAGTTTCAGCCCATAACCGTTTCAAATGGCGCTAAACGTGTAATAGATCCACGCAATGCATTTATCATGACAAGTATGATGCAAGATGTTATCAATCATGGTACAGCTATTAAAGCCAAACAATTAGGACGTACTGATTTGGCAGGAAAAACGGGAACTACCAGTAACTTTGTTGACGCTTGGTTCTGTGGTTTCCAGAAAGATTTGGTGACAATTGCTTGGACAGGATACGACGAACCTAAATCGCTAGGAAATAATGAAACCGGAGGTCGTGTTGCATTACCTATATGGATGGACTATATGGGTACAGTCCTCAAAGGTATTCCAATGGCAGAATACAAGGCTCCCGCTGGAATTCTTGCAACAAAAGTTAATCCGGCAACAGGATTTAGAGAACCAACCGGAGGTATCACTGAGTATTTCTTTAGCGAACAGCTCCCTCCACTCTCTGATACTCCCCCCCTTGATTATGCACCCAAAGTAACAAGAGATCTGAAAGACCAGTTGTTTTAATTCTTCTTTAACCAATTTGCCGCTTCTATTGCATAATAGGTTAAAATTCCGTCCGCACCAGCACGTTTAAACGCAAGTAATGACTCTAACACGCAGGCCTCTTCATTTAACCATCCGTTAATCGCAGCAGCTTTAAGCATGGCATACTCGCCACTGACTTGATATACAAATGTCGGCGCACCATATTGATCCTTCACACGGCGTACGATATCCAGATAAGGCATCCCAGGTTTAATCATTACCATGTCAGCCCCTTCACTCAAGTCCAATCCAACTTCCCATAATGCCTCATCTGAATTCGCAGAATCCATTTGATAAGTATATTTATTACCTGCCCCAAGATTTGTAGCAGACCCAACCGCATCACGAAATGGTCCATAAAAACTTGAAGCATACTTAGCTGAGTAAGCCAGAATACGTGTATGAATAAACTGTTGACTATCCAGGCTACTTCGAATCGCCGCAATGCGCCCATCCATCATATCGGATGGTGCCACAATATCAGCACCAGCTTGGGCATGTACCAATGCTTGCTGACAAAGAACATTCACCGTCTCATCGTTCATTACATAACCATGTTGATCAATCAAACCATCTTGACCATGGCTCGTATAGGGATCCAACGCTACATCCGTAATTACTCCCAATTCTGGAAAATTCTCCTTTAATTGCCTGACTACTCTCGGCACCAATCCGTCAGGGTTATATGCTTCATTCGCTGTAAGATCCTTAAATTCAGTATCAATAACCGGAAAGATAGCAAGTGCAGGAATACCAAGCTGTAGACATTTCTCGGCCTGAGTCATTAAATGATCAACACTTTGTCTTACCACACCAGGCATCGACGCGACATTCTCAACACGATTCCCTCCCTCTAATATAAAAACTGGATAGATCAAATCATCTATTCGAAGATGAGTCTCTTGTACAAGTCGACGAGAAAACCCATCACGGCGCATACGACGCATTCTTCTTTGAGGAAATCTGCTATGAAAAAACATAATTAAAATAATATTTAAAAATAAATCTAGCTTTGCAGGAACTTATGAATAATTGTATCCTCTTAGAAAAGGACAGTCTTGATCGTGTGTCCCCTGTCTTCTCTCCCTGAGACAGGGCCTTAAGTGATATTAAGGCGGTTCCCCCCGGTTTTACTCCCCTTTAACCGGGGTTTTTTTATGCCCCTTTCATGCATTTAAATAATCAAATATTATTTGTAAGCCATCCATTAATGATAATACTTGCATCCTCAATCCCTGTAGCTGCAAAGCTAGAAAATAACTGAACACTACATTGAGAGTAAGTGTTTCTATTTAAATACAAGCTTACATCCTTCAAAGTAATGTTCGCCTGTTGCTTGCTCAGTTTATCAGCTTTGGTCAGTAAAATGTGGACTGCTTTTCCAGTCGGCACAAACCAATCAAGCATCTGAATATCCAAAGACTTAAGCGGATGACGAATATCCATTATCAACACTAAGCCTGTGAGCGATTCACGAGTCTGCAAATAGTCGCTTAATAATTTCTCCCAGTGCTGACGAATAGCACCAGGAACTTTAGCATATCCATATCCTGGTAAATCAACGAGAAATTGTTCGGGGTTTAGTTTAAAAAAATTAATTTGTTGAGTGCGCCCTGGTGTTTTACTGACAAAAGCCAAGCGATTCCGATTTGTAAGTGCATTAATAGCACTCGATTTACCAGCGTTAGAACGCCCAGCAAAAGCAACTTCAATACCCGAATGTTGTGGCAAATCCTGAGTGTTATTTACCGATGTATAAAAAGTAGCATTCTGGAATAGAGGCATAATGACTATGAAGAAATAGCAGATTTTCTATTCAATTGAAAATCATCAGCAATGATAGCAAGTCCTTCCAATACCAGATCATCAATAATTATAGTCGGAAATTTAATGAAAGGTACTAGTATAGACGCATCACCGCCACTTATAACACAGTTTCCAACAAAATGGCCTAGCCGTAATGAAAGCAAATTGTACATACGCTCAATTGCACCTATCAAGCATTGAATTAGACCGCTTTGAATTGCATCATTCGTATTTAGCGGAAAATCTTGATAGTTTCCCTTTTCAACATCGACTAATTGAGTACCTGATAATAGGCTACTAAGCACTAAATGAGCTCCGGGAAAAATAACACCTCCTACGAATCTTCCAGAGTCAGAAAGTGCGTCGATAGTCACAGCAGTGCCTACATTGATGACTAAACAAGCATGACGCTGAATTCTCCAAGCAGCAATTAAAGCAGCCCATCTATCACTACCTAACTGAGCGGGATCTGAATAACCGTTAGCAACATCGCATTGGAATGTTTGAGCGACAATCCAATAAGGTTTAATTGGCCAAATTGAAATTAACGCATTGAGTTGATCGCGCGTAATTGCACGTGCAACATGTGAAATCACAACTATTGTTGGTTCAGGTAAATTAACAAATTCCTTTTCTAGTAGAAGTACATCGCTATAAAAAACCCTACCCTTTTTGAGCCATTTATTATCAGAATATAATCCCCATTTAACATACGAATTCCCAGAATCAATTGTTAATAAATAAGACAAGTGTTCATCGCTCATTTTATACGCACGGAAATATCTCCCACATTATAAAATTTCCTACCCGTGTTTGTTATCAAACAAAGCGCTCCATCATCACTAACACCATCCACAATACCTTCAATCACAGAATTATTAGGCAACGTTATATAAACCGTTTTCCCTTCATAAGCATGATAAATTATCCATTCTTCTCGGAAATATGTAAAACCTTGTTTCCCAAAGTCAGTCAAAACATTTCGTAATTCTGACAGCAATGCACCTAAAATCAAATTACGATCTATACACTTACCAGTAATTGTGAATAAATCAATGACTCTCTGTTCAATAGAAGATTTAGTAATTTCAGAGAGTCTAAAATTAATACCGATACCGATGACAGCATAAGAAGGGCCGAGTATCTCTCCGCGAAGTTCAATCAAAACACCAGCCAATTTGTGATGGTAAAACAGAATATCATTAGGCCATTTAAGACTAACATTAATAATAGAAAAAGATTTGAGAACACGAATTATCGCAACACCGATAACTAAACTCAAACCTGATAATGCAGATATACTATGTTCAAAACGCCATCTCAAGGAAAATGTCAGACTATCCCCTAATCCACTATACCATGAGCGTCCTAGCCGACCACGTCCATTTGTTTGCAACTCAGCAATAACGACAGAAATTCGATTAATATTTGATCGTTTTTTTTCTAAATTATTAAGAAGAAAACTGTTTGTAGAATCAATAAAATCAAATATCTTTAAATCAAAGAATCTTGAATTAATACTGGGATTTCTAAGAATTGAGTTTGCATCTAACCATAAAATAGGATTCTCCCATCGATATCCTCGTCCACAAAGTTTAGTTAAATCAATCCCAAAAATATCAGCATGCTTTAAAGCTTTAGAAATTTTTGCACGCGAACATCGAAGTTGCTTTGCAAGCAACGCACCAGAATGAAACTCTCCGTCATCTAATAACCGAAGTATACGAAATATAGCTTTACATACTAGTACAGACTCTAAATCAGTAGGAATTTGAGTCTCACTAGTGAATTCATATGTGCTCTTAAACAAATAAGCTTATAAGAGAATCATTCTATTAGCTTATTATGAATGTAGCAGAAAATAAGTTAATCTATTTCTGCTATTCCTCAGTTTTAATAACTTCTAATTTAGAAAATCGTTTATCGTCTGGTCTATCAAGTAATTCGACAAGTGCCATTGGAGCATTATCACCTTTTCTAAAACCATATTTGAGAATTCTTAAATATCCACCGGGACGCATTTCATATCGTGGTCCCAATTCTGAAAATAACTTAGATACACTTTCACGATCCCGAAGTCTATTAAAAGCCAATCTTCGATTAGATAACGATGGTTTCTTTCCTAAAGTTATTACAGGCTCAACAAATCTTCTCAGCTCCTTTGCTTTCGGTAACGTAGTAGCAATAATTTCATGACGTAACAAAGAGTTACTCATATTACGAAACATAGCTATACGGTGACTACTTGATCTATTTAATTTTCTTAAGGCATTATTGTGACGCATGATTTAAATCCTTCGCAATATTATCAAGATTTGCTGGTGGCCAATTATCCAGTTTCATACCTAATGTAAGCTCTCGCGCAGCCAGAACCTCTTTTATTTCATTCAATGATTTTCTTCCCAAATTCGGAGTACGCAATAATTCAGCTTCTGTTCGTTGAATCAAATCACCAATGTAATAGATATTCTCAACTTTAAGACAGTTAGCAGATCTTACTGTGAGCTCTAAATCATCAACTGGACGTAACAAAATAGGATCTATCTGTGGAATTTGTGGTTGCTCCTTAGCTATTGGCGTACTTTCCAAGTCTGCAAAAACAGATAATTGCTGAACCAAAACTCGTGCAGCATAACGGATGGCTTCTTCAGGTTCAACAACCCCATTCGTTTCAAGATCCATGATGAGCTTATCAAGATCAGTCCTTTGCTCAACACGTGCACTTTCAACTGTATAGCTAACACGTCTGACAGGACTGAAAGATGCATCTAATAAAATTGTGCCTATTATTCTATCAGAATCTTTACTCTTTCTAATAGTAGCTGGAACATATCCACGCCCTTTTTCCACTTTCAGTTGAATATCAATCTTTCCACCAGTTGTTAAATGAGCAATGATGTGATCTGGATTCATGATTTCAACATCATGACTAACCTCTATATCGCCCGCCGTTACAACTCCTTTTCCAGATTTTTTTAAAGAGAGTATAGTTTCGCTATTGTTATGCAGCTTTAATACTATGCCCTTTATATTTAATAGAATATCAACAACATCTTCTTGTACTCCATCCAGTGCTGAGTACTCGTGGACAACACCGGCGATTTTCACCTCTGTAGGAGCATAACCTGTCATAGATGATAAAAGTATTCGACGCAGAGCATTCCCTAAAGTATGTCCATATCCTCTTTCAAAGGGCTCCATAACAACTTTAGCATGTAGCGGAGATATGTTCTGAACATCAATAATACGTGGTGTTAATAATTCATTGCCTTGCATAATAAGGTCCTTTAGCATAAAGCAACCAAATGAATAATATTTATTATTTGGAATATAATTCCACAACTAGTGACTCGTTTATCGTTGCGGGTAATTCTGAACGATCTGGTTTAGCTTTAAAAGTACCTTTCATATCTTTAACATCCATTTCTATCCACGCTGGAAAATTGCGGTTATCAGCTGCATCTATAGCCGTCTTAATACGTAATTGTTTTTTAGCACTTTCTGCAACTTCAACAATATCGCCAGCTTTGACTAAATATGCTGGTATATTTACGCGTTTACCATTTACAAGTATGCAATTATGCCTTACTACCTGTCGAGCTTCAGCACGTGATGAACCAAAACCCATATGATAAGCGACATTATCAAGACGACTCTCAAGTAATTGCAGTAAAGTATCGCCTGTAATACCTTTATGTTTATCAGCAGTTTTATAAATATTACGAAATTGTCGTTCTAATATTCCATAAATCTTTCTAATCTTTTGTTTTTCGCGAAGTTGCCCACCATAGTCAGACAACCTAGCTTTCTTTTGTCCATGTTGCCCAGGAGGATAGTTTCTTCTTTCAATTGCACATTTATCTGTAAAGCATTTCTCGCCTTTTAAGAATAATTTCTCACCTTCTCGTCGACATTGTTTACATTTTGGTTCAATATTTCTAGCCAACACATTCTCCTTAAATACGGCGTTTCTTTGGTGGTCGACATCCATTATGCGGAACAGGCGTCACATCAGAAATACTCGTAATTTTAAAACCTGCTGCATTCAACGCTCGAACTGCCGAGTCTCTTCCTGGCCCCGGCCCTTTGATTCTAACTTCTAGATTTCTAACACCACAATCAATCGCTACTTTACTTGCATTCTCAACAGCAACCTGTGCTGCAAACGGCGTACTTTTTCGCGACCCCTTAAACCCAGCTCCTCCAGAAGTCGCCCAAGAAAGTGCATTCCCTTGCCTATCAGTTATGGTTACTATGGTGTTATTAAAAGAAGCGTGAATATGTGCTATACCTTCTGACACATTTTTTTTTATTTTCTTACGTATTCGTGAAACCGCCTTAACCATGGAAATATAATTCCTTATTGATATTTTAAAAAATCATATATAAAAATATAGAATACTTAAGTTATCTTGCTCTAATAGCTTTACGTGGACCCTTACGCGTTCTAGCATTGGTGCGCGTGCGCTGACCTCGAACAGGAAGACCACGTCTGTGTCGCAAACCACGATAGCATCCAAGATCCATTAATCTTTTAATGTTCATTGAGATCTCTCGACGCAAATCACCTTCAATAGTTAATTTTGCAATATGATCACGTAACTGGTCGATTTGCTCATCCGATAGGTCTTTCAGTTTTCTATCTATCTCAATTCCAACAGATCTACAGATATTTTTAGAACTTGATCTACCAATACCATATATAGCTGTAAGAGCAATACCCACATGCTGATGATTCGGAATATTTACGCCAGCGATACGTGCCATATTAATTTCCCTGAATACAATTTCATTTCGTTAAAATTATTAATTTTTAGCCTTGCCGTTGCTTATGGCGAGAATCAATACATATCACTCGTATAACCCTATTTCTACGTATTATTTTACAATTTCTACATAATTTCTTTACAGATGCATTTACTTTCATCAATAAAATTCCTTAATTAATATTATCCTTGATTCAATATACTTATTTATTTTGCTCTAAAAGTTATTCTTGCCCGAGTTAAGTCATAAGGTGTTAAATCAACTGTTACTTTATCACCAGGCAAGATCCTTATATAATGCATGCGCATTTTTCCAGATATATGACCAAGTACGATGTGCCCATTCTCAAGCTTAACTCTAAATGTAGCATTCGGAAGTGTCTCAAGAATCTCACCCTGCATCTGTATTGTTTCTTCTTTAGCCATTAACTATTTTATAAAAAATTTATTTCACAGAAATTCTTTCAGAATTACTTTTAAAATTAGTTTTTTTCAATAAACTATCATATTGGGATGACATAACGTGAGATTGAATTTGTGACATAAAATCCATAGTAACAATCACTATTATTAATAAGGAAGTACCACCAAAATAAAAAGGAACGTTCCATTTAAGAATGAGAAATTCAGGTAATAAACAAACAAGTGTTACATATATGGATCCCGTTAACGTTAATCGTAACATGATTTTTTCGATGTAGCGTGTTGTCTGATCTCCCGGTCTTATGCCAGGTATAAAAGCTCCACTTTTTTTGAGATTATCCGAGGTTTCTTTTGGATTAAATACAAGCGCGGTATAAAAAAAACAAAAGAAAACAATCATAACAGCGTAAAGAATTACATAAATTGGCTGCCCTGGAGACAAAGCAGCACTCAAGTCTTTTAGCCAAATCATAGATTCGCTACTAGCAAACCATCCAGCTAGTGTTGCAGGAAATAAGATAATACTTGAAGCAAAAATAGGCGGTATAACACCTGCCATATTAATTTTTAAAGGTAAATGCGAGCTCTGTCCACCATAAACCTTACGACCAACCTGTCGCTTCGCATAATTAACGAGTATCCTTCTCTGACCTTTCTCAACAAAAACAACAAAGCCAGTAATTAAAGCTGCAGCAATAAAAATTCCTAAAGCAATCAGAAAGTGCATAGATCCATTACTAACTAAATCTAGAGTTCCGCCTATCGCACTCGGTAATCCAGCAGCTATTCCTGCAAAAATAATTAAAGAAATTCCATTTCCTACACCACGCTCGGTAATTTGCTCTCCTAACCACATCAAAAATATAGTTCCAGTTACGAGCGTAACTACAGTTGTCAATACAAACATACCGCCTGGCGTTATTACCAATCCTACTTGTGATTGTAATGCAATTGATACACCATAACTCTGTACGAAGGCTAATATCAAAGTCCCATATCGAGTATATTGGGTAATTTTTCTTCTTCCATTTTCACCTTCTTTCTTTAATGCCTCAAGATAGGGAATAGCCACAGTTCCTAGTTGCATGATAATAGATGCCGATATATACGGCATAATACCAAGCGCAAAGATTGAGAATCTTGAAAGAGCTCCCCCTGAAAACATATTAAACATGCCTAAAACACCATTCTCTTGAGATTCGAATAGATCTTTTAACACGACAGGATCTATACCAGGCACAGGCACATGCGCCCCTATTCTATACACTATTAGTGCAAGCAATAAAAACCACAAACGCCGCTTGAGTTCGGCAAATTTATCTGCAGATTTGTTTGACATTTATTTTTTGGTCAATTGATTTTTATAAAACTACACCACCAATCTCTTCTATCGCTTTCTTTACACTATTACTTACAGTAATCCCATGTAAATTTATTTTCTTCCCACATTCACCCGATTTATAAATTTTTACTTTTTTAGCTCTATTAGGAATAATATTATATTTTTTCAAGATAGCAATATCAATTTCAGTGTCTTGCACTCTATTTAAATCAGAAAATCTCAATCGAGGGTATATATGGTTACTTAAAATGACAAAACCTCTTTTTGGCAAACGACGTTGAATTGGCATTTGACCACCCTCAAATCCAATTTTATGAAATCCACCCGCTCTCGACTTTTGCCCTTTATGGCCACGTCCACATGTTTTTCCTAAACCAGACCCCATACCGCGACCAACTCTTATTTTATTTTTCTTTGCGCCATCTGCGGGCTTTATTGAATTCAAATACATAATACGTTAGTCGCACTTTAATAGATAATTAACTTTATGAATCATTCCACGAATTTCCGGCGTATCTATAAGAACTGAAGAACTATTTAATCTCTTCAGTCCCAAGCCACGAATAGTCGCTCGATGAGATTTTTTAGTTCCAATAATACTTCTTACAAGAGTTATTTTAATTTTTTTTTGATTATTATCAGTCATTATTCTTGTCCAAGAATTTCTTTGACGGTCTTTCCACGCTTTGCTGCAATATATGCAGGTGTATTCATGGCATTAAGTCCATTCAGTGTTGCCCTAACAACATTATACGGATTAGTCGAGCCTATACATTTTGCAAGTATATTGGTCATTCCCATTACTTCAAATATAGCTCTCATAGGACCACCCGCGATAATTCCAGTCCCTTCAGGAGCCGGTTGCATATAAACTGTAGCAGCCCCATGTGAACCAATAACTGGATGATAAATAGTTCCACTTTTCAGTTTCACTTTTATCATTTTCCGACGCGCCTCGTCCATTGCCTTTTGAACCGCGATTGGAACTTCACGAGATTTACCTTTACCCATACCTACACCTCCGTCACCATCACCAACAACAGTAAGTGCAGCGAATCCAAGTATGCGTCCACCTTTTACAACTTTTGTGACTCTATTAATTGCCACCATTTTTTCACGCAGATCATCGCCACTCTCTTCAGATCCAATTATTTTGTCATTTGTTTTACCCATCTTGGCCATTGTTAAGTCTTTCCCTTATCTTTCTAAAATTTAAGTCCACCTTCACGTGCTGCATCAGCTAATGCTTTTACACGGCCATGATATTTATAGCCTGATCTATCAAAGGCTATCCTTGACACTCCAAATTTCTTTCCTTTTTCAGCTATCCTTCTTCCAATAACAATTGCAGCTACAATGTTGCTTCCTGATGATATTTCTTTTCGCACGTCACCTTCTAAAGTTGACGCGCTAGCTATTACCTTGTTATCTTTATTATCTATAAGCTGAGCATATATATGTAAGTTAGTACGATGAACGGACAATCGTATTGCACCCAATTCAACAATTTTTTTTCTTGTCTTCTGCGAACGTCTAATTCGTTTTTCTTTTGAATTCAACATATTTAACTCAATTATTTTTTCTTTGTTTCTTTAAGGAGGATAATTTCATCAGAATACCGAACACCTTTTCCTTTATATGGCTCAGGTTTTCTGTAAGCACGTATCTCTGCCGCAGTTTGCCCCACTCTTTGTTTATCTATTCCTTTAACAATAATTTCAGTCTGTGTAGGCGTCTCAATTGTAATTCCATCAGGAATTACATGATCAATAGGATGCGAAAACCCTAATGTCAAATTTACTTTCTTTGGATTAGCTTGAGCTCGATATCCTACTCCAACTAATAATAATTTTTTTTCAAACCCAACTGAAACACCACGTACCATATTAGCTATCAAGGCACGAGTCGTTCCAGACATAGCATTAGCGTGTTTTGAATCGTTAGCCGTTTTAATCTTTAGAGTATTGTCACTTAATTCCAACGAAATATCTCTTGCAATTATTTGCTTCAAATTTCCTAGAGGACCTTTGATACTAATCTCTGAAGAAGTAATGCTAATCTCAACACTTGAAGGTATAGATATTGGGTTATTACTCACTCGCGACATTTGAGAAACTCCTTAGACAACAATACATAATAATTCTCCACCAATGCCTATCGCACGTGCTTTACGCTCTGTCATAACACCTTTTGATGTAGACACAATAGCTATACCCAATCCATTCATGACATTTGGCAAATTTTCACTGGATCTATATATTCTCAAGCCGGGCTTACTCATACGTTTAATACTTTCAATAACTGGCGATTCAGAATAATATTTAAGTAATATCTCAAGTGTGCTTTTATTACCGTTATTTCTTGAATAGCAATTCTCAATATATCCCTCATCTTTCAATACATTAGCTATTGCCAGCTTAATACGCGAACTTGGCATAACAACAATCTTCTTCTTTGCCAACTGCGCATTACGTATTCGAGTTAACATATCTGCAATCGGATCGCTCATACTCATAAAAACACCTAATATATTAATTCAATTTGCTTTTTATTAACAAATTCTCTACAAAAAAATTGCAGGGAATTTATTGTATCTTAATTAGTCAATTTTCGATCAATTTATTTTTTTCAAAATAAAAAATTGATTTTTAAACATTAACAATTTTAAAAACCCACATTACCAACTTGCTTTGATAATTCCAGGTATTTTACCGCTCATTGCTATATCTCTTAGCTTACTTCTTCCAAGTCCAAATTTTGAATAAATGCCACGCGGCCTACCTGTTAATGCACACCTATTTCTCAAACGAACCGGACTAGAATCTCTAGGTAGTTTTTGCAATTTGATACGGGCATCAAACCGATCTGCCTCACTAATAGTTAGATTACTTATCATTTTATTTAAAATCGCACGTTGCTCTTCATATTTACGAACTATCTTTTGTCTCTTAATATTTCTATTAACAGTAGCAAGTTTTGCCATTTTAACCTCAGTTCTTGAACGGAAAACTAAAAGCAGACAGTAATGCTTTAGCCTCGACATCACTCTTAGCTGTCGTAGTTATAGATACATTCATACCTCGCAACGCATCGATTTTATCATAATCAATCTCCGGGAATATAATTTGTTCTTTTATTCCCATATTATAGTTCCCTCTGCCATCAAAAGATTTTCCTGAAATTCCACGAAAATCTCGAATTCTGGGAATAGCAATTGTTATCAATCTATCTAAAAACTCATACATTCTTACACGTCTCAACGTCACCATACATCCTATAGGATATGCCTCTCTTACCTTAAAAGTCGCAATAGATTTCCTTGCCTTCGTCACTATAGGCTGCTGTCCGCAAATTTTTTTCATATCTAACAAAGCATGCTCAATTATCTTCTTATCTGTTGTAGCTTCACCAAGTCCTATATTAAGTGTAATTTTAGCGATACGAGGAACTTCCATTACAGATTTATATTTAAACTGATCGATTAATTGATTAGTTATAGTATTACGATAATATTCTTGCAAACGTGCCATAGAGCTTTCAATCCAATATTATGATTTAATTATTTCACCGGTAGATCTGTATATACGCATTTTATTCTTACTGTCATCAATTTTAAACCCAACCCGATCAGCCATTTTTAAAGAGAAATTATAGATTGCAACATTTGAAATATGAATCGGCATTTCTCTATCAATAATCCCCCCAACACTCCCATCTGTCGGATTTGGTTTTTGGTGTTTTTTAACAGAATTCACACCCTGAACAATGACATAATCAGGACCATCAATCCTTATTATTGAACCTCTTTTTCCTTTATCTTTTCCTGTAATAACGATTACATCATCGCCTTTTTTTAATTTCTGCATATACTTTCCTATTTACAACTATAAAACTTCTGGGGCCAGTGATACAATTTTCATAAAACGAGCATTTCTCAATTCTCTAGTAACTGGACCAAAGATGCGCGTTCCTATTGGCTCAAGTTTGTTATTCAATAATACTGCTGCATTCTCATCAAATTTTAATAAAGAACCATCTACTCTTCGCACACCTTTAGCTGTTCTTACAACAACAGCGTTATAAACTTCACCTTTCTTAACACGCCCCCTTGGAGCAGCATCTTTTATACTTACCTTAATTATGTCACCAATTCCAGCATATTGTCTTTTTGATCCACCAAGCACTTTGATACACATAATAGATCGAGCACCTGTATTATCTGCCACTCTTAATATCGATTGCATTTGAATCATTTTTTTACTCTTTAATTTTTTTTCCACAAAGAATCAATAATTAGACAACAACGCGCCCTACCATTTGATTCTCACTCTGTAGTTATCTGAGTACCGACAAAACTTCCATTTTACACATCTATAATAAGAGATACTATTTTTTTATCTTTACTACACAATATCCTTATAAACTGTCATTCTAATTTATCATATTCATTTCTTAATAATTTTATTACTTTCCAACTTTTAGTTCTAGATATAGGTCTACATTCTTCAATTAATACACTATCACCAACAACAAATTTATTATCAGCACTATGTGCACAATATTTCTTTGAGCGTGTAATAAATTTACCATATAACGGATGCTTTATTCTACGCTCTACCAACACGGTTACAGTTTTATTCGCTTTATTACTCGTAACCCTTCCGCTCAGAGTACGGTTAAATTTTTCACTTGTCATGATTGTTTAATTTTTGAGTTATAACGGTTTTTACTCTTGCAATATCTTTTTTTATTATTCTTAATTGCTTAGTATTAGACAATTGCTGCGTTGCCAATTGCATTCGTAATCCAAAATGTGCTTTTAATAAAGAAATAAGTTCCTTATTCAATTCATGCAATTGTTTTTTTCTCAATTCACTTGCTTTCATTACTATCCACCAATTTGTCTTATTGTAAACATTGTTCTGATAGGTAACTTAGCAGCCGCTAACCGAAACGCTTCTCTTGCCAGTTCTTCATTGACACCATCCATCTCATATAGCATTTTTCCAGGTTGTATTTCTGCCACAAAATATTCTGGACTTCCTTTGCCTTTACCCATTCTAACTTCAGCAGGCTTATGTGATATCGGCTTATCAGGAAAAATTCGAATCCAGATACGTCCACCTCTTTTTATATGTCTTGTCATAGCACGTCGAGCAGCTTCTATTTGGCGTGCAGTTAACCGCCCTCTTCCAATTGCTTTAAGACCAAATTCACCGAAGCTAACTTTTGCACCACGAGTTGCTACACCAGTGTTTCGTCCTTTTTGCTGTTTTCGAAATTTAGTTCTAGCTGGCTGAAGCATTCTTATCTCCAGAATCTATTTGTTCACTCACTACTATGGCTTCATCATTTGCTTTATTTCTATTCAAATCTTCGGCATTCTCAACATTAGATTCGTTTTTATTTCTTAAATTAACAGATCTATTAAAAGAAGCCGATATTTTTTTCACACTCTTTTTTTTCTCACTATCGATAAAGGTATTTGGAGTTGAAGTATTAATTTCATCATTTTTTCCAAGTACTTCACCTTTGAATATCCAAACTTTTATACCAATAATTCCATATGTAGTTTTGGCTTCCGATGTTCCGTAATCCAGATCTGCCCTTAATGTATGTAAAGGCACTCTACCTTCACGATACCATTCAGTTCGCGCTATTTCTATTCCATTTAATCTACCAGAACTCATGATTTTAATTCCTTGAGCACCTAATCGCATAGCATTCTGCATAGCACGCTTCATCGCTCTACGAAACATTATTCTTTTTTCTAATTGTTGTGCAATATTATCGGCTATCAATTGCGCATCAAGCTCTGGTTTTCTTATTTCCTCAATGTTTACATGTACAGGTACGCCCATTCTTTTTTGCAATTCAGCACGTAGTATCTCGATATCCTCACCTTTCTTCCCTATCACGATACCAGGACGTGCGCTAAAGATAGTTATTCGAGCATTTTTAGAAGGCCTTTCAATTAAAACTCTACCAACTGAAGCATTTTTGAGTTTATCACTGAGAAATTCTCGGACTTTTATATCCTCGTTGAGCATAGTTGCAAAATTATTACTATTTGCATACCACTTCGACAACCAGTTTCTCTGAACTGAAAGACGAAATCCAGTTGGATGAATTTTTTGACCCATATCAGTTAGTGCCTTTATTTTTTAGTGTGTCCAATGTTGTCACCGACTGTTAGCAATATATGACAAGTAGGCTTTACAATTCTATTGCCACGTCCTTTTGCTCGCGCACTCGTGCGTTTCATTAGTGTACCGCGATCTACAAGAATTGCTGATATTCTAAGCTCATCTATATCGGCCCCATCATTATGTTCAGCATTAGCTATCGCGGATTCCAGAAGTTTTCGTATAATAACTGCACCTTTTTTAGGGCTAAACGCCAATACATTTAATGCTTTATCTACAGGCAAGCCCCTAATCTGATCAGCCACCAAGCGCCCTTTCTGAGCTGACAATCTAATACCTCGTAATATCGCTGTTGTTTCCATCACTATTCCTATCGCTTCGTAACGACCTTCTTATCACCAGCATGTCCCTTAAAGGTGCGCGTTAGTGAAAATTCGCCGAACTTATGACCAACCATATTTTCTGTTACAAAAATTGGTACATGCTGCTTCCCATTATGAACAGCCACTGTCATTCCAATAAAAATCAGGTAATATCGTAGATCGTCTAGACCACGTTTTGATTGGTCTTTTATCATTAGTGTCACGCGCCTTTTCTATTTTTTCCAATAAGTGAGCATCAACGAAAGGCCCTTTTTTTACTGAACGTGCCATTTAATTATTATCCTTTCTTCGAATATCTATGACGTACTATCATCATTTCGGTTCTCTTATTATTCCTTGTTCTATAGCCCTTAGCCGGTGTTCCCCATGGACTCACAGGATGTCTACCTGCAGATGTTCTACCTTCCCCTCCCCCATGTGGGTGATCAACTGGATTCATTGCAACACCGCGTACAGTTGGCCTAATTCCGCGCCAACGTACTGCACCGGCTTTGCCAATTGATCTCAAATTATGTTCAGAATTTCCTACTTCACCAACAGTGGCATAACAATCGATATGAACTTTACGTATTTCACCTGAGCGAAGCTTGAGTTGAGCATAATTCCCTTCTCTTGCTTGCAACTGCACAAATGCACCAGCAGAACGCGCCAATTGAGCACCTTTACCAGGTAATAATTCGATACAATGTATTATTGTTCCCATGGGTATATTACGTAGAGGTAACGAATCACCAGGCTTAATTTGCGCATTCTTTCCACTACAAATTTGCATACCTACACTTATCCCCTTTGGCGCAATAATATATCTTCTTTCGCCATCTTCATAACATACTAGAGCTATATTCGCTGTTCTATTAGGATCATATTCTATACGTTCAACAGTCGCTGATATATCAACTTTATCACGCTTAAAATCTACTATTCTATAATGCTGTTTATGACCACCACCACGGTGTCTCGTTGTGATGCGCCCATGATTATTTCGACCAGCCGTCTTAGATTGCTTTTCTGTTAAACTTTTATGAGGTGCACCTTTATACAATTCTTTATTGATAAGTTTAACAACTGCTCTACGTCCAGGAGATGTTGGTCTTAATTTTACTAGTGCCATATTACTTAGCCTCTACACTTGTAAAATTAGTAAAACTCAATTCTTGCCCCTCTTTGACATTTACTATAGCTTTTTTCCAGTCGCTTCTTCGCCCCATAAAACGTCCGAATCTTTTATGCTTCCCTTTTACGTTAATAGTCCGAACATTCGTAACTTCTATTTTCTGCTCTTTCCATAGCAATTCGATAGCAGCTTTTATTTCTTTTTTAGTAGCATCTGTCGTTACACGAAATACCGTCTGATTATTTTTCTCCCCCAAAAAGGTAGCTTTCTCAGATATATAAGGTGCTAATATTATTTTTAGCAATCGTTCATAGCCAATATTTATATTTCTCATGAGAGAAGCTCCTCAAATTTCTTCAGGCCGTTCGTTGTTATTAATATTTTCTCAAATCTTAAAAGACTAACCGGATCAACATTCTTCACTTCAACAGCAGCAACATGCGGAATATTACGCGAAGACAGATACAAACTCTCGCTCATTTCATCAGTTACTATTAAGACTTCATTTAATCCAATTTCTTTTAATTTTTCTGACAATACTTTAGTTTTATATGTATCAACATCAAATGTATCTACAATTAGTAATCGTTCATCACGAATGAGCTGCGATAGAATTACACTCATACCGGCACGATACATTTTTTTATTCAATTTTTTCCTAAAATTCTCATCCGGGCTATTCGGAAAAATTTTCCCACCTCCACGCCAAATCGGACTTGATGCCATTCCCACACGTGCTCTCCCCGTGCCTTTTTGACGCCACGGTTTTCGTGTAGATTTGGCTACATCAGATCGCCCCTTCTGTGCTCTTGTAGCACCCCGTGCGTTTGATAAATATGAGGTTACAACTTGATGAACAAGCGCTTCATTGTAATCCCTATTAAAAAGCACATCAGAAACAGCGATATTATCTGCCTGACCTGTATTACCTATGAGCTTAAGTTCCATTACCTGTTCACCTTCTTGCTTTTATTCTGCTTATTAATTGATACTGTTTACTTTTACACTTGGACGAACAATGACATTTTGCCCCTTGGAGCCAGGTATGGCACCTTTAATCAATAGTAAACTTCTTTCACCATCGATTCTGAGAATCTCCAGATTTTGTATAGTCCTTTTAACATTGCCCATATGCCCCGACATACGTTTACCTGGAAAAATACGTCCGGGATCTTGCGCCATTCCAATAGACCCAGGTTTATTATGTGCTTTTGAGTTACCATGACTGGCTCTATTTGAAGAAAAATGATGTCGTTTTATAACACCTGCATAACCTTTACCTATTGTTACTCCAGATACATCAACTTTCTGTCCAACTTTAAAAATATTAATTTCTATTACCGCTCCAGTTCGCAACGACTCAAGATGATCGTCATCTTTATCAACTCTAAATTCTCTTAAAACACTACCCGCTTCTACACTCGCTTTAGAGTAATGGCCAGCAGCAGATTTATTCACTCGATTTGCTTTCTTTTTGCCGAAAGCTAACTGAATTGCAGAATATCCATCTATCTCGGTGTTTTTAATCTGAGTCACACGATTATTTGATACCTCAATAACTGTTACTGGTAGACTATCCCCATTCTCAGTAAAAATACGTGTCATACCGATCTTACGACCGATCAATCCTAAACTCATTTTTTTTCCCTTTTTAAAGGAGCTTATCTAACTAGCTTTTATGTTCTCTAATTGAAATAATTATCTTAACGGTTTTCTTTATATTTTGAAGCAAGATAACTTTATAATTTAATCTCAACATCTACACCGGCTGGCAAATCTAATTTCATGAGTGCATCCACCGTTTTATCGGTTGGATCAATAATATCCATCAATCTCAAATGTGTCCTAATTTCAAATTGATCGCGCGATGTTTTATTTACATGAGGCGAACGCAATACATCAAAACGCTCAATTTTAGTTGGTAATGGAATAGGACCTTTAACTACCGCCCCTGTTCTTTTTGCAGTTTCAACAATTTCGATTGCCGATTTATCAATTAGTCGATAATCAAAGGCTTTAAGGCGAATTCTAATTTTCTGATTTTGCATACACTTAGTTCCAACCTTTTTCCACTAAAATCATTCAATAATTTTTGCAACAACACCGGCGCCAACAGTTCTTCCACCTTCGCGTATCGCAAAACGCAAACCATCTTCCATCGCTATCGGAGCTATTAAATTAACCGTTACCGACACATT
>WBZX01000499.1_pt1 | contig 35521 bp, 29 predicted proteins | sample 5204211 | NCBI WGS metagenome assembly WBZX01 (sample SAMN12344362, study PRJNA552823) | activated sludge metagenome | biome: Activated sludge suspended growth; feature: Nitrification reactor; material: Wastewater; isolation source: activated sludge from nitrification reactor of wastewater...
GGGTTCGACCGCAGGTCTCAGGTCTTCCACTTCATACACAACGCCATCGCAGGGAGACCTTCGGTCGGTCTCGATGGCACGGTCAGGAGACCGGCCATAGCGCTCAGCATCGCCCTCCTGAACAACCGCGGCTTGCACTTCATTCATCCCCACCTGCCCCAGCGTCAAGCACACCATCATCCAGCCCGTCACAAACGCGGTGAACAGCATGGGCACGTAGTTCATGATCATCGACGTCAGCCGCGTAGGCAGATCGGGATTGGGCCTCTCCTTCTCACCGCGCGCTACTCTGTCTGCTCGCTCTTTCTTGATCTTGGCTACTTCTTCCTTCAATAACTGGATGGCTGTTTCGTCACCGTTGAGAGCTCGCTGCACCTTATCGGGGATGCCGATGGATTCGTGCACGAAACCCAGGCGGATGTCGAACGCATCCATGATGCCATCGATCAACTCGTTGGCTTCCTGCCAAACGTTGTTATAGTTCTGTATACGTTCCGCTTTGATGACACGGTTAAAATGTGCATCATCACGGTAGTGACCGGTGCCTGCGTACTGGATGTCTTCATCATCGACATATTCTTTGGGGTTGAACCAGCGGAAGCCTGGGTGGATCTTCTTATCGGAGAGTTCATTTGGGTGCAGTTTGTCCTGTTCACGGATGGTTTTATTGAGGCCTGCGATCTCGAGCAGGATCGCATCTTCTCTCGGACTCTTCGGCATCATCCGCATGCGGAAGATGTCTCGCGCTGCTGCTTCCTCTCGATTCAGATCGATGCCTGGCTGCAGCATATCAATACCGGGCACGTAGCCATAGCCTTGTCGTTCGTAGAGCTTCTGCAAGGCGAAGTGACTGTCAGCCTGGCGAACTGCCTCTGCACGTATCGCTTCTCTGTCTTGTTCCTTCTGATACTCATTTCGCCCCAGATTATCGCGGACAATGCACAGTTCCTTGATGGCTTTGTCGCTATCGTTGAAGAGATGACGCAAGATGCCGAAGTGACTGGCAGGCACCTCCTCATTGTTGAGCATCCGCATCATCTTTTCGATGACGGTTTCACGATTAGCCATCCGCTTCATGATCCAGGCGATGGGGTCAAGCGACTCACCCCGTTTGGCAAAGAGGTGATCGATGGCTCCCCGAAACTCCAACTGCTCCTCCGGCCCTTCCACGCCACAGTTGAGCTCGGCAAAGTGCTCCGTACTCCGCTCGCTCATGCCAGAACAGTTAAGGCCATGCGCCTTCTTCACATCGTCGACAGTGAAGTGACGCATCCTCTCTTTCTGCTTCTCATCAGTAGGTGGTGCTGCTGCGGTGGTCATGATGACACCTCCATATAGTGTACAAATAGTGTTAAGCAACTGGCGACTGTAACAAACATCTGTATACTATGTCAACAAGGCGGGCGGCGGAATGTGCCGTAAGGCGTGATGGCGCAAGGCGTTCGGGAATACGAATGTTTTTCGTAACAGCAGTTAGCCCCGGGCTCTTCAAGCCCGGGGGCGGGTTCGTGCGTTGGTGATAAGCCATCTGCAATCGGTTGGATTCTGATCTGGTGATGGTGGTTGGGAGTATCTCATCCGCGTGAACCACCCCCGGCTTAAAGAGCCGGGGGCTAACTATCAATCAGGTTGAACACGGGTTCCAACCCCTCACCCCCGGCCCCTCTCCCCGGGAGTGAGAGGGGAGCAGGTTGCATTCTACTTTGCGTGAACCGGTGAACGCCGGGGGGAGACTTAATTATGCTGGCCACCGATGGTTCTTACCACCGGCATGCTGGCTTTGAATTGGACATCGTTGATGAGGCAGGGGCGTTTGTATTGTTCGCTGGTCCCCCCGGTCTTGGCGATGCGGGCAGCATCCCAGGCGCTCCAGGTATCGCGGGGAAGCACGCAGACTTCCAGCACGTTCAGTCGCTGGCTTTCACGCTTAGTGTCGTACTCGATGTTCTGTTCCCTCAGCAGTTGATCAAACTCGACAGCCAGCTTCTCTGGCTGCAGGGTGTCCATCTCCTGCTCTTCGAGGTAGAGACTGTAGCCTGGAGTGCGTTCATCCCAGTACGGAGCGATGGTGTAGGCAGCAGGCAGATAGCCCCAGCGCTGGCTGGCCTGCTTCATCGCTGCTACCACCTGGAACTCGGAGAGTTTCTCGCCGGTCAGGTTCGAGAAGAGTGAACCTTTGTTGAGGAATTCAACGATCGGCGTGGTGTGATGATGCCCAATCACCCGCACGACATCGTAAATGTTGTATCGGTAGAGGCCATATGATGTGGTCGGCACGATGTAATAGTTCTTGCCGATTTCGAGTTCGCGGGCAGTGAGCGTGATCGGCTGGGTGGACTGTATTTCCGCTTCGGGAATGAACTCGAAGTAGTGACTGGTGATATCGAGCACTCCACCAGTTGTGCCTTCCTCCAGCGGAATGGTGAAGCGACCTTCGCTGGCAAGCAGGCCGAGGTCACGTACAGGCGTGTTGCCGTAGTAGTGGGGGAACTGCTTCAGGTAGAGGCCGACGCTTCCACCCGTCCAGCAGCCCAGGGTATGAATGGTATCCCAGGCATCCTTTGGCAGCAACTTACCAACCTTGCTGCGGATTGCTTCCAACTGTCTGGCACGAACAGGGAGCTTCTGCATCAGTGGTTTGAGTGCATGCCTGACCGATTCGGGTATAGCCAGATCCGGGTTCAGCGTTCCATCGTGGATGTCGCGAAGCAGGTCTTCGGAACAACTCTCCATCAGCTGTGCCAGCTTGATGAAGGTGCTGGGATTGGCCGAACCGATGAGGCCGAGCTCGTTCCGCATCAGTCCCATGCGAAGAGCCAGGTAGAGCTTGGCAGAGGCGTCTTTGACTTTGCCTGTTTCCGACGGCAGGCAATAGAACTGACGAACGGCCTTCCGCTGCATGTGGGAGGTGAGTCCGCTGATGCTGCCACAGGGAATGTTCCCCTCGGTGCGAACTTCATCCCAATCGCTGACGAGCTGGAGGATGGGCTTGAGAAAAGCCTTGGGGTATTTCTCGAAGATGCCACGAGCCCAGATGTTGGTGCCACGTTTGTAGTTTTTCAGGTATTGCTTACTGACGGGGATGTACTTGCGGCTGGCCGTGGTGCCACTGGTGAGGGCGAACATGTGAATCTGGCGGTCAGCCAGCAGGGCTTTCGTGTTACCCTGTCGAACCTGGGTCAGATAGCTTTCCAGATCTTCATAGCGATGAATGGGAATCTGACGACGGAAGTCTTCAGGACGACGGATGCGATGGAAGAAGTGATCTCGACCGAACTGGGTATCGCGCTGGCGGTGAAGGATGCGTCGAAGCAGGCGATCCTGGGTGCGCGTGCACTCGCGAGTATCCCTCAGGAACTGGGCCTTCCAACGACCTGCCTGGGCCAGAGCCAGTCCAGCAAGGGTGCGAATGACACGCTGCCAAATCATCGCACAGGTGCCTCCGATGCAATGGCCGCAGAGGTTAAACCCACTGCGGCTGTCGAGATTAGCTGGGCAAGGATACCCTACAGGCTGGCGGGCGAGAAATTAGAATCGCTACGGACCTTAGCCTTTTCCAGCACGATATTCGGCATAGACTGCGGAACCACTTCGGTGTGCAGGTGGTCAATCATGAAGGCTGAGGTGTTGGCAAGATATTCCTCTTCCGCCACTTCGATGGCCTGGTTGTGCTTGGCTCCTTCCACCATCCAGAGACGGCAGAGGTGGTTCGGTGCAGCCTTGCGAAGATCGAGGGCGATTTCGGGACGGATGTAACCATCAGCCTTGCCGTGGATCATGTAAAGCTGCTGACGCTTGGCACCCAGGCGACGCAGGGCATTGCGTACCGAAGGGAAGCTGAGCTGGCGACGGCTGTGTACTTCGCTCAAGGTAGCAAGGGCGAGCATGCCATAAGCCCACTTGGGGATCAGGCGATGCAGATTGACCTTGCTGTTGTAGATGGAAACCCACTTGATCATGAAGCGGATCATGGTGGCAACGGTGCCAAAAGCACCATCGGTCACCAGGCAATGAACGAATGGATCACCGGAGCAAGCCACGATGCCTGAACCAGCGCCACGGCTGACACCGAAGAAACCAATGCCTTCGGGTGGACAGAAGGGTGCATCTTTGAGATAGGTCAGCACTGCTTTGACATCTGCCACTTCATGCTGGGTCACCCACTGGAGTGGCTGATAGCCTGGCAGAAAATCGCTGTCACCCTGGTTGCGGAAGTCGAAGGAGAAGAGATCGTAGCCAGCTTCAAGGAGATGGCCAGCATAGAACATGCAGGTCCAGCGGTTGCCACCGTATTCGGGTGCAAAGAGGACGAGGCCCTTCTTCTCCTGAGCATGACTGCGGATGAGGCAGGCTGCGAGGGATAAACCATCGGTAGTGGGGATGCGGAATTCTTCAGCATCCAGAACGGGTTCACCCTTGTGAAGTTTGAAAACAGGCTTCTCTTCGAAGATGCGAACGACGATAGGAAGATAAGTCCACTTCGAATAGTAGTAGAACGCAGCCACGCCTGCCGCAGCCAGTGCAAGAAGCGAAGCGAAGATCGTCACTACCCAGAACATCCAATCCACTTGTGATCACTCCAGCGCTGTGAAAACGGCATCCTCGGTCGGTCTATTAAGACCAACTGCTTGCCTCTACCGGCAATCCGTGCCGTCGTGACAACTGTTCCTCACACAGACGCGGAGGAACCTAGATCTTGCTCAACAGGATGGCAACATTCTGGCCACCAAAGCCAAAGCTGTTACTCATCACGTGAGAGACCTTCTTTTCCCGAGCGACGTTCGGGATGTAGTCCAGATCGCAATCCGGATCTGGCACTTCATAGTTGATCGTGGGCGGCAAAACCCCATGACGAAGGGTCTTGACACAAATAATGGCTTCGACTGCTCCTGCAGCAGCGATGAGGTGTCCCATCATGCTTTTGCTGCTGGAGACAGGTACCTCTTTGGCTTTGTCGCCGAAGAGGGTCTTGATCGCTGCTGATTCGCCCTTGTCGTTCACCACCGTGCTGGTGCCGTGGGCGTTGATGTATCCGATATCGCTAGCCTGTAGGCCTGCGTCTTTGAGCGCTTCACGCATGCTGGCCACCGCACCCCGGCCATCGGGACAGCTGTCTGTCACGCGGTAGGCATCAGCGGTAGACCCATAGCCTGAAAGTTCCGCGTAGATGGTGGCACCACGCTTCTTGGCGTGTTCATACTCTTCGAGGATAAGAATGCCTGCCCCTTCACCCATGACGAAGCCACTACGGCGTAAGTCGAACGGGCAGGAGGCTTTGGTTGGTTCGTCGTTATTGGTGCAGAGGGCGGTCAGCAGATTGAAGCCGGTGATGCCAAACGGGTGAATCATCGTGTGGGATCCACCGGTGAGCATGATGTCGGCCCCGCCACGGCGGATAATATCTGCCCCTTCACCGATGGCCTGGCTACCTGCGGCACAAGCGGTCAGGCAGGCGTAGTTCGGCCCACCGAGCTTGAAGTGACGGGCAAGGTTGCCACTGACGGTGTGCATTTCCTGTTCGCGTTCGCCGCCTACGCTAAAGCGTTTCTTAGTTTCACGAGCGAAGCGAGGTTCATCGATCTTCAAGGTCGCTGCATCTGCTGATTCGGCGATGCAGGGCATGAGTGCCTCAAAGTCCTGTCGGCTTTCGCCAGCACCGAGGTAAACACCGATGCCTCGCCGTTCAGGCGATTCGAGCAGACCAGCGTCTTTCAGGGCTGCCTGTGCTGCAGCGAGAGCAAACTGGGTGTTGAGGCCTGCGTCCTTGTAAGCTTCGCTGTTCTGGATGTGATTGCTGAGCTTGAAGTTACGACATTCAGCAGCGATATGGGTGTTCATGCTGCTGGCATTGAACCGGCTGATCTTCCCGACTGCCGACTGGCCTTTGATCTGAGCCTGGTAGAGAGCATCGACGGTTTCACCTTGAGGTGAAATCACTCCCATTCCCGTTATGACAACGCGGCGGCGGCTCATGTCGTTTCCATCAGCTCTGGTCTTCGGGAGGCTTTCGCCGCTCGAATCAAGAGCATAGTAAAACAGATAATAATGATGTGATTACATCATATATCATCACCTTAATGTATAGAGTGGTAAATAGCAGGCGAGGTGAAAAGCTCCCTCACCGAGAAAATTCGGTATGACAAAGTCCTAGGACCCTTGCCATCGCTTAAGCACGATTACTGTGCACTGTCCCATGTCAGCGAAGTTGATTTTCAGAGAATAAGGCTTGCTTACAGCCTTTTTATGGGTCAGCACTGGTACCGGATGAGCGGCATCGGGATGGGTATAATTGACCGATGCAGGCACCGTTCCGTGGTGTAATGCCAGGGCACTGAGGGCGGTTTCGATGCCTCCTGAAGCTGCTCCCGTATTGCCAATCAGCCCCTTGAAAGTGACTACCGGTGGGCAGTCTTTCCCAAACACTAGCTCCAAGGCCTTGGCTTCGGCTGTGTCGTACGGGCGATAACTGAACCCCTGGGCGACCACATGATCCAGATCGTTGGCTGTGATGTTAGCTGACTTCATCGCCTGCTGGATGGCTTGGGCAATGCCGGTGCCATCCATGTCGAAATCGCAGGCATCACCGTGCCCGACTACTTCAGCGTAGATGGTGGCTCCGCGTTTCTGGGCGTGGCCTAATTCTTCCAGCACCAGAATCCCTGCCCCTTCGCCGAGGACCACGCCCGAGGCTTGGGTGTCAAACGGACGGCAAGCTTCAGCAGCGTTCTCGCTTGCCGTGCAGAACGGGTAAAAGAGCTGCATGCGAGCGATGCTCAGGATGGAAATGCGGCTGTCGGCTCCACCGGTGAGCATGATATCCGCAGCGCCACGCTGGATGATGCGACGAGCTTCCGCGATGGCCTGGCTGCCTGCCACATCCTGCATGGTGATGGAGTTGCTCGGCCCCTGGGCATTGTTCAGGATAGAGACGTGGGCTGCAGCGAAGTTCGGCAGGTACTTCAGTAGCCACAGGGGAGGCATCAGGGGCATGCCTTCGGTGCCCCAGGTTTCCATGTTCACTTCACGGTTGCCGGGAAGTACGGTCTTCACTGCACCCGGTGCGAGTTCTTCGAGTTCGGACGAGATGGTGCTGGCGCCAAAGCTGATACCCAGTCGGGTGGGTTCGAACGAGCCGGGGGTGAGCTTGGCATCCGATAGGGCTTGCGAACCAGCGACGAAGCCGATCTGGATGGCCTTGCCCATCGTGCGAAGTTGTTTGCGGTCTTTCTTGTCAACCAGCGTCTTGGCATCGAAGCCTGGTATCTCGGCTGCAATGTGGACATCCAGGCCGCTGGCATCGAAGGTCTCGATGGGGCGGATGGCTGTCTTGCCCGCCAGGATACCTTCCCAGGTGCTTGCCTGGTTGTTGCCCAGGGGCGTGAGCAGTCCGAAACCGGTGATAACGGTACGAAGAGGTGTTGTGGTCATACGACTATAATAGCAAACAGGACAATTACGTAGACGTGGCCTGTGCGTTTTTCAGGCGGGAAAGCCCGAGCAGATTGCCCAGTTCACCCGCAAAAACGAAATTCTTGTCACCGAAGATAGCCCCGGAACGGGCTTTATCGAGGTGCATGAACATGATCTCTGCGGAACCAATGGCTTCTGAACCGATGTGAACCGTGCCTTGAATGGTGGCTCCTTCGGGACGCAGATCGATGATTTCGGTGCTGTAGGTGAGAGTTTCACCCGCCATCGCTTCACGAGTGAACCTAGCGTTGCCGATCTTGGCCAGGACGACTTTTTCCTGGAAGTTGTTGGCTTCGCCAACGAGGATACCGCCCGTCTGGGCTAACCCTTCCAGCATCAAGCTCACCGGCATCACCGGATAGCCGGGGAAGTGTTGAGCGTAATGATCTTCCGCCAGGCTCAAGTTCTTGATCGACTTGGCAGACTTCTTCGATTCAAATTCAGTAAAGCGATCGACCCAGATCCAACGCATGGCAAGCTCTCTATTGAGCTGTCAGCTATCAGCTGTCAGCTATCAGCCAGAATTGCAGCGGAACTGTGGAGAGTTCCTTGGTACGCAAAACCGAAGTCTCACGACTTCGGCTACGTTGTTTTGGTTTTTCTGATAGCTGACAGCTGATAGCTGACAGCTACTACGAAGCACTCTTCATCTTGTGCTCGATGTACTTGCAGATCATGTCCACCGTGAAGAGGTCGCCGATGTTCTTGACCTGTGGGTTCTTGGCGAACTTGTCCACGTCGGCGAAGGGCAGACGGGTGCGGAGTTCGTTGATGCCATCAGGGGTGATGACGCCATCTTTCACGAACTTCGGATCTTGTGAGAAGATCGCTTCGGGGAAGAGCTCATCACGTGGAATCTTGGTGTTAAAGCCTCGTTCCAGACGGAAGACGATATCGAGGAAGTCGATGGATTCCGCACCGAGGTCGCCAGCCAGCGTGGCTTCGGGCTTGATATCGTCAGCGTCGGCGTTGAGCGAGTCAGCCAGGGTCGCTTTTACCTTCTCGTAAATCTGCTCTTTACTCAGTGACATCGTAGGCTCCTCTGTTACTTCGCTCAATCGCTTGTCTGTAGACGTTCAGTCTTACGGTCTGACAGTGTATCGACTCAAGTCGTGACAGGCAAACGAATTAGCCTGCCATTGCCCCTAATCCCAGCCCGCCGTCTACCGTCAGTACCTGTCCTGTCATGTAGGCGCTATCGTCGCTGGCCAGGAAGACTGCCACCTTGGCGATATCTTCGGGTTTGCCGTAGCGTTTCATGGGGATGGCGTTCTTGATGGTATCACCTGCCAGGTTGCGAACGGTTTCGCTCATGTCGGTTTCGATGAACCCGGGTGCAATCGCATTCACATTCACGCCTCGGCTGGCAATTTCCACAGCCAGGGCCTTAGTGAAGGCATTGATCGCGCCCTTGCTGGCTGAGTAGTTGCACTGACCTTTGTTGAACCGATCAGCAGCGACGCTGGAGATGTTGATGATCCGGCCCTTTCGAGCACGGAACATCGATTCAACGATGGGCTTGGTGAAGTTGTAGGTGCCACCCAGGTTCGTGTTCACCACGAGGTCCCAGTGTTCGGGTTCCATACGAAGGAACAGACCATCTTTGATCACACCAGCGTTGTTGACGAGGATGTCGATCTGGTTCATGTCCGTCAGGATGGTTTCAACGCAGGCATTGACCGCAGCACGATCAGCAGCATCGCACTGATATGCCTTCGCTACGCCACCTTTGCCGGTGATTTCAGCCACCAGTGCATCGGCTGCTTCTTTGCTGCCACGATAGACGATAGCCACCTTGGCGCCTTCAGCAGCATAGGCCTGAGCGATGGCTTTGCCGATCCCCCGTGCGCCGCCGGTGACGACTGCTACCTTGTCTTTGAGTCGCATGTTCTTCTCCTACTTCGTCCACAGCCGAGCGAACTCAGCACGATAGCCGTTGATGATCTGTTTATCGGTTTCAGCCTGAATCGGGTTCTTGGTTGCCAGGTTGTAGCGGGCCAGCACGATGCGACCGCTGACAACGCTGGTCCCTTCACGTTCGGCCTGGCATTTGAAGGTCAATTGATCTGCATCACCACTCATGTCACCTACTGCATCAACAGTGATTTTCATCTGCTGGCCTGGTTCGAGGAACGAGCCATACTTGATGCCCTTGGCTTCACGGAGCACGATGATGCTGTGGGCGAAGTCGGAGCTGGCCCGGATCAGCCAGGCGGCAGACTGCACCAGTGCTTCCAGCATCAAAACGCCGGGAAGAACCGGGAAAGCAGGGAAGTGATCAGCCAGGTATTCTTCCGCTAGAGTGAGGTTCTTGACCGTCACAATGCGTTTGCCGGGCGTCAGTTCCTGGATGGTATCAACTAGATGAAATCGCATGTTAGAGAGGCTTCACGGAACATTCTCACATCGCGACGTGCGAACAGATACCATACCGGAGATGAGAAAACTGGCAATGAGTGCAGGCAAGAGTAACCCCCGTTTTCTCGGTAATTTGCTGTAGTATTCGGTATGCTATTCCATGGAAAGATGTGCAGCAGAATGGCAGCCCGACGCGCGAGCGAGGGGAAAGCTGCAACAACTGAGAGCCATTGCACCTCCCCCCTTGCTTGCGCCGCGGGCTGCCATGGCACTACCCCCACTTGAATAACCAACTCTTCAAGGTCACCTTCATGCGTCGAACCCACTGCTTGTGCATCATCAGCCTGGTGGTATTAGTCCTGCTGACATTATCCCCCACCTCCGCGTGGTGGGTCAAAGCTCATGGCACCATTGCTGAAGCAGCGGCGAAGATTCTGCCTGACGATATGCCTGCTTTCTTCCGGGCTGGTGGGAAACAGTTGAACCATCTCGCAGGCGAGCCGGATCGGTTCAAGAACAAGGGGGCCGAGTTCCTGCGTATCACCGAAGCACCCGAACACTACATCGACCTGGAAGAGTTTGGTGGCGAGACATTGCCTCGTGATCGTTTCAAAGCCCTCGACCTCTCCAAGAAGCGCGGTGTCACTCCCGAAAAGGCAGGCTACCTGCCCTATGCACTCATGGAACACTACGACCGCTTGGCTTGTGCCTTCTACGACTATCGCAAGGAACCCGACAACGAAGCTGTTCGCATGAAGTGCCTGGTCTACGCGGGTATTCTCTCGCATTACACCGGCGATGCGTGCATGCCTTTGCATTCCACCCGTGACTACGATGGCCGCATGGGCATCAATGGCAAGATGCAGCAGAAAGGCATCCACGCCAAGATCGATGGCTTCCCCGAGAACTTCAACTTCACTGCAGAAGAACTCGCCCGCAACCTCGAAGTGAGCAAGCTCGACGATCCGTGGAAACACGTTCTTGATGTCATTCTCGAATCCCACCAGAATGTCGAACGCTGTTACGAGATTGACATCGCTGGTGGGTTCGACAGGCCAACGGCCGAGAGCAATGCCTTCATCACGAAGCACACCCGGCGGGCGACCAAGTTCACAGCCGAGATGTGGTACAGCGCCTGGCTGAAGAGTGCGACCATGCCAGCGCCTTACTAAGCTCAATAGCGAGACGTAAACGATTCAAGCGACAGGGTAAGCTGTCGCTTGGTGCATTTTGGTGTAATGAAACTATCGAATCTCGCGGGCGGTATCCCAGGCGAGATAGGCGATGACTGCGCCACCGAGGATGCCAAAGATATTCAGAGTGATGCTGGCCCCAGCGAACGGGAAACCCACAAAGGTATCCAGGAGGAAGAGCAGCGTCATGAAGGCTGCGACACCAAGAATGCCGTAGCACCATTTCTTCATTACCGGCACGACATTTCCCCTGGACCGAACAATCGGACTAGGCCGCGACCGAGTCGAGGCGCTCTTCGTATTTTCAACCGCCTGCCTGACAGGTGGTGAATCGGCAAGTGCTGTCGCCATACTGCACCATTCTAACTCTTCAGGAAAGGCATGCAACGCAAGCTTACCTGTCGAAGGCCCTTTCGCCAAGCGTTTTCTGGCAAGAAAGCCATCTAATCGGCAGAATCGGTAGAAGGTATAGCGACTTCAGCTACTTGTCCCTTCTCTTCCACTGATCCCGAACTGGTACTTCGTGCAGAAAACTGTCGTTGCAAGGGGAGATACCAGATCAGGCCAATGAGAGCAACGATCCACGTCATAGCGCGTTGAATAAGCGAGGAGAGAATACCCTTTAAGACCAAGCCACCAACCACCGTATAGAGTCCACCGAGGATAGCATCACCGACCAGCAGGTTGCCTCCGGGGGTGAGGGGCACGGCCTGGAACACCATAAAGAAGGGGATAATCACAAAGTGCATCTGCCAGTCTGGTGTAATACCGGGACCAGGCAACGCTTGCGAAGCAAGGTAGTAACTCATGACGAAGCCGATATGGCCCAGCATGCCGATGAACACCGCTTGCACTATCGCCCACGGGTAGCGCCGATAGGCAATGAAGGCGCTCAGTATCTTGGTCAGTATCCCTCCGACGAAACGAATCTTTTCGATTCTCGCTCGAAAGCCTCGCCCCTGTATCGGAAGTATCAGAAACAGCCCATATGCCAGAATACCACCACCCGCGATGGCACAGATCACCATGAAAGCTAACCGCAATTCATTAGCCCGAGGGCCCTCGAAGCCGAGAATGGTCCTCCAATAGAACAGCCCGACGATAGCGGAAAGCAGGAACAAACTGTACAGCCCGACGAAGCGATCCACCACAATGCTGGCCAGTGCCCCTACTCTATTGCTGGGGTTCTCTTTCATGATAAACCCGGCTTTGAAGGCATCACCCATCGTTGAACCAGGCAGGAACATGCTGCCGACGTAACCTACGAATCCCAGACGAATCGAATCTGTATAGCTGCATTTGATGTGGAGTGCATGCAGCAGAATCCGCCAGCGGATGAACGTCGAGAGCACGCTCACCAGAAATACTACCACCCCGGTGATGAACCAGTTGTAGCCAAAGTCCTGGAAGTTGAGATTGGCCTTTGCCCATTGCTGCTGGAGTTCGGCCCAGAATTGCTGGCCTTTGTCGAAGGCGAAATAGCCGATGATACTAGCGACAATCAGTAACACGATCCAGCGGAGATAGGGCTTGTGACGAGATGGTTTTCGATCAATCTCCGGTGCAGCGGTAGTAGGCACAGACGACATTTAACGGGTACCTTCCACACAACCACAACGTTTTTTCACCATCATCACTGCATTGCCCGGCTCGAGATAATTCACTTCGGACATGTAGTGCTTCATCATCAACAGGCCCCGTCCGCAGGGCTTTTCGAGTTGTTCGATGGATAAGGGGCTGGGTACCGCCTGAGGGTCAAAGCCTTCCCCTTCATCCTCAATGCAGATCTGGAAACAGTCTTCATCGACACAGAAGGAGATGCGGAGCTGCCGGGCTTCGTCACACTGGTTGCCATGCTTGATGGCATTGACGAGTGCTTCTTCGAGGGCCTGGAAGACATCGACCACATCCCGTTCCTCGTAGCCACAACTGCGGAGGCGCGAGGTGATGTGTTCACGTATCCGGTACGCTTCGCAGGTCTTGCTTGGGATGATGAAACACTCAGGTAGTGTTTGCACAGGAGGTCGAACTGACATACAGTCTTCCCAGCGGAGAGAGCCTATCCCTGGCGGAGATACAGCACCAAATCAACGGACAAGTAACTTAATTCTGCAAGTACTGCAATGCCTCTTGCTCGTCGGGGAAGATCTTGAAGATGCGATCAAAGCCGGTGATTTTGAAGGCTTCGAAGATGGATTCATCAATATTGGAGAGCGCCAGCTTGCCTTTGACCCCTTCAATCGCCTTGCGAAGGACGACCAGTTTGCCGAGAGCAGCACTGGAGAGGTACTCTACTTTGGAGAAGTTGAGCAAGATGCGTTGATGGCCTGCCTGCTCCACCAGCATCTTGAGTTCATCCCCAAACTTGGTGATGACCTGATCATCCAGAATGCGTCCTGCGGTGATGCTGACAACAGCGACGTTGTCGATCGTTTGAACTTCGAGCAGGCGTTTCGGCTGGGTAGCCATGAGACATCTCCGGTGCAGGCGCAAGAATAATAATTCAAGTACTCAACAATTATAGCCGATAAGTAGACATTGGGTAGGAACTGCTCAGCGAGTTCCTGGCCAAGATCGCTCATGGATAAACCCTACCATTGTTTGAACGAGTACGGATGGACACCTTCGATCAGCCAATTCAGGGCTGGCGATAAGTCCGGCCGAGCCGTTTCTGCCCCTGCGGGTTCCCATTCCCCTTCTGTCTAAGGGGGTTCGCACCTTCAGCCGCACCTGCGGACGACCGTCACCTCTCCCCGCCAGCCTTGGTCCCTTCACCATGCTGCACCTTCGTGCGGCGGGAGGATACCTTGTTCGGCATCGACTACATTCTGGCTGCCATGCTTCTTCAGGGAGCAGACCTCCCTGGATTTGAGAATCCCAGCAAACAGGCCGGTTGGCATGCCCTGCTGGCCAAACCACTCATTCAACTCACCCTCAGTGGTGAACTCCTCGACCAGCGTGAAGTGCGCTACGTCCTGGTGAAAGCGGATGAGTTCATCAGCGATGTCCGCATGCTTCAGCGTCGTGCCCACGACCTTCAGCAAGCACCCTACCTGAGCGATGCCGTTCGCTTCCCGGAACGGGTGTTTGTGAATGAGTTACTGCTGCACAACCGTGCCTATCGGCAGTACCTCGATCAGTGTCTGCCCCTCTATCCACACTCCGCAGAACTTCGAGCAGCCAAGGAAGAAGTGGAACAGTTGTATGTGATCTGGGACAGCGTCCGCGATGCCCGCTGCGACTACTACTACGTCCACATCCGCCGCCAGGCCCTGAAACGACTGCACGACATATTGGGTGAGAAAGACTACGACGAAGGTCACCTTCCGCCCCACGTCCCCCTCTGGCGTTTCGCCGCCGTGAGGTAGTGACTCTCGTCCCCGGTCTCCGACCGGGGACGCACTGCAAGCCTGCCTCCGGCAGGCTGCCATTGTGAGCGTACTCCACTTCATCGCCAAGAAGAGATGACATCTCTTCGGCGGAGCCGGGCTTCCAGCGCGTCCCCCGGCGGAGCCAGGGGACGAGGTTCACTTTACCTCTCCGTAGAACCGCCATGTCGGTTTGAAGTCTCGCGATAGCGGTTGATCGCTGAAGCTGGCTCGCACCAGTTCAATCGGGATGCTGTTCTGTTGCACGATGTGATCGTGGAACTGTTTGTTAGTCAGTTTCTTGGTATCCACCAACTCACCACGCATCGCTCTGATCTGCAAGCCACCCAGCATGTAGGCAGCCTGGTAGAGAGGGCCGTACATGCCACCAAAGCTGCGGCGCACTTCGGCAGTGGCATTGTCCCTCTCATGGCCAACGCGATCCACGAGGAAGTCGATACACTGTTGCGGCGTCATCTTCCCCAGGTGGAAGCTGAGCGAGAAGATGATGCGGGCACAGCGGTGCATCCGCCAGAAGAGCATGCCTACCCGTTCTTCGGGGGTCTTGGCGAATGATTGCTGGTAAAGGAACATCTCCCAGTAGAGGGCCCAGCCTTCGACCCAGAACGGCGTGTTGAACAGTTGCCGATGCTGGCGGTAGCGGGCGTTCATGAACCCTTGCAGGTGATGCCCGGGGATCAGTTCATGATGCACCGTGGCCCGGCTGAAGTAGCGGTTGTTGCCCCGCATGCTCATCAGCTTCTGTTCGTGCTGCATGCCGTTCGTCGGGAACGACACGAGAATCACTTCACCACCGAGGAAGAACGGACTGACGAGTTGCCGTTCGGGAGTCATCATCTCCATGCGCCAGGTGTTCTTGGCAAGTTCAGGCACCGTGACGAGATCATTCTTGGTCACATAGTCGATGGCTTCCCAGGCGAGATCACGAATCATCGCAGGCTGCTGGCCCGGTTCAACGTGCAGGGTTTTGACCTTCTCGAGCGCCTTCTTCCAGTCGTCGCCGAAGCCCATTTCGTTGGAAGCTTTCTTCATCTCCGCTTCGCACCAGGCGAACTCTTTCTCAGCAATGAGTACCAACTCTTCCGGTGAATAGGGGATCATCTCGTACTGCAGTTCGTTCAGCAGCATGTCCTTGCCGATGGGATCGCCGACGATTTCATCAGCCTTGCGGATGCCGGCGAGGTTCTCCTTCAGGTATCTGCTGTAGCTCGACAATGCTTCATCGACAGCTTTGTAAGGCTCAGCACACCACCAGGTGTAGAGCGGATCGTAGCCCATGTAGAAGGTGTGCCATTGCCTGAGGTGAGTCTGCAACTGGGTAACTGCAATGCTGGCCCGGTTGGCAACATAGCGAGCGGGTGCTTTCCCTTTGCCTGCAGCAGACTTCGCCTCATCGATCTGCTTGACGAGTTTATTCAGCAAGACAGCAGTGGCAGCGGGATCGAGCTTATCCACCCGCTTGCGGGCTTCTTCCAGTTGAATGATCACACCAGCAAACGGCAGGAACGGTTGATACTCCGCTTGATCCTTGATCCGCAGTTCGAGCAATCTCTCTTCATGACGAAGGTAGTTCTGCAGCAGCAGGTAGTCGATCTTCCCTTCCACCGGAAAACTGTCGAAAGGCAGCTTGGTGAGGAGTTCGAGCCATTGCCGGTAGAGCGCCTTGAACTGCCCCTGTCGTTGTGGCGATAATGCCATGTTGTAGAAACGGTTCAGGTTGCCTCGGTCCGCCTGGAACCATTCGATGTAGGGAGCCATCGGACTCGTGGTGGTTCGCTGGACCGCACCATCCACCTGGTAAGGTGGCCGCGAAGGCGGCTGCTGGGCGAGCGTGATGGTTCCCAAGCTGAGCACAACACAGGAGAGCAACAAGATTCGGTGCATGAGTGTGATCTGGTGAGCAGGTTCGGTAAGTGGTGTGCATTCTAACGAGATGCTTGTGGTAATGCAGGCAGTAAAGTAGATTTCATGGCGTAGGGGATGGGGATGGAGACTGATCCCGAAAGGATCACAGAGATGTGACGGAGAGCGATTGCATCCGTCACGGTTGCGATTGAATATCTTCAACAAGTGTGTAACTGCATGTCGGAAAGGATCGGAGATGAACCGTGCCTATTACTCTGATAGTCTCAATGCGTTTCTAGATCGCGACTCTGATGCAATCCTTGGCGAGCTTGTCAGGCGAGCAAGTGCCGAAGGCACGCAGATCGAAACGACGCAAACCGATGCCTGGAGCGAGCAAATAACGATTCTGAAGGATTCACTCATACGCTTTCGGCATAGTGGTTCAATATATTTTGAGTTTTCGATTCCACGGCTGGGAAAGCGGATCGACGTTCTTGCACTCATTGAGGGCGTTATCTTTGTAATCGAATTCAAAGTCGGCGAGAGGACTTTTGCGAAATACGCTCTTGATCAAGTTTGTGACTATGCGCTCGATCTGAAGAACTTTCACGAAACCAGCCATAACAGACCGATCGCGCCAATAGTGGTGCCAACGCTTGCTCCTCGCGACACATCCATAACGATTGCATACACCTCCCATGGTGACAACGTCATGTTTCCGATCCGTGCCACTCCTGGCATGCTTTGCGAAGTCATAGAGCAAGTACTTGATTTTGCTCACGGATCGGCAATCGATCGCGTTGAGTGGGAAGCCGGTCGTTACCAACCGACGCCGACGATTATCGAGGCCGCGATGGCGCTCTACGGCGGTCATCAAGTGGAAGAGATTTCTAGGAAAGACGCTGGTGCTGAGAATCTCGCCGTAACATCGCATACAGTTGATCAAATAATCAAGACATCGAAGGCTCATGGATGGAAATCGATTTGCTTTGTTACGGGCGTGCCGGGTGCGGGTAAAACGTTAGTCGGGCTTGATATTGCCACCAAAAATTTCGATAAGGAATCTGAGCTTTACAGCGTTTTCCTCTCGGGCAATGGCCCACTGGTAGCGGTGCTACGTGAGGCGCTCGCCAAAGACAATGTTCGTCGGCAAAAGGAAAAAGGAAAACGTATTCGGATGGGTGTCGCACGTAGCGAGGTGAAGGCATTCATCCAGAACGTACACCATTTCCGTGCCGAATGTCTTGTTGATACCACACGACCACCGGTCGAACACGTCGCGATCTTCGACGAAGCACAACGTGCATGGGATCAGCGGCAAACCGAAAGATTCATGAGTGATCGTGGACACGCACATTTCGAAATGTCCGAGCCGGAGTTCTTGATTTCATGTCTTGATCGACATCACGATTGGGCAGTCATCATCTGTCTCGTTGGTGGCGGACAAGAGATTAATACGGGTGAAGCGGGCATTCGTGAGTGGCTCGAATCACTTGCCAGATCGTTCCCACAATGGCGAACATTCATTTCGTCTCGTTTAACTGATTCCGAGTATGGCGCCGGTGAACTTGTGGCCCAAGCACAGAAACTGTCGAACACCACCATACAGGATGATCTGCATTTGAGTGTTTCGATGCGTTCGTTTCGAACCGAACACGTTTCGCTCCTTGTAAAGCAGGTGCTAGATCTGGAACTGGAAGCAGCGATGCAAACACTCGGAACAATTCGTGATCGGTACCCAATACGTATTACACGCGATTTAACAAAAGCAAAGCAGTGGCTTCGCGAGAAGGCACGCGGTAGCGAACGATTCGGACTTGTAGCGTCGTCTCATGCATATCGACTAAAGCCACACGCGGTTGATGTTCGGTTACAGGTTGACCCCGTTCAATGGTTCCTCCACGACAAAGACGATGTTAGATCGTCGTATTATCTAGAGGACGCTGCCACTGAGTATCGTGTGCAAGGTTTGGAACTCGATTGGACCTGCATTACCTGGGATGCGGACTTCCGACGAGTCCGTGGAGGTTGGGAGCATTGGAAGTTCGTAGGGCATCGATGGAATCGGGTTCGAAAGCCAGAACGGCAATTCTATCTGAAGAACGCTTATCGTGTTTTGCTCACTCGAGCACGACAAGGAATGGTTATCTTCGTCCCACCGGGCGAACCAGAGGATCACACTCGCAAACGCGAATACTACGATACGACTTTCGACTACCTCGCCAGTGTTGGTTTCGAGATGCTGTAAAAATACCTAAACTGATCAGTTTTGGGCTGCATTGGCGATTCCCATTTCGACGAGTACTTATTTAGTCCCTTCGCTAGTAGCCAGGAGCTCATTCGGCTCATGTAGTACTATTACCGGCTGTGGCCAATCATTTTCCTCGTCATGAGCTTTTGGAGAGTCAAGTACGAAGTACTGACCGTCGTGCGACCAGAAGTTAAAATCCATGATGCAGATACGGTCTTCTGGCTTGATCTGTAGTCCAAATGTCATCTCAAAAGTCTGGACATCAATGCGTGCTATGTCCGCATACTTCTTTTCAACCAGGTTATGCCACTCGTAATCGAGTACATTCCCGGTTCCGACTTCAACGGTCATCGTTCCGTAGCAGCCATAGACATAGAAGATTTTGGACAAGGACATTGGACACCATCCATGATGGAAACTACTTCCTATCCTGGACTAGATGTAGTCCATGTCAAGGGTGCCTCAATAAATAGCATCGCGGGCAGTACGTTGTTCTTCGACGTGGCGAGGATTATCGTACACCAGAGGCCAAAGCGTTCCTGCTCGTGAGATGATGTCCAGAATCCGTGGCAAAGACACGGAACCTGAACTGACAGTACGCCGTATCCTTTATGGACTTGGTTACCGATACCGTCTGCATGCGAAGTCTCTGCCGGGAAAACCTGATATTGTCTTTCCAGCGCGTAGGAAGGTCATCTTCGTTCATGGATGCTTCTGGCATGGTCATGCTTGCCTCGGAGGCAAATTACCGTCCACTCGAACCAAATTCTGGGCTGCGAAGATAGCCGAGAATAAGCGTCGCGACCGTCGCAATCGCTCGGCGTTGAGGCGCCTTTGCTGGGAGTCTTTAGTTGTGTGGGAATGCACAGTGCGCCGTGTAAAGACCTTCGAACCAGCAACAATCCGTATGCTTCGCTCACCGGCTACCAGCTATGATCCCTTCGGGATCAAACATTGTGCTGGATTATTCGGTATATGCTGGAATATTCGGTCTAACTTGCTGCTTTTGGTCTATCCCCACGTGCATAACCCGATGGCATCTGCACGCCCCCTTCATACGATGATAAATGGCCTTGCGTTCCCGCAGAATAACTTACTGCGGGTTTTTCTGTCTTGATCTCCTGAGCGACCGCCTTCCATGGGTCTTGAAAACCTCAGTCAACGTTCACGGTTCTGGCTATTCATCGTTTTGACTGTGACGTCCATGGTGGGGCTTTACGTTGTCAATCTGCTCCTGTTTAAGCCCAAACCGGCGGATCAGGCCAAGAGTACCGTGGTAGCCAGCGCTCCTGTGGGTACTGCTCCCGAAGTAGCCAAAGGCACTGCCCCTGCAGCATCGGCACCTGTGGCCAAGGTCGATTCGGCTCCGGTCAAGCCGCCGGAAGCGAACAAGCCCGCTGAAGCTGCTCTCAGCAGAAACGATGAGCTTAACAAGCTGCTCGCCTCGCGTGGTGAAGAGAAGCAGCACACCCTGGGAAGCGACGACACCAAGATCAAAGTCGTCTTCTCCGACCGTGGCGCCGCTATCCGCAACATCACCCTCAATGTTCATGAAGGGTCAGACAGGCAGACTGGCCAGCGCTTGGCAACCGATGCTAACGGCAAACGACCTCGCCTCGTGCTGGTAACTGATGACGAAGACAAGAACCGTGCTAAGCAACAGCTTTACCAGCAGTTCGATCACCTCTCGTATCGCTTTGGCCTCGTCAATGAGAAAGACCAGGTACCTGCCGAATGGGCCGCGCTGGTCTGGAAGCAGCTGGATGGTGCCACTGCTGAAAAGGTGAGTTATGCAGCAGACGTGCCTGCCAAGAATCTGCGCATCACCAAGGTCTTCTCGCTGGAGAAGAACAAATACCACGTCGATATGGATCTGCAGTTTTCCGCCATCGATCCAGCCAAGCCGACGCAGTTCACCTATGAACTGAGTGGCCCACGTGGTTTGCCTGTCGAAGGCTTACGCTGGAAGCAGTTCTCCTTCCGCAACCATGTGTTTGTCACCCAGGATGCGGATAAGCCCACCAACATCTTCCGAACGCTCGAGGGCATCGAGAGGTTCAAGAAGGATGGTACGCCGAACAGTTTTACCCTAAGTGACCCGAAGAGCCGCAAGCTCTTCCTGTATGGCGGAGTGATGATTCAGTTCTTCGCCAGCCTGGCTGTGGTCGATCACAAGCCAGGTGAACTGCCGCCCGCACTGATTGACAAGGTACATGCAGAGTTCGCTGGACCCGATCTGGATGCCCCCCCTTTCTATGCCGACCGCCAGGGACGTATCGCCACTCGTATGGTCTCCTCACCGGTGACGCTGGAGAAGGGACAATCCCTTTCACACAAATACCTGCTCTACGCCGGGCCTACCAAGACCCTGCTCTTCGACTACGAAGAAGGAGCGGAAGGCCTGGCTCAGCGGTATGGCGAAGAACTGCATCTGAACCAGCTCACCGATGCTACCGATTTCCCCAACGGTCCGTTTCGGTCTCTGGGCATCACAGGGTTGCTGGTGAAGAGCACTAACATGATGCACCGCCTGCTCGAATGGCTGCACAATGTCGTTCGCAACTACGGCGTGGCCATCATTTTGATGACGGTGCTGGTACGATTACTCCTCTTCCCGCTCAGCCGCAAACAGGCCCAGAACCAGGCCAAGATGCAGGAGCAGATGAAGGTGCTTCGGCCGGAGATGGAGAAGATCAAGAAGACCTATGCCAATGATCGACAGCAGTTGGCGGTGGCACAGATGGAGTTGTTCAAGAAGCACAACATGAGCCCGCTCTCGGGCTGCAATGGCTGCTGGATCTTGTTCCTGCAGATGCCTGTGTTCCTGGGTCTGTACTTTGCCTTGCGCGAAAGCACCAACTTGCGTATGGCGAACTTCCTCTGGATCGACAATCTCGCCGTGCCCGACATGTTGTTCCATTGGGGCGACAATGTCCTGACGAACATCTCGGTGTTCAGCTTCCTGTACCTCGGGCCGTATCTGCATATCCTGCCGATCATTTCAGTCAGCGTGATGTATGCCTACCAGAAGATGATGGCTCCTCCCGCGATGGATGAGCAGCAGGAACAGCAGATCAAGATGATGAACTACATGACCCTGATTATGGGCCTGGCGTTCTATTGGGTTGCATCGGGGCTGTGTTTGTACTTCATCGTCAGCAGCCTCTGGGGCATGGTCGAACGTCGATTCGTGAAGAAAGCCAAGGACAAGGCCATTGCCGATTGGCAAGAGAACCGCGAACGTCAGAACAACAAGAAGACCGATCCGAAAGCCCCGGAAGAGAACACCGGCATCAAAGGCAAGATCGGCGACTTCTGGCGCGATCTGCAAAGCAAGGCAGACAAGCGGAAGTAGTTGTGATTTGGATTGGCCCCCTCTCCCACGGAGTTTCGTAGGGAGAGGGAGAAGATGTAACACTTGTGCCTCTACAGGCGTTTTTTCCACAGAGGTAGAAGAGCAAGAGGCGCGCACACGGGCGCGCAAGTACTCTCACCCAGCCGGCTAAAGCCGGCACTCCAACTTACCCATCTTTCCCAATCGTCACCTAGCGTAAGTTGAGCAGCGTCAAGTTCCCCCGGTTGCGTATCTTCCGCATCTTCGTTTCCTTCCCCTCATGCGGTTAAACTGCCTCAGCCGATACAGAGGGCATCCCAGCCAGAAGCCGCGCGCCCGGCATGTACTATCTCCGTGGACGAACCCGCACAGGTTCTCGGAGTGCCAAACGCAGCCGCGCGATGGGGCATACAAGGAGAGCCAAGGCCATGTTGCGTTTCGCACCTGCATTGCTCGTCTGTCTGCTGGCCTGCACCAGCCAGGCCACAGCCGACGATGCCTTCCCCAGCCTAGACCAGCGTCTCGGCAAAACCATCACTGTGGTGGAAAAGAACTACCCCACTGAAAAAGCTGTCATCACCAAGGTCTGGCGCATGGAAGACGGCAGCCCCGTCATGCAAGCCATGACGCAGACCTCCAAGGTCGAGATGACCCTCGTCGAAAATACCAATGCCAAGACCGCTGCCGAACGCATCAAGATCCATCGCTGGGTGAATGGTGTTCGTCCTGCCAACTGCCCCGTGGCTCCCGAAGTCATCACTCAGGTGAAGGCCACCGAAAAGGTCGTCGTCAACAACGTCGCCCCCACCAAGGTAGTCAGCACCGACAAGGTTGCTTCTACCGATGGCGGCCTCGTTCCCGTGATGCCGAAGAAGACCGAAGTGAAGACCGTCAGCACCGTGGCCAACGATGTGCCTGTGGTGAACGTGCCTGTGAACCCCAAGACCACGGTTCCTGCACCAGTGGTTGTTCAGACTGCTCCGAGTGTGAGCATGCCTGTCAAGCAGGTCACTCCTCCTGCTGTGATCAATACCACGGTTGTCACCCAAGCTGCTCCTGTTCAGACTGCACCTGCACCTGCTCAGAAGGTAGCAACTACCACGACGAACGGTCGCGAACTCGTTGGTGGCTGCGAAGTGATCACCGTCACCGAGAATGGCGTGGCTCGCAAGTACAAGGTCCTTGGCACCAGCCGGGATCGTCATGGAGTGATGACTCATCGCTGCCAGGCTCTCGATAACAACGAAATCGTTACCCTGAACTGCGATAGCTGTGGCGCGGGTACTGCCTGTGCTGCACCAGTTGCTTGTGCCCCAGCCAAGGTTGCTTGTGCATCTGCTGCACCTGTCGCCTGTGTGCCTGCACCCGTCAAGTGCGAACCCGCTAAGACCGTATGCCCACCAGTCGTTGCCAAGGTTGATGTGAAGCCTTGCGAACCTGCGAAGGTGGCCTGCGAACCAGCTAAGCCTTGCGTGGTTGATACCAAGCCTTGTGATCCCTGTGCAAACGCCAAGGTCGCCAGTAACCTGTGCGGCAAGTGTGGCAATGCAGCAGGCAGCTGCGATGCTTGCAGTGGCAAGAATTGTGGTAGCGACTGCGATACCGGTCATGGCCATCGGGTTCGTGGTCACCGAGTCCGCGGTGGGTATGACTGCGAAATCAACGTCCCTGTTCCTGGTGTTCGTCTGGCTACCGTGAGTGGTGTTCCAGGTGGCCCACCACCTCAGCCTTCGATCCCAGCATTCTGCACGATGAATTCCAGCTCGATTCGGGCTTACTATAGTGCATCGCAGGTCGTTCCTTTCGCTTGTCTGCACCAGCCCTTCGGCGATTGCCTGAACTCTCGAATTGAAGCAGGCATCCACACGATGAATGCTCCTAATGGCGATGCTGTGGTCAACACCATGGTCCTGATCAATGTCCTCAGCAAATCAGGTGAATGGGAAAACCGCCAGTGGGCCGCCACCCGTCTTCAGCAGGCAACCATGCCAACGGTTCGCCCCTATGTAGAAGACGCTCTGGTATCAGCTGCCCAGCACGACCGGGCACCGATGGTGAAGGTCGCTGCCATCCGCACCCTGGCCAGCATGAAGTCCACCCGTCAGGATGTGATTGCCATGCTGCACTATGCTGCCGTCGATGCTGACCCACGCATCAAGGAAGCAGCCCACGAAGCCATGACTTCCATCATGAAGGCCAATGGTGTTCAACAGGCTGGGTATGTTGGGAAGTAGTTAGTTGAACATTGATATCAAGCAAACAACCCTCGGCTAAGCCGAGGGTTGTTCATTTCCATCACACCATTATGGAGGTGGTGGAATCTCATCAGCAAGCTTCTTCACCAGCTTTCCACTGATAATGGAGATGGCCTTGGTGCGTTGTTCTTCGGGACCAACCGGATCAAAGATGTTGGGACGTTCCGGAGCCAGTGCAGTCAGCACCTGCCAAGCTTGTTCACGAATGGCTACCCGTGAATGCCCCATGGCCTGAAGCAATGCCTTCAAGCGATCTGGCGTGTTCTTGTCAGTGCCACGATAGAGGGACAACAGTAAGCTGGCTTCTTCGTCCGTGTAGCCTGCTTCTTTCAGTGCCAGTATCAGCGTTTCCAGTCTGCTGGCATCCTGCTTCAGCCACAGATGAATAGCTTCGTGACTGAACTTGCGACGGCCGTTGGCGAGCGGATCGTTCTGCAACTGAATCACTGGCTGCAGTCGATTCATCGCGGTCAGCCCGAGGATGGCGCATTGACGGTCGATGAGCTTGCCTTGTTCCAAGCCTTCATCGCAAGCGAGCGAGAACCACTTGAGATCGCTACTTTCAGGATCAAGCTTGGCATGAGTACGGGTGCGAAGAGCGATCAGACTCTCGACAGCTTCCTTGGGAGCCGTCTGATACTTGGCCAGCCAGACAGGAAGTTCCCCCAACTCACTCAGCGGTGCAGCCTTCTTGTCAGCAGCCAGACTGCTCCACTGGATGCGCTGCTTGGCTCTCAGAGTCGCTGACTGTTCTTCGTGCTTCAACTCAATCTGTCCCTTGGAGACAATCATCACCAGCGACTGTTCGACCTTCCAATCACCGTCGCCAGGGATGATGTCACCCTTGGCCTGCACGCCTACTTCGTATCCCGAGGGAATCGTTAGCTCCCAGGTCTCGCCATAGTACCTCAACCGAATGATGGCATTGGGCTTCCCCACAGGCCGACCCTGCAGGACTACTCGACCTCGATGGATGGTGAGATCAGCATCGACTTCCATGCTGGGGTGCAATTCCACTACCGCATCGGCACAAGGCAGACCCGTGAGGTTAGTAGCGAACTGGCCCATGAGGATTATTCGTACGCCATCCGACATGGCAATGTTACCCGTGTAACCCGGAAGGGCTTTCAACGGATGGTTCGAGAAGATCGGTGCTTGTGGCTTCACAATGTTGTAGTCGCCTGCTTCATTCCCTTGCAGGAACATGCCAATGACATCGACGCCATTGTTGGCGATGGCTACCTTGGTGGCACGATCTGGTGCAGCAATACGTGACTTGGTATTCGACAGTACAGGCAGCGGAACCACTGGTTCATTGGGCCGAGCTTCTTCGCCCATTCCCAGGAAGATGTTGAAAGGCAACATCGGTCGGCTGGCTACCATGCCGGTGATTCCTGCTACTGTATCAGCCGCAGCCAGCCAGTTGGGCTGACCTTCCACTGCGATGACCGGTACAGGCCAGACGCTTTCGAGCTTGAGGTTAGGTTTCACCGCTGCTGGAACGTTGGGCTTCTCTTCCTTGGCTGGTTCAGTCTTGTTGGCATCACCCGCAAGCTTGTTCGCCAGTGCCGGGTCGTTCTTATCAATCGCAGGCTTCTCAGCCACCGAGTTCGTCCACTGGCTCCAAGGCAAGCTCCAGGCGAGATACGCGAAGACACCAACGACCAAAAGGGCACACGTTCCGAGCAGCGCCTTCCGCCAGCGGGAAGCCAGCAGGGAATGATAGAGTGGTTCGAGCAGTGCCTGATCTTCAGGATCAGCGCTGGGCACGCCATCTACTTCCCACAGTGGAGGTTTCGAAGCACGTGGCTCACGAGGAACCACTCGCAGAGGCTGAGCTTCCGGCCCCTTCACCAGGCCATACATGCGCTGCCGAGCCAGTGGTGGAACCTTGAGCGTATCATGCCCGAAGGTCATGATCTGATGGCAAGCTGCTACCTCAGCCAGATAGACATCGGTATCGATGCAAATCTGCTCGAAGTCTGCTTCCTGCTCTTCGTTCATCCTCCCGTCCAGGTAGGCTGCCACTTCGTTGGGATCGTCCTGATGATGGACAGGCAATTCCTGCCGTTCCGCTACATCAGGCGTACTGAGCCGACGACGACGAATAACCCGTTTGATGCGATCCGTCAGTTGGCGAACCTTGTCATGTTCCTGGATATAGTCCCCCACTTGCCCTGCTGATTCAGGGGTCAAACGGTCATCCAGGTAAGCCAGCAAACCACGGAGGTTGAATTTCATAAGACACCTTGTGTAGGTACCTTAATAGTGGTGAAGCACGACCGTTTTCGTGCAACGGTGCCAGGAATGCTGAAATTATCCCTACACCAACGTCAAACTGTAACGTCAGTTGTTGCAATAAGTTTGCACGAACAACTCACTGTAGTCGTTACAGCCTCGCTCATGCTTCAGGTTGGTATCTAGTAGCATCCCCACGCCCCATGCAGTAAACTGACCACAGATATCACTGATAGCTGACGGCTGCTAGCTGACAGCTGAATAAGGTGCTCACCATGGATTTGCTGGCTGTGTGTCGTGACGGGTTTGCCGGGGTCAATGTCGATAACCAGGTTAAAGAGTCGGCGTTATCGTACCTTCGTCAATGGCTCTCTGGTGAAGCCTTCGCGCCCTATCGACCACAGATCGAATGGCTCATTGAGCAGAAGCAGTGGGCTGGCCTGCTGGATCGCTTCTACCAGATTCTCCCCTTTGGCACCGGTGGTCGCCGTGGGCCCGTCGGCATCGGCCCGAACCGCATGAACGCCTGGACGCTGACCGCTTCCGTTCAGGGCCACTCCGATTACCTCAAAGCCAAGTTCCCGAATGCCGCCCAGTTACAGGTAGCGGTGGCTTACGATGTCCGCTGTTTCAAAGACGCCCGCAAGCAGTACTGCCCTACCCTGCCCAATCCGGTGATGAACCTCTCCTCGAAGGATTTGTGTCACCTGGCTGCCCGGGTCTATGCTGCCAATGGCATCCATTGCTGGGTATTGCCTGCCGAGTCTACTCGCTACCTGGCTACCCCGGAACTCTCCTACGTCATCAGACAGTTGAAGGCCCAAGGCGGGCTGAACCTCTCTGCATCACACAACCCAGCCGACGACAACGGTGGCAAGTTCTACGATGAGTTCGGATCGCAGCCGGTCGCTCCCGATGATCAGATCATGGCTGATCTCGTCGATCAGGTCGACGACATCCACATCATCACCTGGAACGATGCCGTCAAGCAAGGTATGATCAAGTTCCTGGATGATGCACTCCATCGAGGCTACATCGATCTCATCTGCAAGCAGAGCCTGGTGAATGCCCCTGCCCCCGATGAATGCAAGGTGGTCTACACCCCTCTGCATGGCGTGGGCAGCATGACAGTGCAGGAAGCACTCGTCAAACAAGGCTTCACCGTGTTCCCGGTTCCTGATCAATCATCACCTGATGGTCAGTTCCCTAACGTGAAATCGGCTAACCCCGAAGTGCCTGCTTCGATGGATGAAGCCAGGCAGCTGGCAACCGAACTGCATGCTGACCTGGTCCTTTCCTCTGACCCCGATGCCGACCGTATCGGTGGCATCGTCTCGCACCCTGCAGGATGGCGGTTCCTGACTGGCAACGAGATCGCTGCCCTGCTCACTCACTTCCGTCTGGAGCAATTGCAGGTACAGGGACAACTCAGCACCTCACCACTGGTCATCACCACGACCGTGACAACCGGGCAGATTGGCCGCATCGCCCGCAAGTTCGGCGTACAACTCGTCGACGATCTGCTGGTGGGCTTCAAGTACCATGCGGATGTGCTGAACCAACTGGAAGTGCACGGCAGATATGCTGACATCACCGGCCGTCCGGAAGACCTGGTGATGGCCACCGAGGAAAGCCACGGAGCGATGGCCACTTCCGAGATTCGGGACAAGGATTCAGGAGCTCCCTGCCTGCTGCTGGCAGAACTGGCTCTGATGCAGAAACGCCGAGGCCGCTCGGTCGTCGATTACCTCGACTACCTCAACCGTACCTATGGCTACTTCTGGAACGGCTTACAGAACATCGTCATGACAGGCATCCTCGGCAAACAACAGATGCTCGCCATGCTGACATCCCTCCGCAACGATCCACCGAATGAGATCAACGGCCGCAAAGTGATCAAGGTGGTTGATTACTGGAACGAAGACAGCCGTTTCGGGCCAATCAAAGGCCAGACCGACCGTTCCAGCCGCAACCTGCTGGTCTTCCACGTCGAAGGCCAAGCCAAGGTAGCCCTGCGGCCTAGTGGTACGGAACCGAAAGCGAAAGCCTACGTGGAAGCCTCCACTGATCCCATCCAACCCGGCACCTCACCAGCCGATTGGCAGAAGCTGTGTGCTGATACCGCCACAGCAGGTGAAGCACTGGGCAAGGCGTTTGTGGAGTTGGCGATGGGACGGGTGAAGTAAAAGGCATCGTGACAGGAGTTTTGTGGCAGGGGCAGCGGCTGCAACGACTTCGCACCACGTGCAACATCATCGTTGCCGCTGACCCACTGAACACTGATGGCAAACAACTATTTCAAACCAACCAACGAAAACAGGAGCTGACTTGTCAGCTCCTGTATAGCGTGTGATCAACATCTCACTATTTGCTGGGAGCACCCACGGGTGCCTTGTTGCCACTCAGTTGTTCGAGATCGAGGGTTGCTTCCTTGCGGTACATGAACCGACCGGGTTGGCTGGTGGCCATCTTGAGAGCATCAGCTGCTTCGGTGAGCTTGCCTCGATAGCGATACACCTGCGACAGATAGTAGAGGGCATCAGCGTTGAACTGACCACTCTGGAAGCTGACCTGCAGGGCACGTTCCGCTTCATCGAGCCGGTTGTTCTTGAACATCACCCAGCCGTAGGTGGCGCTGGCTTCAGGAACACGCTGGCCATGTTTGCGAACATTGTCTTCAGCCAGTTGCATGGCACGCTGCATCTTGGCGGGGTTGCCCTTTTGTTCGACCAGTGACAGGACCAATTGATTCTGGGCATAGAAATCGTCAGGCTTGTCTTTCCAGACTGATTCAAAGGCCTGCTCAGCACCTTCGAAGTTGTTCGTCCAGCGGTCCATCAGGCCACGGAGAACGCGGTTGTCGTAGGCTTTCTGATCCAGCTTGTTCGCCTCCTTCAGCTCTTCTTCGCTGAGCGGGAAGAAGCTCTTGTCGAGATAGTTCATGTCAAAGAGCCAGACAGCATAGGAGATGTGAGCCTTGTGACTCTTGGGATCGCTCTTCAGTGCGTACTCGAACCATTCTTTTGCTTTAGCGATCAGTTCCTTTTGCTTGGCGGGATCCCGTTCCTGGAGTGCCTTGTTGGTATAAAGGCGAGCCATCAAGACGCCTGCTGGTTCCATCTCGGGATTGTCCGTATTGGCTTCCTGCAAGGTTTTGAGTGCATCTTCCCGCTTATCGAGCATGAAGAGAACACGACCGAGTGCGGCCTTGAAACCGGACAGGTCTTTCTTGGGGAAGTCGAGCTTGAGAATGGCCTCGTAGTTCTTGCGTGCCACATCGTATTGCTGGCGTGCTTCTGCCGTTTGACCCAGGCCAGAGTAACAAGCTAACATCACACTGTTACGCTGCTTGTCATTCCACTTCTTGGTGTCTTCCACCGTCTTGAGAGCCCGCTCGTATTGCAGCAAGGCATCGGTGTAGCGGTTCTGGGAAGAAGCCTGCAAGGCGAAGGTGATGTAGATATCAGGGTGATCAGGGTTTTCCACAGCAGCCAGCTCAATGGCCCGACGAGCTTCGGCCTGGCGGTTGGCCGAGAGGTACATGCGGTGCAGCATCAACCGAGCTGGAGGCAGCTTGTCGTTCTTGGCGGATGCTTCCTGCAGCTTTTTGTAGGCTTCTTCGTCTTTACCTGCTTTGAACAGTTCAGCAGCAGCATCAACCAGCGGATCCTTCTCTCCACCAGCGGTATTCTGTGCGCTGGAGGTGGCAGGTGCTTCTGTCTTGCCAGGGGCTTGATTGCCCGAGGCAGCAGCAGGAGGAGGGGTTTTCGCTGGAGCACCACCACCGATGGGCTGGGCATTCACGGGAATAGTCAGGAGTGACGCGGAGAGGCAAGCGAACGCTGCACATTTCCCATACAGACTCATGGATCGATCCTCAAAATGATGCAATAGCTGAACAGACTCGCTTCAGGGGAGTTATCATAGCTCTTTGAGGGGAATCTGCCCTTATTTTCACGTTATTTTTACGTGAACGACCCCTGCTGGATGAAGTCACCAGCATCCGACATGTCGTCACTTCGGCTATGGGAACGGTGAGGCTCTAGCTCTGGACAAACGGCAGCGTCAAACCGGGTTGATCCTGATACTTCCCGGACTTATCAGCGTAGCTTCGCTTGCAGACCTGATCTGCTCGCAGGAACAGGATCTGAGCAATGCCTTCATTGGCATAGATGCGGGCAGGAAGCGGAGTGGTGTTGCTGATCTCGATGGTGATCTTGCCCCGCCATTCGGGTTCCAGCGGCGTCACATTCACGATGATCCCGCAGCGGGCATAGGTGCTCTTGCCCAGGCAGATAGCCAGGATATCGCGAGGGATTTCAAAGTACTCGACCGTTTCAGCGAGGGCAAAGCTGTTCGGGGGAATCACGCAGCAATCGGCATCAACATCGACAAAGGCCCGTGAGCTGAACTGCTTGGGATCAACGATCTCGCCATAGACATTGGTGAAGACTTTGAAGTGTCTGCCCACCCGGACATCGTAGCCGTAGCTGGACACGCCATAGGAAACGACCCCCTTGGCCACCTGATCTTTGGCGAAGGGAACAATCTTGATTTCTTTCTCGATCTGCCAGTCAGCGAGGATGCCCATGGGTCTTCCAGTATCTTGTGGAACTCTTGATGTGTTTGTACCTATTGGAAGAGCAAGGGACAAGCTTTAACGAAGTCCGCTTTGCATAGGTAATCATGTCGAACCAGTGTAGACTTGATGTGGCCTCGATGGGATGACCATGAATGTTTGGTGCCGATGCGGCAAGCTGGCTTGACAAAGCCGATGGTGGAAGTGAACCTATAAGTACACCCTTACACGGATGGAAAAGCGAAGACACCCTTCGTTCATTTCTCAAGGGGCATGGCACGACGTCATGAACACAACCATGTACACATCGCTCTCCCCAGCGTTACTGACCAGTCCTGTACTGGTGCGGCATCGCGACTATGTCGTTCGGCTCGCTATCACTGAACAAGAACGCCGGGCTGCCTATCGGCTTCGGTTCGAGGTGTTCAACCTCGAACTGAACGAAGGGCTCGATTCCGCCTACGAAACGGGGGAGGATATCGATCCGTTCGATGCCGTGTGCGAACACCTCATTGTTGTCCATGAGTTGACCAACCGGGTGGTGGGTACCTACCGCATGCAATCGGGTACGACAGCGGGCATGTGCCAGGGCTACTACAGCGAGCAGGAGTTCGACTTCACGCCGTATGAATCGATCCGGGGCGAAGTCATCGAACTGGGCCGGGCGTGCGTGCATCAGGACTTCCGCAGCTACGATGTCATCAACCTCCTCTGGCACGGCATCTCCCGATATGCCCACGACATCGGCGCCCGCTACCTCATCGGCTGCTCTTCTGTTACTTCGCAAGATGCCTTCACCGGCTGGGCTACGTATGCTCGGCTCAAGAAGCATCTGGCTCCAGCAGAGTTGCAGACGATGCCGACCGAGAGTTATCGCTTGCCTGCTTTGGAAACACCGCTGCCTGAAGAACTACCCGATGCCCCGAAGCTGTTACGGATGTACCTGATGGTGGGTGCCTACATCTGTGGCGAACCCGCCATCGACCGAGCGTTCAAGACGATTGACTTCCTGACACTGTTGGACCTGGAACAGTTGACCCCAAGCTTCCGGGTGAGGTACTTGGGGAAACGGTAGGGCTGGATCACTTCACCGCATCCAACACCACCACCCAGTCCTGATACTCTCCCACGTTGGGGAGCTTAAATTTCTCGTTCACATTCGCTTTGCTCTCGATGGTTCGTAGTTCCGTGGTGGCACCGGTTCGAGGGTCGTAGAGGCTGGCTTGCCACTTCCTTGGAGGAAGCAGGCCGGTTTTCACTTCAACTACTCGGCTGGTTGGTGAGTAGAGCAGGACGTAGGTGTTGCCTTCATCCTTGCAGGCGACGATGCGTTTGCCACCGGCGCTGGGGTCAACGACGAGTTCCGGGGCGGGGATGCGGGTGGTGAAGGGACGCGATTCGATGAGCTTCCGCAAGAACTTCATCTGATTGGCGCCGGGGTAGTCAAGGGCTTCCTTCCAGGTACAGAGCGGTGCGTTGATGGGCTGACGTGGTGGGGCGTAGAACTGCCAGGCACTGTGGTGGCCATAGGTGATGCCGAACCCGCCGCTGAAGACGCTAGAGTAAGCGGACTTGCGGATGTCGTGGGCGTTCGAGTGGCCTTTCTCTTTGAGTTTGAAATCGATGGGGTGGGCTTCGTAGACCGGCTCCATGTCGAAGACCGGTTTAGTGGGCTTGGCGTTGTAATCGGTGGCGATGCGATCCCAGACGGCGACATCGACGTTGTGCCCATTCTGCTGGGCATGGAAGTCGAAGATATCGTTCTCACCGGTGAAGTGTTGTCGAGATCGGCCACTGCCCATGGGGTGATAGGTGATGAGATGCTCGCCACCGTCGCCCGCCCGCAGGCCTGCTGCCATCGCTTTCCAGATGGCGAGGTGTTCGGGCTTATCCACGGGGCGGTCGCCTCCGAGAATCCAGATCAGCCCTTTGCCTCGATAGCGTTTGCCCAGATATTCGCCGTAGGCACGGGCGTTGTCGGGGGTGAAGATCTCTGGCCCGCCGCCCCACTTCTTGTTGACCTTGTCACCCCAGGTGGGCAGGAATCCGACGTAGAGGCCGAGTGCGTTGGCTTTGTCCACCACCCAATCGACGTGCTGGAAGTAGGCTTCGACAGGCTGTTTGGGATCGTTGTTCACCAGTGGCAGATGCCCTTCGGGGGTCGGCTCCTTCAGACCATCGAACTCGGCAAGAGCTACGGCCTGGATGACAGTGAAGCCCTGCGCGGCCCGGCGCTTCAGGTAGTATTCCGCTTCAGCTTTGGTGGGCCGATGGAAGATTTCCCACGCGGTATCGCCGAGGTAGAAGAAGGGCTTGTTGTCGGCAGTAACCAGGAACCGCCCATTGTCGCTGACCTTGAGCCGAGGCAAATCGCCGGCGTTGATGTGAGGCACGATGCAGAGTGAGAGGAGGAGGGTGCGAAGCATGATGTCACCGTGAATGAACTTCACGAGTGTACCAAGGGTTCACTGCAATGGGGAGTGATTACTTGAGCTTCACTTCGACAAAGCGTGGCCAGTAGAGGCGGGCGTCGCTGGCCATGTGGGCGAAGTCGAAGGTGTTGGTGACGTAGCTGATGATGATTGTGTTCTCCTGGCTGAGCATGGCATGGGCCTTGGCGGCGTAGCAGAAGTTGCGTTTGTCCCATGTGGTTTCGGGGCATTGGTAGAGGGTGGTGGGTGCAGACCACGGGCCCCACGGATTCGGTGCCAGTCGGCCACGGATGTCGTTCGACAGGCCGCCCCGGGAGTAGACAAGCAGGTATTGGTTGCGATGGGGCAGATGGATGACAGACGCCTCACTGGCCATTTCGTCGGCAATGGGTTCGCATTTTTCGACATCTGTATGCCAGGCACCTTGGCCGAAGAACTCCCAGGTGGCGGGATCATGAGCGGTGGCCAGTTTCGCCCGGGCGACGATGAGGTGGCGTTTCCTGCCGATGGGCAGCGGTATTTCGTCGGTACCGTGGAAGTAGAGATGTTCACTGGTAGGCAGAATCGCTGCACCGAACGTGCGTTCCCGCTTCGGGGTGAAGAGGGCATGAGGCACCGTTGTTTGCGTGATCCGCCATTTCAGTGGATCATCCAGCGGATTGTCCACGATGCACAGTTTCAGCCCGATGGGACGGAAGCCAAACACGCTCTTGTCATTGGTCTTCTCGACCTGCGACAGGCAGAGCAGTAACTTGTCCTTCACCATTGCCCCGGCAAAGATCCAATACCAACCCTTGCCATCGCTGGGAGTGATGAGAGCCTGCGGTTTTCCTGCGCCATCCCGTCGGATGAAGAACTCGACCTGATTGCCGGTCTGGATGCCTACGGTGTTGTTGACGATAGTGGAATCAGTATGCTTGTTGTTCTCGATCTTGCCGACCCAGGTATCGCTGAAGAGGTATAGGGTTTTCTGAGGCGTGAGGGCGACGGAGAAAACACCATCACCACCGGTCCATCCGGTAGTGCGCTGGAAGAGTTGATCGAGATCGGGACGGGGGCGGGCGGAGAGCACTTGGGGAGCATCGACTACACTGGACACTAGCCATGTTGTCAGCAGTAGCGTGAGCATATGGAACAATCCATTCACAAACCAATCTATCGCTTAATCACCAATGGCGGACTTAAGCTTCTTGCGAGACTTCACTTTAGGTGAACCAAGGCGTTTGATTGCCTTATCCACGGCTTCTTGTGTTGCCAGGTTGGCTTTGACCATTACCTGCAGGCGCTGTTCAATTGGCAAATTCAGAAATCGTTTGACAGCGCGACCAATACGAAGGCTCGATTCAGAGCGAGGCATTTTGACAGTTTTCCCGTTCATCTATTACTCCTCCTCTGAATGGTGCAGCCATGAACCAAGAATAGAATCCGTATTTCGCACACAAACCTGAATGTGACTGTCTTTTGAAATCCAACTGCGTGCCCAGACACGTCTTTGCTTACCAGTTGGTACATACACCGCACGAACTGTATCAGGTTTATCGTCTGTCTCTGCCAGTGCATTATACGCATACTGAAAAACGGCGCAATCCAAGTTCTTGCGATGATTGTAATTTTTGGGCAGAGACAGCCCCAATTGTTTGGAATTCTCGACATACGCATCATGCAAACTGATGAGGTATTCTACGTTATAAGGATCGAGCATGTCGAAGCAGAACCCCAGTCGAATCATGGAGGCAACAACGGCGATTGGTTCCCCCCATTTCTGTCGCTTTTGCCTTCGCTTCGCCCACCACAGAGCTTGCTGAGGGGCATACTCCCAGAAGTAGATGCCATGTCCAAGCCAATCGTCCTTGTTCTCACTGAATTTGAAACTGCCTCGGCGATTCACGACATCCAGAGCAGTTGAAAGCCTGGTGCCGTGATAGCCAATGATGGTACGATGATAATCTTTAAAGCGGAACATTATCTCCCCCGCATCACCCTTACCCGATACCCCAGCTTCTGGCTGAGGGCCAGCATTTCGCCGAAGATGTCGCCGTAGGCTACGGCTATGTGGTTGGAGAGGTAGTGGGCCATCACGGTTTCCATCGAACAGTGGAGGTCGGCGGCCATGAAGGGCCACTGTCTCGTGGTGCCGCGCCACCAGGTTTCTCGCACCTTCTCGGGGAGTTCAACGC
>WBZX01000500.1_pt1 | contig 35478 bp, 29 predicted proteins | sample 5204211 | NCBI WGS metagenome assembly WBZX01 (sample SAMN12344362, study PRJNA552823) | activated sludge metagenome | biome: Activated sludge suspended growth; feature: Nitrification reactor; material: Wastewater; isolation source: activated sludge from nitrification reactor of wastewater...
CTCTCGACCGACGTCGCGTCCAGGCGCGCGCCCATGAAGGACAGCTCGTTGCCGAGCGCCGAGTTGAGCTGAAGGTGGTACAGCATCTCGATCATCGCCCCCGCGCCTGCCAGCATCACGAAGGCCGTGCCCCCCAGCGCCAGGTAGGCGGTCCACAGCTCGCGCAGCTTGCCGAACGCGGCCACGCGCAGGTTCATCATGAGCAGGCTGGCCACGCCGCCCGGTGCGTACATCACCATGAAGAGGAACACGAGGCCCAGGTAGAGCACCCAGGCCTTGGTCAGCTCGGACAGGATCTGCGCCAGCACCATCAGCACGGCGCCGATGATCGGGCCGAAGAAGAACGTGGCGCCACCGAGGAACACGAACAGAAGGTAGGCGCCCGAGCGCGCCGCGCCCACCACTTCGGCGGTGACGATCTCCAGGTTGAGCGCGCCCAGACCGCCCGCGATGCCGGCGAAGAAGCCCGACACCATGAAGGCCAGGTAGCGCACGCTCTGCGTGCTGTAGCCGATGAACTCGACCCGTTCCGGGTTGTCGCGCACGGCGTTGAGCATTCGTCCCAGTGGCGTGCGGGTGAAGGCGAACAGTGCCGCAGTCGACACGAAGCAGTAGACCGCGATCAGGTAGTACATCTGCACCTGCGGACCGAAGCTGATGCCCCACACCGGCTTGCCCACGACGCGGTTGCCGCTGACACCGCCTTCCCCGCCGAAGAATTCCGGCACCATCAACGACATCGACCACACCAGCTCGCCGATGCCGAGCGTGATCATCGCGAATGTGGTTCCCGCCTTGCGCGTGGTGACGTAGCCCAGCAGTGCCGAGAATCCCAGCCCGGCGATGCCGCCCACCAGCGGCAGCAGGCTGACAGGGATCGCCAGCTTGCCTGCGCTGACCGCATTGAGCGTGTGCATGACCAGGAACGCGCCCAGTCCGCTGTAGACGGCATGGCCGAAGCTCAGCATGCCGCCCTGCCCCAGCAGCACGTTGTAGGCCAGGCAGGCGATGACCGCGATGCCCATCTGGGACAGCATCGTGTGGCCGAGACGGCTCGACCACAGCATCGGCGCCACCAGCAGCATCACGGCGAACAGCCCCCACAGCAGCCAACGCCCGACATTGAGCGGCTTGAAGTGGTAGTGCGCCCGGCCTTGGTGGATGCGCGGCATTCAGTCTTCCCGGGTTCCCAGCAGGCCGCGGGGGCGGAAGATCAGGATCAGCACCAGCAGCAGGTACGGCAGGATCGGTGCCGCCTGCGCCAGCGTGATCTTGGCCAGCGAGTAGAACCAGTCGCCCGGAGCGATGGTCCAGCCTGCCGACGCCGCAAGGTGCACCAGGGACTTGTCCACCGTCAGCGGCAAGGTCTGCAGCAGCCCGATGACGATCGAACCCACGAACGCGCCGGCCAGCGACCCGAGGCCGCCGACGACCACCACCACGAAGATGATCGAGCCCACGATGGTGGCCATCGAAGGCTCGGTGACGAAGGTCATGCCGCCGACCACGCCGGCCAGCCCGGCGAGCGCGCAGCCACTGCCGAACACCAGCATGAACACGCGAGGCACGTTGTGGCCGAGCGACTCGACCATCTCCGGATGCGTCAGCGCCGCCTGGATCACGAGGCCGATGCGGGTGCGGGTGAGCAGCAGCCACAGCGCCAGCAGCATGGCCACAGCGACCACCATCATGAAGAACCGCGTGGCCGGAAACGTGGAGCAGCTCACCGCCGCGCCGGCCACCGCCGACACGCAGCGCGCCGGATCGGCGGCGCCCCAGGCGAACTCCCACTGGGCGCCCGCATGCACCAGCGTGAACGCGGGGCCCTGCAGCAGGGGCGGCGGCGAGAACGGCACCGAGGACAGGCCCCAGATCAGCTTGACGACCTCCAGGATCACGTACGAAGCACCGAACGTGACCAGCAGTTCGGGCACGTGGCCGAATTTGTGGACCTTGCGCAAGGCGGTGCGCTCGAACATCGCCCCCAGCAGGCCCACGCCCAGCGGCGCCAGCAGCAGCGCCGGCCAGAACCCGATCAGCCCCGACAGCGTGTAGCCGAAATAGGCCCCGACCATGTAGAAGCTGGCGTGCGCGAAATTGAGCACGCCCATCATGCTGAAGATCAGCGTCAGCCCCGAGCTGAGCATGAACAGCAGCAGCCCGGCGCTGACGCCGTTGAGCACGTTGATGAGAAGCTGGTCCAAGCGTCGAACGCCTTAGGCCTGGCGGCTCAGCAGGCGCCGCGCGCCCGGCTCCGCCGGCGCGCCAGCGCCGCCCCCCTGGGGGGGGAGCGGCGAAGCCGCAACGGGGGGGGGCGTCGTCACCCCGGCCGCTTCATCTGGCACGACGTCGGCGTGCTGGAGACGTACGGCTCGTAGGTCTTGATGACGCGGAAGTTGTAGCCGGTGTTCTCCACGCTGTAGTCCAGCGGAGGCTTGTCGGCCTTCTGCCATTGCTGGATGTAGAGCGTCTGCTGCAGCTGGTGGTCGGCCTTGCGCATCGTCACCTCGCCGTTGAGGCTCTTGACCGACAGGCCGCCCATCGCCGCGGCCACCTTCGCCGGGTCCGTGCTCTTGGCCTTGGCCATGGCGCCGGACAGCAGCGCGTAGGCGTGATAGACCTGCGCGGTGTAGAAGTCGTCGTTGAAACGCTTCTTGTAGTCGTCCATGATCTTGCGCGCGTCGGCCGACACGCCGTACGGGAACACGCTGACCTGGTAGACACGGCCGGCGGCGTTGGCGCCCATCGCGGTGGGCGTGCCCGAAACGCCGGCGTAGTAGGTATAGAACCTGGCGTTCAGGCCGGCGTCGTTGGCGGCCTTGATCAGCAGCGTGAGGTCGGACGACCAGTTGCCGGTGATGATGGTGTCGGCACCGGACGCCTTGATCTTGGCGATGTAGGGCGCGAAGTCGCGCGTCTGCGCGAGCGGGGTCAGGTCCTCGCCGACGATCTGCACGTCGGGGCGCTTGCGGGCCAGGTTTTCCTTGGCGAACTTGGCCACCTGGTGACCGTGGGCATAGTTCTGGTTGATCAGGTAGACCTTCTTGACGTCGGCCTGGTCCTTCATGAAGGTGGTCAGGGCTTCCATCTTCATGGACGTGTCGGCGTCCATCCGGAAGTGCCAGTAGCTGCACTTGCTGTTGGTGAGGTCCGGGTCGACCGCGGCGTAGTTGACGAACACGACCTCCTTGCCGGGGTTGCGCTCGTTGTACTTGTTCAGGAAGTCGATGATCGCCGTCGCCGGGCCGGTGCCGGTGCCCTGGAACACGTAGCGGATGCCCTGGTCGATCGCGGCCTGCAGCGCGTTGACGGTTTCCTGCGGCGACAGCTTGTTGTCGAACGAGACGATCTCGAACTTGACGCCGGCGGGATTGCTCTTGCTGAACTGTTCGGCCAGGAACTGGAAGCTGCGCAGCTGGTTCTGGCCGGTGGCGGCGGTCAGGCCGGTGAGCGCGTCGATCCAGGCCACCTTGACGGTCTGCCCGGCCTGGGCAAGCGCCCCGCCACTGGCCATGGCCGCAGCGGCGGCGACGCAAACGGCGAGCGATCTCGGCTTGAACGGGGTCGTCATGATGCTTGTCTCCTGGTGTTGACTGCGGATCAGCCGGGACGTTAACGGAAGCCCGGCGACATCACGCTGAGGGACTACCCCGAAGAACGGCGACCGGCCTGCCTGGACGGACCCGGTCGGCAGGGATCAGGCGCCGGGCAGGCGATGGCCCCTGAACTGCTCCCGCAACTTGTTCTTCTGCACCTTGCCGGTGGCGCCGAGCGGGATGGCGTCGACGAACGCCACGTCGTCGGGGACCTGCCAGCGCGCCACCTTGCCGTCGTAGAACGCCAGGATGTCGTCCCGTGTCACGGACGCGCCGGGCTTGGGCACCACCACCAGCAGCGGCCGTTCGTCCCACTTGGGGTGCGGCAAGGCAATGCATGCCGCCATCGCCACCGCGGGATGGGCCATCGCGATGTTCTCGATGTCGATCGAGCTGATCCACTCGCCGCCGGACTTGATGACGTCCTTGCTGCGGTCGGTGATCTGCATGAAGCCGTCGGCGTCGATCGATGCCACGTCGCCGGTGGGAAACCAGCCGTCGACCAGCGGCCCTGGCATGCCGCCTTCGCCGCCCTTGAAGTAGCCCGAGGTGATCCAGGGACCCTTGACGAGCAGGTCGCCGGTGGCCTGGCCGTCCCAGGGCAGATCGCGCCCGTCGGCGTCCACGATCTTCATCTCGACGCCGAACAGCGCCCGGCCCTGCTTGCCCATGATGGCGAGCTGGTCTTCCAGCGGCAGACCGAGCTGACCGAGCTTGAGGTTGCACACCGTGCCCAGCGGCGACATCTCGGTCATGCCCCAGCCGTGCAGCACCACGACGCCGTAGTCGACATAGAAGCTGCGGATCATCGCGGGCGGGCAGGCCGAGCCGCCGATCACCGTGCGCTTGAGCGAGGAGAACTTCAGGCCGCCGGCACGCATGTGGTTGAGCAGCATCAGCCACACCGTGGGCACGCCCGCGGCGAAGGTGACCTTCTCGGACTCGATCAGCTCGTAGACCGACTTGCCGTCGAGCGCCGCGCCCGGGAACACCAGCTTGGCGCCGGTCATGGCAGCGCCGTAGGGGATGCCCCAGGCATTGACATGGAACATCGGCACCACCGGCAGCACCGAGTCGCGGGCGGACAGTGACAGCGAATCGGGCAAGGCGCCCGCAAAGGCATGCAGCAGCGTGGAGCGGTGGCTGTACAGCACGCCCTTCGGATGGCCCGTGGTGCCGCTGGTGTAGCAAAGTGCGGCGGCGCTGCGCTCGTCGAACTGCGGCCAGTCGTACTGGTCGTTTTCCTGGCCGATCCAGTCCTCGTAGCTGCGCAGGCCCGGAATGCCGGTGTCGGCCGGCAAGGCGTCGGCCTCGCACAGCGCGACCCAGTGACGCACCGTCGTGCATTGGGACCAGATGGCCTTGATCACCGGCAGGAAGGTCATGTCGAAGCACAGCACCTGGTCCTCGGCGTGGTTGGCGATCCATGCCACCTGATCCGGCGCAAGTCGGGGATTGATGGTGTGAACCACCCGGCCGCTGCCCGACACGCCGAAGTACAGCTCGAAGTGGCGGTAGCCGTTCCAGGCCAGCGTGCCCACGCGGTCCGAGAAGGCCAGACCGAGACGGTCCAGGGCGTTGGCCACCCGGCGTGCCCGGGCCGCGGACGCCGCGTAGGTGTAGCGATGCAGGTCACCCTCGACGCGGCGGGACACGATCTGCGTGTCGCCGTGGTGACGGGCCGCGAACTCGATCAGGCTCGAGATCATCAGCGGTTGGTCTTGCATCAGGCCGAGCATGGGTTCCTCCCTTGAATGCGCGGCAGTATCGAAACCGCGCCGCCCGATGTCAAAGCGTGATTCCCCCATCCGCCCGAGGGCGCGCGGCCCCGGGGGACAATGCGCGAGCCGTGAACGCTTTCGATCCATTCCCCCCGACCGCCGAGGCCCCGGCGCCGACCCTGCCCTGGCGGCCGGCCAGTTTCCTGCAGGCGCTCGGGCCGGCCTACGGCACCGCACTGCCCGCGCAGCCGCTGCCCGCACCGCGCTGGGTGGCGCGCAGCGACGCGCTGGCCGCGCAGATGGGGCTGACGGACTGGGTGACCGGCGACGAGGCTCTGCAGGTCCTGTCCGGCAATGGCGCTCCCCGAGGCGCGGCGCCGTTCGCGTCGGTGTACTCGGGGCATCAATTCGGTGTCTGGGCCGGCCAGCTCGGCGATGGCCGGGCGCTGCTGCTGGGCGAACTCGACACTCCGGCCGGCCCGGTGGAAGTGCAGCTCAAGGGCAGCGGCCTGACCCCCTATTCCCGCATGGGCGACGGGCGCGCCGTGCTGCGCTCGTCGATCCGCGAGTTCCTGTGCTCCGAGGCCATGCATGCGCTGGGCATCCCGACCACGCGCGCACTGGCGGTCACTGCGTCGCCGCAGCCCGTGCGGCGCGAAACCATGGAAACCGCTGCCGTGGTCACCCGGGTGGCGCCGTCGTTCCTGCGGTTCGGCCACTTCGAGCACTTCGCGCACACCGCGCAGGACAGCGCGGCGCTGCGCCGCCTTTTCGACGCCAGCATGCAGCGCTACTTTCCCGGCCTGTCACCGGACCCGGCCGCACTGCTGGAAGAGGTGGCCCGGCGCACCGCGCGCCTGGTCGCGCAATGGCAGCTCGTGGGTTTCTGCCATGGCGTGATGAACACCGACAACATGTCGCTGCTGGGGCTGACCATCGACTACGGGCCGTTCGGGTTCCTCGACGCGTTCGACCCCCAGCACGTGTGCAACCACAGCGACGACCGCGGGCGCTATGCCTACGCGCGCCAGCCCGGCGTCGCCTTCTGGAACCTGCATGCGCTGGCCCAGGCCCTGCTGCCGCTGGCTGAGGGCCCGCCCGAGGCGGCGTCCGAGACCCTGCTGGCCGCGCTCGAGCCGTTCAAGGCGGAATTCGCCCAGGCGATGGTGGCTGGCCTGCGGGCCAAGCTCGGCCTGCTCGAGGCGCGCGACGACGACCCTGCCCTGGCGGACGACCTGCTGCGCCTGATGGCCGAGGACCGCGCCGACCACACCATCGTCTGGCGCCGGCTGGCGCAGCCCGAGCAGGTGCGCGACGAGTTCCTGCAGCGCCACCGCTTCGACGCGTGGCTGGAGCGCTACCGGGCCCGGCTGGCCCTGGAATCGAGCGACGATGCGGCCCGCGCGCTGCGCATGAACCGCGTCAACCCGAAGTACGTCCTGCGCAACCACCTGGCCCAGGCGGCGATCGAGAAGGCCGAGGCCGGCGACGACAGCGAAGTGCTGCGCCTGCTGTCGGTGCTGGAGCGTCCCTTCGACGAGCACCCCGAACACGCCGCCGACGCTGGCCATCCGCCCGCCTGGGCTTCGCAACTGGAAGTGTCCTGTTCCTCATGAGTCAGTCCCCCCACGACCACGACGACCCGCGCTACGAGATCCACCTCACCGATGAGGAGTGGCGCGCCCGGCTGTCGCCGATGCAGTACCAGGTGGCCCGTCATGCCGCCACCGAGCGGGCCTTCACCGGCGCCTACTGGGACCACTGGGACGACGGCCAGTACCACTGCGCAGGCTGCGGCGAGAAGCTGTTCGACGCCCGCACCAAGTTCGATGCCGGCTGCGGATGGCCGAGCTACTACGAGCCCGTCAATGCACAGGTGGTGGAACGCGTGCGCGACGACAGCCACGGCATGGTGCGCGTGGAAGTGCGCTGCAACCGTTGCGGTTCGCACCTGGGGCACGTGTTCCCCGACGGGCCCGAGCCCACGGGCGAGCGGTTCTGCATCAATTCCGCCGCCGTGGCCTTCGAGAAGCGCTGACGATGAAGCTGCTTCTCGACTTCCTGCCGATCCTGCTGTTCTTCGTGGCCTTCAAGCTGGCCGACGCCAACAAGGAAGCCGCCGCCGCCCTGGCCAGCGCGCACCTGGGGTTCATGGTCTCGGGCGGCGTGGTGGGGCCGGCCGAGGCGCCGGTGCTGCTGGCCACCGTGGTGGTGGTCGTGGCGACCCTGGCCCAGGTCGGCATCCTGGCAGCGCTCGGCCGCCGGATCGACCTGATGCTGTGGGTCAGCCTGACCCTGGTGGTGGTGATGGGCGGCCTGACGATCTGGCTGCACAGCGAGACCTTCATCAAGTGGAAGCCGACGCTGCTGTACTGGGTCATGGGCAGCGCCTTCGCACTGGCGCCGCTGCTGGCCGGGCGCAACCTGCTGCGGATCCTGCTGGGCGATCAACTCCAGCTGCCCGACCCGGTGTGGAAGCGGCTGAACCTGGCCTGGGTGGTGTTCTTCGCCTTCATGGGTGCACTGAACCTCTGGGTGGCCCACACCTTCGCCACCGACACCTGGGTCAATTTCAAGCTGTTCGGCGGCATCGGGCTGATGCTTGTCTTCACGATCGCGCAGGGGTTCTACCTCAGCCGCTACCTGCCCGACGAACCGGCCACGCCGGGCCGTGCCGAGGACCGCACGCCATGACGGCCGCGGGCGTCACCGCCGAGCGCCTGCACGCGGCACTGGAGCAGGCCCTGCAGCCGCGCTGGCTGGAGGTGCAGGACGACAGCCACCTGCACGCCGGCCATGCCGGCGCTCGCGAAGGGCGCCACTTCAGCGTGCGCATCGTGAGCCCGGCGTTCGACGGTTTGTCACGAGTGGCGCGGCACCGGCTCGTTTATGATGCCGCGCGCTCGCTCATCCAACAGGGCATCCACGCGCTGGCCATCGAAGCCCGCACGCCCGCCGAAGCGAGCCGCTGACGCCCCGCCGCCACCGGCGGGCCGGCACGGCCCCCCCAGAGTTCCGAAAGGCCCACGCCATGTTCCAGAAGTCCGTCGCCGCGTTCGCCGTGGCTCTCCTCCTCGCCGGCGCTGCGCACGCGCAGAACGTCGCCATCGTCAATGGCAAGGCCGTGCCCAAGTCGCGCGTGGACACCATCGTCGAGCGCTTCAAGGCGCAGGCTGCCCAGCAGGGCCGGCCGATCCCGCCCGAGCTCGAGGAACGTGCGCGTGAGCAGGTGGTGATCAGCGAGATCTTCGCCCAGGAGGCGGAGCGCCGCGGCATGCAGGGCTCGGCCGAATACCGGGTGCAACTTGAAGTGGCGCGCCAGCAGATCCTGATCCAGTCGCTGTTCAACGACTTCCGCAAGAAGAACCCGGTCACCGACGCCGAGGCCAAGGGCGAGTACGACAAGTTCAAGGCCCAGGCCGCCGGCACCGAGTACCGCGCGCGCCACATCCTGGTCGAGAAGGAAGACGAGGCCCGGGCGCTGCTGGTGCAGCTCAAGGGCGGCGCCAAGTTCGACGATCTGGCCAAGAAGCACAGCAAGGACACCGGCTCGGCCAAGAACGGCGGCGACCTCGACTTCGCCAAGCCCGACAGCTACGTGCCCGAGTTCGGCCAGGCCATGGCCTCGCTCAAGAAGGGCGAGATGACCACCGACCCGGTCAAGACCCAGTTCGGTTTCCACATCATCAAGCTCGACGACACCCGCGAGGCGCAGTTCCCGCCCTTCGAGGAAGTCAAGCCGCAGGTGGTGCAGCGCCTGGAGCAGCAGAAGCTGCAGAACTATCAGGAAACCCTGCGCAAGCAGGCGAAGACCGACTTCAAGTTCAGTCAGTAACCCCCCCGTTGCGCCTTCGCCGCCCCCCCAGGGGGGCGGCGCCAGCGGGCCGGCGAAGCCGGTCCCGCGGCCCCTGTTGGTCAGGGCGCGTTGGCCTTCGGCCTCGCGCCTGTGCATGCCGATATCGGCGCGCCTTGCCCCCGCTCTCTTTGTCTTCGGCCCTGGCTCAACCGTCCTTGTCGGCGGGCATCAGCGCGGGGGCCGGGCCGGCTGAGGCGGCGACGGGCTTGCGACGGTCGCGCACAAGGTAGCTGTACAGCACCGGTACCACCACCAGGGTCAGGATGGTGGACGTGATCACGCCGCCGATGATGGCGCGGCCCATCGGGGCCTGGATCTCGCCGCCGTCGTTGAACGCCAGCGCCATCGGCAGCATGCCGAAGACCATGGCCGCGGTGGTCATCACGATCGGGCGCATGCGGATCAGGCCGGCCTGAAGCAGCGCGTCCGCCACCGTGGCGCCGGCCTTGCGGGCGTGGTTGGCGAAGTCCACCAGCAGGATCGCGTTCTTGGTCACCAGACCCATCAGCATCACCAGGCCGATCATCGAGAACACGTTCAGCGTGGAACGCCACAGCAGCAGCGCAAGCATCACGCCGATCAGCGCCAGCGGCAGTGACGCCATGATCGCGATCGGCTGGATGAAGCTGCCGAACTGGCTGGCCAGCACGATGTAGATGAAGATCACCGCCAGCGCCATGGCCGCCAGCAGGCCGGAGAACGCCTCCTGCTGCTGCTGGAGCTGGCCGCCGACGTCGAAGCTGTAGCCGGGCGGCAGCGTGGTTTCCTTGATCAGCTTGCTGACGTCGTCGCCGACCTCGCCGACCGAGCGGTCCTTGACGCCGGCAAACACGGCCTCGCGCCGCTGCAGGTTCTGGCGCCGGATCACTTCCGGGTTGAAAACGGGCTCGATGTGCGCCACGTTGTCCAGCGACACCGGGGTGCCGTTCGCGGCAAAGGCCACGGGCAGCGAGCGAAGCTGCTCGAGGCGCTCGCGCTGCGACTGGTTCAGGCGCAGCGTGACTTCGATCTGGTCGCCGTTGGGAGTGGTCCAGTAGGTGGCGGTGTCGCCGTTGACATAGGCGCGAAGCGACGCGGCGACCTGCGGCGCCGTCAGGCCCAGTTCACGGATCGCGTCGGGCTTCAGTCGCACCGCGTAGGCCGGCAGGCCGGGCTTGACGGTCAGCTCCACGTCGACGACGCCCTTGATCTTCTTGACCTTCTCGGCGAACTCGGCCGCCACGCGGGCGAGGCCTTCCGGGTCGCTGCCCAGGATCGCCACGTACACAGGCCGATCGAAACCCACGGCCGCATCGGTGCCGGGAATCTTGGCAATGGCCTCGCGCATGGCGTCTTCCACCTCGCGCTGCGAGCGCTTGCGGTCCTTGCGGTCCTTCAGGGCGATGTTCAGCCATGCCTTGTTGCGCTGTCCCGCGCCGCCGACCCAGGTGGCCACGCTCTTGACCTCGGGCAGGGCCAGCACGATCTCCTCGACCTGGCGCACCTTGGCGTCGGTGCGGTCGAGGCTGGAGCCCACGGGCAGCTGCAGCGCCAGCTGGGTGAAGCCCTGGTCGGTCTGCGGCACGAACTCGCTGCCGACCAGCGGCGCCAGGCCGATGGCGCCGACGAAGCTGGCCGCGCCGGCAGCCATCACCAGCCCGCGCGGCGTGATGGTGGCCCAGCGCCAGCGGCGCCGGCTCGCCGCATCGCGGGAACCGTCGGCACGGAAAGTGCGCCCGAACGCCGGCAGCGGCGGCACCAGCACGCGGTAGCGGCGGCCCGAGAAGGCCCATCGGATCGTCGATTCGTAGACCCGGTGCAGCACCTCCATGCCGGCATCGGTGGCCCGGATCGCATGGCCCACGACGGGCACTCGCTTGAGGCGCTCGGCGGGCGGGTCGTGCCACACGGACGACAGCATGGGGTCGAGGGTGAAGCTGACGAACAGGCTCACCAGCACCGCCACCACCACCGTGATGCCGAACGGGTAGAAGAACTTGCCGATGATGCCGCCCATGAAGGCCACCGGCACGAACACCGCGCACAGCGCGAACGTGGTGGCCATCACCGCCAGGCCGATCTCGTCGGTGCCCTCGCGCGCCGCGGTGTGGTGGTCCTTGCCCATGTGGATGTGGCGAACGATGTTCTCGCGCACCACGATCGCATCGTCGATCAGCAGGCCGATGCACAGCGACAGCGCCATCATCGTCATGAAGTTCAGCGTGAAGCCGAACATGTAGACGGCGATGAAGCTGGAGATCACCGCGATGGGCAGCGTCAGCCCGGTGATGATGGTGCTGCGCCAGGAGTGCAGGAACAGGAACACGATCACCACGGTGAGCAAGGCACCCTCGATCAGCGTATGGCGCAGGCCGTCGAGCGAGCCCTTGACCCAGTCGCTCGACGCGTAGATGAGCGTCAGGTCGACGTCGGGCGGAAGGTTCTTGCGGATCTCGTCGAGCGCCTTCTTGACGGCGTCGCCGGTGGCCACGATGTTGGCGTCCTGCTGCTTGAAGACGTTGAAGTTGATCGCCGGCTGACCGTTGATGCGGGCGGTGGAATCGGCCTCGCGCTCGCGCTCGACCAGGGTGCCCAGGTCGCCCAGCGTCAGCGACAGGCCATTGCGGCGGGCCACCACCACGCGCTCGAACTCCTTCGGATCCCGCACCTTGCCTTCGACGCGCAGCAGCGTGTCGGTGACGCTGTCCTTGAGCACGCCCACCGGCTGGTCGGCATTGGCGTCGCGCAGCGCGGTCGATATCTCGGCCGGCGTCACGCCATAGGCACGCAGCCGCACCGGGTCCAGGTCGATGCGCACCTCGCGCGTGACCAGGCCGCTGATGTCCACCCGCGCCACGCCTTCGACGCGTTGCAGCCGCTTGCCCACGGTGTGCTCGCCGAGCACCGACAACTCGCGCGGGCTGCGCGTCCTGGACAGCAGCGCCACGTTGACGACCGGCTGGCTGTTGTCGTTGTTCCAGCGCGCCAGCGTGGGGGCCTTCACCTCGCGCGGGAACGACGACTGCACGGCGGCGATGCGGTCGCGCACCTCGGTCATCGCGCGGTCCATGTTGGTGTCCAGGCCGAACTCGATGGACATCGTGCCCTGCCCTTCGGCGGCGCGGGACAGGATGCGCTTGACGCCGGCCACGCTGTTCACCGATTCCTCGATCGGCTTGATCAGTTCGCGCTCCACCGCCTCGGGCGAGGCGCCCGGGTACTGCACCTCCATCCATGCGCCAGGAAAGCTGATGTCGGGCATCTGCTCGACGCCCAGGCGCGAATAGGAGAACACGCCCAGCACGCACAGCGCCAGCATCACCATGGCGGCGAAGACGGGGTTGTTGATCGAGACGCGGGTGATCCACATGGTGCGTCTCCGGCTAGCGGGCCACCGGCGTGGACGCCGCAGCCGAGGCGACAGGCGCCGACTTCGAGGCCACCACGGAAGCCTTGGCCCCCTCGCGCAGGTTCTCGAAGCGGGCGGCCAGCACCTGGCTGGCGGGCGACACGCCGCCCAGCAGTTCCACCCGCCCCTCGCGGCCGTCCTTGCGCCCGAGGGTCACGGCCCGGCGAGCCAGCACGCCGTTCTCGATCAGCCAGACGTGGTCCTGGCCCGCAGTGTTTCCGATCGCCGATTGCGGGACGGTCAGACGCTTCTGCGGGTCCGACAGCTCGACGCTGGCCAGCGCGTACTGGCCGGCGCGCAAGGTCTCCTTCGGATTGGGCAGCTCGATGGTGACGCCGATCGAGCGCGTGCCGGCCTCGGCTGCCGGGGCGATGCGGGCGATCTTGCCCGACACCACCTGCTCCACGCCCTCCACCTGCACCTTGACGGGCACGCCGGGCGCCAGCTGCGACACCTCGTGCGTGCCGACGGCGCCAGCCAGCTCGAGCCTTGCAAGGTCGACGATGGTCACGATGGTCTGCTCGGCCGACACCTTCTCGCCGGCGACGGCGTGACGCTTGGCCACGATGCCGGAGATGGGCGCGACGATGCGGGTGTCGCGCGACGCGACCCGCACGGTGTCGAGCTGCGCGAGGGCCGCACGCTCCTGCGCGCGGGCCGCGTCCAGCGCGGCGCGCGACTGCTCCAGCGCCGTCGGCGAGATGAACTGCTGGTCGGCCAGGCGCTGGTTGTTGCTGTGGGTGCGCTCGGCCTGGGCCAGCGAGGCCCGTGCCGATTCCACCAGGGCCTGCCGTTCGGCCAGCCGCGCAGTGACTTCGGCGGCATCGACGGTGGCCATCACCTGGCCGGCCTTGACGCGGCTGCCTTCGGCCACCGTCAGGGTCAGCAGGGTGCCGCCGGCCTTGGCGCGCACCACGGCCGTCTGCGGTGCCACCAGCGGGCCGGAGAACTCGATCAGCGTGGACATCGTGGACAGCGCCGGCTGCACCACTTCACGTGCGGTGAACTCGAGCGGCGGCTTGTCCTCGGGCCCGTCGCCCTTCTTGTCGCCTTGCGCGCCGATCTTTCCCGTCACGGCCAGGGCCGCGGCCACGCCGACCACGCCCAATACGGCCACCGACCCGATCCACCATGCCTTGCGCATCCGTTCCCCCCTAGTGCCTGCTCTCGTGGAGCGGGCGCAGTGTAGGCAGCCGTCGTGACGGCTGGCACCGATGATGCGACAGAACGCGCGTTGCAGGCGACGAACTGCAGCCCGAGGCTGACGGTCCCTGGAACCCGGCGAAAAGTCAGTTCAGGGTGTTGCGGTAGTGGTGGGACCGGGTGTCGTACAGGCCCTTGCGCAGTTCCACGGGCCGGTCGCCGTAGGTGAACGACACGCGGGACACCGACAGCAGCGGAGCGGCCGCGGGCACGCCCAGGAGCGCGGCGCTGCCGGCATCGGCCGCCACGGCCCGGATCTGCTCTTCGGCCCGGATCATGCGCACACCGAACTCGGCCTCGAACAAGCCGTACAGCGGGCCCTGATACTCGGTCAGGCGTTGCTCCGTCAGCCCCTTGAACAGCGACAGCGGCAGCCACAGGTCGTCCAGCACCACAGGCGCCCCGCGGAAGAACAGCAGCCGCCGCACCTGCAGCACGGCCTGGCTGGCCGGTATGTCCAGCGCCTGGGCCACCTCGGCGCTCGGACGCGTGCGCCGGCAGTCCAGGAAGCGACGCGAGAGCCGCTCGGCGCTGCCATCGTCGGGCGCCAGGCGCAGGAAGCGGAACTGGGTCCGCTCCTCCGAGTGCGTCGCGACGAAGGTGCCCTTGCCTTGTCGGCGCACCAGCAGGTGGGCCGCCGCCAACTCGTCGATGGCCTTGCGCACGGTGCCCTGGCTCACCTTGAAGCGGGCCGCCAGTTCCAGCTCGCTCGGGATCGCCTCGCCCGGTTTCCACTCGCCGCTGTCGAGCCCGCGCGTGATCAGCTCCGCGATCTGGCGGTACAGCGGCTGAAAAAGCGGGGTGTCAGGAACGGCGGACATGATGGCGCGATTGCAGCACAGTCCCCTGTCTTATAGAAGACCCGGTTTCGTGGCCTTGGCCGCACTACACTCCGGGTTGTCCCGCAGCTTCCCACCCTCCCTGGAGCCCCCACGATGAACAAGAAGCCCGTCCGCGTCGCCGTCACCGGCGCCGCCGGCCAGATCGGTTACGCACTGCTGTTCCGCATCGCCTCCGGCGAGATGCTCGGCAAGGACCAGCCGGTCATCCTGCAACTGCTCGAGATCCCCGACGAGAAGGCCCAGAACGCGCTCAAGGGCGTGATGATGGAACTGGAGGACTGCGCGTTCCCGCTGCTGGCCGGCATGCAGGCCCACAGCGACCCGAAGGCGGCCTTCAAGGACACCGACTACGCGCTGCTGGTGGGCGCCCGCCCGCGCGGCCCCGGCATGGAACGCAAGGACCTGCTCAGCGCCAACGCGCAGATCTTCACCGCCCAGGGCAAGGCGCTGGACGCGTCGGCCAGCCGTGACGTGCGCGTGCTGGTGGTCGGCAACCCGGCCAACACCAACGCCTACATCGCGATGAAGTCGGCGCCGAGCCTGCCGCGCGGCAACTTCACCGCCATGCTGCGCCTGGACCACAACCGCGCCGCCAGCCAGATCGCCGCGCGCACCGGCAAGGCCGTGGCCGACATCGAGAAGCTCGCCGTGTGGGGCAACCACTCGCCCACGATGTATGCCGACTACCGCTTCGCCACCATCGGCGGCCAGCCGGTCAAGTCGATGATCAATGACGAGGCCTGGAACCGCGACACCTTCCTGCCCACCGTGGGCAAGCGCGGCGCGGCCATCATCGCGGCGCGCGGCCTGTCGTCGGCCGCGTCGGCCGCCAACGCCGCCATCGACCACATGCGCGACTGGGCGCTCGGCACCAACGGCCGCTGGGTCACGATGGGCATCCCGTCGGACGGCCAGTACGGCATTCCCAAGGACGTGATGTTCGGCTACCCGGTCACCTGCGCCGGCGGCAAGTACCAGGTGATCGACGGCCTGCCGATCGACGAGTTCAGCCGCCAGTGCATCGACAAGACGCTGGCCGAACTGCTCGAGGAGCAGGACGGCGTCAAGCACCTGCTCTGACGCCAGCGCCGGGAGCGCCGCTGCTGCAGGCGCGCTCCCCGGCGCGACGCCCTGCCCCATGACCGCGACACCGGCCGTGCACCCTCGCGACGCGCTGTTCGACGCTGACGAGCCGGCGCCGCCGGACCTGCCGGTCTGCGACCACTATGCCGGCGTCGAAGCGCGCATGCGCAAGAGCCTCGCGCTTCAGGCCGAGCTCGGCCCGGTGTTTGACGTCACGCTTGATGCCGAGGACGGCGCGCCGGTGGGCGGCGAGGTCGAGCATGCCCGCTTGATCGCCGAGCTGATCGGCAGTGCGGACAACCGTTTCGGCCGCGCCGGCGCGCGCATGCTGCCGGTGGACCACCCGCGTTTCGACGCCGTGCTCGAGGCGCTGCTGGCCGGCCCGCGCCCGCCGGCGTACCTGATGCTGCCCAAGCCGCGCGATGCGGCCGACGTGGCGCGTGCCGCCGCGGCCGCGGACGCCGCCGGTGGCGCCGCTGTCCCGCTGCACGCACTGGTGGAAACCCACGGCGCGCTGGCCGAGGTGGCGGCGATCGCGGCACACCCGCGCATCGAATCCGTGTCGTTCGGGCTGATGGACTTCGTGTCAGCCCACCGCGGCGCCATACCCGCATCGGCCATGGGCGTGAAGGGCCAGTTCGAGCATCCGTTGGTGGTGCGCGCCAAGCTGGAGATCGCCGCGGCCTGCCACCGCCACGGCAAGGTGCCGTCGCATTGCGTGGTCACCGAGTTCAAGCACGCACACGCCCTGATGGACGCGGCGACACGGGCCAGCCGGCAGTTCGGCTACACGCGCATGTGGAGCATCCACCCGGACCAGATCCGCACCATCGTGGAAGCCTTCACGCCCAGCGTGGCCGAGGTGGACCAGGCGGTGGAGATCATCCTGGCCGCGCAGGCGGCGCATTGGGCGCCGATCCGGCACCACGACACGCTGCACGACCGGGCGTCCTACCGCTACTTCTGGCAGATCATCGACCGGGCGCATCGCACGTCCTACACCGGCGGCCCGCAGTTGCCGGCCGAGGTGCGCGCCGCCTTCTTCCCTGCGGCGGCCTGAGAACTTCCGCACGACCGCTACGTCTTGCAACCGGGTCGCCGCGCGGCGCGCCCAAAATGCCGCGGTCATGTCCCGGAGAGTCCCGATGCGCCCGACTGCCCACTCATCCACCGCCTCGATCGTCCCGATGGCGGCCGCTTTGATTGCCACCTTCTCGTTGTGTCTGGCCTTGCCCGCCGCCGCGCAGACCACACCTGCGCCCAAGCCCAGGGCCGCTGCGCCGGCCAAGAAGCCTGCGCCACCGGTGAAGAAGACGGCCCCCGTCGAGGCGCCCCTTCCGGAGGCCAGCGGCGAGCAGCTCGAGGCCGCCAACGTGGCGCACCTGGGCGACTACGACTGCGAGTTCGACCAGAAGGTGAACCTGACGCCACATTCGAAGGCGCCGGGCTACATCGAGATGAAGAACAAGGCTCAGGCCTGGGTCATGAAGCCGGTGATGTCGTCCACCGGCGCCCTGCGCCTGGAAGACGTCAAGGGCCGCATGCTGATGATCCAGATCGCCAACAAGTCGATGGTGATGGACACCAAGATCGGCCAGCGCCTGGTGGATGGCTGCGTGCACGAGAAGCAGCGCGCGTTCATGGCCACGCAGACCAACCTGCTGTCGCCCGAGCCGGCCAAGCAATAGCCGCCACGAGCGTCGCGCGGGGGCGCCACGAGGGCGCCGGGATAATGGGGCCCCCTCGACCGGAGCCCTTCGTCCCATGAGCCGAGTCTTCAACTTCAGCGCCGGCCCGGCCGCCCTGCCCGAGTCCGTGCTGCGGCGCGCCGCCGACGAGATGCTCGACTGGCAGGGCTCGGGCATGTCTGTGATGGAGATGAGCCATCGCGGGGCGGAGTTCATGGGCATCCAGGCCCGTGCCGAGGCCGACCTGCGGGCGCTGCTGGCCGTGCCGGCGAACTACAAGGTGCTGTTCCTGCAGGGCGGCGCCATCGCCGAGAACGCGATCGTGCCGATGAACATGCTGCGCGGCGGCACGCGCGCCGACTACATCGACACCGGCGAGTGGTCCAGGCGTTCGATCGACGAAGCGCGCAAGTACGCGACCATCAACGTGGCCGCCTCATCCGCCGACACCGGCTACGACCGGATCCCGCCACGGGACACCTGGCGCCTGGACCCGGGCGCCGCCTATGTCCACATCTGCAGCAACGAGACCATCGGCGGCGTCGAGTACCACTTCGACCCCGACGTCGGCGGCGTGCCGCTGGTGACCGACATGTCCAGCAGCATCATGAGCCGCCCTGTGGACGTGGCGCGCTACGGCCTGATCTACGCCGGCGCGCAGAAGAACATCGGCCCGGCCGGCCTGACCATCGTGATCGTGCGCGACGACCTGATCGGCCAGCCCCACCCGGCGCTGCCTTCGGCGTTCGACTATGCGCAGCAGGCGGCCGCGGGCTCGATGCTCAACACGCCGCCGACCTACGCGATCTACATCGCGGGCCTGGTGTTCGACTGGCTCAAGGCCCAGGGCGGCCTGCCGGCGATCGAAGTCCACAACCGCCGCAAGGCCGCGCTGCTGTACGACTACCTGGACGCCACCGACTTCTATCGCAGCCCGGTCGCCCGCCCGGACCGCTCATTGATGAACGTGCCCTTCAAGCTGCACGACCCGGCCCTGGACGGCGCCTTCCTCAAGGGCGCCGAGGAGCGCGGCATGCGCCAGCTCAAGGGCCACAGGGTGGTGGGCGGCATGCGGGCATCGATCTACAACGCCATGCCGATCGAAGGCGTGCAGGCACTGGTCGATTACATGAAGGAATTCGCGGCGCGCCACGGCTGAGCCTGTCCGGCACTGCGTCGGACGGCATTGGTACGTATAATTCATGCATACTTTCTGGAGCATGCGATGGAAGCCACCGTGGCCGAACGCGGCCAGATCACCCTGCCCAAGGCCGCGCGCGACGCACTGGGGCTGACCAAGGGCAGCAAGCTCAAGGTCGAGGTGGAGAACGGCCGCATCGTGCTGAGCAAGGACGTCGACGACGCCATCTCCCGCCTGCGCGGCCGCTTCAAGCTCGACGGCTTCGCCAGCACCGACGAAGCCATGCGCGCCCTGCGCGGCCACGCCCCCGGCGACCCCTACCTGCCGCCCGAGGACGCCAAGGCGTGATCGCCGCCGACTCCTCCGTGCTGCTGGACCTCATCGGCGGCGGCGACCAGTCCCAGGCGGCCGCCAGCGCCGTGCGCCAGGCCCTGCATGCCGGCCCCGTGGTGCTGTGCGACGTGGCCCTGGCCGAGCTGTGCACGTCGCTGCGCGGCGGCTCCGAGGTGCTGCAGCATCTGGAAGACGCCGGCATCGCCTACAGCCCGATGGAGCCCAAGTCCGCGCTGCGGGCCGGCGAGATGCAGCGCCGCTATCGGCAACGCAGCGCAGACCGCAGCCGCACCGTGGCCGACTTCCTCATCGGCGCGCACGCGATGATGCAGTGCGACGCCCTGATCACCCGCGACGCGGGCTTCTACCGCGACTATTTCAAGGGACTGAAAGTCATCGTCCCGAAAGCCTGAGATCAGACACTTTCCCGTTGTCATTTCTGGAGCCGCCCCATGCTGACCGCCTACCGCCAACACGCCGCCGAACGCGCCGCCCTGGGCATCCCGCCCCTGCCGCTGGACGCCGGCCAGACCGCCGCGCTGATCGAGCTGATCAAGAGCCCTCCCGCCGGCGAGGAGGCGTTCCTGATGGACCTGCTCACGCACCGCGTGCCGCCGGGCGTGGACGACGCGGCCAAGGTCAAGGCGTCGTTCCTGGCCGCCGTGGCTCACGGTGACGTCAAGGTCGGCCTGGTGTCCAAGGCCAAGGCGACCGAGCTGCTCGGCACCATGGTGGGCGGCTACAACGTGCATCCGCTGATCGAGCTGCTGGACGACAAGGACGTTGCCGCCATCGCGGCCGAGGGCCTGAAGAAGACCCTGCTGATGTTCGACTTCTTCAACGACGTGGCGGCCAAGGCCAAGGCCGGCAACGCCAAGGCGCAGGAGGTGATGAAGAGCTGGGCCGACGCCGAATGGTTCACCAGCCGCCCCGAGGTGCAGAAGAAGATCACCGTCAGCGTGTTCAAGGTCACCGGCGAGACCAACACCGACGACCTGAGCCCCGCGCCCGACGCCTGGAGCCGCCCCGACATCCCGCTGCACTACCTGGCGATGCTGAAGAACGCGCGCCCGGGCATCACGCCGGAAGAAGACGGCAAGCGCGGCCCGATGAAGTTCATCGAGGAGCTCAAGGCCAAGGGCCATCTGGTGGCCTACGTCGGCGACGTGGTGGGCACCGGTTCCAGCCGCAAGAGCGCCACCAACAGCATCGTGTGGGGCTTCGGCCAGGACATCCCCTTCGTGCCGAACAAGCGCTTCGGCGGCGTCACGCTGGGCGGCAAGATCGCGCCGATCTTCTTCAACACGCAGGAAGACTCGGGCGCGCTGCCGATCGAGGTGGACGTGTCGGCCTTCAACATGGGCGACGTGATCGACGTGCTGCCCTACGACGGCAAGATCATGAAGGGTGGCCAGGTCGCCGCCACGTTCCAGCTCAAGAGCGACGTGCTGTTCGACGAGGTGCGCGCCGGCGGCCGCATCAACCTGATCATCGGCCGCAGCCTCACCGCCAAGGCGCGCGAGTTCCTCGGCCTGCCGGCGTCCACCGTGTTCCGCCTGCCGCAGGCGCCGGCCGCCACGAAGGCCGGCTTCACGCTGGCGCAGAAGATGGTGGGCCGCGCGGTGGGCCTGCCGGAAGGCCAGGGCGTGCGCCCGGGCACCTACTGCGAGCCGCGGATGACCACCGTCGGCAGCCAGGACACCACCGGCCCGATGACCCGTGACGAGCTGAAGGACCTGGCCTGCCTGGGCTTTTCCGCCGACCTGGTGATGCAGAGCTTCTGCCACACCAGCGCCTACCCCAAGCCGGTGGACGTGAAGACGCACCGCGAACTGCCCGCCTTCATGAGCAACCGCGGCGGCGTGTCGCTGCGCCCCGGCGACGGCGTGATCCACAGCTGGCTCAACCGCCTGCTGCTGCCCGACACCGTGGGCACCGGCGGGGACAGCCACACGCGGTTCCCGATCGGCATCAGCTTCCCGGCCGGCTCGGGCCTGGTGGCCTTCGGCGCGGCCACCGGCGTGATGCCGCTCGATATGCCCGAGAGCGTGCTGGTGCGCTTCAAGGGCAAGATGCAGCCCGGCGTCACGCTGCGCGATCTGGTCCACGCCATCCCGCTGTATGGCATCAAGAAGGGCCTGCTGACGGTGGCCAAGGCCGGCAAGATCAACGAGTTCAGCGGCCGCATCCTGGAGATCGAGGGCCTGCCCGACCTGAAGGTGGAACAGGCCTTCGAACTGAGCGACGCCTCGGCCGAGCGCAGCGCCGCCGGCTGCACGATCAAGCTCAACCCCGAGCCGATCAAGGAGTACCTCACCAGCAACATCGTGCTGATGAAGAACATGATCGCCGACGGCTACCAGGACAAGCGCACGCTGGAGCGACGCATCGCCAAGGTGCAGGAGTGGCTGGACAACCCGGCGCTGCTGGAAGCCGACAAGGACGCCGAGTACGCGCACGTGATCGAGATCGACCTGGCCGAGATCAAGGAGCCGATCCTGTGCTGCCCGAACGACCCGGACGACGCGAAGTTCCTGTCCGACGTGGCCGGCACCAAGATCGACGAGGCCTTCATCGGCAGCTGCATGACCAACATCGGCCACTTCCGGGCCGCGGCCAGGCTGCTGGGCGGCCAGCGCGACATCCCGGTCAAGCTGTGGGTGGCTCCGCCGACCAAGATGGACCAGAGCGAGCTGATCAAGGAAGGCCACTACGCCGCGTTCGGCACCGCCGGTGCGCGCACCGAGCAGCCCGGCTGCAGCCTGTGCATGGGCAACCAGGCGCAGGTGCGCGAGGGCGCCACGGTGGTGTCCACCAGCACGCGCAACTTTCCCAACCGGCTGGGCAAGAACACCAACGTGTTCCTGGCGTCGGCGGAACTGGCGGCCATTGCCAGCAAGCTGGGCAAGATCCCCACCGTGGCCGAGTACCACGAGGCGATGGGCATCATCAACAAGGACGCCGCCAGCGTCTACCGCTACATGAACTTCGACCAGATCGAGGAGTACGCGGAAACGGCGAAGGCCGTGGCCGGCTGAAGCGGCCAAAGCCCGTGGCCGACTGAGGCCATCGCGCGCCGGGACGGGCGCCGCATAATCGTCCGGCAAGGAGGTCCGATCATGGAGCACCCCTTTGCCGCGACGAAGCGGCGCCTGGGCCCGGGCAAGTCGTTCTACTCGCTTCCCGAGCTGAGCAGGCAGTTCCCCGGCGTCGCACGGCTGCCCGTCAGCCTGCGCATCGTGCTGGAAAGCGTGCTGCGCCACTGCGACGGCCGGCGCGTCACCGCCGGGCACGTGCGCCAGCTCGCCACATGGCAGCCCGACGCGCCGCGCACCGAGGAGATCCCTTTCCTGGTGGCGCGCGTGGTGCTGCAGGACTTCACCGGCGTGCCGCTGCTGGCCGACCTGGCCGCGATGCGCAACGTGGCGCGCGACCTGGGCCGTGACCCGAAGACGATCGAGCCGCTGGTGCCGGTGGACCTGGTGGTCGACCACAGCGTGATGATCGACCACTTCGGCAGCCCGAAGGCCCTGGACCTCAACATGAAGCTGGAGTTCGCGCGCAACCGCGAGCGCTACCAGTTCATGAAGTGGGGCATGCAGGCCTTCGATACCTTCGGCGTGGTGCCACCCGGCTTCGGCATCGTCCACCAGGTGAACCTGGAGTACCTGGCGCGCGGCGTGCACGCGGACGCCGATGGCGTGGTGTACCCGGACACGCTGGTGGGCACCGACAGCCACACCACGATGATCAACGGCATCGGCGTCGTGGGCTGGGGCGTGGGCGGCATCGAGGCCGAGGCCGGCATGCTCGGACAGCCGGTGTACTTGCTGACGCCGGACGTGGTGGGCTTCGAGCTGACCGGCCGGCTGCGCGAGGGCGTCACCGCCACCGACCTGGTGCTCACGGTCACCGAGATCCTGCGCCGGCACAAGGTGGTGGGCAAGTTCGTCGAGTTCTTCGGCCCCGGCACGCGCACGCTCGCCCTGCCCGACCGCGCCACCGTTGCCAACATGGCGCCCGAGTACGGCGCGACGATGGGCTTCTTCCCGGTGGACGAGCGCACCGTCGAGTATTTCCGGGGCACCGGCCGCAGCGCGCAGGAGATCGCCGACTTCGAGACCTATTTCAAGGCGCAGAAGCTGTTCGGCGTGCCGATGGCCGGCGACATCGACTATTCCAGCGTGGTGCGGCTCGACCTGTCGACCGTGGTGCCGAGCCTGGCCGGGCCGAAGCGCCCGCAGGACCGCATCGAGATCACGCACGTGTCGACGACCTTCGCCGACCTGTTCAGCAAGCCGGTGGCCGACAACGGCTTCAACCAGGCCGCGGACAAGCTGGGCAGGACCTACGCGACCCGCAGCGGTCTCGGGGTCCGCAACGGCGACGTGCTGATCGCCGCGATCACCAGTTGCACCAACACCAGCAACCCCGGCGTGCTGCTGGCGGCCGGCCTGCTGGCCAGGAAGGCGGTCGAGGCCGGACTGAAGGTGCAGCCGCACATCAAGACTTCGCTCGCACCGGGATCGCGCATCGTCACCGAGTACCTGACCAAGGCCGGCCTGCTGCCCTACCTGGAGCAACTCGGCTTTGCCGTGGCGGCCTATGGCTGCACCACCTGCATCGGCAATGCCGGCGACCTGACGCCGGAGCTCAACCAGGTGATCCAGGACAACGACCTCGTCTGCGCGGCGGTACTGTCGGGCAACCGGAACTTCGAGGCCCGCATCCACCCGAACCTCAAGGCCAACTTCCTGGCCAGCCCGCCACTGGTGGTGGCCTATGCCATCGCGGGCAGCGTGATGTGCGACCTGATGTCTCAGCCTGTGGGCAAGGGCAAGGGCGGCAAGGATGTGTACCTGGGCGACATCTGGCCCAGCAGCGACGAGATCTACGGGCTGATGAAACTGGCGATGGACCCGAAGGCGTTCCGAAGCAACTACGCCAAGGTGAAGTCCGAGCCCGGCCCGCTGTGGGACCGCATCGAGGGAAGCCGGGGCCAGGTGTACGACTGGCCGAAGAGCACCTACATTGCCCGGCCGCCGTTCTTCGACGGCTTCAACCTGCAGCCCCCGGCGCTGGTGCCTGGCGTGCAGGGCGCCCGGGTGATGGCACTGTTCGGGGACTCCATCACCACCGACCACATCAGCCCGGCCGGCAGTTTCCGGGAGACGACGCCCGCAGGCCGCTACCTCGCCGGACAGGGTGTGCTCAAGGCCGACTTCAACAGCTATGGCGCTCGCCGCGGCAATCACGAGGTGATGATGCGCGGCACCTTCGCCAACGTGCGCGTCAGGAACCTGATGCTGCCTCCGAACGCCGACGGCTCGCGCGTGGAAGGCGGCTTCACGCTCAAGGACGGCCGCCAGATCGCCATCTACGACGCCGCGATGGAGTACGTCGCGCAAGGCACGCCGACCGTGGTCTTCGCCGGCGAGGAGTACGGCACCGGCTCGTCGCGCGACTGGGCCGCAAAGGGCACGCAGCTGCTGGGCATCAAGGCCGTGGTGGCGCGCAGCTTCGAGCGGATCCACCGCAGCAACCTGATCGGCATGGGCGTGCTGCCGTTGCAGTTCAAGGGCGCTGACTCGTGGCAGTCGCTGGGCATCCAGGGCGACGAGACGGTGGACGTGGTGCTGGACGCCGACATCCGGCCGCAGGGCCAGGCCCGGATGGTGATCACCGACGCGAAGGGTGCGAAGCGCGAGGTCGGCGTGACGTTGCGCATCGACACGCCGATCGAGGTCGACTACTACCGGCACGGCGGCATCCTGCCCTACGTGCTGCGCCAGCTGCTGGCCGCCTGACCGGCCGGGGCCGATACAGCCGCTCACGAAGGCAGCGGAACTCCCTCCGGGCCACGGACTCGATACAACCATGGGTACCGCTTCGGATCCCGGCCGTTCCACGGCGTCGAGAGTGGAACCGGTCCTGCAGCCAGGCGCGCCGATGAACGCCCACGCGGCACCAGTCCGTGCGAGCGCCACCTCGCGCACCGGTGCGGCCATCGTGGCCGTCGGGCTGCTCGTGTTCATCGGTCTCGTCGCCGGTGCCTACCGGATGTGGTGGCTGCCCGCCCCCGCCGCGCCCGTCCCGGTTGCGGCCCCCGCCGAGGCCGCGCCCGCACCTGCGGTGGTGGCCAGCGGCCCGCCGGCCCCGCTGCATCCCATCGACTCACCGCCAGCGCCGGCCGACGCGCCCGTGGACGCACAAGCCGCGCTGCGCAGCGGACTGGCCGCCCTGCTGGGCGAGAAGGCTGTGCTGTCCCTGCTGCAGACCGACGGGTTCGCGAACCGCGTGGTGGCCACCGTCGACAATCTCGGCCGCAGCCATGCGGCGCCGCGCTTGTGGCCCGTGGTACCGGCCGCCGGCCGATTCAGTGTGGTGGAACAGGCGGGAGCGACCGTCGCGGCACCGGGCAACGCGGCGCGCTACGAGGCCGTGGTGGCACTGCTGGCGGGCGCCGACATGCGGCGGGCGGCGGACCTCTACAAGGCCCACTATCCGCAGTTCCAGGCGGCCTATCGCGCCCTGGGCTTTCCCAGCGGCCACTTCAACGACAGACTGGTCGAGGTGATCGACACCGTGCTCGACACGCCCGAGCCTGCGTCTGCACCCGCGCTGCGGCTGACCGAGGTGAAGGGCCCCCTGCAGGCCGACCGCCCCTGGGTGCGCTACGAGTACGCGGACCCGTCGTTGCAGGCACTGCCGGCGGGCTCGCGCATTCTTCTTCGGATGAGCCCGTCGCAGGCGGCGCAGGTCAAGGCGCGCCTGCGCGAGTTCCGGGCCCAGGTCGCCTCGAACCCGCGCCGCTGACCCCCCGCGATTGCCGGTTCAGGCGTCCCGGCCCCTGCCCTCTGGCCCACTCCCCTCCGGCCCGCGTTCTCGTTGCGCGTCGAGCCGGCGAAGCTCGCGGCGAAGGATCTTGCCCGCTGCCGTCTTCGGGATGGCCCGGCACAGCACCACGTCGGCGAGCTGCTTGTAGACCACGACGCGCCCGGCGACCCACTCGCGCAGCGCGTCGGGTGTCAGTTCCGGCGAGCGCGGCACCACCCAGGCCACGGGCAGCTCTCCGGCGCGTTCGTCCGGCCGCCCGATCACGGCGGCGTCGGCCACGTCCGGGTGCTGGCACAGCAGAGCTTCCAGCTCGGCCGGCGCCACCTGGAAGCCCTTCACCTTGATGAGCTCCTTGAGCCGATCGGTGATGAACAGATAGCCGTCGGCGTCGAAGCGGCCGATGTCGCCGGTGCGCACCCAGCCGTCAGGCGTGCACATCGACGCCGTGGCCTCGGGCTGGTTCAGGTAGCCGGCAAAGGCCTGCGGGCCGCGGAACCAGATCTCTCCGGCTTCGCCGGGCTCAACGTCCGCGCCGGTGGCGGGGTCGACCACGCGGGCCTCGGTGGCCGGCAGCAGGCGACCGCTGGCACCAGGCCTGCCCTGGCCATGCGGCGTGGTCGCGATCACGCCCGACGACTCCGTCATGCCGTAGCCCTGGGTCACGCGCTTGCCCACGCGGCGCGCGACGCGCTCTTCCAGTTCGGCCGACAGCGGCGCGGCGCCGCTGGTGATGCGCGAAAGCGACGACAGGTCGCGACCGTCGACGGCAGGGTGCGAAGCCAGGAACTGCAGCACCGGCGGCACGACGGCCAGACGCGTGACGCGATGCCGCTCGATCGCGTCGAGGAACGACAAGGGCTCGAAGCGCGGCAGCGTCACCACCGTGACGCCTGCGGCCAGGGCGCACAGGGTCACCGCGGTGAAGCCGTAGATGTGGAACATCGGCAGGAATGCCAGGACCACGTCGCCCGGCACCAGGCCGAGCACCTGATTGACCTGCTTCACGTTGGTCACCAGCGTGCGGTGCGTCAGCATCACGCCCTTGGGCAGGCCGGTGGTGCCCGACGAGTACGGCAACGCCGCCAGCGCCTGCGGCACCACCGCCGGCAGTGACGCGCCGGCTGCGGCGAATCGTGGGGCTTCCAGGGCGTCCAGCGCAATCGCATCGGGCGCGCTCCCGTCCATCAGCACCACGAGCACCGCGCGGTCGGGGCACCGCTGCAGCGCGTCTCTCACCACCGGCAGGCCGGCCATCGTCGTGGCCACGAACGACACGCCGGCATCCCGCATCTGGTGGGCCAGGTCCCCGGCACCGTACTGCGGATTGGCCCCGCTGACCGCCGCACCGGCCGCCATCGCCGCCAGCGCGACGATCGGCCAGTCGGGCGAGTTGGGCGCGAACAGCAGCAGCGTGTGGCCGGGGCGCAGGCCGGCATCGGCCAGCCCGGCCGCCAGTACGCCGATGCGCCGATCGAGCTCGTGAAAACCGACCTGCCGGCCGGTGATGGCGTCGACCAGCGCAGGCGAATCGGGCCGGCCCCGTGCCGCTTCGCGAATCAGGTCGGGCAGGCTGACCGCAGGCACGGCGCCGGCCAGCGGCACACCGGCGTACCGATGCGCGGCGGAATCAGCCACCGCCGGGTTCGATCCCACGCTCGCGCGCCAGCGCATCGAGCAGAGCGGCATAGGGCCCTAGCCGCTGCTCCACGGCGTCCCGCACGGTGTCGACGATCACCTGGGTCTGACGCTCGATCTCCACGTTGAACGCATCGCCCACGCGACGCTCGCCGAACGTGGTCATGCGCAGCGTCTCGGGGATCAGCCACACCTCGAACCAGCCGCTGCCGTCGCGCTCGCGATGCGCCTCGGCCACGGTCAGGCTGGCGCCGTCGACGGCGATGTAGCCCTTGGCGAACACATAGCGCATCCAGGGAGCCGGCAGCGCGATGCGCAGCACGCGGTTGTTCTCGGGATCGCGCAGCCGCTCCAACGTGCCCTGCACGTCCACATGACCCGACAGCTCATGGCCTCCGACCTCCGCGCCTTGCCGCGCGGCCCGCTCGACGTTGACCCGCGAGCCTTCGGCCAGGCCGCCGAGCGTGGTCAGCGACAGCGTCTGCTGCATCACGTCGAAATCGGCCGCGCCGGGATGCAGCGCAGTGACCGTCAGGCAGGTGCCGCTGACGCTGACGCTGGCTCCGATGGCGAGACCGGCGTCGAACGCGGGCGGGAACGAGAGGCGCAGGGTGCGCAGCCCGCTGCGGTCGGTGACGGCGGCCACGCTGGCCACGCCCTGGACGATGCCGGTGAACATGGGGCCACTGTAGCGCGGCCCCGTCGATCACCAGGTGGCGTCGCGGTCCGGGGTGGCTCCGATGCGGTGGATCGACAGGTCGGCGCCCTCGAATTCCTCTTCCGGAGTCAGACGCAGCCCGGTCGCGGCGCGCAGCGTGCCGTAGACCAGCAGCCCCGCGCCGAAGGCCCAGGCGACACCCGCCAGCGTGCCGATCACCTGCGCCGCGATGGACACGCCACCGAGCCCGCCGAAAGCCTGCTGGCCGAAGATGCCGCAGGCGATGCCGCCCCAGGCGCCGCAAAGCCCGTGCAGCGGCCAGACCCCAAGCACGTCGTCGATCTTCCAGCGGTTCTGCGTCAGCGTGAAGAGCTGGACGAAGATCAGGCCCGCCACCCCGCCCACCAGCAGCGCGCCGACCGGATGCATCACGTCCGACCCGGCACACACCGCCACCAGCCCTGCCAGCGGGCCGTTGTGGGCGAAGCCGGGATCGTTGCGCCCCATCAGGACCGCGGCCAGCGTGCCACCGGCCATGGCCATCAGCGAGTTCACGGCCACCAGGCCGGAGATCTTCTCGAGCGTCTGCGCGCTCATCACGTTGAAGCCGAACCAGCCCACGGCCAGCACCCAGGCGCCCAGCGCGAGGAACGGGATCGACGACGGCGGATGCGCGCTCATGGCGCCGTCGCGACGGTAGCGATTGACCCGGGGGCCGAGCAGCAGCACCGCCGCCAGGCCGATCCAGCCACCTACCGCGTGGACGACCACGCTGCCGGCGAAGTCGTGGAACTCCGCGCCCGTGAGCGCCTTGAGTCCGGCCTGCAGGTCGAAGCGCCCGCCCCAGACCACGCCCTCGAACAGTGGGTACACCAGGCCCACGAGCACGGCCGTGGCGATGAGCTGCGGTCCGAACCGGGCGCGCTCGGCAATGCCGCCGGACACGATCGCCGGAATCGCGGCGGCGAAGGTCAGAAGGAAGAAGAACTTGACCAGGTCATAGCCGTTGCGGGCCGCCAGGGTCTCGGCACCGACGAGAAAGCCCGTGCCGTAGGCCACCGCGTAGCCGACGAAGAAGTAGGCGATGGTCGACACCGCGAAGTCCACGAGGATCTTCACCAGCGCATTGACCTGGTTCTTCTTGCGCACGGTGCCCAGCTCGAGGAACGCGAAGCCGGCATGCATCGCCAGCACCATGATGGCGCCCAGCAGGATGAAAAGGGCATCGGCGCCCTGCTTGACGGCTTCCATGGTCTCGCTCCCCATTGGTCTTGATGCACCAGGGAAGCAATCCACGTGCCCATAAACGGGCGCCTTGCACCAGCTTAGATCAGGACGGGCTCCATTGCGGGTGCACTTGTTGAGTGCATTGCGCACCATCCAAATGCACTACGCACCCGGATGCGGCTCAGTCGTCCTTGCGCAGGGTGTCGTCGCAGATCGGGTCGGTGCCGTAGCTGGCCTCGCGAACCAAGTCGTCGACCAGCCAGACCTGGAACCAGCGGCACCACACGCTCTCGTAGCGGTAAGACCAGACCTGTCCCACGCCGCGCCAGCCCACGCGCTGTTCGGACGGCGGCCCCAGGCGGGCCAGCACGTCGGCACGTCCCGCGCCGAGGGGCAGCGCCTCGAAGTTGGACTCGTTGAGGATCTGCGCCACGCGCCGCACGCGGCCCGTCGCGTCGAGTTCGACACGCCACGTGTGCTTGCCGTAGGGGCCCCGCCAGAAATCGATGCGTTCGCCGCCGTCGGCAAGGGTTGCGCTCATCGCGGGGGGGCCGAGCCGGGCCAGCACGTCTGCACGGCTGGCACCGGGCTTCAGGTCGCCGGGCCCGTAGGAATGGGTCGCGCAGCCCGCAACGGCCAGCAGGCCGCCCAGCAGCAGGCCCGTGGCCGGGCTGCGCCGGCTAGGTGCGCTCGATGCGGGCATAGGCCGCATGGTTGTGGATCGACTCCTGGTTCTCGACGTCCACCGCATAGCGGCCCACGCGCGGATCGGCATTGAGTGCCAGCGCGACATCGCGCACCAGGTCTTCGACGAACTTCGGGTTCTCGTAGGCGCGCTCGGTGATCCACTTCTCGTCGGACCGCTTGAGCAGCGCCCAGATCTCGCTCGACGCGTTGGCTTCGGCAAAGTGCACCAGTTCGTGCCAATGCAATGGCTGCAAGGCGTCGACGCGGATCGTCACCAGGGAGCGTTGGTTGTGCGCGCCGTAGTCGGAGATCTCCTTCGAGCACGGGCACAGGCTCTTGACCGGCACCGTCACCTCGGACCACACCGTCGTGCGGCCGCCGCGCGCCTCGGCGATCCAGCGACCCTGGTAGTCCATCAGGCTGCTGACGCCCGACACCGGCGCGCGCTTGCGCAGGAAGAAGGTGAATCGGGCCTCGATGCGGCCTTCGGCGGCGCCCAGCAGAGCCAGCATGGCGTCCAGCCGCTCGCGCAGCACCGCGGCGTCCAGCACGGTCGACTCCAGCGAGTCGAGCCAGGCCACGAAGCGAGACATGTGGGTGCCCTTCTTGTCGGCGGGCAGGGCCACGTCGAGGGTCCACACGGCCGCGGTGGTCTGCTCCGCACCGGCCACCCGAAGGCGCAGCGGATAGCGCACGTCCTTCACGCCCACGCGCTGGATCGCAAGGTGGCGCTCGTCGCGCTCGCTTTGCGTGTCCGGGATGTGCAGGGCTTGGGTGGGATGGGTCATCTTCGGTCCGGTGCTCGACGGTGCGAGGATGGCACCGTTTGCGCTGTCGCCTGCGTGACGGGGTTATCGACTCAGCTGTTGGCGCGCAGAAGCGACGGGCGCGTGCCGAAGCGCCTGGCCACGGCGTCGGCGATGCCGTCGGCGTCCAGGCCGTTCATCGACAGCAGCTTGGCCGGATCGCCGTGCTCGATGAACGCGTCAGGCAGGCCCAGGGCCAGCACGGGCGTCTGCAGCCCCGCCGCCTGCAAAGCTTCCATCACGGCCGAGTTGGCGCCGCCCGGCAGGCAGCCCTCTTCCACCGTGACGAGCGCCTCATGGGTGCGCGCCAGCTCGCACACCAGGTCGACATCGAGCGGCTTGACGAAGCGCATGTTGGCCACCGTGGCGCCGAGCCTTTCGGCCGCCGCCAGCGCCGGATACAGCATGGTGCCGAACGCCAGGATCGCGATGCGCTCGCCGCGGCGGCGCACCTCGCCGCGACCCCAGGGCAGCTCGTCCAGAGGGCCCGACGCGTCGGTACCGGCACCGGCGCCGCGCGGGTAGCGCACGGCCACAGGCTGGTCGCGACGGAAGGCCGTGGTGAGCGCGCGACGGCATTCGGCCTCGTCGGCCGGCGTCAGCACGGCCATGTTGGGCACGCAGCGCAGGTAGGCGATGTCGTAGGCGCCAGCATGGGTGGCACCGTCGGCGCCCACCAGCCCGGCACGGTCGAGCGCGAAGGTGACCGGCAGGTTCTGCAGCGCCACGTCGTGGATGACCTGGTCGTAGGCCCGCTGCAGGAAGGTGGAGTAGATCGCCACCACCGGCTTGACGCCCTCGCAGGCGATGCCTGCGGCGAAGGTGACGGCGTGCTGCTCGGCTATGCCCACGTCGAAGTAGCGGGAAGGAAAGCGCTTGTGGAAGTCCACCATGCCCGAGCCCTCGCGCATGGCCGGCGTGATCGCCACCAGGCGCGGATCGGCCTCGGCCATGTCGCACAGCCACTGGCCGAACACCTGCGTGAAGGTGGTCCGGGGCGGCGTGGCCGGCTTCTGGATGCCGACGGCGGGATCGAACGGCGTCGGCCCGTGGTACTTCACCGGGTCGGCCTCGGACATCTGGTAGCCGTAGCCCTTCTTGGTGACCACGTGCAGGAACTGCGCGCCCGGCTTGTCGCGCAGGTTCTCCAGCGTCGGGATCAGCGAGTCGAGATCGTGGCCGTCGATCGGGCCGACGTAGTTGAAGCCGAACTCCTCGAAGATGGTGCCGGGCACCACCATGCCCTTGGCATGTTCCTCGAAGCGGCGCGCCAGCTCGAACAGCGGCGGCGCGTTGCGCAGCACCGACTTGGCGCCCTCGCGCGCGGCGGCGTAGAACTTGCCGCTCATCAGGCGGGCCAGGTACTTGTTCAGCGCGCCCACCGGCGGGCTGATCGACATGTCGTTGTCGTTGAGCACCACCAGCAGGTTGGGCACGCGGCCGGCATGGGGCATGCCCGCGTTGTTGAGCGCCTCGAAGGCCATGCCGGCGGTCATGGCGCCGTCGCCGATGATCGCCACCGCACGGCGCTTCTCGCCCTTGAGCTGCGCCGCGGTGGCCATGCCCAGGGCAGCGGAGATCGAGGTGCTGCTGTGCGCCGTGCCGAAGGTGTCGTAGGGGCTCTCGTCGCGGCGCGGGAAGCCGCTGATCCCGCCAAGCTGGCGCAGGGTGTCCATCCGGTCGCGACGGCCGGTAAGGATCTTGTGCGGATATGTCTGGTGGCCGACGTCCCACACCAGCCGGTCGTTCGGGGTGTCGAAGACGTAATGCAGCGCGATGGTCAGCTCCACCGTGCCGAGGTTGGACGACAGATGGCCACCCGTGCGCGACACGCTGCGCAGGACGTACTCCCGCAGCTCGGACGCGAGCGCGCCCAGGTCGGACCGCTGCAGGCGGCGCAGGTCGGCGGGACTGTCGATTCGCGACAGGAGCGAAGGCTTCGAGGTCATCGGCACGTCAGGATTCTCGCTCCACCACGCGGTCGGCGAGCAACGCGAGATGGCGAGTGTCGCGCAGGCGGCTGCGCTCCAGTGCGGCCTGGGCGTCGTCGCGCAGCGCCAGCGCATGACGCCGAGCGGCCTCCAGGCCCATCAGCGACACGTAAGTGGGCTTGTTGTGGTGCTCGTCCTTGCCGGCGGTCTTGCCCAGGGTGTGGGACTCCTGGGTCACATCCAGGATGTCGTCGACCACCTGGAAGGCCAGGCCGATCGCAGCCCCGTATTCCCCGAGCGCGTCCCACGCCCGGGCGTCCACCGCACCGCAGGCCGCACCCATCAGCACGCTGGCCTGCAGCAGGGCGCCGGTCTTGCGGCGATGCATGTCACGCATCGCCGATTCGTCCAGGGCCACGCCGATGCTTGCCAGGTCGATCGCCTGGCCGCCGGCCATGCCGGCGTGGCCGGCGCTGCGCGCCAGCAAGGCGCACAGGCGGGCCTGCAGGTCGGGCGGCATCGACGAGTCGTCGGTCGGCGTGAGCACCTCGAACGCCAGCGCCTGCATCGCATCGCCGGCCAGCATGGCCTGGGCCTGCCCGTACTTCACGTGTACGGTGGGCTTGCCGCGCCGGAGCACGTCATTGTCCATGCAGGGCATGTCGTCGTGCACCAGCGAATAGGCATGGATCAGCTCGACCGCCACGCTGGCACGCAGCGCTGCGGCAGGGGCCCCGCCCGATGCGTCGCAGGCCGCCAGCACCAGCAGTGGCCGCAGGCGCTTGCCTCCGTCGAGGACGCCATAGCGCATCGCCTCGCCCAGCCCCGCCGGCGCGTTGGCGGGTACCCAGGCCTCGAGCGCGGCCTCGACGGCCTGCTGCCCGCCGCGCACCCAGGCGTCGAATTCGATTCGGTCCATCGGCAGACTCATTTTCCGGCGTCGGCGGTCCAGGGCTGGAGTTCGCCCTGCTCGAGCACCTTGACCTGCTCCTCGATGGCGGACAACCGGGACCGGCACAAGGTCAGAAGCTCCGCGCCACGCCGGTAGCCGTCGAGCATCTGGTCCAGCGGCATCTGGCCGGTTTCCATCCGCTGCACCAGCTTGTCCAGTTCGGCCAGCGCATCCTCGTAGGTCAGGGGCTGCGGTTCTGCGGAGGCGGTGGCGCGCGGCATTTCGGTTCGTGAAAACGGGTGGGAGATTGTAGTCAGGCGCATGGGCATGGGCGCGAAGCCCTCGGCAGCCGGCATCGACAAGTCATCGCATGGCGGAACCCTTTGTGGGGGTTGACCCCGCTCAAGTCCGGACATGCGCGATGGGTAGAATCGCGCCCCTGCTGCCGAGGCCCGCGGACACGAGGGTACAGCCCCTGGGTCCCGGCGCAAGCGCCGGGTGTTCGTGATGGTTCTTGGAGACCCTGAGGACTATGTCCGACCTGAGCATCGGCCGGGACGCGCTGGAAAGAGGCACGTCGCAACTACCGGTCTGGGCCTATTTCGACGAATCGCAGTTCCGGCAGGAGCAGGAGCGGCTGTTCGCCCGCGGGCCGCAGTATGTCGGCCATGAACTTTGCGTGCCCGAGGCGGGCGACTTCCACACTCTCGGTCACGAAGGCGACGGGCGCGTGCTGGTGCGCAATTCGCAAGGCGTGCAGCTGCTTTCCAACGTGTGCCGGCACCGCCAGGCCGTGATGCTGCGCGGGCGCGGCCACGCCGGCGCCAATGTGGTGTGCCCCCTGCATCGATGGACCTACGGCCTGGACGGACGCCTGATCGGAGCGCCGCATTTCGACAGCGACCCCTGCGTGGCGCTGCGCAAGTACCCGCTGGCCCGATGGAACGGCATGCTGTTCGAGGCCACCGGCGCCGACCCCGTGGCCGACCTCGCCGGCTTGGGCAGCCGCGCAGACCTCGACTTCTCGGGATACGTGTACGACCGCACCATCGTCCACGAGTGCGACTACAACTGGAAGTCCTTCATCGAGGTCTATCTCGAGGACTACCACGTCGGTCCTTTCCACCCGGGCCTGGGCAACTTCGTGTCCTGCGCCGACCTGCGCTGGGAGATGGGTCGTGCCTACTCGGTACAGACCGTGGGCGTGGCGCGCAGCGGCAGCGAAGCTCTCGGCAAGGCCGGCTCGCCCGTCTACCGCGCCTGGCAGGACCAGGTGCTGCGCTACCAGCAGGGCACGCCCCCGCGCCACGGCGCGGTGTGGCTGACCTACTACCCCGGCGTGATGGTCGAGTGGTACCCCAATGTGCTGGTGGTGTCGACGCTGGTACCTCGCGGCCCGCGCAAGACGACCAACATCGTCGAGTTCTTCTATCCCGAGGAGATCCACGCGTTCGAGCGCGAGTACGTCGAGGCACAGCAGGCGGCCTACATGGAGACCTGCGTCGAGGACGACGAGATCGCGCTGCGCATGGACGCGGGTCGGGCTGCCCTGCTGGCCCGGGGCGAGAACGAGGTCGGCCCCTACCAGAGCCCGATGGAAGACGGCATGCAGCACTTCCACGAGTGGTACCGGCTCGAGATGGGTCTGGAGCGCAACGCCGCCTGACCGACGCCGCGCGCTGGCGCGGCGCCAAAGCCCCGGATGTCGTCCGCGCCGCTCCTTATGTTGCTGTCGTCACTGCTCTTCGCGGTGATGGGGGTGTGCGTCAAGCTGGCATCGGCCCACTACAGCGCCGGCGAGATGGTGCTGTATCGCGCCCTCGTGGGTGCCGTGTTCATGGCCGCGCTCGCGCGCTGGCGAGGCGTGTCGCTGCGAACGCGCGTGCCGGCGATGCACTTCTGGCGCAGCGGCATCGGGGCGTCGAGTCTGCTTCTGTGGTTCTTCGCCATCACC
>WBZX01000502.1_pt1 | contig 35455 bp, 37 predicted proteins | sample 5204211 | NCBI WGS metagenome assembly WBZX01 (sample SAMN12344362, study PRJNA552823) | activated sludge metagenome | biome: Activated sludge suspended growth; feature: Nitrification reactor; material: Wastewater; isolation source: activated sludge from nitrification reactor of wastewater...
AAATGGCCGGCTCACACTCCAGAGCAGACAGACCAATCGCCACACAGAGACCTGAGTGAGTACAGCCGTGCCAATGAAACTGTTTCAAACGGCGAGTTTGTCAACAGCCTGCTAGCTTGCCATATTCATCGAGATATTCGATGCGCTCTGCAATAACGCTGACCTCGTGACCATGAATGTAATATTTCCGCGGCTGATTCCCGCCGGGGGGGATCGTGATGTCCTGCTTCTCCGGATCGACCATGATCCGTTCGTCCTCGCTGGGCTTCGGCGGGATGCTGTCTTCACCCTCAATCGACGGCGGCACATCATCGGGCGGCGCGACCGGATCATTCTCGTCCGGCTCATAAATCTGCACCGGTTCGCCGTCGAAGTCTGGGTCTGCGAAGTGATTGGTGGCCTTGCGGAAGTCAATGAGCGTGAAATAGTACTTCTTTGTGTCTTCGTGTACGCGGGTCCCCCGGCCGACGATTTGCTTGAACTCCGTCATCGAGCCGACTTCGCGGTCGAGTACGATCAGGCGGCAGGTTTGGGCATCGACGCCGGTGGACAGTAGCCGTGAGGTGGTCACGATGACAGGGTATGTGGCCTCCGGATCGATGAAGTTGCCGAGTTGTGCGATACCTTCATCGTCGTCTCCGGTTATCCGCATGACATATCGCTGGTTCTGCTGGACAAGATCAGGATTCTCGTTAATGAGGGCTTGCCGCATTAGCGCGGCATGTTCGACATCCACACAGAAAACGATGGTCTTCTGGAAGCGGTCTCCGCTTTCCTTCAAGAACTCGCTGACCTTGTGGGCGACCCGTTTGGTACGTTCGTCGATGACCAGGTTTCGATCGAAATCTTTTTGGTTGTAGATCCGGTCTTCGATCTCCTGGCCGTATTTGTCGGTCTCTCCCTTGGCCGGACGATAGCCCGCAACATCCACATCAAGATGAACCTTCACCACTTTATACGGAGCGAGGAAGCCGTCACGGATGCCTTCCTTCAGCGAGTAGGTGTAGACGGGTGCGCCGAAGTAATGGATGTTCGAGACGTACTCCGTTTCCTTCGGTGTGGCGGTTAGGCCGATCTGGGTGGTGCTGGAGAAGTAGTCGAGAATCTCCCGCCAGGCGGAATCCTCCGCCGCGCTGCCGCGGTGACATTCGTCGATGACGATGAGGTCAAAGAAATCCGGCGAAAGCTCTTTGAACAATTTCTGCCGTTCTTCTGGCCCGGTAATGGCCTGATAGAGTCCCAGATAGATCTCGTAGGACGTATCGATCCGCCGATGCTTCTTGTCCATCGCGGTCGGCAGATCAACCTGGCTGCCGTCCTCACGCTCAATGGTTTTAGAGCCGGTGCTGAGCTTGGCCATGGTCTTCCCGAAGGGACGGAAGTCATTGACCATGGTCTGATCGATCAACACATTGCGGTCAGCGAGGTAGAGAATGCGTTTCTTTCTCTTGGCTTTCCAGAGACGCCAGATGATTTGAAAGGCTGTGTAGGTCTTGCCAGTGCCGGTCGCCATGACGAGCAGGATGCGGTTCTGACTCTTGGCAATGGCTTCGATGGCCTTATTGATCGCAATGCGTTGATAGTAACGCGGCTCCTTGCCGCTCGCGTCGTCGTGATAGTTCTGAAGGACGATCTCTTCCTGGGCGGGTGCTAAACCTTTCCAAGCACGGTATTTCCTCCAAAGAGCTTCTGGCGTAGGAAAAGCATTCAGTGAGAGTTCGGTTTCTCGTTTCTCGCTCTGCCCCGTTCGATCGTGAAAGACAAAGGCGTTGCCGTTCGAAGAAAAAACGAACGGGATATCCAACGTCGTCGCGTACTCCAGTCCCTGCTGCATTCCGTCGCCCACGCTGTGGTTATTGTCCTTGGCCTCGATCAGCGCGATGGGAATATTCGACTTGTAGTACAGAATATAGTCGGCAAACTTGGCCTTACCGCGCGTGACAAGTTTGCCTCGAACAATGATGCGGCCCTTAGTGAAATAGACCTGCTCGCGAATCTGGGATAGCTCATCCCATCCCGCTTGCCTCACGGCGGGCGTGATGAATTTAGTACAGATGTCGCGTTCGCTGAGGGACTGCTTATCGACTCTCGTCATGGTGAGAAAATTCGTTTCAGGCTCGTTTCGGCTAAAAGAATAGCTGTTTTATTCAAGTAAATCACTAACATCCGAATTAAAGGGGGACGAACAACAACTTTTTCATAATCCACTTGTTCCTCAGGCGAGAAATTAGAGAGGCTTCTCCGTGGCCGTAGTCATGAAGGTAGATCTGCTCTGCTGGCGCGCTGCTAATGAAACATCGTCCCTTTCCCGTTCCACGCCCAGGCGATTCCCAACCCTGCCGTATCACTTTTTTTTAGTCTTACTCATACCTATTTTCCTCAGAACCCTGAATAAGACAGTAGTATCGATCTTGTTCTTATTCATTCAGCTATGTTCGAACGCTGTTTATCACACTGCCTTTGCAGTATGCCTAACGGCTTTCGTTTATGCCTGACATATGACTTGCCTTTGTGGGGCACAGCGCACCGGTAGGGCCATTCATCCCTAGCCCGACTTTTTCGGCCCTATCCTCATTTTTCTATGAACATGTGGCGCCGAGTGGCTCGCAGACAAGAGCAATGGGTGCTTGTACGTAAGACGATGGTGCAGGTCAAAACTGTGCCGCCTGACGATGCACGCCTCGATCCCGTCCGCTCCTGGCGTGGCCTTTGTGCGAGTCACTGCGCATTACGCCGAAGGTCAGAGGAGGTGAGGCATGATGAATGGTTCGTGAGTGAGTCTGAATTCGATTCGTCCCGCCGCGCATGTTGTCTGTCCCCCAGTGTCCCCTCCTGTCCCCTCGTGACCCTTCCAGGGTTCTTTCACCATCGACACGCGTTTCGGTATGGTCAGCCGCATGCGAAGCGCCACCATCGTGCGAGAGGAGACCCTATGAAACGGTCGTGGAGCACCGGAGACGAAGCGGTTGTCATACTCAACGTGAGCGTGAAGCTTCCGCCCCGCCTACCGCCACCCCTCCATTGGCTGACTGATGATGTCTCTACTCGACACCCATTGGTCTCCCGAGAGGACCTCGTTCCATGCCTCCAGCACAGAGGGACTTAAAGTGACGCGTCTCCCCGATGCTCACAAGAGCACACCAAAGCGCACATACGCCTGCATACGCCTAGTTCCCACTGTGCTGTCTGTCGTGTAGGGTCGTTACATATTGAGCAAGGAGTGATTCAAGGGATGCGACTCAGGACCAAGAAACTAGCCGACAGGTTTGATGTGCCTGTCACGCCCAGTCGATGCGTGTCTCGGACAGGCCGTATGCCCTCTCAGTGGTTGGGCAACATGGATGAGTTCGATCTCGACACAGTGCGTGAGGCGAGGTGGCTCCACGGATTCACCCAGTCAGACACGGCGGAAGGCCTGCGCGCGACCGCCGGCGAGAGCCGCCGGTGCGCGCAGCCGACCCGCCCCCGACTTGGTAAGACGGGGGCGTGCATAGCAAGCAAACCCAGGAGGAACACATGACAGGATCGACAGGGTTCACACAGACGATCGATTGGTTGGCTTTCACTATCCCGACGATTGCCGTGGACGAGGTGATCAAGACGATCGGAGGGGATTGGTTCCAGAGTGAGACCGGCTTTCGAGGATATCCGAGAGCTCACTTGATGACCCAAGGGAAGACCGGCGTCGGTAAATTAGGGACGGGTGCCCCTCGCAACCCGAAAGAAGTCCATGTGGATCTGTCAGCCGGGATTGTCTCCCAATGGGATGAGGCCAAGCTGAAGCAGATGCTGAGATGGATCTTTGACCAGAAGGGCCACGTGACGCGCATCGATGTGGCCCTGGATGACCGGGAGGCGACTGTCGCAGTCCAGACGGTGCGGGACGCGGTGAACGCCGGACAGATCGTGAGCCGATCGAAGCAATTTAAGGTCATCGAAGCGTCCAATCATCGGGACGGGACTCGGACGGGCGAGACCCTCTATTTCGGCAGTCGCGAGAGCCAAAGCATGCTGCGCGTGTACGACAAGCGGCTGGAGTTGCGATGCAAAGGCCGAGAGGACGCAGATTCATACGGAGTCCGATGGGAAATGGAATTCAAGCAGGAACGCGCCCAAGCCTGCGCGAAAGCACTCCTGACATTGGATGCGGAAGATTGGCGAGCCTTCTTGGTCGGGGTCCTCCGCTCCTACGTCGATTTTCGAGACACGACGAGAGAGGCCGAATCCTACGAGAAGTATCGGTCCGCCTTGCTCCCCTGGTGGGAAGCGCTGACGGAGGGCTTCAGACGATGCCGGCTCGTGGTCGAACGGATTCAGCAGCGGCTGGATGACGTGGCGGCCTGGCTCGCGCAATCCGTCGCGTCGATGCTCGCCGTGGTTGTGGCCTGTCGAGGCGATCAATTTTTGACGGAGTTGATCTATGCGGGGACCAAAAAATGGAAGCAGAAGCACTACGCCCTGCTGAAGGAACGGAGGAGAGGGACGCCGTATATTCTTGAGCGTAAACCTTCTTGAGGATTGTGCCCGAGGCTATGCGGGAGGTGGCGCACAGACAAGAGGTCTGGAGCCGCCTAGGTATTGCGGCTCCTCTCCTAGGCGCCAGGCCAGCCCTGGTCGGCGAAGCTGTAGTACCGTTCGTCGGCCAAAATCAGATGGTCGAGGAGCGGAATGCCGAATAGTTCGCTAGCCTCGCGCAGCCGTTTCGTCAGGACGCGATCTTCAAGGCTGGGTGTGATGTCTCCTGAGGGATGATTATGCGCACAGAGCCAGGCGCCGGCATTCATCAGGATGAGCGGTTTGAAAACTTCACGTGGATGCACGATGGCCAAGGTGAGTGAGCCGGTTGAGACGATATTGATCCCGATGAGCCCATGCTTGGCATCGAGGCCACAGATGAGGAACTGTTCACGGTCGAGACCGGCAAACAAGGGTTGGAGAATACGAGCGGCCCCTTCTGAAGTCTGCACAAACTCTGTCGCCGGAATGGCACGGCCCTCGCGCACGAGGGTCACGCGGTATCGGGGGACTCTGTATGGCAATGTCGGGTTTGAATGCCGTGGTCTGTTCAAGGAACCATGAGAGCCATCAACAGGCATGTCTGCCTCCTTCTGAAAATATGTTCTAGCCCCACCCAGCACAAACTATGGGTGGGGCGTAATGAAGGAGGCGGAACGGGGCTCTCGCAGGGGGCAGGCCTGAACGAGCGAGCGGAGTCCGAACCGAAAAAGGGGAGGGCCTGCACCGCTGCTCCCCGGCAACGGGCCGCACCCACTATGCTCGTTATTCATGCCGGCGGAATTCGGATGTTTCAGTGGGATGGAAATATCGTGAGACGCTGACCATATGCTTAAGATTATGCTGCTGACCGTCAAAGATCTCTCTCGTCAGCTCCAGATCAAACCCACAACTCTGTATGCCTGGGCGTCAGAGGGGAAAATCCCCAGCCTGAAAATCCATGGTGCGCTTCGGTTCGAGGTCGATGCGATCGAGGCGTGGCTGGAGAAATGTGCCGTTCGTCGTCCGCCTGAACCGTTCCAATTTGCACACAATAACAGCTCCGATTCAGTGGAGACGCTCATTGCCAGGGCGAAACACGCCGTCTATACTTCCCGACTGGGGAAACCAGACCCGCAGCGAGCCCAAGAGGAAGGGAGGACGTAATGGGGCTCGTGAAACGTGGAAAAGTGTGGTGGATGACGTTTACCTATCAGGGGAAACAGGTGAGAAAGTCTTCCGGGACGGCGGACCGGCGATTGGCCGATGCCATTCTCTCGAAGATCAAAGTTCAGATAGTCGAGGGGCAATATTTCGAGCGAACCACTGCCGAATCACATACCTTCATCGAATTGATGGATCGGTATGAGAAAGAGCACGTGGCTCGAAAACTTCGGCATCGGGGGCTCAAGGGCTACATGGCCAATCTTCGAGGCTTCTTCGGGACCTACAACCTGGATGACATCACGCCAAAGGTGATTGTGGCCTATAAGAACAAACGCTATGAGGATGGGATGGCCCCCGCGACCATAAACCGGGAACTTTCCAATCTCAAAAAGGCGTTTAATTTGGCCATGCGCGAGTGGGAATGGTGCGAGCAGAATCCAGTTGCACGCGTCTCGATGGAGAAGGAAAACAACAAACGGGATCGGTGGTTGAACGAAGAAGAAGTCATGCAATTGCTGGAAGCGTGCGCTCCATGGTTGCATGATCTGGTCCTCTTTGCCTTGAATACTGGCATGCGGATGGGCGAGATCCTCGAACTGACCTGGCGAGGGGTGGACCTCACTCGACGGACTGTGACGGTCTTCCGGTCAAAAAACGGGGAACGTCGGACCATTCCAGTCAATCAAACCGTTCTGACGATGTTGACGGCAAAGGCGAAGGTGCGATCATTAGTGACGGATCGCGTCTTCTGCAGCAAAGCCTACACGCCGATGGAGTCCGGCCATTTAAGGCGAGCCTTTCGTCTCGCGCTGAGCAAGGCGAAAATAGAAGATTTTCGCTTCCACGATTTGCGACATACGTTTGCGACAACCCTCGTACAGAGCGGAATCGATCTCTATAAGGTGCAGCGGTTGCTGGGGCATAAGTCGCCCATCATGACGCAGCGGTATGCTCATCATTTTCCAGAAAGTCTGCGAAATGGAGTAGAGATTTTGGATCGCGTGCGAGGGATTAGCACAAATTTAGCACAATCGGCGGGAGGCTAAGCGGAGTGAGTTGTGTAAGTGATTGAAAAATGGTGGGCCGTGTAGGGGTCGAACCTACGGCCCGCTGATTAAGAGTCAGCTGCTCTACCAACTGAGCTAACGGCCCCACCTGTGTCCACTATGTTTCGATCGTAACGTACCTGATGGAGCGAATGGTGCGCCTGACAGGATTTGAACCTGTGGCCCTCAGCTCCGGAGGCTGATGCTCTATCCAGCTGAGCTACAGGCGCTCCCGTCGATCAGATCCGACACATTAGCATAGCGTTTCTGTTGCTGTCTAGGGAGTTAGCTCACCATATTGGCACGAATCCATAGGGCAGGAGGATTTCGTCGTCGCCTAAAGATTGAGCGCGGCGCAGGATGGACAAATAGAGTGCCTCGCGTTCGGCCAAGCGGTCGGCGTCTCGTCGAAGGGTGGCTGAGAGCCGGACAATGGGCACTTCGGTTTGGACGGCACAGGCACCATGGACTATCCCGTCCGATTCAACGGGAATGCCCATCGTGCGGCATGTGATGGGTCTGTGGGGGTAGATACCGCAGGTTCCGTCGGCCTCTAGGGCGGGGCATGGAAGGTGGGCGAATCGTTCGACCATCTCATCGATGGTGTCATCTGCCCACCCGTCAAGGGCCGGTTTCGATTTCAGCCTCGGGTAGGCCGTTTCCACAACGGTGATTTGGTTACGGGCCCGCGTGACGATGGGGTGCGCGAGAGCAGAAGTTAATTCATTAAGGCCGCGTTGTATTTCGAGGGCGTCTAGGCGAGTGATGGGAAAGATACCGGTACAGCACTCGCAGCAGCCACGCCCGCAGGGGATCTGTCCCAACAACGAGGCTCGTGCACGCTGGAACCAGTCCTCGGCTTGCTGGAAAAGGGGTAATGGGTGAGGGGAGGACGCCGTGGTCCCCATGGTGCCTATTCCTCGGGGAGAGAGAGATCCACGATGAGCTCTCCTTTCGGGGAGAAGAATCCTTGCTGATCGATCTGCACGATGCCGTTACAGTGTTCCTGGAAAAATTCCAAAATCCATCCGTTGAAATCATAGCCCTCGTCGGTGACGTCGGCTTCGACCATGCGCGTCGTGAGGATGAATCGCGCGCGGGTGACGTGTTCTTGGGCCAGACTGGCCTCGAGGTTGTCGTGTGAGGACAGATGCTCCAGGAATTGTTTCTGCTCCTGCTCGAACAGATCTTGATAGCTGCCCCGGTCGCGCACGCAGAACACGTGAATCGGCTTACGCTCGCGCGCATAACCCAAAATGACCTGCACCCATGCCCACTCGTCCAGCATGGCATCGCTCATGTCGGGGGGGAGAATGGGAAGTTGTCCCCGCGACTTGAGGAATTCCATCAACAGGCGAAGCGGTGGAGCATTGTCATTTTTGCAGAAGACTCGTGAGTAGATGACCGCTTCGGGTGCGGCGCCCTCGGCTGGTTGGGCACTAGAGGGAAGAATAGGAAGTTCTTTGGCCATGGCGACGCCTCGTGATCCTGAGTGATGCAGTGGACAGCAACTTGCCTTCGTACTGTACTCTGTGGTTCACGCGGCGCGCAAGAGGATCGAACGTGCTGGTCGCCTCTCTGGATGCGTGTGCTCCGCTTTGCGGCTCTTGACAGCCCCCAGGGCTTTGGATACACTCTCGCCCTGTTTTCGGACTGATTCTGCAGGACACTCGCAGATTTCCGGCTCCACCTCTGTACGTACGAGTTTATAGATCGCAGACCGCACAAGTCAGTTCACTTTCATTCGTTGTTCAAAGGGAGGAACGCATGGCCAAGTCGATGACGAAATCGCAGATTGCTGACCATCTTGCTGGAAAGGCGGGGATTACCAAGAAGACGGCTGTCCAGTTCCTGGACGATTTTGCCGCTCTCGCCTATCGTGAAGCGAAGAACGCCTTCGTAGTACCGGGAATCGGAAAGTTGGTGCTGGCCAATCGGAAGGCCCGCATGGGTCGGAACCCGCAAACGGGTGAGCCGATCAAGATTCCGGCCAAGCGGGTGGTGAAGTTCCGAGTCGCGAAGATGGCCAAAGATTCGATCCTCGGAAAGAAGTAGTCAGCCTCGTTCCTCTATTAGACTGAAGGGCCGGTGCTCCGTCATTGAGAGCACCGGCCTTTGTGTTTTTGCTGCGGCCATAGATAGCGGCGTGCCAGTGAGTATCTGACGGATACTAAAAAGACGGGGCGAGTCCGCTTCCACCTGCGCCGTCATGTCCCACGAAGCGCACCGCATCGCCGTCTTGCACCAGAGAATCTTCGCTGGCGATGCGTTTGTTGATGGTGACCAGGACTTTTTTTTCCCGCAACAGTTGGAGCATGTGACGAAGCCCGCGTCCCTGCCGCTGAATAACTTGCCGAACTGTCACAGGGGTGGGGAGCTCACATGCGAGGTCTCGTTCTCCATCCGTGGTTTGAAGTTGTCCCATCAACGTAATCGTAATCATGCGACCTGTGTCCTCCCAGTCGATCTGCCATAGTGGTTCGTGGTGCCGTGCAGCCGAGCGGCCCAAATTGACTCCCCCAGCCGGCTGCGACTAATATTATCACCATGCAATCCCTGAATATCCAGCGACCAGGAATGCCGGACCTCCAGTTTGCCTTGGTGGTATCGGCCTTGTGCACGTCCGGCCTGGAAACCCTAAACGTCCCAGAGGAGCTCCGGCGGAGAGTGTTCGACGCCTGTTGGGCGCTCGTCAGCACCGATCCCCCGCCGACCAACCCTCGGGAGCGTGTGCTGGACTTGCGATTCGGCACGGAGCTCACGCTGGACGCTATCGTGGCCGCCATTCGCCAGCTCTTCGCAGAAGCGGGGATTTCCACGCTGACCTGGGATCATGCTCCCAGCGATGCAACCCGACCGAGTAGTCCTGCTGCAGAGCCGTTGATTGATCGATTGCAGAAGCTCTACCCTGATCCGCCTCCGACTGCTGATCCCTCAGACCGAAACTAGCTGCCATTCTTGGTTCTCTATTGGCTTCGTTCATTCAGCATCAGGTGGGGGAAGTGGAGGGCCGCTTTCCGCCTGAGGTCGAACGAGGTATGATGCCATCCGTTCTCCCCCTGCGATTCAGGAGGTGTCATGCAGATTACGCCCACGCCGCTTAAGGGTCTGTTTCAGATCGAGCCTGATGTATTCGGCGATGCCCGGGGAAAATTCGTCGAGATCTTTCGCGAGTCACGCTACGATGCGGCCGGAATCGACAAACCATTTGTACAGGACAACTTTTCCTGGTCCATTCGAGGCACTCTGCGCGGACTCCACTATCAGCTAGCTCGACCACAGGGGAAATTGGTTATGGTCGTCAAGGGTACGGTGTTCGATGTGGCAGTCGATATCCGACAGGGGTCGCCGACGTTCGGGCAATGGTACGGAGTGGAGCTATCCGATAGCAACATGCGGCAATTGTATATTCCTCCCGGTTTTGCCCATGGCTTTTGTGTGCTCAGTGAGGACGCAGGGTTTCTGTATAAGTGTACGGATGTCTATTCCCCGCCGGATGAGCGGGGCATCCTATGGAATGATCCGGCTCTCGCCATTGCCTGGCCTGTAAAGACCCCGCTGCTGTCGGCGAAGGATCAAGGGTATAAGTGCCTGGCTGACATGAGGACGGAGTTGCCCCGTTACGAAAGCCGCTAGCCCTCGGCCGTTTGGTCGGCCGATTCCATGGCCACACAACTCTTCTTCTTAGGCGGGTCTTCGGCAACGTGTTGCCCGAGTCTTCTCTTCCCCTTCCTTTCGCTCACCCTCCGTAATCATGGACTCAGGTACGTCGTGGCCTTCGTTTCGATCGCTGAGGCCGATCCAGTCTTGCCGCACGATGGGCCTGCATGCTATGTAGGAATCATTCCTGTCTAGTGAGCGAGATCATGAAGTTGGATTCGCAGGAGATTGAGGCCCGGTTTCGACGGCACGCGGTGCGTGTGACTCGCCAGCGGGCGTCCATCTATGCGGCGTTGGCGGAGACTACCAGCCATCCCACTGCCGAAGACCTCTATCGCACGGTCAAGCGCGAGCATCCGATGATGTCACGCAATACGGTGTATTACACGCTGGGGGTCTTGCGGCAAGCCGGTTTGGTGCAGGAAGTAAACGTGGGTCATGAGGTGGCGCGGTTCGACGGAAATGTCACGGTGCACCATCATCTGATTTGTCTGGGCTGTGGTCAGATTGTGGATGTGATGGACGACGGGTTGAATCATCTGGCCATCCCGAGTCGGCAGGCCAGGGGATTTCATGTGCTCGGGCATCGGGTGGAGTTTCACGGATATTGTGCGGACTGTCAGCAGGCAGGTCTTGGCGCGATGGAGCGTCGCGGGTAGGAGTATCGATTCGTCACTTAACTGAAGGAGGAGAGTATGGGAAACAGTTTGAAGGGCACGAAGAGTCACGAGAATCTTAAGCACGCGTTTGCCGGGGAATCACAAGCCAACAGGCGCTATCTCTATTTTGCACGCCGTGCGGACATCGAAGGGTATCCCGATGTGGGCGGGCTGTTCCGTGATACGTCTGAAGCGGAAACCGGTCATGCATTCGGCCATCTGGATTTTCTGAAAGAAGTGGGTGATCCCGCCACCGGTGTGCCGATCGGAAACACCGAAGCCAACTTGAAGTCCGCGATCGAAGGGGAAACCTACGAATACACGCAGATGTATCCGGGTATGGCAAAGACCGCGCGCGATGAAGGTTTCTCTGAATTGGCGGAGTGGTTCGAGACGCTGGCCAAAGCGGAACGGTCCCATGCCAATCGGTTTACCAAAGGCCTGGATAGCTTGAAGCAAGGCTAAGACCTGTTCAAGGTCAGTCTGTGGATATCGGCGATCAGCGAGGGATCGATGTGATCTCCTCCGCTGATTGCTGGTTGCCGATGGCTGCCTGCATGATGGCACCGCGCCTATGAACCAATTCAACCTCATCAATCCGATCGATCCCAAGGACCTGGAAAAGGAAACCCTGCGGATCTACGATGTGTGCGACGGCTGCCGTCGGTGTTTCAATCTCTGCCCCTCGTTCAATACGTTGCTGGATCGAATCGATGAGTACGAGAGCGATGTGGCGAAATTTACCGCGGCGGACCATCATCGCGTCGTCGACGAATGCTACTATTGCAAACTCTGTTTCAACCATTGCCCGTATACGCCGCCCCATCAATATGGCATCGACTTTCCGCTCTTAATGGCGGTCTGGAAGAAGCGGCTGGCAACGGAACGGGGCACCCGCTGGCGGGACTGGCTGTTGACGAGGACCGATCTGTTGGGGAGAGTGAACAGTGCCTTCGCGCCGTTGGTCAACTGGGGGTTGGGCCAGGGGTGGCTACGGGGTCTGCTGCAGACGGTACTGGGTGTTCACCGGGACAGGCAGGTGTTGCACTATCAGCGTGAAACCTTTGTGCGCTGGTGGGCCCGTCGATCTGCAGGCCGCAAGGTAGGCACTGGAAAGAAAGCGGCATTGTTTGCCGGGTGCTTGGTCAATTACCAGGCTACCGATGTGGGCAAGGCGACCGTGCAGGTGCTCGAAAAGAACGGGGTTGAAGTGGCACTGCCGGACCAGTCCTGTTGCGGAATGCCGTCATTCGATATCGGCGACACGGCAGCGATGGTGGCGGCGGCAGAGCGCACGATCGCCTCACTGAAATCATGGGTGGATCAGGGCTATGATGTGGTCATTCCCACTCCAAGTTGCAGTCTCATGGTGAAGCGGGAGTATGTCAGTTTGGTGGCCGGAGACGAGGCGAAACGGGTGGCCGAGCATACGTACGACATCAGCGAGTACCTGATGAAGATGAAGCGTGAGGGGGGCTTGGCCATGGATTTCACGCAGAAGCCGGGTCGTGTGGCCTATCAGGTGCCCTGTCATCTGCGGGATCAAAATATCGGGTTCAAATCGAAGGAACTCATGGAATGCGCCGGGGCGAAGGTCGAGGTGATAGAGAAATGTTCCGGGCATGACGGTTCCTGGTCGGCCAAGGTCGAATTCTTCCCCCTCTCCATGAAGATCGCGCAAAAAGCCGTGCGCATGGTTGAGCAGGCGCCGGCTGATTTGGTGGCATCCGACTGTCCGCTGGCGGGGCTTCAGCTTGATCAGGCCGGGGCCGGGGCCCACGCGGGAGGGAAATCCTCGCAGCATCCCATCCAGATTGTGCGCGACGCCTATGGATTGCGAAGGGATCCGCGTGCCTCCTGAGAGTTGGCCTCCTGCTCGCGGCGGGAGATGTTTTCTCACCCCGGACTAGATCATGAAAGCACTCACACCGCAAGACCTGATTCCTCACGATGAGTATGAGCGGCAGCGCGAAACGTATCGTCAGGCCATCATTGAGCTCAAACGGCGTAGGCGGATCGGTCTTGGCGAGAAGATCACGCTGGTCTTCGAGAATCAGGAAACTCTGCGTTTCCAGATACAGGAAATGATTCGCGTCGAGCGGATCTTCGATCCGCAAAAGGTCCAGGAGGAGCTGGATGTGTATAATGCCCTTCTCCCGGCGTCGGGTGAATTGAGTGCGACCCTCCTGATCGAACTCACGGATCCTGACACAATGAAGCAGTGGCTCGATTTATTTATGGGCCTGGATCACGGCCAGAAGGTCGGCCTCCGGGCCGGGGGGGACGTGGTCTATGGCGAATTCGAGGGCGGCCACAGCCATGAAACGAAGATCAGCGCGGTTCATTTCGTCCGCTTTCGCCCGACCTCTGCGATGGTAAAGGCCATCGGCGATCAGGCCGCGCGGGTGGCGCTAATGGTTCGTCATGCCGAGTATGAGGCCGAAACCGAGGTGCCATGGGTGACACGACAGGAATGGCTTGAGGATTTGAGCACGGTCGAGTAATCTTCACGGATGCGTGAGCGATGCGCACTGGCAATATCGTCACTGAACGCTGTCTAGCGAGAATCGGTTCCTATGGCCGCTGTTCTCCTCAATAAACGCATTGAGTTCTGCGCGTCCCACCGGTACCACAAGCCGGAGTGGGATGCTGCGAAGAACCGTGCCACGTTCGGGGCCTGTAATAATGATCCCGGGCATGGTCATAACTACATGTTGGAAGTGACGGTGGCGGGAGAGGTCGATCAGCGGACCGGCATGGTCGTGAACCTCTTTGACTTGAAGCGCGTGTTGTTGCAGGTGTTGGAGGAGTTCGATCATAAGCACCTCAATCTTGACCTGCCCTATTTTGAGCGCCAAATTCCAACTTCCGAAAACATCGCACGTGTTCTGTGGGACAAGCTTCAAGCTCAACCGGATATCGGTACGCTCAAACGGTTGTCGTTGTATGAGGATGAAGATCTCTGTGCCGACCTCACGGCAGAGGCCGGGCTGGAGGTGGCCTCGGTGACCAGGCGGTATTCTTTTACCGCCGTGCATGACGGCCATCGTGGACATACCTGGGATCTGTTCGTGTCGGTGCATGGACCGATCGATCGTGAGACCGGCATGGTTACGGATATTGTTGCGTTGGATCACTTGCTGAAAGAACGCGTACTGGTCCCGTTCGAGGGACGGGATCTGCGTATGGTGTTGGCGACGCCCTCAGTCACCGGGGAATATCTGGCCAAGGCGGTGTGGGATCGTATCGTTTCGGCCATTCCAGCCGGAACGCTTCAACTCGTCAAGCTCGTCCAAACTCGCGATCTCTTCTACGAATACGCCGGCTGATTCATTTCTTCTCCTCTCGACTCCCTACAACGTGGCTGAGCGTTGTGCCTGCAAGGGCCAACCGGCCGACGCACTACACAGGCTGCACAAACTTCCTCCGCTCGGCAGTTCTTGCCGAGTGTTTTGCGTCGAGTGCTCCTCGCATTCGAAAATTCATTGGGTTTCAAGGCGTTCTTCCTCCCGGTATCTGTGGCCCGAAAGTTGTATCTATGGATGGGTGCTGGGTCGTTCTGCTCGGGTCGGATCGGGAGGTACTGACATTATGATGTCCATCTGGGAATTCTTCGGCCAAGACGTGGCGCTCTTCGGGCAGCTCCACAGTCCCATGTTGAGTTGGCTCGGCTCTGTCGGATTGGTCGCGCTGTTTCTGTGGCATGCGGGTCGGCTGACGGCGGCCATCACCAGCGTGCAGGGATGTTACACCCGCGTATGGCCGACCTTGACGAGTCTCACTGCCAGCCGCAAGAGTCTGCAATCAGAGTGGTTGACGGTCCCCAGCTTGAGCGATGTGAAGAAAGCGGCCAATCAGTCCGGCGGTCAATCGGAGCGGGTCGATTTGGATGACCTTCACACACTCGACAAGGCCATGCGTCGGGAGCCTCGCCTTGAACAGGCCTGGCTGCATTTTCGCAAGACCTTTATTGTGGAGCGTACGGCCTGGTTCATCGAGCCGAAAGTGTTTGCGACGCGCACGGCGGCGGAATTTTTCCCTCGTGATCTACTGAATGGCCGCTTGAATCTCGCCTTTTACCATCAGTTCCCGTCGTTGATTACGGGCGGCGGTCTGTTGCTCACGTTTCTTGCGATTCTCATCGGCTTGAGCAAGCTCCATGCGGACGGATCACATATCGTGGGCATTCAAGGGTTGATCAACGGATTGGCCGGGAAATTTTTGACGTCGATTGTGGGATTGCTCTGTGCCAACCTCTTTGTGCTTCTGGAGAAGTCCGGCTTGCATCGGTTGGGCACCACTCAGCAGCAGTTTGTTGCCATGGTCGATGAACTGTTCCCGCGCAGAACCATGGAGCAGATGTTGGAGAACTTCACCCCCGGGGCGGGGGCATCACAAACGCCTGCCGCAGTGGGTGCGGTGCCCGTTGATCTTGGCGATCGCCTCGTGGGGACCCTCAGTGATCGCTTGAGTCCCACCGTGACGGCGCTGAGGGAGGCCGTGGAGGTGTTGAGCCGGCGGGAACCGGGTGGACGGTTCGCTGCACCGGATCGTTCGGCGGAGGAGTTGTCGCGGGTGATACAGCAGACGATGGCGGCTCCGATTCAGGAATTGAACCAGGCCATTCACATGCTTGCCCGCTCGGTCGAGGAACTCAAGCGCGACCCCAAAATGGAGCCAGAAGCGGAGCCGAGAGAAAGTGAGTTTGAATCGACGTTCTTTGATGACACGCTGCCGTCAGAATTGGAAGAGGAACCCAGCCCTGATGACAGCATGAGCGGGTTGCGGTGGTTTGCGAATTGGCGTCAGAGCGCCTCAATGAAGGGAGCAGCCTGATATGCGCCCCAACTCCTCGCCGGATTCGCAGGAACAGTCTTCGACCCTCACCATTGGCATCACGGATTTGATGACGTCACTCGCCGTCATTTTTATCCTCCTGTTCAGCGCCTATGTCACCAAAGTCTCCGAAACGGAATCACAGGCGAAGATGCCGGTCTCCACTCCGGCGCCGGAGCGGAAGGTGGCCCGGGCAACGACGGACGATATCAAGGGGCTGCTGCGCGACCATTTCCAGCGCTTCGACCTTTCCTTGGATGCCGATTCCAGTGACCCTCATGTGGTGCGGATTGTCGTGCCGGAAGCGTTGTTAAACTTTGAGTTCGGCAAGGGCGCACTCTCGTCGGCGGCGGACCGATTCCTTGCGGATGCGATGCCGACCTATGCGGCGTTGCTCTGCGGTGCCATGCGGGATCAAATCGATTCGCTGGTGATCGAAGGGCATACCGATGATCGCGGTACGGACATCTACAACTTGAAGTTGAGCCAGGAGCGTTCGTTGAATGTAATGGTGAAAGGGCTGGAAGTCATCCAGGACTCGGCTCCGTGGGCGTACCGCTGTTTCCACGAAAAGACGTCTGCCAGCGGGCGAGGTCGGCAAGATCTCGTCATGGATGAGTCGCGTGGCCCTGATCGAGATAAGAGCCGACGAGTGGTATTTAAAATCCGCCTACGGCCTACGGCTCAGCAGACTGAGATGAAACAAGCCATGCGGACGATTGAAGAGCCGAACTTCAGCTCCCGCCTGTTCTAACGCCGTTCCGGGGACGGCCCGTCTTGCGCGCAACGAAATCCGACATCATTCCGTCTCGCATCTGGCGCATATCCGGCGCGATTTGACGACCTGATAGCCTTGGAATCATTGTTCCAGGCGCCTCCGCGCAATGCCCTCAGGGGCCCTGCGGAAGGTCCTTTTGGATTGTCTCGTACACTGAATTGGTAGTAGGTCGGATCATACCAGTCGGCGACCCATTCCCAGAGGTTTCCCGACAAGTCATACACCCCCTCCGGTGTCTTGCCCAATTCAAAGCGTCCGACATTGCTCAGGGTGTCGTATCCTCGCCATCTGGTCTCGCCTGCATTGGCATGTCCCCTGGTCGGATGCGCACTCCCCCACGGGTAGATCCGTCCCTCGGTACCGCGAGCTGCAATCTCCCACTCCGCTTCTGTCGGCAATCGTTTCCCCGCCCATCGGCAATAGTCACGCGCATCGTACCAATTGACGCCGACCACAGGCCTCTTGTCGTGAGTGCCGGCGGTCGCCTCATTCCACTTGAACGGCGCGTCCGGTTTCTGGGAGGCCAGGAACTCGGCATAATGAGAGACGGTGGTTTCGTACACATCAAGATAAAAAGCTTTGACCGAAACGCGATGGACCGGCTGTTCGTCCTCCTGGCCGCGGTCGCTGCCCATGGCAAATTCCCCGGCCGGAATGAGCACCATTCGCGTACCACGATGCGCGCCGATGAACTTGGTGCTAGGCTCGACGGGGGCGGAGTTGGATGGACTAGCTACGACTGAAGGTGAAGGGTGTGGCGAAATGTCCTTCGCTTCGGCAGCCCCTGTGAAGGGGAGGCAATAGAGCTGCGCGATGGCACAGGCGATCGGTACGAATGTCCGCATTGTTTCGTGGGTGATCGATTGCGAGACGGTCGGCGGTTTTGGTCTCACCTGCACATTGTACCCGTTCGTGCGAAAAAGTGTGGGGGAGGGACCGTGTAGGGTGCGCGTCCTTAGCGACGGACAAGTTGCAGCAGGGCTTCAGTGGGTGCGGTGAGGACTATCGGAGATGGAGGCTGTTACTTCAGCAAATGGTCGGAGATTAATGCCGCCAGCTCGGCCGGTTCGACCACGCCTTCACGAGTGAGCAGCAGTTTGCCCTGCGCGAAGAAGTGTGTGGTGGGGTACGTTTCAAACGTATGCGCTTTCTTGATCTCGCGGCATCGGCCCGGCACGTGCATTTTGGCCTTGCCGATCTTGATCGTGGGGAACTTTGCAGCGGTTTCTTCCAGGATGGGATCGTACTGCTTGCACGGTTCGCAGGTAGCCAAGCCGTAGGCGACGACTGCGCCGGCACTCTCGGTAAACTCTTTGTAATTTTCGTCGCGAACGTCTTGGACTGTGCCGGTCATACTCTCTCCTCGGCTGTGAGGGATGACCGAGGGGGGCGTCGTGGTGACCCCTCCCCCCTCGGTTCCTCGTGGCGCTTAGCTCAGTTTCGCGAGGGCCGCGAGAATGTCCTTATCTTCCCGTGCCACCTTGATTTCCTGAACCTTCACGTAGGCGACTTTGCCGTTCTTATCGACGATGACCGTTGCGCGCTTGCCGCAATTCAACGGTTCAAAATATAGTCCATACTTCTTCACGACTTCGCGATTGAAGTCAGAGAGCAGGCGATGCTTCAAGTCGAGGGAATCCGCCCAGGCCTTGTGGGAGAAGAAGCTGTCGCAGCTGATGCCGAACAGTTCCGCGTGGGCACTTTGGAACTTCGGGAAGTCATCGGTCAGGCACTTGTTTTCACCCTGACAGACCGGGCTCCAGTCGAGCGGGTAGAACGCGAGCACGACATTGCTCTTCCCTCTGAAATCGCTCAACTTCACGTCCTTCTGGTCCTGATCCTTTAATGTGAAATCCGGCGCGGTATCGCCGACCTTAATTTCTGCAGCCACATCACTCATTGAGAATCCTCCTAGGTTAGACCCACAGCACGACGCAAAACTCTTTCGTGGTACCACGCCTGGAAAAACCTTGTCAACGGGGCCAGAAGGCCTAGGGAGCACGGTGTGCGGTCGCAATTAATTGATTTCGCGATGCTTTATGGGCTTTTTGAAGTGGCGGGTCAGAGGATGTCGGTGGTGATTTGCCGGAACGCCATCACGCGACCCGTGGGCGCTGCCGTGCGATGTTTGATGAATCGAATGGTGTGGGCGACGGCCGGAAGGTCCAACGAGCTTCCCACCTTTTGATTCTGTCCGGACCGTAAGACTGTATCGGCTGCGGACTTTAGAAGGGCGATGGTCTCGGCGTCCGGAAGGCCTCGGGGCTGAATCACTTCCAACTCGTCCAGTCCGAACTTGTTTAATCCCAATGTGTGGAACCATTCAGATAATTCATCGGGACTCTCGCTCTGCTGGACGGTGACATGGTCCCGGGGAGAGAAGACATTCAGTGATCTGTCATTCCAATCCGACGGATTTAGGTACTCGTGGCACAGAACATCGAAGGCCGTGCCCTGGGTGAGCAGGGTCAGTCCGCGGGCGAGCCGGGCAGCGACGAGCACTGTATCTGCAATGGTGCTTGGGGCGGTGGCGGCTGGTGAGATGGCTCCGAGCTGCCGGTGATCCCAGGAAAGGACGGGCTGCCATTGTGCGGCGTCGGATTGAGGGAGGCTGGTCAGGAGATAGGCCTGCCATGGACCGTGGCTGGCGCTGACGCGGCCTCCGGCTTCATGTTGGAGGCAGGTCAGCGGCCCGCCGTACTGCAGGTCGTACCAGATCTTTAGTTCCTCGAGAGACGGAGGCGCCCCGCGATAGCCGACCAAGTAGAGTGGCGACTTCGCGGGCGCAGGTTTCGGGGATTTTCTCCTGATCTTCATGCCGCCCGCTCAGCAAGGCGCCGAGCGCCTGCGGAGTTACTTGGAGCTCTTCTTCGCTTTCCGACGGTCATCCGGGTTCAGGAGCCGCTTGCGGAGGCGGAGATATTTCGGCGTCACCTCGACTAATTCATCCTGGCCGATATACTCCATCGCGAATTCCAGCGACATTTCACGAGGTGGTGTGAGCACCAAGGCCTCGTCCGTGCCGGCTGCGCGCATGTTGCTCAATTGTTTCTGCTTGCACACGTTGACGTCCAGGTCCTCGTCGCGGCTGTTCTGGCCGACGACCATGCCCTGGTAGACTTCGACCGAGGCGCCGATAAACAATTCACCACGTTCTTGAGTCATGAAGAGCGCGTAGGCCGTGCTGGTTCCGGCTTCGAAGGCCACCAGCGAACCATGCGGTGCCACGAGAAGCGCCTTTTCATCCGCCGGGGCATACCCGGAGAACACATGGTGCAGGATGATAGTGCCGCGGGTCTTTGCCAGCAGGATGTTCTTCAGGCCGATAATGCCGCGCGTCGGGATGTGATACTCGATGTGCATTTCGCTGGCGGTGCCTTCGGAATGCACGAGCTTCATGTGCCGGAGTTCGCCGCGTCGTTTGCCGATTTCTTCAATCACCGGTCCCTGATATTCAGAAGGAACCTGAATGGTCAACTCTTCAAACGGTTCCGTGACCGTATCGCCTTCTCGGTGCAGGATGACCTCGGGTTGAGAGATCTGCAGCTCATAGCCTTCACGACGCATCTGTTCGATCAGCACGCCGAGATGGAGTTCGCCACGGCCGGCCACGAGAAACCGGTCCGCGCTGTCTGTTTCCTGCACGCGCAGGGAGACGTTGGTTTCCAGCTCCTTGAACAACCGTTCACGCAGGTGGCGCGAGGTCAGATATTTTCCGTCACGGCCCGCGAACGGGCTGTTGTTGACCGAAAACGTCATCTGCACCGTCGGTTCGTCGATCGTCACGCGCGGGAGCGCGACCGGATTGGTCGGATCGGCAATCGTATCACCGATGTTTACTTCTTCCAGGCCGGAGAGGGCGATAATTTCACCCGCTTCAGCTGTTTCGACATCGGTGCGTTCAAGGCCTGAAAACACTGCAAGGTCGGAGATCTTGCCGGGGACCTGGCCGCCGTCCTTGGTCAGTGTGACCACGTTTTGGCGGCGGGCGATGGAGCCGGATTGGATCTTCCCGATCCCCATTTTCCCTTTGTAGGAATCCTGCGCTAGGGCCAGCACGAGGAGCTGAAACGGGGCGTCCGCGTTGATGGCCGGAGCCGGAATCTTGTCGAGAATCGTCTCCAGGAGCGGGGAGATCTCCGTCCCTGGCTGCTTCAGATCGAGGGTCGCCACGCCCTTGATGGCGGAGGTGTAGACGATAGGAAAATCCAGCTGTTCGTCGGTGGCTCCCAGATGTACGAAGAGATCGAACGTGCGATTGACAACGTCATCAATGACCGCATCGGGGCGATCGATCTTGTTGATGACGACGATGGCTTTGTGCCCGAGGGCCAACGCTTTGCGCAAGACGAACGTGGTTTGCGGCATCGGGCCTTCTTTGGCATCGACCAGGATCAGTACGCCATCGACCATGCGGAGTGTCCGCTCCACCTCTCCGCCGAAATCTGCGTGGCCCGGCGTGTCGACGATGTTGATCTTCACACCTTTATAGGTCACGCTGGCGTTCTTGGCTCGGATCGTGATCCCGCGCTCGCGTTCCTGATCCATTGAGTCCATGATGCGCTCACCCATGTCATCGATTTTACGATGGACGTGGGTCTGGCGCAGCACGGCGTCGACGAGAGTCGTTTTCCCGTGGTCGACGTGCGCGATGATGGCAATGTTGCGGATGTCGGTCCGACGACCTTGCGGCGCGTGCAGACCCGATGTGGTGGATGAAGGCGCTGAGCTGTTCATAATCTCCAATGCCGTGAAAGTGCCAAAAAAAAGACGCCTTCCTATGAAGGCGTCTAAGCCTATGGACTATACCCGATTCAAATGTCTTCCCGCAAGCTGATTGTCGAATGTTCAGCGGAAACTTCTGCGGACGATGATTCGAACCTTGCTTGAGTTTGTCTGGTGTGCATTGTATGGTGGGGTTGTCGCGGGTTGACCCCTTTCCTCGCAACCATCCAACTTCATGTCGGAACTCGATCACTTACTCGATAAGCCGGAGAAGCCTCGCCGTCGCTGGCGATGGTGGAAGATTGCCGTCATCGGCCTGCTGCTCGCCATTGTGCTCGGTGGCGGCGGGGCGGCCGGCATTCTCTGGTATTTCTCCCAAGACCTCCCCTCGCTGGATCCCTTGCAGAACTATCAGCCGAGCCTGGTGACGCGCGTCTATTCCGACGACCGACAAGTGATCGGCCAGTTTTTCATCGAACGACGGTTCCTCAAGCCTATTCAGGAGATGCCGAAGAGCCTGACCCAAGCCGTCATCGCGACGGAAGACACGAGATTTTTTGAACACCCGGGCCTGGACATCGTCGGGATTCTCCGAGCGGCCTGGACTAATATTCGCCATGGTGGCCGGAAAGTCGAAGGCGCCAGTACCATTACCCAGCAGTTGGCGCGGTCCCTGTTTCTTTCGGCAGAGCGGACGTTCGATCGCAAAGTGCGGGAACTCATCCTGGCCTACAAGATGGAGCTGGTGCTGACGAAAGAACAGATTCTGGAGATGTATTTGAACCAGATCTATTTCGGTCAGGGCGCCTATGGCGTGGCCGCGGCCAGCCAGACCTATTTCGGGAAAGAACTGTCAAAGCTCACGCTGGCTGAATCGGCGTTCCTCGCCGGCCTCCCCAAGTCCCCGAGTCACTATTCGCCCTTCAAAGCCTATGACCGGGCTAAGAAGCGGCAGGAGCATGTGTTGAGCCGGATGGCTGAGGCAGGTTTCATCAATGCCGCCGACCGCGAACAAGCCGTAGCCGAAAAGCTTAACTTCCGCCGTCCTGGCAGCGAGCATCTTGGGCCCTATTTCGTGGAGTATATCCGGCAATTGTTGGTGGCCAAGTTCGGTGAAGCGATGGTGTACAAGGGCGGATTGGAAGTGTTCACCACGCTGAATGCCGATATGCAGAAAGCCGCTGAAGCCGCTGTGTTTAATGGATTGCGCGAGGTCGATAAGCGTCAGGGCTGGCGCGGTCCGCTCCGCACCGTCGATCTGGCGACCTTGGAGGTGCCGGCACCCGATCCCTCTGTGAAACTTGCGGAGGGGGACATCATGGAAGGGGTGGTGACAAAGATCGCCAAAGATCACGTACTGGTCCAGATCGGCGGTACCACCGGTCGGCTTGCGTTCGACGATATGGCCTGGGCAACCAAGTATCTGAAGGGCAAGGATCCCACGAAGGATGCGACCCCGGTCAAAAATCTCAAGCAACTGCTGGCACTCGGTGACGTGATCGAGGTCGGGGTGAAGAAGCTTGAGAAGGAAACGGTGCATCTGCGCTTGGAGCAGACCCCGCTGGTTGAAGGCGCTCTGGTTGCGATCGATCCCAAAACAGGCGCCATCCGCGCCATGGTCGGGGGGTATGATTTTGCGCGGAGCGAATACAATCGTGCGGTGCTTGCGCGCCGTCAGCCCGGATCCTCGTTCAAGCCCATTATCTATGCCACGGCGATGAACCAAGGTATGAGTCCGGCTACGGTAGTGTTGGATGCCCCGGTGGTGTATGAACAGGAAGAAGAGGACAAGACCTGGAAGCCTGAAAACTACGGCAAGCGGTTTCACGGCATTGTGAGTTTACGGGAGGCGCTGATTCATTCGCACAATCTCGCGACTGTGCGTCTCCTGGATAAAGTGGGCATTCGCAACGTGATCGATTTCTCGCGGACGGTCGGGATCGTGAGTCCGCTGGCTGCCGATCTTTCGCTCGCGTTGGGTTCGTCCGGTGTGGGATTAACGGAGTTAGTGTCGGTGTACGGCGTCTTCGCCAATCAAGGTATGCGGGTGGAACCCTATGCGGTGGCGAGCGTGCAGGACAGCGGAGGCCGGACGTTGGATCAAGCCGCCATTCAACCGCGGCAGGTGGTGTCCAGAGAAACGGCCTATCTGATTACGAATATGATGGAAGATGTTATTCAACGTGGAACCGGCGTGGCGGCCAAGGCAGTCATTGACCGGCCGGTGGCGGGGAAAACCGGGACGACTAATGACTTTACCGATGCCTGGTTCATCGGGTCTACGCCCAACCTTGCGACCGGGGCCTGGGTGGGTTTCGATGATCGGCGTCCCTTGGGTGAAACCGAATCCGGAGCGCATGCAGCCCTGCCCATTTGGATCTCCTTTATGAAGGACGCGCTCAAGCAGCTACCGGTTGTGCCGTTTGAAATCCCCGACGGGGTGATGTTTGTGAAAGTGGATCCCTCGACAGCCCTTCTCACTGATCAGGACGAGCAGCATGGCACCGTGGAGCTCTTCACCAAAGGCACCGAGCCAACCAAGAGCGCCGGATCAAAAATCGATCCCACCGAGTTCTATAAGCTGGATCAAGTGCAGGACAGCGCCCCAGCGGTTCCTGTCGAACCGTAACGCAACACCGGGCAGGTTTCCTGTCCAAGTCTTCTCCGCTCATGCGGGCAGCGCACAACATTGCGACGGTCGTCGCGCTGGCGGCGGTCTGGCTGTGAGATGTGTGGTGAAGGGCGTTCGAGGGGCCGATCAGGACTGGGAGTCCTGATATTCTTCGTGCCAGGCCATTTGAATGGATTCGAGGGTTTTTTCGTTCGACTTCTTCGGGTCGTCCTTAAATTCGGGGAGGGCGACAATCCATGCATGCATGTCGGTGAAGCGGACCGTGAGGGGGTCCGTGGTCGGGTGGGCCTCCACCAAACGGATGGCGAGTTCTTCAGTGTCACTCCACTTCAAATCCATTGCAGTTCCTCATGTTCAGGGATTACGTCACATCAGAGACTTTTTTGCCTTGGAGCCCTTGCTTGAGGGAGTCGTCCAGCATGGCCACGGTGAGGCCCTTGGCTGCCTGCTCAATGTCAGCCATGCGCGCACGGATGGCACGGGGATCGCTTCCGTCTTTGGCCGTGACCAGCGCCGAGAGGGCCGCGCGAATGGCCTCGATCTCTCCTGTGGCGACGAGATGCCCACCGTCCGCTAACGATTTTTCGGTCGTGGTGATCAGCGCTCCTGCATCGAGTCGGGCTTCGATCAGCTTTCGCGCGTTGACGTCGTCTGCGGCGAACTTGAACGAATCTTCGATCATCCGCTCTACTTCTTGATCCGATAACCCGTAGGAGGGTTTAACCTCCATGGATTGAGTCTCACCGGTCCGCATGTCTTTGGCCATGACATTTAGAATGCCGTTCGCGTCGATCAGAAAGGTCACTTCAATGCGTGGAACTCCCGCGGGCAATGGCGGCACCTTGAGACGGAAACGGGCCAGGCTGCGATTATCTTTTGCCAGCTCCCGTTCGCCCTGGAGAATATGAATGTCCACCCCCGTTTGGCCGTCCACATATGTGGTAAACATTTCCTTGGCGCTGGCGGGGATGGTGGTGTTTCGTCTGATCAGGCTGCTCATGACCCCGCCCATTGTCTCGATACCCAATGACAGGGGGGTCACATCCAGCAGCAACATGTCCGTTGTGCCGCCGCTCAGAATATCCGCTTGTACCGCCGCGCCGAGCGCGACCACTTCGTCCGGGTTCAGCTCGCAGTGCGGTTGCTTCCCGAACAGGGCTTGCACTCGTTGGCGGACCAGTGGCATGCGTGTCGAGCCGCCGACAAGGACGACTTCATCGATGTCGCCGGGCCCTAGCCCGGAATCTTTCAAGGCCAGACGGCATGGACCCAGCGTGCGCTCAACCAAGGCGATGCTGAGCGCATCAAGTTGATCGCGCGTGAGCTCACGGGTAAATCGGCCTTTCCCGTCCGGCAGATCGAGACTGGCGGTCGTCTTGAGTTCGTCCGAAAGACGTATCTTCGTGCGCTCGGCTTCGAGACGGACAGCCTGCATATTGTCGGGATGCGTACTGAGGTCGAGCCCGTACTGTGTGCGGATCTCAGCGAGGAACAGATCGGCAATCTGCTGGTCGAAATCGTCTCCGCCTAGATGGGTATCGCCGTTTGTGGCGAGCACTTCGAAGATCCCGTTTTTCAACTTGAGGATCGAGATGTCGAATGTGCCTCCGCCTAGATCGTAGACGGCGATGGTGCCCTGTGTCTTTTCCTGTAATCCATAGGCCAAGGAAGCGGCGGTGGGCTCATTAATGATGCGCAAGACCTCGAGCCCGGCAATCATGCCCGCGTCCTTCGTGGCCTGACGCTGGCTATCGTTGAAGTAGGCGGGTACGGTGATGACGGCCTTGGTGATGCTTTCCCCCAGAAAGGCTTCAGCCCGAAGCTTGAGTTCTTTGAGGATCATGGCCGAGATCTGCGGGGGGGAGTAGGATTTCTCTCCCAGCTGGATCCGGATGACGCCGCCTTTTTCTGTGAGCGTGTAGGGAAAGTAGGCCAGTTCGCCCTGGACGTCGGCCAGGCTCTTGCCCATGAACCGCTTGACCGAATAGACCGTACGCTCAGGATTTCTCGTGAGATGTTCTTTTGCCGGATCACCGACCATCAGTCCGTTATCCGTCAGCGCGACGACCGAAGGGACCATCGCGCGTTCATGCTGCGCCGAGATGACACGCGGGGTGCCATGATCCATGTAAGCGACGAGAGAATTGGTAGTGCCGAGGTCGATACCGACAATACGTGACATAGTGATTAAGCGATCGTTGCGAGGAGATCGTTGACGATGTTTTTGACGTAGGTGCGATTGGACAGGATATCCCGCATGTCCTTCAGAATGCGGCCCCGTTCGGCTCGTGCCGGCTCCGTGGCCTCACCGCGATCCTGCAGCGCATCCCACCGGCTGAATAGTTGCTGCAGTTCGGTTTCCATATCCCGCTGCCTCTGTTCAAGTGTGGCACGATCAGCGTCGAGTTTCGTGCGCAAGACGGCCGCATTTTCTGAGGCGCGATCGCTGGTACGGAACTCATCCAGCGTGTCCTGCAGCTCGAGAATTTCCTCAAAGAGATCGGCCGGCGGTGTCGTCCGGATATCTTTTACCGATCCGGCTTCGAGATCCAGCAGATACTCGGCTCGCTGAATCGGGTCCCGCAGCGTACGATACGCCGTATTCAGCATGGCCGAATTGTCGAGGCTGATGGTCTGTTCCGCATCGCTTTTGTTTTGATAAAAGTCAGGATGGAATGCGCGGCTTAACTCGTAGAACTTGGCCTCCAGTGCCTGGGGATCGAGGGCGAGGCGTCGGGGCAACCCGAAGCAGGTGAAATAGTCCAAATCCTTCGAGACCGGTTGAACCTTCACGCAACGGTCGCAGAAGTATTCTCCGGCCATTTCGGATTGGCAATGCCAGCACATGCTGCGAGCCATCTGTAGCTCGCGTCGATCATCGGCGTTATGAGTATGTCCGCTCATGGGCTGTCGCTCGCTCAGGCCGAAAAAGATTCCCCGCAGCCGCACGTTTTGTTGGCATTGGGGTTCACGAATTTGAAGTTTCCGCCCATCAGGTCCTTCTGGAAGTCGAGCTGAGTGCCCTGCAAGTAGATGGCGCTCTTGGCATCCACAATGACCTTGACGCCGTCGAATTCGTACACCTGATCGTACTGGCCGATCTTTTCGTCGAAGTTGATGGTGTAGCTCAGGCCGGAGCAACCGCCTCCCTTGACGCCCAGGCGGAGGCCGCCTTCCTCGATGCCTTGGACATTGATGAGACGTTTGACCTCTTTCAGCGCTGCGTCGCTCAGTGTGATGACCGGGGCCTGAGCATCCGTATTCGTGGTGGCGTCCATAGTGCGCTCCTTCCAGCCGTTACTTCGAGTCGGCTTTCTTTTGATAGTCGGCGAGGGCCGCTTTGATGGCATCTTCAGCCAGTACGGAACAGTGAATCTTCACAGGAGGGAGATTCAATTCCTGCACGATATCGGTGTTCTTGATCTTGCCGGCTTCCTCCACTGTTTTGCCCTTGAGCCATTCGGTAGCCAGGCTGGAGCTGGCAATGGCAGAGCCGCAACCGAAAGTCTTGAACTTGGCGTCCACAATCGTGTCGTTTTCGACTTTGATCTGGAGTTTCATGACATCGCCGCATTCCGGTGCCCCAACGATGCCGGTTCCGACTCCGTCTTCTTCTTTCTTGAAACTGCCCATATTGCGGGGATTGTTGAAGTGGTCGACGACTTTTTCGCTATAGGCCATGGTGTCCTCCGAAAATTATCGCATACGAGCGTAATGATTCAGGTTAATGGGCTGCCCATTGCACGGATTTCAGATCGATGCCTTCTTTTGCCATTTCATACAAGGGCGACATTTCTCTCAGTTTCGTCACGGTTTCGATAATTCGCTTTCCGGCGTAGTCAACTTCTTCGTCGAGTGTGAAACGTCCCAGGCCGAATCGAATGGAAGAGTGCGCGAGTTCTGCTCCCACCCCTAATGCGCGTAACACGTACGAGGGCTCCAGGGTTGCCGACGTGCAGGCTGAACCGGAAGACAAAGCAATTTCTTTGCAGCCCATCAGTAACGACTCGCCTTCGACATAGGCAAACGAGATATTGAGATTGTGAGGGAGACGTTCTGTGGGATGACCGTTTAAGTAGACGTCTTCCAGCGCTTTGGTAATGGTCGCATGCAGCCGGTCGCGCATGACGGAAAGCCGCGCGGCATCGGCGGCCATTTCCTGCTCGCAGAGTTCACAGGCTTTTCCGAAGCCCACAATCAACGGTACAGGCAGGGTGCCGGAACGCATGCCGCGCTCATGTCCGCCCCCATCCATTTGCGCCGCAATGCGGACCCGGGGATTCTTTTTTCTGACGTACAGGGCGCCGACACCCTTGGGGCCATAGATTTTGTGCGCGCTGAACGACATCAGGTCGATTCCCATGTCCTGGACATCGATCGGGACTTTCCCGACGCCCTGAGTCGCGTCACAATGAAGCAGAATGCCCTTTTCCTTCGCGATCTTCCCGATTGCTTTGACTGGATTGATGGTGCCGATTTCGTTATTGGCGAACATGACCGAGATCAAGATGGTCTTGTCGGTAATGGCGTTCCGCACATCCTCAGGATTCACCATGCCGAACTTGTCGACAGGCAGATAGGTGACCTTGACCCCGCGTTTGGCTTCGAGCGCTTTGGCCGTGTCCAGCACCGCGCGATGTTCGGTGGACGACGTAATAATGTGGTCGCCCTTTTCGTGATACATCTCGATGACGCCTTTGAGCGCGAGATTGTTCGATTCGGTGGCGCCGCTGGTGAAGACAATTTCCTTGGCATCTGCATGGATGAGCTTGGCGATCTGTTTCCGTGCAGCTTCGACACCTTCTTCGGCATCCCATCCGAAGGCGTGGTTACGACTGGCGGCATTCCCGAATTTTTCCGTAAAATAGGGCAGCATCGATTCCAGCACCCGCGGATCCATCGGGGTGGTCGAATGGTTATCCAGGTAGATCGGGAACTTCATCGCTCGACTCCTTGTTGTTCCGTCGCGACGGATTGAATGGTGATGAGTGGGGTGCCCCCCATCATATCTTGTAAGGTCATATTGTTGAGAAGCTGATAAATGCTGCTCTGTATTTTCAGCAACGGGGTTCGAATGTTACAGTGCTCGCGCTGCATGCAGGCATCGCCGTCTTTTTCGTGTGAACAGTCCATGATGCCGAGTGGACCTTCCAGACTTTCGAGTACGTGGGCAATCGTGATCTCACGAGGATTCTTGCCGAGCAGATAGCCGCCCTTGGGGCCGTTATGACTCTCGATGATTCCGCTCTTGGAGAGGGTCTGGAGAACTTTGGCAAGCAATTCGACCGGAATGTGATATTCCTCGGCGATTTCCTTTGTGTTTACTACGCGAGCTTGGGCGACATCGCCGTATTGATTGGAGGCGATGTGCTGGAGTGCCATCAACCCGTAGTCAGCTTTTTTCGATAATTTCAGCATGGGCCTATTGCCGATCCTTCAAGTCGGAGACTATAATGATCTCCGATCAAATCAGTCGTACAAAAGGTATCATGTGGTCTTTGGGCCTGTCAAGCGAGCGGAGGGGTGAAGAAGTAAGAATGTCAGTCTCTGGAGGCTGGCGGGTGATATGGAAGCAACACGATACATTGCACCACATGCATGACAAAAGGGGCTAAGCAACATGGGTGGGACAAATCCCTATATTGAAAAGGCAGACGTGGAGCTGCCGCAAAAATCTTACACCGTGACCTTCATTTTTCCCGACAAAACGGAAAAGAAGGTTGAGGTACAACCGGACAAGATTCCGTACGGTCCTACGGGCCTGCCGGGAAGTATTCTGGACATTGCGATGGGCAATGGGATCGACCTGGAACATGTGTGCGGTGGCGTCTGCGCCTGCTCCACCTGTCATGTCATGGTGAAGAAAGGCTTGGAGACGTGCAATGAGGGGACGGATGACGAGTTCGACCAGTTAGACGAAGCGCCTGTCACGACGTTGCAGTCTCGACTCGGTTGCCAATGTGTGCCGAATGGAACGGTGGAAGTCGTGGTAGAAATTCCTGCCATCAACAAGAATCTGGCGAAAGAAGGGCACTGAAGGCAAAGAGATTGAGTGCAGGTCGTATAGGGGGCGTATCAGTCGTACGTTTCCAGCTTCACTTCGCGCCGATCGAACCCCAGTTCCATCAGAAGCGCCCGTAACGGGCGTGCAAATGCTTTGACCCCGGCAATCATGGGGGTCACCCGCCGACCGTTTCCCGCGATTTGTTTGATCACATCCATAGTCTCGGCATGGCTGTCTGGGCCTTCGCTGACAAACGGGAGATACTGGAAATTAGATTGTGTTGCCGCCAGGGCCATGAACTCCTCATGATAGAGCTGTTCGGCAGTGGTGGGCGCTTGGGCGATCAGTGTGCTTGAAGGCAACAAACCCTGTTCCGCCAGTGAGCGGAGCATACAGCGCAGTGGGACAAGCCCTGAGTAGCGTCCGATCAACAGCAAGTGCTGAGGTTCCGAGTCGGGCAGCACAAAGTGGCCATAAGGGCCTGACAGGGGAATGCGATCCCCCGGCTTGAGCGACGAGAGATAGCCGGAGCCTTTGCCTCCTGGAACGTGGTCAAAGACCAATGTGAGGTGGCCGGTTGCGGAGGGTGGTTCCGCCAACGAATAGGCACGGTTCAATGGAGGATGATCTCCGACCGGCAATTGCAGCGAGATCCACTGTCCGGGCTTGAAGGAAAGCGGGTGCTCGATCGGGCGGAGCACAAGTTCCGTCGTGTGCGGAGTCAGGGTCGTGAGCGAGATGGTTTCGGCAATCTGTGTCGGTTCGGCCATGGTCTGTTCTTAACAAAAACGGATTCAGAATGGAACAGGCCAGTTCTGTACATCATTCCAATGCCATGTTATAGATAGCGCCCCGTTTATTATTTTCACACGAACTACGGTGACGCGATGAGTCAGGTCAGGGTTCGATTTGCGCCCAGTCCGACAGGTTTTCTGCATATCGGCGGGGTACGCACGGCCTTGTTCAACTGGCTATTTGCGCGGCAGCAGAACGGGGTTTTTGTCCTTCGCATTGAAGACACCGATCAGAGCCGTTCCACCGATGACTCCATTCAGGCCATATTGGACGGGATGCGCTGGGTCAAACTGGATTGGGACGAAGGACCCTTTCGGCAGACCGAGCGAATGGACCTCTATCGTGAACACGCGATGCGATTGTTCGAGCAAGGCCATGCCTATTGGTGTGTCTGCACGTCCGAAGAACTGGAGGCGCGTCGAAAAGAGGCCGAAACCAAGGGTGGATCGCCTAAGTATGACGGCCGGTGCCGGAATCTCGGCCTGACAAAACCAACCGGCGAAGCGGCGCTCCGGTTTAGGGCTCCGCAGGACGGACAGACGGTTGTCGATGATTTGATCAAGGGCCCTGTGGTGTTCGACAACCAGATTCTGGACGATGTCATCATTCTCAGATCCAATGGATATCCTACCTATAATTTTTCCGTGGTCGTGGACGATGCCTTGATGGGGATTACCCATGTGGTGCGGGGCGATGACCATCTCACGAATACGCCGCGACAGATTCCGATTTTTCAGGCGCTGGGATTTCCGCTCCCGCGCTTCGGGCATCTCCCGATGATTCTCGGGCCGGACAAGGCTAGATTGTCGAAACGGCACGGCGCCACCTCGATTATGGCTTACAAGGACATGGGGTATCTCCCCGACGCGCTGGTGAACTACCTGGTTCGCTTAGGCTGGTCGCATGGCGATCAGGAACTGTTCTCGCGTGCAGAACTGATCGAGAAGTTCTCCTGGAAGAACGTGCAGACCTCGGCGGCGGTGTTTAATCCGGACAAGTTGTTGTGGCTCAATGCCGAATACCTCAAGACCAGCCCGCCGGCTGAAATTGCTCAGGCGCTGGTGCCGCTCCTCGAGCAGGCCGGTCTCAACGAAGAGGTTCGTGCCGTGTCGACCGAATGGCTCGCGCAGCTGGTAGTGCTGGTGAAGGAACGAACGAAGACATTGGTGGAGATGGTCCACTGGGTGACACCCTACTTCGGCCAGGCGGTCGTATTTGACGAAGAGGCGGCCAAGAAATTCCTCACGTCCACTCAAGCGCCGGTCTTAGCCAAACTCTTGACCCGATTCGAAGCCTTTCCTGAATTTTCCAAGCAGGAGTGGGAAGACTCGTTTAAGCAGCTGGTCGAGGAAGAGGGGATAAAGATGGGGCAACTGGCCCAGCCGGTGCGGGTGGCCCTGACAGGACGGACGGCAAGCCCCGGTCTGTTCGAGGTGATGGACGTGCTCGGCCGGGACCGCACGTTGTTTCGACTTCGCCAGGGAATCGAGCGAGCCTCCCGATCCTGAGAATCCGCCGGTCAAGAATCAGCGTCGATCTTGACGCAGTAGAGAAGCTTATATTACTGTGTGGATCGGTTGGGGGATCGTCTAGCGGTAGGACGTCAGTCTCTGGATCTGACTACCTAGGTTCGATTCCTAGTCCCCCAGCCAAAACCTTTTCCACGCCTTGCTCTTCAGCTCGATGTCTCGGTTCCGTACCGCGCTGGGGGATCGTCTAGCGGTAGGACGCCAGCCTTTGGAGCTGGCTACCTAGGTTCGATTCCTAGTCCCCCAGCCAATTTATCTGCTGACATGATTGCATGAGACCGCACGCATCTCAGGTCGAGATGTGAGGTCGTTCGCTCACGAACTCTGCACGGTCTGCGCACGTTTTTCATCCAGTTCGGCCCAGCGGGCATAGAGTCGTTCCACCTCAGCCTGTGCCGCCACCAATGCCTGGCTTCGAGTCTGGAGCGCTGCAGCATCCGACATCACGGACGGTTCCTGTATCGCGGCTTGGCAGGCCGTGACCTCTTCCTCGGCTTTGAGGATGCTTTCTTCGATCGTGCCCCATTCCTTCTGTTCGCGATAACTCATCTTTTTCGGCTTGCGAGCGGGAGTTGCCGTGGCGTTCTCATCCTGGACGGCAGCACGCCCGTCACTCTTCGGCTCCGGGGCGGATCCACCGGCCCGCTCTTGCGCACTTTCCCACTGGGCATAGTCGGCAAACCAGTCTACTCGTCCTGTGCCGTCCAGTCCCAGCAGGATAGTCGAGACACGATCCAGCAACCACCGATCATGGGTCACCAGCACGAGGGCACCAGGGAATTCCAGCAGGCTATCTTCCAGCACTTCGAGGGTTGGAATATCCAAGTCGTTGGTCGGCTCATCGAGAATGAGCAGGTCTGCGGGTTGCAGCATGAGTCGGGCGATGAGGAGCCGTGCCTGTTCACCGCCGGACAGCTTCGACACGGGGAGATCCAGCTGTTCGGGACGGAAGAGAAAGCGTTTCGCCCATGAGGCCAGGTGAATCGAACGATCCTGATAGACGACGGCATCGCCCGACGGGGCCAGTGCGCGTCGCAAGCTCGTGGATTGGTCCAGGGACTCACGATGCTGTTCAAAGGAGACGATGCGCAAGGCCTCGGCTCGCGTGATGGTTCCCGAATCGGGCTCCAGCGTCCCCGCCAGTAACCGCAGCAGGGTGGATTTCCCGCTGCCGTTCGGACCGAGGAGTCCCAGCCGTTGGCCGGGTCCGAGGAGGAGGTCGAGATTGGTGATGACGGGTGTCCCGTTGAAGCTCTTGCTGACCTGCTCCGCGACCACGAGTTGTTTGGATTTTCGGCCCGAGGCGGAGAAGTCGATGCCGATGGTCGACTGGGCCGAACGGGATTCGGCCTGGTTCAATTCGTCGATGAGCTTGCCCGCTGATTGGATCCGGCCCTTGGCTTTGGTCGTGCGGGCTTTGGGGCCGCGGCGCAACCACTCCACTTCACGGCGGACGCGATTGGCTAGCGAGGCCTGGTAGTCGGCTTGCGCTTGAAGGGCGGCATCTCGCTGTTCGAGGAAGTCGCTATAACTGCCACGGGCTTCAAATCGGCCTTCGGGGTAACAGCGGTTGAGTTCCACCATGCGGGATGTCACCGATTCGAGGAACCGGCGATCGTGGCTGATGACAAGAAAGGCTTTGGCGAGATTTTTCAGCAGTTGCTCCAGCCAGATGATGCCTTCCAAGTCCAAATGGTTCGTCGGCTCGTCCATGAGCAGGACATCCGGCTCGAGCAGCAAGGCTTGGGTAATGGCCAATCGCTTCCGCCAGCCTCCGGAGAGTGTTGAAACGGTTTGTTCCGGGTCGGGAAAGGTTCCGATGCTGAGGGCCCTGGCGATCCGGCCACCCTGCTCGTGCGGATCAAGCCCGTCTTCCGTCAACGTGTCTTGCAGCACCTGTTCGATACTGTGGTGCGGGGGAAACTGGGGTTCCTGCGGAACATAGCCGACGCGCGTGTGGCGCCGCAGGGTTCGCGTGCCTTCATCCGGAGATTCGAGCCCGACAAGGATCTTGAGCAAAGTTGATTTGCCGGATCCGTTCGGTCCGATTAATCCCACATGATCGCCGTCGGAGAGTGCCAGAGAGAGGTCTGTAAACAGGGCTCTGACCCCATAGCTTTTACTGATCGATTCGCAACTCAACAGAATGTTCGGGGCCATACCCTGGGTACCTCTTTCGTCACGTTGAAAGCATGCAGTATACGGTGTGGCGGGGGCTCGGGGCTAGCGGCGCGGGAGGGAGTGGTCTACCGTGCCGATGGAATGGAACGATGCGTGTCTCGGGGCAGGGAAGGTGAGGCTCAGTGCGCCGTTCGAGCGCGTCCGGTGTGCAGGCGTTGCTGGAAGCAGGTCGGGCAGAGGTGATAGCCGCCCTGTGTGGATGTATGAAATGACTCCATCCCGGCCGTTCCGCAATCAAAACAGCGCACCTCGCTCACCACAGACCGTGGCAAGACGGGCGTGGGATCAATGCGCTGCAATTGATCGTGCAGCCGACGTGTGGAGCGATAGATGTGCCGGAGGAGCGGTTGGACTTCAGTTGCCGCACCAGGGATCGCCGCCTCGAGTAGGGAGAGGCGCTCGCGAAACGAGCCTGGTTCTTCACGCGGCTGTTCACTGCAAGGTTCCGTCACCATCGTTGAAGCTCCTTTGTCGTGGAGTGATGCCCGATCATGCGAGTGGCGATTCTCGTTCATCGACATGACACGGTTCAAGGGTGCCGAAGGCTGGAGTCCCCGTACTTTGTGTGGGACGGTGAGATGGGAGGATGAACTGTGGCCGGTCCCGTTCAGCGCGGGGTCTGAGCTTTCTCGATTTTGGCCCAGGTGTCTTTGAGTGTGACGGTCCGATTAAACACCAGCTTGGCGGGTGACGAATCGGGGTCGGCGCAGAAGTATCCCACCCGCTCGAATTGCACTCTCGTGCCGGGGGCGATCGAGGCGAGGCTGGGTTCGACCTTGCAAGTGGGCAATCGCTCCAGCGAATGGGGATTCAGGTGCTGGGTCCAGTCCTGATCGGCGGGAATTTTCCCTGGATCCGTAAGCATGAGGCTCTCATAGAGCCGTACTTCTGCATCGACGGCGTGTGAGGCCGATACCCAGTGGATCGTCGCCTTCACCTTCCGTTGCGC
>WBZX01000504.1_pt1 | contig 35421 bp, 41 predicted proteins | sample 5204211 | NCBI WGS metagenome assembly WBZX01 (sample SAMN12344362, study PRJNA552823) | activated sludge metagenome | biome: Activated sludge suspended growth; feature: Nitrification reactor; material: Wastewater; isolation source: activated sludge from nitrification reactor of wastewater...
GAGCTTCTGTGCAGAGGCGAAATCACGACCGAAAGGCTTTTCGAGAATCACCCGTGCTCCGCGCATGCAGCCTGACTTGCCAAGCTGTTCCACGATGAGGGGGAACGACGATGGCGGAATGGCCAGGTAGTAGGCAGGATGCTTGGCATCCCCCAACTGTTCGCGAATCGATTGGAACGTCTTGGGGTCCTGGTAGTCGCCACCTGCATACCGTAATGCCTTGGCCACGATGGCAAAAGCTTGTTCATCGTAGCTACCATGCTTGACAATGCTCTCTTTGGCCCGTGCCACCAGTTCTTCTTTGGTCATGAGCCCGCGACCAACGCCCACCACTGGCACGTTCAGGTTCCCGCGCTTGGCCATGGCATGAATGGCGGGGAAGATCTTCTTGAATGCCAGATCACCCGTGACGCCAAAGAGGGCAAGGGCATCTGACTTGGTCTGGGGCATGAGATCGCTCCAAGGTGCTGGGCATGTTCGTACCTACTGTTGTAGTTTTCTGATGCATCATCTCACAGTGCTGGCACACTGTCAGAACACGAAGACCCAGGGAAGTTGAGACTTGGACGGGCATTTCTGCTGTGGTAGCATGGTAGCCACCCCGCCACCGAGTCGATCCATGCCGTTACCTGCCAGCGAAATCAAGAAGCTCGTTGAGCAGGCGTTACTACAGCCGGGCGATACCCAGACCACCTATGTCGATAAGCTGGAAGTCTCGCCGTCTACGCGGTTGCGAATCCATTCACTGCTGCATCAGCATCTTGCAGCAGGGTTTGAATCGCTAGCCGATTCGGCGATCACCAAAGTGGAACGCTCCTCTCCCGATCTGGTGGGTAAAGATATTGGTCCGTACCGTGTCGCTGAACTGGTGGGCCGTGGTGGGATGGCTGTGGTGTACCGGGCAGTGCGGTCGGCTGGTTCACCACAGGAAGTAGCCATCAAGGTGATGTGCCTGCAACAGGAAGACGACGATGGCCTGCTCCGTTTTCAGGACGAAGCACGTATCCTGTCGGGCTTCGATCATGCAGGCATTGCCAAGCTCTACGATGTCGGCTTGCTCGATGATGGCAGGCCGTACTTTGTGATGGAGTACATTCCGGGTCGGCACATTGACAGATACTGCAGAGAAGAGAAGCTGAGCATTCGTGATCGTGCCCGGTTGATGGCCAAGGTGGCGGAGACCGTCAGCTATGCTCATGAACGAGGCATCATCCACCGTGATCTGAAGCCGAGCAACATCATCGTCACCAGCGATGGTGTCCCACATGTGGTGGACTTTGGCCTGGCCCGTCAGTTGGATAAGGACTCAGACCGGACCAAATCGAGAGTCTACCTCGGCACCCCCGACTACATGGCACCCGAACAGGCCCAAGGGCTGGCCCGTTCCACCACGCTCGCCACCGATGTCTATGCCCTCGGCACGGTGCTCTACACCCTGCTGGTGGGGCATGCACCCTTTGCAGACATCCATCAACAGTTCAAGATGAATGTCATCACGTCCGAACTGCCCGTGGCTCCCAGGGAACTCAATCGCTCGGTGCCGTATCTCCTGGAAACGATCTGCCTGGCCTGCCTGGAGAAGGAACCCCGAGCGAGGTACTTCTCTGCACGCGAGTTAGCTCTTGATCTGAATCGCTTCCTTGATGGCGAATCGATTCAGGCCCGCCGTCCCGGTTGGACAGACCGTGGCTGGAAGTGGCTGAAGCGGCACAAGAAGCTGGTGATGCTGGCAGTGCTGATGTTCCTCATCGGCAGCGGGCTGAGCCTGACTCTTACCTACCGCAATATCCTGGCTTCCAAAGATGAAGCTCTCGCTGATCGGGATCGAACCCGGCAGGCATACGACAAACTGTTCGACCACTACATCGCCATCCACAACAAGCCGGGTATGGGCCAGATCGGTGAGGATATTCTTGCAGACCTGCTGAAATCGTACGAAGCCATGTACCGTGAGGGAGACAGGGAAGCACTTATTCGGCTCGCGTTCCTTCGGCGTCAGTTCGCCAGCATCAGACTGAGTCGGCATCAGATCTCCGTCGCCAAGCCGCTGATCGAGGTCAACCTGGAGATGCTCGAACGTGCTGTCCAGGAGAACCCGACGTTTGCCATCGAAGAGGAACTGGCACACAACTACAAATCACTCGCTTCCATAGCATCCAGCCTGCACCAGCATGACGAGCATAGGAAGTGGCTTGATAAATCGCTGGCAGCGTATCAACAACTGACGGTGAAGTACCCCAGGAGTGAGAAGGTGAAGGGGATGATTGTTGAGTTACTCTGTGCTCAAGCAGGTATCTCGTGCAACCACGCACAGTTCAAGGAGGCGGAAGCTTCATTACGACAAGCACTCCCTATTATCGATCCTCTGGTCAAGAAGTATCCAGATGATCCACAAGCTGCGAACCGGCTCATCTCTGTTCTGCAGCAACTCGCTTCTATCATGCAACAACAGGCTCAAGGAGACGAAGCCATGAAGTTGCTGGACCAGGCACTGGCAGTCTCCAACGAATGGCAGAAGCTTGATCCGCACCTGACAGCGATTCGCGACAGCTATGCTGGCATGCAATTGACCTATGGCTGTGCACTGCTATCGCGGGGGAACTGCCCGCAAGCCGTGTCTTATCTGGAGAACAGCATTCATGCACACGATCTTCTGGCCCGAGATTATCCGAATGTGAAGAGCTATGCGATCACTGCTCTCAATAGCCGTACCTATTTGATTGATGCCTACATCGGCTGTGAACGCTTCGCTGATGCCAGGCGTGAACTGGAGTATGCAGAAAAGCAGATCGCCCAGAAGATGAACAGTGAACCGTTCGTGATGGAAACCTGGCTCTATTACTATCCCAGCAGTTATCATCCCGAGGTGCATCGGCTTTCACAGGTCAAAGACGTGATCAACCAATGCTCCAGCCAATGGCCTGATTCCCAGTTCGTCACAGCAGCACAAGGGATGCTGGCGTATCAGGAAGGTCGGTATGCGGAGGCAATTCCTCTACTGAAGCAGAGCCTGACCAAAGAGATGTTCGATGGGTACAAGGCCTTCCCGCGACTGTTCCTGGCCATCTGTCTGGTGAAGCAAGGCCAGCGCGAGGAAGCTTTGCAATACTACCGGGCCTGCGAAAAGCACTTCCAGTGTGTGCCTGGGTATCCCGCACAGTGCCGTGTGCATGATGTCGCCAAGGGTGCGTTGGGTCTGCCGTAGTGGTTCAGCGGTTCACTCCATCATCAATCGCTACACTAATGGAGTGAACCCAGAACAAGGACCGCTCGTGAGCACCGAACCTGCACCCGTTGAGAAACCCCAGACAACACTCAAAACCATCGGGCAAATCTGGGGACTGATCGGCCTCGCTCTGCTTTTTGGCATGGGCAGCTATCGACTGCTGCGGAAGGCTATTCTTCTCACCTATTTCGGTGAAGGCAACCCACCAGGTATGCCTATAACTTGGTACGATTATCCAATCTTTGGAATCATCATTCTGCTGGGCATCGGCAAAGCCTACATGATCTTCTACAAGAAGCTGGTCCCGCGCACGCTGGCCCGCTGTCGGATGGCACTCGGTGAAACAGGGAACAGCCTCGACTATCTCCTGGCCCCGTTCTGCATGCTATCCCTCTATCGGCCCTGGAAGATGAAGCACGCTATCCTCAGTTGGTTGGTACTCCCACTAATGGTGTTGCTCGCGGTCAGCTTCATCCTGTGGGTGCCGGACGGTCCCTTCAAGGCTGCGGTCGATTATGCAGTAGGTGGCGCATTAGGGTTTGCCGCACTGCTCTATATTGTGGCGTTGTTCCGACTACTGGGCTGGTTAGGAACCGGGGCAATGACGGAGAATCATCCGTTCCCGAAGAGTGCGGATTAAGTTGAGTAGTTGTTGGTTGATCGTTGTTTGTTGTTGGTTACAGACAAGCATGCTTATCGCTGAAGTTGAATCAGTTCTTCTGTCTGTATTAACTAACAACCATCAACCAACAACAAACAACTAAGACGCTGCCATCACCTTTCGCAGCGCCTGTAAGCCTCTCGCGGCCCGTTGGGCCACGGTGCCTCTTGGGCAGCCGAGGAACTCAGCGACTTCATTTTGCGACCAGCCTTCGAGGTACCGTAGCTGCACGGCTTGTTTCAACTGGGGTGGTATCTGATCGAGAGCCAGGTCGATCTCTTCTCTTAGCTCACTCTGGCCGAGGGCGATGCCGATCTCGCTCTTCATCGCATTCATTTCATGGCGTTTGCGGCGCTGTCTCGAACGCAGAAAGCTGATAGCGACATTACGCGCGACTGCATGCAGCCAGCGGCCGACGGTCTGCTGCAACTTGAAGTGCTGCTGGGCGAACATCATGAAGACAAGCTGGCTGGCATCTTCCGCATCGGCGAAATTGCCTAGCACGTTGTAGCAGGCCTGCAGCACCCGGGGGCGATGCATGTCGACCAGCCTGGAGAGTGCTTCAGCCGATTGCCCTTCCTGACAGGCTCGCAGCAACACGTTCTCGCTGAACGCCTGCTGATGGTTGGCAACAAAGATCGTCGCACCGGGGCGGGCGAGCTGGTACTGCTTGTGTTCGTGCAGCGTCAGGGTGATGATCTGCACATCACGCTGTTGTCTGAGGGCTTGCGGTACATCGGTGATGTCGATCTTACCCGAACCAGCATCGAAGCGAGCAGACTGAGCCCGGGCTTCCATACCATTGCTGGTGAACGCCTTCACCTCGTACTGCACTTCCAGTGCTTGTTGTGTGATCGGCGTTCGCTGAATCTGGAAGTAGGCATCTACACTGGAAGCAGACATGTTGCCCGGGGCATTGAGCGAAGCCTTCCCAGCCTGCTGCTGCAGGGCATCGAAGGTGCTGACCGAGAGCACCATCTGTTGCTTGGCGCTCAGCGGAGAATCATCATGGAAGGTGCTGGCCGGTTGAGATTCTTTGCCCGCGGTCAGTGCATTTGCTGTGGGCTGATAGTCATCGAAGTGAGGGTAGAGCGAGTCCATCTCATCGATGGCCGGTGGCAGGGGGATGCCCGGATCGATGCTGTCATCATTCTGGTGCAGGCGACTGTCTTCTTGAGCAATCGGTCCAGCCACCTTTGCCAAGGGTTGGGGCAGTTCAGGCTGGGTGATGGCTGTATCGGCTTGATCACGAAAGAACGAGGCGACGTATTCAGCAGTCAGCGTGGCAGGGGTGGAAGAAAGCCCGGTGCGGTCTTCGAGCGCTTCGATAAACGGACGGGCCGTTTTCGCTGGCGGGAGCCGAGGTTCACTGTGGAACCAGCCGAGCATACGAGACAACCAGGTTCGTGATTTCGTGTCCATATCGCATCCTGCGACTAGATACCCTGAGGCATCTCCAGAGTGTCAGCCATCGACCGGTAACAAATCGCCTGTCGGGTAAAGTTTGCTCCATCTTCATCAAAAATAGTTGATAATTCTGAGGGAACAAGGGAATGGGCCCAAGGTGGGCATGGAAGAATCATTATGATGTGGCAGGTTAACTCTTCCTTTCGTAACTCCTTACCGGCTGAAGCCGGTATCCCAACTATTCCAACTTTCCACGTATCAATTGACAGATTGCGTCCGCTACGGTAGTTTTTATGAGTAGAATGAACCACTCTATGCCAGCAAACTGTCTACAGCATGGAGTGGTGCGAAGGTGATGTAGCCTGTCGCACCGCAAGATATCCGTTTGAGAGGAGCCAAGGAATTTACCGAGAACCACCCCGTGCCCCGGTCCAGGATCGTGGCCCACGCATTAATGAACAAATACGCCTGAGTCCGATTCGAGTAGTAGGCGCCGAAGGTGAACAGCTGGGCATCATTCCCACGATGCAGGCTCTCGAGAAAGCCCGAGAATTAGGCTTGGATCTTGTTGAGGTCGCTCCGACCGAGCGTCCACCCGTTTGCAGAATTATGGATTATGGCAAGTTCCGCTTCGAGCAATCGAAGAAGGCTGCCAAGTCGGCCAAGTCGCACCAGCAGAAGCAGAAGGAAATCCGGGTCAGCCCGGTGACCGGCGAACATGATGTGGAAGTGAAGCTCAAACAGGCTCACAAGTTCCTGGAACATCACGACAAGGTGCGTATCTGTGTACGCTTCCGTGGTCGTCAGATGCAGCACATCGAAGAAGGTCGCAAAATTCTCGAAGGCATGATCGAGAAGCTGACCGATGTCGGCAAGGTGGAAAGCCCACCCCGCATGGAAGGCAAGCAGATGGCTGCCCTCGTCGCCCCCAAGGGCGGCGCTCACTAGTATCGACAGGAAATCTCCCACACGAAACGAAGCAAGCCGTGAGCGACACTCACGGCTTGCTGCATTTTTCAGACTCGACTGGTTAGCTTACCAGAGGAAGGTCATGTGAACGTTGACGCCATCGATGGCGAGGTTCACGTGACGAGCCGAGCGAGGATTCGTCGACTGTTCGGTATAGGTTGACCCAGCTTCAAACAGGTAGTTGAAGTCGTAGCCTGCACCCACCATCACGCGGCCACCGAAGAGGCTCACATCCAGACCAATGCCGAGTTCGAGCATTGGCATGATCTCTTCGCGATTGTAGGTAGCCAGACCACCAGTGATTCCACCGACATCATCGGTGAAGACGGTAGCTGCCTGTTCCGTGCGATCAGCAAAGAGCAATGTCGAGTATGCCTTAGCGTACAGCGACAGGCAAGACAGTGCATAAGCACGAGTCTCGATACCGATGCGAGGACCAGCACCTTGCAGCCGGGAGTACAACTCCTGGCTGTTGGTGGTAGCATCACCACGATCGATGAAGACGTTGTAGTTCTGTTCCAACTTGCTGATGCGGAGACCGCCAGCGAAGATCACATCAAGGCAAGGTGCTGGGCTGATTACCGTACCTGCCATCAGATCGAGGTTGGTCCAGCGGATATCGAACACGTTGGTGATCGAACCACCGACAGGAACATCACCACCACCACCACCAGAACCCAGAGGCCCTGGTCCGATGTATTCGATTGTGAAGTTGGGGTCAGCAGAGTTGTTGACCAGGGTGTTGTTGTTCACCGTGTCCTGGTAGCGGCGATAGGTAATCATGCCGAACCAGCCATTCGGTGCCAACCAGCCCAGACCCAGACTGTAACCTACACCAGTGGTGAGGTCGTAATCCTGCTGTTCGCCGGTGACAACATCGAAGCCGAGCGAAGAGTCCACTGAGCGGAAGAGCACCGCTGGGTCGCTACGACGAGTACGGTAGAAGTTGATGGTGCCATCAAAGATGAGACCACTGGGACCACGAGCGTGAATCGTGGTGCCACATGGTTCAATAGCAACCGGAGGTGCAGCACAGAAGTTCTGAGCACCCGCGGGGATGAAACTGCCTGCAGGAGCATCACCACCCATAGGGGCCATGCCCATACCGGTGTACATGGTATTGTCAGGCTTAGGCATGCCGGAAACATCCGGTACCCCGTAGCCTGTGGGAGCCGAGCGGGTTCCCATGTCAGAGAGGGAGACGCGAGCTGGTCGGCTCGTCGTGCTACCACCTGTGACTGAAACCGGTGCGCTGGTGACTGCCCCCGGAGGCAAGGCAGGAACACCTTCCCCACCAGGGACTGCTGGAGGAACCGGTAAAGTGCCTTGGGCGAAGCCAAGGGCCGGCCAGCAGCCTAGCGCCCCGGCAAGCAAGAGCGTATTCCATCGAGCCATTGCCGTCGTCTCCTTGGGCCGCCGCCGTGCTTTCAACCGGAGTGGTGAAAACATATCAGTGCGTGCCATGATCCCTTAATGGTGCGGTCTGCCGCCTGCGGCCTTCCCCCGGACAACTCCCCCAGCGGCAACTGTCTAATCGATACCAACGCCACTATGGTTTCCATCCACTTTATCGTCAGTGACGCTAGCAACCTTGAACCTTTCCTGCATGGAATAGACTTTGCAAACGGCAAGCTTACTCCATCTTGACAATGTCCCTATCGCTAAAATCGACGTAAACCCTTGCACACTATGGTGCTTATGCAGGATTCTGCCCTGGTGTCGGGGCAGGCTGAGCTTGTCAACACTTCTGAAATAGTGGATAAGGCGAACCTTGGTGAACGACATTCTATCTGTAGAATGCTCGTTACGACGGGGTGTAGCTCAGCCTGGCTAGAGCACCTGGTTTGGGACCAGGACGTCGCAGGTTCGAATCCTGTCACCCCGACTTAAACTTTCTTCGACCCCTTCGGCGAGTACGTCGAAGGGTTTTCTTATTGTGTAGCAAAGAGTTACGTCGTTCAGCGTGTAGTTCAAACACACGATTTCGAGTAAACGGCGTTTTGCAGAGTAGTCTGCCGTAAGCCATTGCTCCTTCAAGGTTTGCGAAAGTTCAAACACTTTGATGGCTAGTTCGGCAGTTTCCTCTCTGGAGCGGTCAACGACTTCGAGTTGCAGCTTCAAGCTGGCCAGGCGATCACGGAGTTCAGTGCTTTTGTTGGCATATGTGGCCTGATCAATGGTTTCACAAAGCAGCAGATTCAGCAGCTTGTCTTGCTGTTGACTGGCCATCGTCATCTGACGAGAGAGTTCTGCCTTCTGCTCACGAGCATCAACTTCCTGATCCTTGGTTTGCGATACCAATACTTCCCGGAACCATGAGCGAACAGCATCATCCTGAATGCGAATGCGGTCAAAGAGTTCCATCACCTGTCGGTCGATGGCCGCTTCGGTAACTCGGATGCGGGGATGGTCTTTCTTCGTGTAGCGGGCACAGCGATAATAGTTGTAAATCTTCTCGCCTCCCTTGCTCTTCTTGATCTTGCGTTCACCGGTTACCGGACTACCACAGTGTCCGCAGATCATCCGTTCGCCACCATAGGTAAGTTCATGGGCATGATAGACATGCCCGCCGAGGAGAGCTTGTACTCGTTTCCACGTCGTGAGATCGACCAGCGGCTCATGTTTGCCTGGATACCACTGTCCCCGGAATGGGACTTCACCCAGGTAAGTACGATCCCTCAATATAGAATGCACGCTACTGCGGTTGAACTGGGGCATTGACTCGCGATAAGTTCGGCCTTCTTCTGATAGCTTCTCCACGAGCCTGTCCAATGTGTATGGCTCGTATGCGTAGAGGTGGAAGATACGTTTGACGTTGTCCATCGCTACTTTGTCGGTTTCGACGACACAACGACCGTCTTTACGAACGTTGCGATAACCATAGCGTGCTTTGCCTGAGAACCAACCTTCCTGCACACGTCTGGCTAGACCTTCTTTGACATCGACCGCCTGTTGTTCGGTGTAGAACGATGCCATGTTGGCCAGCGTTCGCCGCATCATGCGGCCTGCTGGATTATTATCTGTGGGCTGAGAGACCGAGATAAACGATAGGCTATATTCTGATTCGAGGCGTTCGAGTTCGACATAGTCAAACAGATTACGAGCGGCACGATCTACTTTGTAGAAGAGCAGTCCATCGAGGATGCCCGCATTCTTCTTGGCATAGGCGATGAACTCTTTGAACGTCTTGCGTTCGCCTTGCTTGCTGGCAGTTTCTGCTATTCGGAAGAGCTTGACTATCTCCCCGCCCATGTTGGTGGCATAACGCTTGAGAGCATCTTCTTGAATATCCAGCGAGAAGCCTTCACGTTCCTGTTCCCGGCTGCTCACCCGTGCCAGAGCTACATATCGCTTCATCGCTATCACCCCGCGAGAGAACACTAAACAAGCGACCAACTACAGTAATCATCTCAATGGCATCTTCGCGGGTCAATGGTTGTGCAAAAAATGACTTCCAGGGGGATTTGTTTGGAAAATGTAGGCTGCGGACTAAGGAGTGCTTGCGTCTCAGGGCTCAGAGCAAGGAGAGGAGAGGAGAGGAGAGGAGAGGAGCCTTTATTGATGTCAATGCTGTTTGGTTTCCCAAAGTTGTAGTCGAGTATGAACGTATTCGCAGCCATGCGATCCTTCTCGCTATCAAAACATAGAAGCATGCTGGCATGTAGGACAGTTGGTTTGCAAATGTGAAAAAAATGAGGAATTTCCAAATCAAAAACCCAAGAACGCAAGCCGTATTTTGACAAATGCATACTTTTTCAAAATTTTGGCATGGAATAATTGGAAGCCGATGCGAATCATTCTTGAGGCTCAGGATAAAGCGGGTAATTCGCCTGCTGGCTGAAGCCAAGGGGAATGTTACTATGAGTTCTGATGTAGTAGGCGAAATGCCCGGGCATCCTTTGAATAGTGCCTTTCACAACGGTACCAGCGTGAAAGCAATCAATGAAGGATTGCTCAATAACTCACACTTTCAAAGGGCTGTGCTGGCAGCAGAAAAAGAATTTGAAGAAAGGGCAGCGGAAATCAAGAAAGCAAAGGACGCTGGCAGACCATTGATGACTGGTTCGCCAGACCGTGCTGCTACGTCTGCTTTCTTGGAAGCCATTGCCGATCCACGCTACGGCGAGACTGGCGGAATGGGAGGCTTGTCTGGGCTAAGCGGACTGTCTGGAATGAGTGGCTCGTAGCTACTCGTTGTCTGCCTCTAAACTCAACTGGGAGAACTCCATGAAGAGTCTGATTTTTTGTTTTACTGCACTGACATTTCTGTTACCTGCGAAGGCTTTTTCGCAAACAGGAACCTTACTGAAGCAAGCTACAGCCGAAGAGGTCGCTAAGGACTTCAAGGACGATGCTGATGCCGCCAAGAGGAAATATAATCCAGAGCCACCGAAGGATGGACAAGGTGGAACAATCGTTCAGTTTAAGTTCCAAAGGCTTACTGATGTTGATGGTAAAAGCCTTACCTTGAAGACCGATGGTAAAATCAAAGTTGTTATCAACGCTAAAGGTTTGGATCAGGATACTTCTGGAAAAAAGCTTGTCACTTGCACAGCTAAGTTCAAGGAGTTCAAAAACAACACAGTTTACTTTGACTCCAGCGATGTGAAGCTAACTCAGATAAGTGGCGAGTAACAACAGTCTCTATTGTCCCCATCCTATGGCACTGAGCAGGCGAAAGCCTGCTCTTGTTATGATCGAAAGGCATATTCGGCTCTGCGTTAAGGCGTTTCCCTAAACCGCTCGCAGCTGCCTACTTGGACACCTCGATTGTTGGGATATGGGAACCATACTGCTCACCCGTGCCAGTGCTACAAATCGCTTCATGACTTCTACCTCGCGTCAGAACACTGAACAACCTTCCTACATTGGTAATCATCTCAATCGCATCTTCGCGGGTCAATGGCTGGGCGTAATATGGTTGCCAAACGCGCAGTGTCTTTTGAATCAGTTCATCACTGATCCATTTCGTAGCGTCAGGAACATTACTGGTAGTGGGTGACATCATAAAGCCAGAATGGCTGCTGCGTAAGCAGCAGCCTTGGTAGAGAGTTAGTTATCTTCATGAGGGAACCGACCACACCAGGACAACCGGCGTTGTACCGTTTGCACCCGCTGCTTAATTAAGTCGGTTTCAGGAGTAGATATGCCTGTCTCACGAAGGTAGTTCTCAAATGATGTCATCATCTGTTCAGCAGCACGCTTGAGTTTCAGAGATGCTCGTACCTGAAATATGGCCAGTATTAGCAACAGCACGAACGCAACAATGAGTCCGCCATAGACCACTTCAGCCTGACCGCTTTGAAGAATCATGTAGTCCAAGCGATTCATTGAAGTTCCACTCGGATGATGACCAGGCACATCTCCTTCCAAGGGAATGGGGATTCCATGCGGCCCGAGGTGCCAGCGATCATTAGCGTGGCTGCGATGCCACTCCGCCATGACCGGCAGATAGATGAGAACTGCAATGCCAACCCAAAAGTAAAAGCGATTCATGCGTAGCTCCTAGTTGGAGGAAGGATGTTCAAGTTGCAGACGGTAGAGCTCGTAAGACGATTGCAGTCCGACCATCACCACACGGTAGATGTCGTCGAACAAGGCTTTCTCTTCTTCCTCGTAAAGAGGAGTGGTAAGCAGGTTCAGTATGGAACAGGCGGTCGAGACCGCTGCTGCGTGGAGCACGTCGTTTCGAGGAGTGGTCATTTTTCCATCTCCTTGTCACGTCGCGGTTCTTGCTCCAACTGCTGTCGGAGCTTGTCTTGTTCCTGCTCAAGCAGGTTTCTAGGTTCCTGAGCTCGTTCCTGTCCGACCTCCCCTGGCGTGGCTTTACCCCAGATGCCGTAATCGACATCGGTGGCAATGCGGGAATCCTGATAGAAACTATTTCTCAGTTCTTGCAAACCCTGTCGCCAGTAGGCTTTGAGAACTGCTTTTTCGTTCGGTCGAAGAGCAATGTTGTTTTTCGCATACTGGATAACCTTGTCATTGATGGCTTTCATGTCCGGTCCTCCCAGCGTTCTTTGAGTTGTTGGGCGTAGTACTCCTGATCAATCAGGGCATCTTCCATCGCCTCGATACGGCGACGGTCCCGTTCCGCCACTAACGAGTCTTGGAGAGAACTCGCGAATGCAGCCAAAATGAGATAAGTGCCCAGTGATTGCGAGAAAGGGCAGATCAACATCCCACCGAGGACACACACCATGAATTCCAAGCCACGAGCACGCTTGGCAGCTTTCTCACCGGGCTGAAACTGAAAGATCGAGCGACCAATGAAATAGGAATGGATACGCTGTCCTTGCTTGCGACTGCGACGTGCAGCCGATTGATGGATCGCCAGCATGGGGATCATCAGCAGGAAGAAGGCAAACTGTGCTTCGAGCCCCGGCGTTCTCTCCCAGAAGGCGGGATAGAGACCAGCGAAAATCCAACCCACAAAGGCTTGCCCGCCAAAGTACTTGACTCCACAAGTGCCAGGTCGCCGGAGGAATAGCTGGATCGTCGATGCACAACCAGTGATTAGTAGCAGGAAAAAGTTCATGCCTGCCTTTGCATCTCCAAACGACTCTTGTTGTTGTTCTTGCTTCATGACTGAAACTCCTGTTGAAAAGTGACATGGCGGAAGGGTTTGCCGTTGGCGAAGCGTCTGCCACCTTGGAACCAGATGGCATCGACGAGACCGGCGTGGTTAACACCACCGGTACGCAACTTCAAAAATTCAGATGGGGAACAGAGGTAGTCAAGTTGCTCGTTCCAATTGACCTGGGGAGCAGCACCGACACCGAGCAAGTCATCGAAGAAGTTCCCCGTAGGAGTTTTGGCTCCTGAAGAACCTCCGAAAAAGAGCTTTCTCGATTTCCCCAGAAGCTCAGCGAAATGGGTGTTGCTTTCGGAGCAAATGTTGGCGAAGCACAGGACATTTGAATGCCCTGCTAAAAATGTCATTGCTTGATAACGTGCAGCCTCCGATCCCCCGAAACCCGTTCCAATCAAGGTTGGCAAGGTCTGGAACAGACTGCAATGGATGAGTCGTTGCGAGCGAGCCACACCAAGCACGCGAGCATCCCACTCACCATGGCAATAGAGCTGCACCTCGTCACGAACAATGATCACCGGCCTTGGATGCTCAACGACCGAACGACGCAAACAGGCTGCTTGCACCAGCATGCAAAAAAGGACTTGGAAAAACCGACCGGCATCACCCCATACCAGCACCGGGAAATCAAGCACAACGAGCTTGCCCCGTTCTCCCGTGAAGAGATCATCGGGAAGAAGGTTGCTAGTCTCGCAGGAGAGCATCTCATTCCACGGCTCCGCGAGAAACTTGGACAAGATGCCGTTGACCATGGAGATCGCGGCACCACGGGCTTTTTCGCCTACCGCAGGGAGTTCGTGGAGGATCACCTCCATGCAGCGACGGAACTCCCTTTCCTCACTGGGCGAATTGATCCGCTTAGCAGCAAGGGACATCATCTTTCCGCACTCGGATTGGCGAGTCCAGGTCTCGGAAACTGCTTGCTCGCGCGATTGCGGAATGCTGAGGACTATTTTGTAAACGTCCGCCAAGGTCGGAATATCCTTGGCGAGTCGAGCCACCGAAAACGCCGCTTGAATCAACGTCGTGAAGAGATTGCTCCAGAACGCTGATTCCCCATCCTGCCCATTGCTCAGCGAAGCAATGTCACTGAGCAACTTGAAGAACTGGGCAGCGGATTGCACTGTGCCCCCGGGTCGGCTTAGCTCATAGTGAAGCAAGTTGATACGATGCCCACTGTCAGGATGCACATGGATGAAGTCCACTTGACGTTGCAGACCTTTCCAAAGCCGCTGCCAGTCCGGCGTATCCGACGGCTTGCCAGTCAGCACGAGCATAGAACAGTCGCGCGATTCGAGCATGGCACGTGCAAGCAACGAAAACGTGGACGATTTTCCTGAACCTGTCATGCCTATGGCCAAAATCCCCGAACTGAGGGTGTCCCAAAGCAGCGTATCATTGCCCCAGCGATAAATGACATCGCCATTCGCTTGGGTTTCGACCTTTGGTATAAAGAGACGTTTCATGAGTGCTTTCATGGCTTGCCTCCCGCTTTCGCCTGATCGTGAAACAGTTTCCCCAGTGTCGTCACATCCATGTTCTTGGTTTTGCTCTTCCGGCCTTCCCTTAGCACGTATTCGAGGGAGAAAAGAAAATCCTCCATTGTCAGGGCTGGGCCATGCACTGACACGGTGATGCCAGATGCCAATGGGCATGCCACCCGCTTCATCGAGACGGTCACTGCTGACTTGGTTTCAGTGCGTGATTCGCCAGAGGACATACCCTGCAACTGACGCTCTCGATCATCTGGCATCAGCTTGGTAAGTTGATATGCCTTGACGAAGCCGATAGCAGAAGCACGAATAGTTTCCTGGGTTGCATGATCCAATGCAGCGATGGAGAGCAATTTGTTCACTGTGGGTAGATCTTCTCCGGTCTGTTCTGCCAGCTTGCTCTGCGTCCAGCCATGTTGCTTGAGGAGTTGCTGGTAAGCTGTGCCTCGATCAAGGAAATGGAGATCACTTCGACAACAGTTCAGCACTAGACTGCGGATGAGCAAGTCTGAGGTGTTCAGTTCATTCGACAGAATGATGGCAGCAATGGTCTCTACCCCTATTCGCTTCAACGCGAGATAGCGACCATGCCCGTCAATCAGTTTCCAACGAGTTCCCACTGGCACAACGTGGACCGGAACCAGTTGCCCTTGTTTGGCGATGCTGCCCAGTAACAACGCATCAGCATGGGGGTCTCGTTCTTGACGTACTTGCTCAGGATCAGGATCAACTTGAGCAAGTGGTAGTTGCACGATAGAGAGCTGCGCGGTATCCGTTAGTGACATAAGAAGGCTCCAGAAAAAGCTCACCCATGATGCAGGTGAGCGGTGGTGAAATGTCCTCGTCAAGCAAGCCGAAGGACGCCCCGCTGGCTTGCTGCCAGCGGGTAGACTGAGAGTTGTTGGTGATGCGTTAGGAGACGCAGGCAGTGGGTGGGCGCTGCCGCCGATGGAACTTCCAAAGTGCCATACCCAAACATGACGCGATCAAGCAGAGCGCTACCAGGGTCCAGTTGATCGAACTAGCAGCGTGTTCAGCAATGACTTTGGGTACTTCGGTCAGGGGCTTCACCGCTGAAGAAATGACTTCACTGGTGAGTTTCACCGTACCTTCGATGAAGGGCTCAGGATTGGCGAGGAATGCTGTCATGGCCCCGGTGACCATGAGTGCTCCCTTGTGATCCCAGACGAACTGCATCCCTTTCTCACCGAATCGACCAATGATAGAGAGCAGTTGCTCCGTGTTTCCCAGCTTGGCTAAGTCTCCGGCTTCGGAGAGCATCGCTAGCCTTCGACCCCCCTGGGTTCCCAACGATTGCATTGCCTGAATCGCCGGTGCCCCATGTGAGGCAATAACCTTTTCTGCGATGGCTGGATGCTTCACCAAGGCTGCTTCCGCCGTCTCCCCCAAGTGGGTAACCAGCTTGAGGGCTTGCGGTCGTGAAACAATGTTCACAATCCCCTTTTCTCCGTGGCGACTCATGATGCCAATCGCCCGACTGGCGTGCATCGCACCCATATCATCAACCACTTGAAACGCACGCGGCCCGACGTTGCGAATCGCTTGCAGAAATCCATCCCCATACTTGGCCACATAGCTTTCCAGGCGAACGACCAGCGAGGGCATGCCTTTCTGAGTTATCTGACGGCCAAACCGTTCAGCAATCCATTCAGCGGTTTCCTGAATCGCCTTGGTCTGTCCATCGGCATAAGCCTGAATGGGCCAGAAAATAAGAAGGCACGTCACTAGCAAGAGCATCGTTTTCATGGCTGGCCTCCTGTCTTGATTGTGCCAATCATTTCCCGGATACGGCGAATTTCTGCAGCTGGCTCAGGGCGTTGATTGGGTTTCCACCATCTGCCGATGGCTGATCGGTCTGCATCTTCCTTGAAGAAGAACTTCGCTAACGCCTGTTGAGTGAACTTAGCCCTGTTCAGTTGATACATCATCAACTGAAGAGTCAGTCCCATGTCGTACTCTTTTTCCAATTCCGCAATGATGATTTGCAGAGCCTCTTTCAACTCCTGTTCCGGATAAGACGGCACGCCATAGAGATCGTCGATTTTTCTGCGACAGAAGGCATTGTGAACACCTGCTGCACACTTTCCCATCAGTTGCATTTTCACCTGCTCGATGGAAGCCTCGACTTTATTTCGGATATCCCGTTCAGGATCGTAATCGCCAAATTCCTTGAGTAACTCACCTACCAGCCAGTCCAAAGCAATGGCACCCACTACGGTGATGCCCAATGTCGTCGCTCCTGAAACTGCACCACTCCCAAGCAGCACTTCCGAGATTCCCAGACGAGTTGCCACCGAAGTTGCCAAACGAACGGCGAGTGCTGATCCGATTTCTTGCACTACGGCCATGCGGATCACCTCTACTCCCGTATCCTGGGCCACCGAAGAAGTAACTTGCACAAACGCTTGATGAAACGCCTGTTGAAAGGTGTGCGGTGTTGCGAGCTCGGCATAGTCTGGATGCGCGTACTCCACTTCACCTAGATCAGCCTGGATTTTCAGGATCATTTCGTTATCCAGCGCATTGTAACGTTCGACATAGTCGATGAAACAACTCTCTACTTCACGCTGAATCTCTTTCGAGGAGATGACCTGTTTTTCAAACATGTCACGTATGTAGAACTCAAACTGAAACGGTGCAAAGGGATCATTGGTGAACGTCTCCGCAAACTTGCTCTTGGCAAACTCCCATTTCGTGGACAGCGACATGCTCTCACTGGCAAATGTTCCAGCCCGTGGCTTGTATGCATCCATCCGTTTGCAGAATCGTTCCAGGCATTCCCAGATAAGATCGCTTTGCTGCTTCTGATAGTGACTAATGGTGGGCGCTAACTTCATCCAAATGTCGTACCTATCAGCATAAGTAAGTGGAAGCACTACCTCAGGAACTGGGAGAACAACTCTGGCTACCTCAGTCGTCTTCGTTTCAGGGGGTATTTCTCGACATCCCGCCATACCGAGGGTGGATACCAAGCACACAACAATTGCGGCCTGAGAACTCCAGAGCTGAATCGCCTGGCGATCAGTCGTTTTTGCATGACTCCACATGACAACCTCACTTCATGCCGATTTCCAGGATTCAAGCATCGCACGGCAATTGATGCTCGTGGTGAGCAGAAGTAGCTCACACGTGATGACTAGTCGGGGTGGACCTGATCAATCTGTCCGGACAAAAACAAAGCTCGCACATCACAGGTACTTCCACGCAAGTTTGCAGGCTTGCTTCTCGCTCGATACAGGCGTGACTATTTGCTGTCGATCCTTGAACGACAATCGCGAAAATAAGGAATGTACTTGAAGTGCGTATTCAACGAGAAAGCGAGCAACTGACTGTTGAAAAAACATGCCTTGCATACGGGCAAGGCATGAATGGGTTGAAACGTTGGCAGCTATTTCTTCAACAACGCCAGGATGAGACCGGTTACTACACCTGCGGCGATCTGAAGCAATAACATCTCCATTGCACTACCTCCCACTGGTAAAAGGTGAGCACGAACACCTTGCCCATGCCCCACCTGGAACGCTTCATTTATTCAAGAACAGCGGACTACTGAAAGTTGCCAGAACAAACAACCATATCGCTATCGAGACAAACCGTAACGGTATCGGTGGAATAAGGAACATGATCCATCTCCTAAGAATGACTACTTGATCTAAGAGGATTTTCAGACTTGCGTACTACTGAGCATGAAGCATGCTAAAGCAGTGCGGACAAAGGTGGACGCTACGCTGAGCGAATAATCCGGCTAACCGGCTGAGTTGTTGTCTTTGCAGAGAACTCACGCTATCCCCTGGCACTGGATGCGAAGCAACCCAGGTAAGTGCATTCATCAAGGCGTACGCATGCTGTTCACCATTTTCTTGCTCACGCCAGGCCTGAAGCACTCTTTCGCGTAGTTTGCGACTGTGTAATCGAGCACGTCGAAGCAATTGCTCTAACACACTCTCCACGGCAACTGGTTCGTCCTGTAGTTGGCGAATCGCATCAAGTTTGGCATGAACACCGTCTATGACTGACGCTGTCATATTGCGGATTTGTTGCATTTGACGGTGCATGGCATCAACACTGTCCATCGGCAATCGTCGCGTTCGGGAAACGCTCCGGCTGGTTGGCTTTGCTCGAACGCATTCACGTTGCACCATCCCGTTACTACACACGAGTCGGTGGATCAAACCTGAGACGAGCGTTGCATGTTGGCCTGACGCAGAATGCTCTAAATGAATACCTGCTTGGATCACATCTCCAACCCGTACTTCTTTATTCAAATGTGGCGTGACCATGTCGAGAACAAGACGATCTTCGTCGAGTTGAAAGGACTTGATTTCAAATGGTGCAACATCCTGCCCAAAACCATCCGCGACAGCCTCCAACACCTGCTCTCGGTGTGGCAAGCACAAATCGTTACGAACGAACCCGCGAAAACAACCTTCCCGACTGAATACATCAATATTGGTTACCTTCATGCGACGGTTGACAAAACGTCCTGTTTTCAAATGATGGCTCAGAACAGAATACTGAAGAGGGAAAGGCAACGTCTGGATGTACGCTGGTGGCGCTCCCACTTGCTGCGATAGTTTCGTCACGCCAGCTTCATCCAGTAGATGAGCATTCTCCTCGAAGCACAAGTATCCGTCCTCAATATGGAAGTTGGCTGAAGCGAGCGAATGACGCATCCAACGCTTATCTTCCTGCTGGGCCATCTGCATCACTTCAGCAAAGGTTGGTTTCTTATTCGTGGCACGAATAGCGTGTGCCGACTGTGGCCCCATATTGTCTGAAGAGATTGCTTCTACGCCATTGCCTTGCAATTCGTTGGGAAGACTCGTGATACTAACCACTTGGGATTCGAGGGCTTGCATGGAATACCCCTGGCAAGAAGCCTGTTGCAACTGATGCGTTCGTTACTAATACTTCATCAACCAATGCCAACAGGTAATGCTCAGGGACAAAGAATTAATGCTCAGGGACAAAGAACTCCTATTCAACAGATCATTTTTGAGGGTACAACTCTCCTGACAGGTCGGAATACTCCACTACCGAATTGGCTTCTGAGATGATTCCGAGGAGGGTCAGTTCAAAACGTTATACTTGGAAATTCAACGGCAGGGTTTCATCCCAGCAAGCAGAAAAGCTAACCAGACTTTAGCTACAGGACGAGGTTGCAGATCACGTGTACAAACCAACCCCAATTGATTGGCAGTGACAGGTGGCTGTTGGCGAGAATAGTAGAATGCCGTTTGCACCCAGGTTCCCGTTCCTTGTGTGCCACGTAATTCAACACGCTTGATGCAGGCATCCCTGATGCTGTTATTCATGACGCCTACTTGAACATAGTGTCTGAGCGACTCGCAGGGAAAGTCATTCCCGATTGGCTCGCCAAGATATGGTTCATCGGCATGAGCCAGGTGGGAGATCGACAAGCCCGCTATCAAAGTGAGTACTGCTAGTATTTTCATAATGCCTCTCCAGGAAAACTTCATCCGTTTGCAATCAGAACGATAGTACACACGTTCTATGCCAGGAAGTTCTGAAGGAGACCTTGTGGAATGTCAAGCATTTCTTGGATCATGCAACGACGCGGCAACGCTGCCCAAGATGGGACAGCGTTGTATGAATGATTCGCATCCCTTACTTTAACCTAAACATTTGAGTCAAAGGTAGACTCCCATTGCTTGGTGTTGTTGCGCCATTTCAGCCATGCAAAGCCAGTTCCCCCGCCCAGTCCGGCAAGCAACAACAGAACACTAGCCATTTCTGGAACGGCAACGGGTGAGATGGAAAGCTGCGAGGACGTGAGTTCAATCTGGACACTGTTCGGATCTATACCAATGAATGAAAACTGATCGAAGTCGCCTGAAATGCTTCCAGCACTGATGATGTTCAGTGTTTGATCAAACGAACCGCTAAACTGGCTGAAATCGAAGATCATGGTTCCTGCCAGCACTGCTGACTGAGTGATTTGCAACGTGTCAAAGGAGCCATTGGCGTTGCCCATGATTTCCATGACGACGGTTGCAGTATGCGATAGGGTCAGATTCCCATCAATCGTGATCGTACCTGCAGAAGTTCCCGGTGCTATCGTTCCATTCACCTGCACATCGGAAGATGCTAATGTGCCGACCCCTGCCAAGGTGCCTTGCAATCCGACGTTCACCTTTCCCGTGGCGTAACTTAAATTGGTGTTACTGACGGTCAGAGGATTCCCCTTCAGGGTTAGCTTGGCGACTGTTCCACTTTCGCCAACATGGAGTTCGGCAATCGTCGTTGCAGTAAGTGGACCATCGACCGTGGCACTTTCAATCCGTACGGGGCTTCGTGGGTTAGGTACTTGTCCCCATGACCATTTGCTGCTTTCTGTCCAAGTACCAGAGGCTAAACGTGCCAATTCAGGAATGGCAATATACCCACCTTGATTGCTGAGACCGACAATTTCACCACGGCTGTTGACATCATCAGCCGTGTAGAGAATGCGACCGTTTGGACTCGATTGCAACAAGTTGAGATTGTAACGGGTATCACCATAGACCACAAATCCAGTCGAGAGGGTGGGGTCATTGGTACGAACGCTATTTCCGACCGACATATCATTGATGTTGATTCCATTTGCAATTCCTGAACCTAAGGAACGCGAGGTGATTGATCCAGACACTGGGAAAGTAAATTCAACAGCTGTTGATCCAACGTATCCAACTGCCTTGTTATTGCTGTTACTGCTCACAAAACTGCTATCAAGTGATGTCAGATAAATAATAGAATTCAGATCTGAAGATCTCCACACCGCTGCCTGGCTCGCATTGATGCTTGTAGAAATGTTGCCAACGATCAGACCACTGTCACTAATCTCATGCGCAACAGATGCTACGTAACCTGATGGAATTCCAAGAATTACTGGACGGGTGTTGCCATTTGGACCAGCATGGTAGAATGCTCTACCAGGGTAGCCGTAGAACCCCAAGCTCGTTGCATATCCGACTAGCTGCCCTGAATTGTTGATTGAACGAGGAGTAAGATAGTTTACATTGGAATTTGCAGGATAGAGAAGGCTTGTGTAGCCACCATTTCGATAGATTGCACCAAACTTGTTGTTAAATGAATCGTCAGCTTCTACAGCTACAGTACCAGAATCATTGATGCCAATTCCTAGTGCATAGTTACCATTAGGCCAAACGGGCAGTTGTGTTACAGTACCATTTTGCCATGTAGCGGCTTTAGCAAAAAAGTTCTGGCCCACTTGACCAACTACAACGCTTTGATTGTTTATCCGAAAGTAACGTGGATCATAGGGCCTAGGAAAACCTTCGAGGATGCCCAAAGATTGCGTGCGAAACGTTCCTTGTGCCATCACTTGCTGCGAATCGGCGGCACAAATGAGTCCGCTCACAGCCATTCCAATTAATGCGTTTCTCATAGCGCAATCCTCCAGTTGAAACGGCATCAACGGGTGACACCGTGTTGATCTCAGTAAGCGTGAACTCACTTCCTAAGGCGACCTAACTATGATTCACAAGATTCGTGCTTTAGGTAACGCTCCACCTGAGATTATTGTGGAAATACTTGCTACTCAACATAAGGATTGATCCTGCATAGACGAGGCTTTCGAGTCGAACCATGCGTTCGTGTGACCTGTGCAGCGAATCAATCTATCATCAGCGTTCTGAGACGCTTTCTGAATGGGGAAGTATCCCCCACGCCGTCAAGGCCAAGACGAGCGAAGCCGTGGCCTCCTCCCCCATCTTCCTCCACTTCGTTCCGTGCAGACCGGGTGCCCCTCCACGCCTTCGACCTATGACTGCGTTCCCCCTCTCATTCTGGCTTCCATGCGGGAGCAAGCTCGCTTCTGGGCGAGTTGCCCCGCTAACCTCATTAGGAGCCAGACCGATGACTGCCACTGTTTCCCGTCCCGATGTGTACGCCACCATCACCAACAAGATTCTTGCCAAAATGGAGCAAGGCGAACTTCCTTGGTGCAAGCCGTGGAATGCTCAGCATGCTGCGGGCAGCACTACCCGCCCCTTACGTTACAATGGCGAATGCTACCATGGAGTTAATGTGCTGATTCTCTGGTTGACCGCTGAGGAACGAAGCTATCACTGTCCCTTGTGGATTACTTTCAACCAAGCCAAGGAGTTAGGCGGATTCGTCAAGAAAGGGGAGAAGGGAACGCCAGTTGTCTATGCGAACACTTTTACCAAAAAGGAAACCGACGAAGCAACAGGCGAAGAATCCGAGGAGAAAATTCCATTCTTGAAGAGCTACACCGTCTTTAATGCCTTGCAGGTGGAAGGATTACCAGAGCACTACTACGCCATGAAGGAGCAACCCAAGAACCTAGCCGAACGGCTGGGGGATGTGGAAGCCTTCGTTGCCCATACCAAGGCTGAGATTCGACATGGAGGCAACAAGGCCTTCTATCTACCATCTACCGACTATGTGCAGATGCCGCCGTATGAATGCTTCCGTGATCGCGAATTTTACTATTCAACTCTCAGCCATGAACTTACTCACTGGAGTGGAAGCGATAAACGGCTGAAGCGGGAATTGAACAAGAGCCGCTTTGGTGATGAAACTTATGCCGTAGAAGAGCTAATCGCAGAGTTGGGAGCAGCGTTTCTCTGTGCTGATTTTGGCATTGCCACCGAGCCGCGAGCCGATCATGCAGCCTACTTGCAAAACTGGCTCAAGGTACTCAAGAACGACAAGAAGGCTATCTTTACCGCTGCTGCTTTGGCTGAGAAAGCCGTTGCATATCTGCATGGCCTCCAACCCAAGTAGTGACAACCTTCAATTCTCATTTGGCCAACCTTGCGGTTGGCCTTTTTCTTGTCGATACATCGACTCTAACGATCCTGGGATTTCGCCGGAGGCTTGAGAGATTCCACTTCCTTGAGTACATGGGACTGTGCAGGCAGATGTTTCTTGAGTTCCGACACCAAGAGATCCGCGCAGGATTCCGCCAGTTCTTCTGAAATACCTCCACCCAGCAAGAAGAAATGCAACGCATTCTTGCTCTCTCGGATGGGCTTCAAACTGTGATCGGCAATGGTCTTCACCTGATGCTCGGTTAAGCGACCCGCTTCCTTTTCCTTGTCAACGATGCGGATCAGTCGTTCCAGTCGTTCACTATGTGATTTCGCTTGCTTTGCCATACTGTTCTCATGCTAGCATCGAGTCCTCACCAAAAGGTTAATGCCCAGTTGTCTTGTAGCTAGCATTCGTCCATGTCTGCCCGCTATCCCTTATTGTCAGCCGTTTAACGTCCTGATTCTTCACGCTAAAGCCGTCGCCAGACACTGCAAGCTGCCAAGGCCGCTTTCCTAAAGGAAGCCTTCGGCCTTTCGCTGGCAGCGGCGCTCCGCTTCTGGCTATTCCGGCTTAGATCGCAGTGACATCAGTTCGCAATCAAGCGGCTGAACGAAGAAGGATAAACATATGACTGACAATACCGAAAACAGTAACAACTCCCCTACTCACATCGCCTATGTGGTTCGTAAAGGGAACTCGAAAAACTTCTGGGATCGCATCGGGGTAGCCTGGCAACACGCCGACGGAAAAGGGCTAAATATCCAGTTGGTTTCCTTGCCGGTTGATGGCAACTTAACAGTGCGGCTTGCCTCAGAGCAAAAATAGCTCATCCAAGGGTGGGCTTCGGCTCACCCTTTCCAAACCAGCTGCTGTCTGAACTTATCACTTCGACATGAATCGTGTGAACATTGCTGATGGATCAGCGTTACAAGCAAGAGACCATTCAATGAACTCGGTAACATCGACTCGACGATTACCGGTTTCGCAGTTATAGACCCAGCTTTGCGGCTTCTTCAGTTTCTTACCAATCTCGCGTTGAGTTAATCCCGCCTCTTCTCGAAGCGTTCGCAGAAAAGCTCGTAGCGATTGATATGCACGTGAATGTTGAGATTTGGTTGGCATTGACACGATTTTCGCGTCAACCAGACTTGACACGAGTTAAGTGTCAAACCTACAATAGCTCTATCGGGATTAGTAGTACTTCTCAAGCCATTGATTTGGCTGATTTCTAGGGGATAAATCATGGGCGTCAACAAACGCAATCTCGAAACCGTGACGGACTATGCCGACGGGCGACACTTCATACGCATGCACCGGGATGTTATCCTTCCCGCAGAAGTTTGCGAAGCAGTCCGCCGTCACCTATCGGCAAACCGGTTTGATCAAGCCAAAAGCCTTGCTTTGGAGCATGCCCCCGGGGATGCCCACGAAGAAATACATCTCTTTTTCGACAGCACTGCCGCCCTCTCGCTTGTCGAAGATGCCCATTCCAGGCTTCAAACTCATTGACATTCATGGGGAAAATGCGCTATGCTAACGTATGACTGGCACACCGCATCTTCCCCCGCAGTTAGACAGGCTTGTTCAAAGACAGCTTGAATCTGGTCATTTTCAGAACGAGAATGACGTCCTCTCAGCTGCTCTTGAATTGTTGGATGAACGAACACACCAAGACTTTGACGCTTCCGCCTTTGACCGAGCCTTCGGCATGTGGAAAGGACGCTACAAAGATGGACTGGAATATCAAAACTTGGTGCGATCCGAAGAGCCTTCGTGATTCCAGTTTTTGACACCAATATCCTCATCGATTATCTCAATCAGAACGAGCAAGCCAAAGAAGAGTTACGCCGCAATCCGTTGGCACGGATCAGCGTTATCACCTGGGTCGAGGTTATGGTGGGTGCCAAGAACTCAGCGGAAGAATCACATTTGGAAGAGTTCCTGAAACGCTTCACTGTCATCGATTTTGACGCCAAGATTGCAACGACCACGGTGCTATTGAGAACTGCCTATCGACTTCGGTTTCAGGATGCTGCCATTTGGGCGACAGCCAAAGCGTACAATGCCCTGCTCATCACCCGAGACGTGAAGGGGTTTTCAGCTTTAGAGCCTGACATCCGTGTACCATACGTTATCTAGGCATGTCGTCACTGTGATTGACAGTGTTCATCCGCTCCACTAGGTTCCGAATTACCTGCCTAGTGCGGCAATCATAGAGCCTGTTAGTCCGTGGATCAGCGTGTACAGGAATTGCCCACTTTGTGCTTTTCGTTACATGCGTCCCCTTCTCGCCTTGAAGCTAGGTGGGTGCATATCTACTGCTTCCCAGGTAGTTGGTGCATGAGCCTCACACTTATACGCATACTCAACGGACTCTGGATATTGTTCATCGAAGTAACAAGCTACACTGTAGTAGTTGCCAAAATCATGTGGATTGCTCTTCACCCTGAGGTCAGCCCCTAGCGGTGGTTCACCGCAACTTTTCTTAATGGCCTCTATGAATTGCTGGCATTCGATTTTTGCTTTGCGAGCGTAATCCTGCTCACCAACGGATACACAAGTCTCTTCTGCTGGTGCTGGACCAATATCTAGACAATCACGCATTTACCCTCTCATTTTAGGTGTTGAACTCGGTTGGATCATTTCACAAATATCATTGCCGTCAAGCCTTCATTTCAAATCGAAATCCGCTCCACCAGGTTACGAGTCACTTGCCTATTGCGTCGATCATAGAGCCTTGTCGTACGTGGATCAGCGTGGCCCACCAGTGTTTGCACATCTTCAAGAGGAAGCCCTTGATTGAGTAAATCGGTCACGACGCATGCTCGAATCGAATGCGGGACAAGGTGCGGTGGTAACTTTGCTAGCTTAAGGCGTCGTTTCATCATGCGGTAAATGTCGTTGCCCGAAACGGCCTGGTTACTCAGTCGTTCTGTTCGCCCATGCGATGCGCGAAAAAGTGGCGACTCCTTCTTCCACTCCAACCCTTCCGCAGCTTTCAGATAATCAAGAATCAGAACCTTCAAGCTGGAGTTCACCGGAATACGTCGCTGCTTGTTTCCTTTCTCGACAAACGAAAGCAAATACTCCAGCCCGTCAAAGACAAAAGCACCGTAGGTAAGTGAGGCAACGGCACCGACGCGGGCACCAGTGAATCTCAAACACCCGAGAATGGCCGCATCGCGGTAATCCAAGATAGTCTTGAACTGGATGGATTGCATAAGAGTCCGCACCTGCTCAACAGATATCTCTGGGGTAAGCCCCTCGCCGTCGGCAACTGCATATCGTTCCCCTTTCACGCTCAATGCTGGATTCAATATCATTGCGTGACGATTGACCAGCACATCAAAGAACTGGCGCAATGCCGCAAGATAGAGCTTACGGGTGGGAGCTTTGCCAGGAATGGATCTGATGAACGTTGCAACCATGCCGGGCGTAATTGCTGTTAAGTGTTGTATCTGCGGGGCCGCCCAGGTCATGAAGCGTCTCACCGCTCGTTCATACGCCGTGCGAGTATGATCATTCTGAATATGGCCGAGGAAAAACTCATCCCATGCAAACTGTGCAGCACTGCCGCTTGCTTGTAAGAGTGCTGGCATCGTCGTAGATGTTTGTGCTGGCAGTAGCTCTTGAGGAATCACGGCAGGTAAAGTTTCTGAGTTCATGCCGAAACCTTTTGTGATTCGCAGGCCTTTTCTAATGCTTCTAGGTATTCCTTCTGCCACGCTTGGCGAACAATTAGCAAAATGAAATTCTCAGGCGATGGCAAACCGATGCGATCCGCATGATGGCTTGCCCAAAGCTTCAGATAGCTGGGCAACTCGACCTTGAAATGATCCTCCTGAGTCATCGGATCACCATAACTTCCGCTCCCAATTTGAGTGATGGCCATGATTTTTCCGCAGTGAGAACGGGCTGTTTCAAGTGTAAGCCTAGAGCCAGGCAAGCACGATCACCAAGGGAGAGCTTGCCTTCTAAATGACTCATTGAAGTAGTGAGATAAGCCTGTTCTGAAGTGAATGGTTCAACAGACAGCATCAAATGTTGAACTACTGCATGTGCTTGCTCGGAGGTTGCGCCTCCGCGAATTAAAACGTGAAGCACTTCTGCTAAATTGACTGAAGAAATGAAGGCCACAGGCAAATGTTCTGCAACTAGGTCTCCACCTTTTTCTCGCTTAAGAAAAGCAATGAGTGCTGAGGAATCCAAAATCATGAACGACCTAAAGGTGCATCTTCCGACGCTCGCTGATGTTGCCGAAGCTTCTTCAGTTCATCTTGCAGATCGACTTTAGGATCAATGCACTGATCCATGATGGCAAGTGCTTCGGCCATACCCTTTTGGAGTGCAGATTGCAAACTTCTGACAACGAGATCGCCATCGGCTTCTTCAAGGATGACATCCTGGCCCACTTTGATGCCGTGTCTCTGGCGAAGCGTTGCTGGGATGACAAGCCTGCCCCCTTCGCCAATCCTGACTCTTGTTACTTGCTCCATACGACATCCTTTCCAGCAGTGTCAGATTCAACACTGCCACAGGATGACAGGTCTTGTCAACAACTTTGTATGCCAGCCATGCCCGGCGAGCGGGCATGGCTTTAGGCCGAATAACGTCCTTTATCTTGTTCGTGCGACACGCTGTTTTAAGGAGGACTGTGTATAAGGAAATGGATTAACTTTTGTACACCAGCTGTCTCACCAGCGGTACCCTACGAGGTCGGCGGGGAGGTAACGAACCGTCTAATAGCCCTCGGACAATGATGCCTTCGTTCGCAAGAACGGGCGTTGATGCTGCGAAGTGTCAACGCGACTGCCAGCATCAGGCGGTTGGGAGCTAGGGTCGAATCGGTTGGTCAACATAGGTGAACTCTCGCTAGCGTCGTGATAAAGAACAAGCCTAAGATGCTGACAGGCTTGAGCCAAAAGGCACTGAGACCAGGACAAGGGCTGTGGCTTACTCTTGTCGTGAGTGAAGCGTCTCCGGCGTATAGAGAGGACCTTCCCGATTCTGTCCCCCCCCTTAAGAAACGTGGTAAGCCCGTACTGCTCCTTCACGGACGATCACCCGCAAGGATGATCTATGGCAGTGCGGGTAAAGGATGAGGGAGAAAGCGAATGCCAGGCTGTAACGGCTTGGATAGGAGTTGCAACATCACTCCACGCGCAAGTGGGCAGACTTCCCTTTGGTAACCATCACGAAACAGCCTGGCCAACAGACTCAAGGAGCAAGGCAGATGACAGTGTCTTTCAACACTGGTGCGGCTTCTCGCGAAATGGATACCTGGCACAACATCAAGTGGTGTCAGGTTACTCAAAACGTGCGTCGGCTCCAAGCCCGAATCGTGAAGGCAACCCAAGAAGAACGATGGGGCAAGGTCGCTGCATTGCAGCGAATCCTCACCCGCTCCTTCTCAGCAAAAGCACTTGCTGTGAAACGAGTGACAGAGAATCGAGGAAAGAACACCCCTGGAATCGACAGAGCAATCTGGCGGACACCAGGGCAGAAGATGAAGGCCATTCAACAGTTGCAGCAGCATGGCTACCAAGCCAAGCCGCTACGACGAGTCTACATTCCCAAAAGCAATGGAAAGCAGAGACCTCTCGGCATTCCGACGATGAAGGATCGAGCCATGCAGGCTCTCTACCTGCTAGCTCTTGATCCTTGTGCGGAAACGACGGCTGACCGGAGTTCTTATGGATTCCGCGTCGGTCGCAGTTGTGCAGATGCACTGAACAAGTGCTACATCCTGCTTGGTAAATCTACCTCGGCGAATTGGATTCTGGAGGGAGATATCCGAGCTTGCTTTGACAGAATAAGTCACGAATGGCTGATGCAGAAGGTTCCCCTGGAGAAACGGATTCTCCAGAAGTGGTTGAAGGCAGGATACCTGGAGAAAGAGTTCTTTCACCACACGGAAGAAGGAACACCGCAAGGTGGTATTATTTCTCCCGTGCTTTCAAACTTGGTCTTGGATGGCTTGGAAGATCGCCTTCGGGAGGTCTTCCCCAAACCCAAAACCAAGTCACAGCCTAATCGGGTTTACCTGGTTCGGTACGCGGACGACTTCATCATCACAGGGGACTCGCAAGAACTCCTGCGCGATCAGGTTAAGCCGTTGGTGGAGAAGTTCCTGAAGGAACGAGGCTTGGAACTCTCGCGAGAGAAGACCAAGATCACCTCGATACAACAGGGATTTGACTTTCTTGGGCAAACGATCCGAAAGTATCACGGCAAGTTCCTCACCAGACCTTCTAAAGAAAGCGTGAAACGCCTTCTCACCAAGGTTCGAGGAATGACTCGGAAGTACTGCTCTGCCACGCCCGGACATTTGATCGTTCTTCTCAACCCGATCATTCGGGGCTGGGCGAACTATCATCGCTGGGCTGCGAGCAAGGAGACGTTCGTCTCCATTGACCACATGATCTTTTGCGCTCTCTGGCGTTGGGCACGCCGACGTCATTCCAACAAGAGCGGTCGTTGGGTGATGGAAAAGTACTTCCATCACTCTGGCAACCGCCATTGGGTGTTTGTCGGCGAAGTGGAAACGACGGGCGAGTCCATGAAGGAAGTGCGGTTATTCCGTGCTTCTGACAAGGTAGTCGCACGCTATATCCACATTAAGGAAGAAGCGAACCCCTACGAGCCAAAGTGGTATAGCTACTTTGAGTCACGATGAGTTCGCTCTGACCTGCTCACGCAGCCTGAGACTTCACATCCTCGATTCGGTGTCCTTCTACTTGGATGCCGCGTCTTCCATGAAGGCGTTACGGAAGCTTGAGCCGGATGCAGGGACAACTTGCCAGTCCGGTTCTTAGAGGGGTGGGGCAGAGTAATCTGCCCTACCTACTCGACTGCGACTTTCATTTTGCGGGGGGCATCCTTACGGTTCATGCTCAGTATATCGCGATGAAGTCCAGCCGTGTTGATCCAAGTGCGGCTACGCCAGGAAAGGTGCAAGATACTACGCCATTTTTCACGGAAGATTTCACTTTTACTTGGCAGTGTGGATATCTCCAATGACGTACCACCCGGCCCAATAATAAGGATGGGCAGCTTCATTTCCTCGCTTTTCCACCGAAAACAACTGCGTATTCCGGAGTGCAGTCGGCGGTGAAGTTTCTGGAGCTTGCCAAACTTGCTTGTGAAGGTAAAACGCGAACCGCTCGGTTTCTTTGCCGTTGACAGGCCACAAGCTCGCAAGTGTTGTTTGACAACCAGCAAGGTGCAATGCTCGAGAGATGCCTATTACCCCTTCTCCGGAAACAGTTGGCCCTTGCTGGACTGAACAACCCCAATACCAAAAAGAACGCGTTCCGTTCATGTTCAGCAAGCTCCAGTCAGCCACTGCTGGGGTGTTATGGCCACCTCCTCTTGCGAGATCGATGTTGGCGTAAGCGAGCGGTACCCGAGGTTGCAGCAACAAGGCAAATCTTTGTTCTGTCGGCGTTCCCGATACCGTTTGGCCTAAGGTTCCATGCCATGATTGGGCTTTGCTGCTTGATAGTGTGGGTCCATGTCCAAATAACACCACTTCGCGATACCCGTTTTCCAACTGCGAGAATACAGCGTCAGTCGTTGGCTCCGATTTCGTCAGGATCACTGGCTTAAGACTTCCGTTGTTCGTCGTAAAAGTAGCCGACATTCGCTGAGTCCAAGCTGGATCTCCAACGTCCCCTAACTGACCTGTTTTTTGCTTCTCGCCATAGTCAATCTCGTTGATGAGTAATAGGCTTGGTTTTTTCGTCTCCCTTGAACCTCGTGCGATAACTGACAAATGTTGGCCAGAAAAGACATAGCTCAACTGATAATCTTGAATCAAGAAGTGATGGTCACGATTTCCTGGCAATGCACCAAACGGTAACCGCCACAGCAACCCATCCGGTGCAATGACAACTTTTGAAGAGTTCTTGACAAAGCTTTCGATAGGCTTCCAAATCAGATCAGCAATTGCTTGTGCTTGCGTACGTAGCGAAGGCAGAGGAGCTGTCCCAGATTCATTCCACTGTGGCATCCCGTTTTTGTCAAGCAGGTGTCCATACCAAGCATTGATGGCACTTTCGATGTCGGCAGCACGTCCTAGCTGTACGCATACGACAGGATGCCCCTGCCGCACAACAAATGCCAACACTCGTGTCTCCACTGCCCAATCCCCTCCCTGTGACTCAAGCGTATGGTCGTAGCAGCAGTATTCGATGAAGGGGGCTCCGACGGGACACAGCATTGCCAATTGTTCAGGAGACACCGAATGGCTTTCACTGTCTTGTCCTTTGGCATCTTTCAGCAACGCAGCCATTTTTCGTTCTAACGCCAATCGTTGATCACGGAGTTCGACACCACGATCAATCCACTGTTGATCTACTTGTGTTGATGAACCTGCAGTGGGTGTAGACGCTTCCCATGTGCGGACTGACGCAGCTGCATCCAACAACTCTCTCTGTGTTTCACCGTACGTTTTCGAGGATATTGCATTACTTTGTCTGCGATCTCGATTGTTTCGAGAATAGACTGCCGTTTTCCATCGCAAGACCTGACCATACATTTTTGTAGCTTCAGCCTGGTCTTTCACCGCCAAAGATAGATAGGCATCTAAGGCGCTCCGCATTTTTATGGTAAACTGTAACCGCTGTACGTCGCTTTGAAAGTTATATCCCTCTTGCAAGAGGTTGTGCTGAACGGTCAAAGCCTTTTCCAGTAATTCCATGGCTTCTTTGTTACGGCCCTTCTTCTGGCCTACAATTTGGGCGATATGTACCCGTGCTAGTGCACAGACATGGGACCAGGATACTGTTTGGCTTTCTTCCAATTGAACAACTTTTCTGAACTCCTCCTCAGCCCCGTTGGCATCCTGGCACCCCAACTTCGCCACTGCCAATTGAAAACGATACATCGCTTCGAGTTCGACAAAACTCGGATAGTCATTCCATTTCGCTTTCAAAGGAACCAGAACCGAGAGGACACGCTCGATACTTTTGGAAGCACTTTCGAATTGTCCTTTCATGCAAAGCAAGGTGTTTTGTAAAAGCAGTACATTGAACCGCTCGCACATCTCACCGAGCGTCTTTTCTTTCTTCGCAAAATAGTAAACACCTGCCGACTTCAGGTAATCACCAGCTTGGCGTAGGTCATGCAGTGATAGATGGTGAACGGCCAGCTGTAGTCTCACATCAGCAGAACGTTGCGGGTCTGGTGGAGTCAGCTTGTTCAGTACCTCTTGTGCAGCATTCAAACGATTCATTGCAGTTTCAACGTCACCTTGTGAGAGATGTACTCGACTCAATTCCAAATGGAGGTCAACCAGAAGAGGTGATGCCCCTTTCTTGTCTTGATTCAAGAGAGCCAGGCTTTCAGCAAAGGCTTCAGCAGCCTTGGATGATTCTTCGAGCAAGACGTAGCGTAGGCCTAAATCATAAAGTGATTGTGCAAAAGAATCTGTTGAAATACGCAGTCTATCTTTCTGGCGTTCAAGACGCCTTATGGAAATTGCTTTCTCTGAAAACCGGGCGGCTTCGCGAAGTCGGAATGTGCGATGGTGTGCTTGCGAGACGAGGTCATAGCATTCCGCTTTGACAAGTGGTTCAATCTGCTGATCAGCTTCAATCAGCTTCGTGAGTTTAATCGAAACGCCATAGGCCTCATTCCATACTTTCTTGGCCAAGAACTGCTCAAGATCGCTTTTCATTTTTGGCAGTTGGTCATCGGGCCTGGGCAGTAGATAGGAGCTTCCAAACGTGCTTGCGATGACCACCATCAGCATCAGCACCACGAACAGGTAACGTGACATGGGCAACTCCGTGATCTATTTCTCAGAAGAAGTGAGTGTCAGTTGACCAACACCGGCCAACTTATTTTCGCTGCCGATCAAACGATTGCCGATCATTTGTGCAAGATTGGTCGAAGTCGCACTAGGCAGTTTGAGCGTACCATCAGCCACTAGTTGCTTGAGAACCGAGACAATTGGCTTCTTGGATAAAATGAGATACACAATCTTTTCCCCTTTTGTCGGACGAACAAATGTCTCCGGGAAAACTAGCTCACCACCTGTAGACTCAAGCGGTTCACACCCTTCGTTAGTCGATGGGCGAATCAGAACTTCATTGTCGATGAGTTCAATGGCAGCCATGTACCAAGTACCTGGTGGTGCTTTGAATGAAGGCTGAAACTGTCGCTCATCCTTAGGAGTTCCTAGTACTCCACCAGTGGCAACCCAACGCGATTGCAGAGCGAGATCAGAGGGTAGAATCCCCTGGTCAGGTTTGACTTGTCCAAAGAACAGCCAAGCAAAGATTGTGCCTGCAATCAGAATGGACGCCGCTAAAGCCCATATCACTTTATGTGGCTTAGCCGAAGAATTAGCGGGAATGTCATCAGACAACTCGGTGAGCTTGCCATCATCTTTCTCCATGAATGATTTAATTCTCTTGCAGACAAGACAAGTCTGTAAATGAGCAAGTTCTTCAGGATCCCATTGAAATGGTTGCTTTGCCTTCCTGCAATGGCTATGCTCCTGCCATCGGAGTGGTGAGATACACTCTTTGCTAAAGAATGGCTTCGGATCAGTTGGATTGGGCTGTTGGATCGCACAGACCTTTTTGATGAACAGGTCTTGCATCTTGTCGTCGAACATGGGATTGTTCCCTCCTTTAGCATAGCCGCCTAGTGCGAGTCTCTAACCAGAGAAGCTCGATTAAACGCACCCCTCACTTTTGGGGATGTCACTCCCAAGGTTACCCAGGATTTTTACAATCTCTAACCGAGCACGTTGCACTGCCTGCTTGATAGCGTTCTCACTGCTTTTCAGGTTAATAGCGATTTGCTTATGTGACAGAAAATCTTGATAGTACATGCGAAAAGCCTTGTGTTGAAGGTCGGTTAAACTAGATGCAGTACTCATAACTTTTTCGTATAATTCCTTTACAGACAAGTTCTCAACTATAGGGTCAATAATCATTAATAGATCACTTTCCTGGCTAAGATCAAAACTATCGATGCAAATGCGTCTCTTCCTGAAATGGTTTATGAGCAAGTGATTCACAATACTCATGATATAAGGACGCAACGGCTCCCTCTTGTCATACTTATGGTGTAGCAAGGATTTGATAATTTCATATTCAGTGTCCTGCACAAGATCATCACAGTCATCATTGTTGGAGAGCCGGAGTCTTACTCTAAACCGGATTAGTTGCAGGTATCGCTTCCTCAGATTTTCGTATGCCGACAAATTACCAGACAAAAAGGCTGTAACGAGGTCACCGTCACTCAGTTCAGTGTGTTGTTCATTTTTGGGGCTTCGGTATCGGTCCATGTCCAGCCTCTCTCATGTCCTATGAAGCTATTCACTGAGAGCACGGTAAGGTAACGCGAGTTTTCGAGAATTCCTTAGATTTGACCGCTGAGCTAGCAAGTGCCAGATAACATTAGGGAAGACTCAACGACTCCGTCCAGTCTCAAACCAAGCATCCAGATCCACTTCTAGACCTGGTTGGATTTCCAAGAATTTGCTTTTCATGAGATGCACCGCATGTTTGGTAAGTGCTAAATGGCTTGGGTTGGATGGATCGAGGCTCTCAATTGTTCCGATTCCACCTTGATCAGCCACGACCTTCATGCCTGCTTCGAGAATCCTTTTCACCTCATCTCCTGATAGTAGCTCAGTCTCAGAAGCCAAAGCTAAAAGGCCAACCATCCTATCAAATTCATAAAAAGCTTTTGGCCGGTGTTTACTATTCGTCATCCAGTATCCTGTCAGTATATTTATAGCCTTCTAAATTCTAGTTACTCAATGCTTTGGCTTGCTGGACTATAGTTTGTGACCGTGGTCAAACCATGCTTCGAGTTCGGGCTTGTGTTCCGGATGAAGCTCAAGGAACTTTTCTCGCATCAGATGAACCGCGTGCCTGACCAATCCTATGTGGCTTGGATTGCGAGGATCAGTTCTAGTAACACCGCCTTGCTCCATAAGTATGTTGCCGCCGACGTCTCCAATTTCTTTCGCTTCTTTCGCAGTGATCAGTTTTCCCTCAAGAGATATGCCCAGGAACTCGAGGAGAGTATCCAGGTCTTGAAACGATTTTGGCCGATGTTTGCGGGCAGTCATCTTCATTCGTTACTAAAATTACTGCTGGCTTGCAAGCACTATCGTCAGTGCGAACATTGATTGCCAAACGACGCCATCTCCCCAATTATTGCAATGTTACCCTAGTCCTGACTATGGCAAAACACTTTGGCTGTTACCGTAAGTTTCTTCATTTCA
>WBZX01000250.1_pt1 | contig 35400 bp, 43 predicted proteins | sample 5204211 | NCBI WGS metagenome assembly WBZX01 (sample SAMN12344362, study PRJNA552823) | activated sludge metagenome | biome: Activated sludge suspended growth; feature: Nitrification reactor; material: Wastewater; isolation source: activated sludge from nitrification reactor of wastewater...
CTGGCATTGCCGTGATCGAAATGGCGGCTAGTGACACGACTGTTGGGTCTACCCCATCGACCGGGCGCGGGACAAGCCACGTTGATCGGCTGACGGAATTTTCGGCGGTTCCGGCTTAGAACCCCAGTCACATGCCGGGGCATGATCGCCACCAGAATTCGGCATGCGTTTGATGAAATACTTGTCCTCGACCTTGGCCACGTACATTTCGATACCTGGGTGGCGGCACAAGCAAAGCGGCCGCTGCTTGGCGGCGTAGATGGCGGCCAACGCCTCCGGCAAAGCCGGATCATCGGAATGAATGGATTGGTTGCCGATCTGGTAGACGGCCATGCTGCTTCCCCTTATCGGCCCATGTCGCGGCCCATGTCGCGCGCTGCATCGCGGGCCGGCTCCTTGCCCTGCTCATAGACCTGGCTCTTGTCGTTGCCGTGCTGGATGGAAACCTTCTCGCCGTCCTGCACGTCACGGTCCAACTGGCCTTTCTCGTAGCGCACGGCCACCATGTCGGACATCTTTACCAAGGCGTGATGCGAGGACGTGGCCACAACCTCCCCCTTCACGTCCTGCTTGAGTTCGCCCGCCTCGCGCACCATCAGGCCGCGATGGTTGGCGGCCAAGTCAGTCACGCGCTTGGACTCGTCAAGCGTGACATTGCCCTGGGGGACATGGCCTTGATGAAGCTGCCCGGACAGTTCCGCACGGGCATTGAAATAGGACAACTCGCGGTCGTTTTGCGTGGTCTGCGGCCCCCAGCTCTGCTTGATCTCATGCAGGTGCTTATAGGCGCCGTCCAGCTCGGGATGGCGCTCCAGGGCCTCTTTCTTTGGCAGTTGATCGAACGCTTGCGCGCGCTGATAGGCGGGGCTCTGCTCGAACCGCGCCAAGTCGGCACGCGCCGCATCGAGCTTGGCGGCCAGCTCTTCCCGATCTGCCAGCAAAGGCCGCATGCTGCGTTCCGACTCTGGCCGTTGAACCTCGGCATAGGCGCGCTTCAGGTCTTCATCGTTGCCACCGATCCACTTGCCGTATTCCCGGACACCGGCCTTTTCCGTGTAGCTGGTCTGTCCAGGCACCGAGGCGGATTCACGGCCAGTAAGCCCGCGCTCGCTGCGGATCAATGACGGCTGGTCTTCAGCCTTGGCGTCGCGGAAGGCTTTGGCAGCCTCGTAGACGTTGTGGGTTTCCGTGATGACCTTGCCATCCGACGCCGTGCGGACGGTGTAGGTCACGTTGTCCCGCACGCCTTCGCGCTGCTTGGCCAGCGCATGGATGTCTTCCAGGGCGGAAACGTGGTCGCGCCGCTCGGCGTGTGTCCACTGCCGGCTGCGTTCTTGCTCCAGGGCACGCGCGGCGTCGGGCGCATGCTGCCATTCGCCACGCTCCTGGCGGTTCTCGTAGATCGGCCGCTGCTGGGCGTCGTACAGGCGCACCGAATCGACGAGTTTTTCACGCTCCAGGGTGGCGACGGTCTGCGCCATGCCGACATAGGCACCGTCATGCTGCTCGCGGTTGACGAAGCGGCCGGTGCCGCGCTCGGCCACCTGTTCCTCGAAGCGTAGGCGCGCGCGCGTCATCGACGTTTCGGCCGAAACGGCCATAACGCGGGCCTCGACCTCGTAGCCACCTTCCTTGAGTCGCACGGCCAAATCGCGGATGTTCTCGGGGCTGCGCATCGTGCCGTCGACCACCAGATTGCGGCGGTTTTCGGCGGCCGCCATCGTGAGGCGGGTCGCCCATTCGCCGGCTTCCTTCTGCGTGCGGTCGGCCGCGTGCTGCGGATCGTCTCGGGAGAGCTGCTTGTAGCGCGGGTTTTCCTCCCGCATCCGGTCGGCGTCGATCACGACGGCGCCGCCCTGGTCGCGCAGCTCGCGCGCAGCCTCGGCGGCCAGCACCGACTTGCCGGAGCCGGGCTGGCCTCCTAGCAAGATCGCCTTGGGCTTGTCCTGGGCTTGGGTCTCAGCCAGCGCGTCACGCTCTACGCCTTTGTAGGCCGTCTCCATCCCGTACTTGGAAATATCCGAAGCCATGCCCCCTCCCGCTTACTGCTGGTAGAGTTCGCGCGCCTGGGGACCGTACTGCTGGATCACGGTCTCGATGGCGGCAGCATCTTTCGGGTCCAGGCCGTCGCGCAGGGCGCGCAGGGCGCGCTTGTCGGCCTCGATGCCCGCCACCACGGCGTCATCGGGGATGGGCTTCTCGCGCTCCAGCGCGAGCGCTTCGGAATGGTGGGCGATGATCGCGCCCAGCACGTCACACGCCACTTCGTAGCGCACGCCGGTTCGGTTGAATAGTTCGGACATTGATATACCTCCCATGCAGCGCGCTTTCGCGCGCGAAAGTTCAGTGGTTCTCCAGGACGCGCTCACGCTCCATCTGCATGTCGCGCCCGCGATCGCGGGCAGGTTCCTTGCCCTGCTCATAGACTTGGCTCTTGTCATGGCCGTGCTGGATCGCCAGGCGATCCCCGACGTGCACCGCGCGGTCGAGGTTTTCGCGCTCGTAGCGCACGGCGATCATGTCGCCGACTTTCAGCATGACGTGATGGGACGAGACGGCCACCACGTCGCCCCGATACTGGCCACCCAACGCACCGGCATCCCGCACCATCAACCCGCGATAGACGGCCGCATGTTCGATGACCCGGCGCGATTCCTCCATTGACACGCCATCGCCCACGGCGCGGCCGGTGTGCAACTCGTTGGCGATCTCGGCACGAAGGAAATTCACGTCCTGGCCGGCCCGCTGCGCATCCGCGAGCATCTTGTAGGCGCCGTCCAGCTCGGGATGCTTGGCCAGCGCCTCGCGCCAGGGCAGTTTCTCGAAAGCCGTGGCGCGTTCGACCGTCGTGATTTCGTAGAACACCTCACGCATCGGGGCAAAATCGCCTCGCACAGACTGTTTGGCGGCCTCGTTCCAGACTTGTTTGTCGACCTTGCTGTAATCGAGGTGGTAGCCGCTTTCCTTGGCAAGCTGCCCAAGAAACTCGCGCGTCGCCCGTCCATTACCCTCGCGGAAGGGGTGCATTTCATTGAGGCCCGCGTACACCTCGGCCATCTTGTCCGCGAACTGTGCCTTGTCGGTTCCGCGCAGGTAGCCAGCCTCTTTGATGGTGGCAGCAACCTCGGCGGCCTTGGCCGGGATGTCTTCCTTGAAGGTAAACAGGGTTCGGTCGCCCGCCGGCCCCTTGGCGATGTCCACGGTGCGAACCTCGCCGGCCCACTCATAAACATCCTTGAAGACTTGCCGATGAATGGCTTGCAGATGCACCAAGTCGTAATTGCCCTTCACCGGGTTTTCGCGCAACTCCTGAATGCGGATCGCGGTAGCCCCGCGCTCGAACCGCTGCAATTCCGCCAGGTCTCGAAGCTCGGCCTTGTTCTTGAGGACATGGGTGCCGGGGTATGTGTACCCCTCTTGCTGGTCGGTCATGACCCTGCACCCTTGCGTGCGCGCTCCAGGTAGAGCGCCACCGCCTCGTCGGACGTGAGCGCACCCGCAGCAACGGCTTCTTGGATCTCAAGATCGGCCGCGTCAGCGTTCATGCCTTCGAGGGCCAGCGAGGCGTTGGCCAGGGCGAATTGCTCCCGGCGAAGCTGCACCGGATCGTCAGCGGCCGGCGGCCGCGAGGGGTCCAGAAGATCGAGGTCAAATGTCATGACGGGCTCCAGTTCGGTAAGGGTGCCGGTATGCCAAGGATATCACGTATTGCTTTCTAACTGACAGCAGTATAGAAACAAAAATGCCGGCGCGACAAGGGTTTTAAGGCGATTTGTCGCACTGACTCAAGAATGCTCCAGCGTGCGCCGAACGGGCCGCAAGGCGGTCGCCGTGGCCTCGATCACCTGCTGGATTTCCTGCAAGTAGCTATCGACTCGCGCCTTCATGCCTTCCCACTCGTTCTTGGTTTTCACCAGATCATCGAGCGGACCATTGCCGTACTGCTTGCTGTCGATGCAGCGATGGATGGTCAGCAGCCGCATTTCCATGTTGCGCAAGGCGTATTCGCAGCGCGCGAGCTGCTGCCCGTCGATGGGGGTATGGCAATAGCGGACGTTCTCAACGTCACGGACAAAGCCCTCGAAGTCCTTACGGTGGTCGCCCAGCAGGGCCACGAAGGATTCCATCAGACGGGTTTCGCGTTCTCGCATGTTCATGGTGTGCCTCAATTTATGATGGGTGGGAAAAGCTAGTTGCAAGCTCCAGCATGGCCGCAGCTCTTGCATTTCGGGCCTCGGCTCTTGCGGGCCTGGGCGCGCCCCTCGATGATGGCGAGGTAGCGCGCGATCAATTGTTCGCAGTAGGCGTCGTCGCGCAGCTCAACACGGATGGCCTTGCGCTTGCGCGTGGTCCGGCTGTTGATGACGGCGTAGCCAAAGGCAGCGGTGGGTAGGCCATTGCGGCGCAGAAGCCACCCCTGCAAGGAAAGCTGCGCGATGTCGGTCTCATAGACGCGGTGGGCATCGCGGTTCTTGTTTTCGAGGGGGACATGCAGCCCGTCCGGAAGGCGATACACCTGGTCGGGTCGGCCGATGACCCGGTAAGGATGGTCGGCCCGGAGGTTCCGTTCGACTTGCGCAACCCGGCCGGCCTTCAGTTCATCGGGCAACCAATCCTGGGAGAAGCCACGCCAGACGAGGAACATCCACGCGGCCAGTGCCAGGGCCAGACCGAACAAGATGAAGCTGGCCAGGTTGTTCATCGCGGCATCCCCAGCAGCCGCACGATGCCGTTGAGTAGCAAGCGGATCGCAGCGGCGAGCAAGCCATGGCGAGAGAGGAACCGCGCCACGGCTGGCGACAGCACGTAGTACCCGCGCACAAACAGGCGCCCGGGCGCCGCCGGCATCAACACACGGTCGCGCCAAGCGCGCAGAAAGCACGTTTCAGGAGCATCAGGGCCATAGACGGCCGAGGCGATGAAGCATCGCCGGTCCATGGCGGCCCGCGTATGGCCCTCGACCTCGAAGCGCAGATGCTCGAAGGTGCCGGCGGCCGCCTTCGCGCGTACATCCAACGGCCGGGCATCACCGCGCTCGCGGTCGAAGAGAACCTTTTGCTCGCAGTAGACGGTTCCAACGATGTCCGTGATGGTGTGGTACTTCTTCATGGCCTGATCCGCCTCTTCGCATTTACAGGCGACAAGGCGCACTCAAGGCCGTGGTAGATCACCAATGCCCCAGCCATGAAGACCAGCGCAGCGGATAGATGGAACAGCTCCGCAAGGGCTGAGGCACGAACAAACCACAGGACGCCGATGCAGCACGCGAGCACCAGGGCCAGAAAGGTGAAGTACCAACCGACACCGCCGAACCCCATTTCGTTACTCCCCGGACTTTCGCGCGCGAAAGTCGCGCGGCTTGGCCAGCATCCAGCGGTAGATGCCCAAGAGGCTGGTCGCGGTAAACGCGACCTGCATGAAGATCAGGCCAGGCGCGTTCGTGAGAATGCCGAACAGAATCCAACAGACGTTCGATGCCAGGAAGGCGACAAACCCCCAGCCGGACCGGGCGTTGTTCAAAGCCAAGAGCCAAGCGCCAAGAACACCGAAGGCGCAGCCGATCCATTGCAAGTACCAATCCATCGCCGTCACACCAACGTCATGCGCCCGGTCTCCAGGGCGCGGATGCGCATCGGCAGAGTCGGATACGCGGTCAAGACAGAGATCCACCGATGCCATGGTCGAGAGGGGTAAATCTCGTGCAACTCGTGCAGCGCGGCCAAGGCGTCGGCCTTGCCGACCCGCGCGGCGGCGCCAGCATCGGCGCGATACTCGAAGTAGCGACGCAAAGCCAGAAAGATCAGGAAGCCGGCGAGGAAAACGGTGTTGTTGTTCGTGCCGTAGCTGCCGAGGGTGAAGCACGAGGCGTATGCGAAGGTGCCCAAGATGTGGCGCTCCGCAACGTGGCTTTCCTCGTGCGCAATGACCCCGCGCAGTCCTGGATCGCTCAGTCGGCGGACCAATCCCGAGGTCAGATAAATGCGGGAATGATGCTGGCCGAGGCCGACCGTGTTGGCTTGCTGGTCGGCGTGGTCGTACAGATAGACCGGCGAACCGACCGGCATAGACGCGAGCACGCCGGCCAAGCGCCGCTGCAATGGCCCGTCCGTCGAGGCCACGGGCGCAAGAAACCGCGCAGCCAACGGCGCTGAGGCATAGAAGCCGAACAGGAAGATCAGGCCGGCGACCGTCTGCATGAAAGGTTTGTAGGCGGGATCAGGGGCGAGCCGCGTGGCCACCCACAAGATGCCGCCGCCCACTTCCATGAAGAAGAGGACCAGGACAATCCGCCTGAACCAGTGGGACGGAATCATTAGCGCCGGCAGTCATCGCATTGGATCGCAGTGGCGATAGAGCGGTACGGGCTGTAATCGGTGCCGGTGCGCCAATCGTTGTGCATGGCGACGGGTTCGGGAGCCGTGGCGCACCCGGCAAGAGTGGCCGCAAGCAAGAGAGCCAGGAGTGACTTCATTTCTTCTTCCTTTCTTCGTTCAAATTGATAGCGTCCACTAGCTCACGACAAACGGAATGCGCCCGCTGGCGAGACACGCCGGCATGACGGGCTGCAACGGATTGACGGAAGCCGAGAACCAAAACTTCTTCTGCGATCCGGTAAGATTCGGGCGAAAGGTCGAGCCGTTTGGCTGCTTTCACAAAGACAGCACGCGATACTTTGCCGCAGGCGTCTAGGACCGACTTGTAGGAATTGGCCATTGCGTTGCAAACTAAAGGGATTCGGCGTATTTTGTCAACATGACATTTAGCCATTTTCACGCCATAAACATGGAGCAGAAGCATGAAAAAACTAACTTTGTTTGCTTTCATTATGACAGCACTAAGCGCCGCAACCAACGTGCTTGCGGCCCCCGCAAGGGGTGGGGTGTGCGGCGCGTATCCGTTCAACGGCGCGGACACCAAATTCGATTGCGAACATCTAGGAAAGGTCACGATCAAACAGATTTACGAGAGGGGTTGGCGTATCGTGTCGATGGGGCAACAGAACGATGGTGGTAGCTGGACCTATATCGTCATCGAGGAACAGAGGTAGATCATGGGTAAGTGGAAGAAACTGCTGCTCTACGCAGCGCCGATTCCGATAGCCTTTGTGCTTTCGGATCACTCGTTTTCGGACTTCATCAAGATGTTGGGAGGCGGCCTCATGTTCTGGATTCCCTACTGGTTGGCGTGCTGGTTGAGCGATGGGTTCACGGACCTTCCTGCAACGACCGGCGGCCGCCTCACGCTGGGCATGGACATCAACCCGTGCACGAACAAGTACCAACCCGTCCTGAAGGACGAGCGCGGCCGCACAGTGATGTATTGAACAAGGGAGGGGCGCAAGGCCCCTGCCCTTATCGCTTCGTGCCAGAGTTGATCTGAGGCGATGCACTGGTTTCCCTCTTCATGTTCTCGGTGAGCTTTTCACCATCTGCCGTCCCGTCCCCGCCGGTTAGCTTGTCCCACCCCTTCAGGGCGGAATCCTTGATGTCGCGCCCTTCCATGTCCTCAACAACACCCAATGGATTGGCGCGCCCTTCTCCAACCTTCTTGTCCGGGCTAGCCCAGGCGTGCACGTTGTCATCCAGGGCGCCCGTCCGCGCGGGGATGCTGCCCTTGTTCTTCGGATCAAGCTGGCCTTCGACAGCGCCGCGCGACTGCCCAACAATCCCCGGAGTGCTCGTATTCGTGCGAACAGGTGCGGTACTGCCGGCGCCTGTTGCCGCAGCCTTGCGCTTGTGTTTTGCGCGAATATCGTTCGGGAGGTCTTTGCGTTCCTTCTCGGATATGCCTTGCAACCCGGCCTTGTTGGCCGGCAAGGTTTCGCCTGCGAAAGTGTTGGTGTTCAACGTCTGGGCGGCATTCACCATGCCCTTTTCGGCCGCATAGTCCTGAACCATCGACATGATGGTCGGCGTTTCTTGACTGTAGAACCGGGTTGCACTCATGCCGTTGCGGGCGGCAACAGCTTCCATGAAAGAAGGATCGGCCAGCAAGTCGCGGTGATGCGTGAAGCTATTGGATTCACTGCGGTTCGCACGGTCGCCGGTCCCGTACTCCTGCCTATCCGAAACGTCGCGGATTTGCGACCGTTCGTCGATGTTGGACAGCACGGCATCGTTACCGGTACGGCTGGTCTGCTGGGACTGTTGACCAGCGCCGTCCTGCGCGGTGCGCTGACCGCTAACTTGGAAAGTGCGTTCAGTGCGCGCGCTCTCATCAAGGCTGTGCTGATCAACCACACCACGGTCACGCGAGTGCCCAGCTTGGTAGGTTTTCGTGGAACTGGCGCCAAACCCGGCACTAAGACGGCTAAGGAGACCACCATCGGCGGGTGCACCGCGTCCGGAGCGATAGTTTTTGAGCGCCTGATCCACCTGGGCCTGATTGCCACCACCATTGCGGATGGCATCGGCAATGCGCTTCTCTTCGCGTGGATCAGCCGGCGCAGCACCACCGCCACCCCCCCCGCCTCCAGCAGCCGCTGGGCCAGGCCGAGACAAACCAAGATTCATGGACAGGTTGTCTTGTGCACCCGCCTGCATGTTGAACTGGGAACCATCGCGGAAAGTCTTGCCGACCGACTGCCCGCCTGTGTGGGCGCCGCCGTAGCCACCCTGATCCGTCGTCGAAGCACTGACACCGGACTGTTGATACGCGCCTCGCGTGCGGTCAGCCCCCACAACGCTATTACCCGTAGAGCTGTCGCCGTGACGGGTGGAAAGTTGGTCGCCCGAAGAGGTGATGTCAGTACGATGAGCCTCCTGGTTGCGGCCCGCCTCGTAGCGGTGGTCCATGCCCATTTGCTGGAGCATGCGATTATGGAGCTGGCTCATGGCCACAGCGCCATTCGGCGCGATGGTGGCCGTACCGCCCGACCCGGTGCCGATCATGGCGCCACCTCCGGACAGTGCCATATTGCTGTCGTACTTGTGCATCGAGGTCGTGTTGATGCCGGCGGAGTCCATACCAACCTGCCCCATGCTGACGTTGCCAATGGAGGTCTGATAGCCAGCACCATGGACAGCGGACGAAAAGCTAGCCGTCATGCGATCCGCCAAGGACATGATCCCACCCTGCCCCATCTTGATGATGCCGGCAGCGAGGAATGGGACGAGCAGGACCATATACCCGATAAGTGATTGCTCATCGGTCAATGTGGCGTCGAAAACATCTGAGAGCTGAAAGGGAATACCAGAGCCGGTAGCCAACTCAAGTGCCCGCATCTTGTAACGCAGGTGCATCATCGACAGGTGGTTGATGACCGCGAAGAGAACAGGCCACATTCCTATCCAGGCGAGAGCCATCATGTAGCCGCCAAGGATCTGTTTCGCTCCTTGGGCAGTCATGACCACCATCAAAACAACCACAATAGGAAACATCGCGTAGATGATCGCCTCGATCCAGTTGCGAATATGAGGCAAGGTTTCCTGGGCCAAGATACTGATGGACGCATTGGCGCCGGCGGCCTGGCGTGCGGCCTGAGCGGAGGCCATCATGGCGTTGACTTCGGCCACGCGCGCGGGATCGTTCAGAAGTGCCGGCAGTTCAGCGCCCGCCTCTTTCCAGATGTTGTTGAACATCGACTGGCGCAACGCAGCGGAGGCGTTGGATGAGTTGTTGAGAATCCAGTCGTAGGATGTGCCGATTGCGGATACGAACATGCTTTCCGCGATGGCATCGGTGGAAGCCCGAGAGAACGCTTGCTTGCCGTAGAAGATTTGCGCCTTGGCCGCTGCATCAGCAACGCGGTCCTTGAGAACAATAGCCACGTCAGTGCAAGGCTCGGTCTTAGGCTCGGGCGTCAAGGTGTCATACGTGGCGAAGCGCGCCGGGCTGGTGTTGCTGAAAATCGTGTTCCAGGTGTCGGTGCCGCCCACAATTTCCTGGGCACCGACCACGCCATCCTTAATGTCGTAGAGCGTGCATTCCTTGATGAATTGCATCAGATCGGAGCGCAGTTGTGGGTCGCGTACCGTGGCGTTATTTACGCTCTTCAGGATGCGATGGCCGAACGCCACATCCCCCTTCTGCAAGCCCAATTCATCCGGCACGCCGAAGACGGTTTCGTAGGTGCGGGTAAAGAACCCAAAAGTGAGGTTGGTGGCTTGCGCCACTACCGCAAGCGTAAAAGGCACGTTATCCACAACACGAGGCGGCTCCAACCCCGTCTTGTCGGTCAGTCCCACGCGAGCAATGGGAAGGTTCAAGATGCTGACAAAGATCAGCGCCTGGATAAACCACTTCGCCATTTCGAGCTGTTTGTTGCCTGCGTAGGCAAACATCCCGATGCCGATAGCGAAGAGGAAGACCATTTTCATCATCCCCTCGAAGCCGGCACCGGCCATGATCGAAGCGACGGCATTGAAGACGTAGTACAGCGTCTCAACGTTCCAGTAGGTTTGAATTTCGATGTCGATCATCGCCGGGCCTCTTAGCGAAGACTCTTGCCGAAGGCGAGAGAGTTACGCAGTGTTTGGGACAGATTGGCGTTCAGGGCGCGCTCCATGTAGTGCACTTCCTGGGCAATGTCATAGGTGCTGATGGTCTGCGTGTATGCAGTAGCAAGAACTGAGCGGGCATCATTGCGAAGCTTTTCCAGCTCGGGATAGACCTTGTTCAGCTCTTGGGCGACGGCGGGATCGCTGGCCGTGGCAACGTACTTGGCCAGGGCTGCGTTGAGGTCGGCGACCGCCCGCTGGATGTAAACCTCGGCATACTTCGCCGCAATGAGGTCCTGATAGCGGTTGACCAAGTTGTCAGCCAGGGCTGTGTTGTTCAACGTGGTGGACACCGCCAGCATCTTGTAGACGGGAAGATCGGTGACATTGAGGAACTTCCAGATGGCGTCGACATCAGGGTGTGCGGCCCGCGTGGCGATCTTGTCGGTGATGTCCCACATCTTCGTGCGGACCATGTAGCGGAAGCTGCGGGTATTGGATGACGAAGTGCTGTTGTAAGGGTTCAGGCAACCGTCCTCGCTTGTGGTATCACAACGCCAGATCGGCAGATCAAGAGTCGGGGACGTGTCCTGCTTTCCGACGAGCTGCTGAACGGTAATGTCTTTCTTCGGGACAAAGAGCGGCTTGGTACGGTTGCCGTTCGTGGAAAAGATTGTGGTCCCGACCATCGACATCAGGATCATGCGGTATTCGTCGTCGATGCCATCCAGTTTCTTGAGTGCTTTCCAAACGACGTTCCCACGCGGGAGATCGTCGCTCGCGGCGGGATTCGTTGAAGCGACCTGATTGACGGTCTGATTGGCCTTGTCTTCGTTGTTCATCACATTGGTCCACGCGTCTGTGATGTTCTCGAAGATGTTGGAATCGACGCCGAAATTCTTGGCGGCGTTCTGGCGCCCACGAGACCACGATTCAGGGACCGAGGCATTAACCAAACCCTTGGCGGTTTCGCAAGAGTCGATGTTGAGGCGATTAATTTGATTAGCGGTGGCCTGAAGGGCCTGCATCACGTTGTCGCACGTAGGGCAAAGATTCTGGAGTGCGAGCTTGAAGCCATAGCCCAGCGCGTTGGAACCGATGTTCTTCAACATGGCGACGAACTGATCCTTATTGATGAACGAGAAGCCGCCCATAAAAAGGTCGATCCCGCCGCAACCTGCGTTCCAGCTCGGCGGCGTCACCATGGCCAAGTTGTAGGTGCGAGTGGGCATGCGCATGAACATGCTGCCCCCGGTGTACATGTTCATCGTCTGCCCCTGGAGTGCAGCCGGATTTGAGACATTGCCGTTTGCATTCACGTCATCGAAGAGTTGCTGCATGGTGACGGCGTTCGCCTGGGTCGCCAGAACGCAGGCCAATACAACAGCAGTGATTTTCTTCAAGCGCATAGCTGCCTCCTTAGAATTGATCGCCCGGCTTCGTGCCGGTCAAGACGAAAATGCGGTTCACGATTTCGGAAAGCGCCATCATCCCGAAGCCGATAGGCGCATGGTCGCCGGTTGTCTTGGAACCAATAAACAGCGCCGGAACGCGCTCTACGCCCCAGGCGGCGGCACTAGCGCGTCCATCGCGGAATTGCGGAAAATCCGGAAGGCCCGCACCGTCGACTGAAACGGGCAGCACCTCGATACCGTACTTCTCGGCCAGCATGCGGATGGTCGGCGCCATCGCGTGGCAGTAGGGACAATCCGAGCGGAAGAAGAAAATCAGCCCGTGTTCCTTGGCCAATTGCTGTAGGTGGCGGTCCTGGTCCTGGTCCCGGCGCTCGTCGAAGAGCTTGATCGCAGCGTTGTTGGCGGGCCGCTTCAGGGTGTAGTCAAGGTCAGGGTTCTGCCACACCACCCGGCGCCAGTTGTCCGCGAAGACAGATCCTTTGTCCTGTACGACCTGCCATAGCTCCAGGTAGTCGCGCAGGTTCTTCTCGGTGGGACTCATCACGGCGATGTCTTCGCGGCGCTTCAGCTCCACGCGCATTTGTTCTGCCGTCTTGATGTCCTGGATTTCGATTCGACGGGGAGCAGCCGGCTTTGCCGGCTCTTGCGAACGCGCAGGCGCGGGCATCGGCGCCGGGGCCGCCGCCGCTTCCTCCTGGTCGCAATACCAGTTGAACTTGTTGCTGTCGCATGTCCAGATCGACGGGTAATCAAGGGCACTCTGGGCATGTGCCGCAGCGCCGAACATCAACGAAAGGGCGATAAGCGATTGCCGAACCATGGCTTACTCCCCTACCCCTTCAGGCAGCGGCGGGCCACCATCGAGGCAATAGTTCATCTGCGTGGTGAGAATGGCGTCGGTGCGCCCCTTGGGCGTATCCACGTCCTTCTTCGTGTAGATGATTTCAAGGCGCTTGCAGTCGGCGCGACCCAGGTTCTGAATGACCTTGGCCGTCACCAGCAGCGGCCCGGTGCTGCGGAACTGCCGGGTGAAATGTTCATCGACCTGGCCAGTGAGCACGCCAGCAGCGGAGCCGGACTTGATGGCCAGCACCATCAAGTCATGGGGTTTGGTGTAGATACGGGCCTGGGCCTGACTTTCGCACGCGAAAGCCATGCCGATGACGGACAAGAGGATGGCAACGGGTTTCATGGTCAGTCCTGTTCGTAGTAGTTCTTCACTTGATCGGAGACGCTTTGCCCCGCGCGGTTGATGCTGCCAGCCAGGTCGGCCTCCTTCGGCACGATCTTCTGGATGAACTCAGAAAGATCCATCGCCGCGAAGTTGAGCGACTGAAGCTGTCCCTCGGTGAATCCGCCGCACTGGTTCATGGGGAGACCGAGTTGGGCGCGGCCCTGGCGATTGATGAGCTTGGCCAGCAGGGAGTTGAAGCAGCAGTGGGTTTCCTTCTTCTCCAGGCACGTACCGATGATCTTCAGCTTCTTGGAGCAGCGGGTTCCGATGTGGACGCACAGGTTTTCGCCGCGCTTCAGACTCATGATTTGCTCGCTCTGGTCGCAGCTCAGCCATTCCGTGATAACCATGATGGCGATCTGCAAAGCGAAGGTATAAGGATCGAACGCGACGAACTGGAAGCCGTTGGCGAACGTGAATTGAAACTGGAAGCCGTAGAAAGAGAAGGTGGGGTTGAACATCCCATCACCCAGGCCCGTGGCCCAGCTATTCATGGCGCCAAGCCCTTTGCCCAGGAGCGAGCCATCCACGGAGCTGTATAGGGCGTCGTACATGTACTTCGAGCCCATGGCGACAGCTTCCTTGGCACCCTCTCCCACCACAGTCATGCCAGCACCAAGCAAGGCATGGTTGGAGAAGGCCGAACCGCCGCCAGACGAGCCGCAGCAGCTCTTGAGCACCGTGCCCCCGAAGACCTTGATCGAGCACTCTTCCTTGTAACCTTTGAATATCTCGATGTTGCCGCCGTTGACCCCGTAGACGCCGGCTTCGCGGGACGCCTCCATCATGGCGGCCGCCTTGCCGAAATCCTGGTCGGGCTGGCGATCCGTGGAGAAGCAACCGGCTCCATCGTCCTGGCAGAAAGAAGACGGCTCGCAAACCTCGTGCGTCGTTGTGCTCGGCGGGGTTTTTTCGCAGCGGTAAGACTCTTCGGTGATCGCGCACTTGCCATCAATGGCGTACTGAATGCAGGCGGTGCCCTGGGAGACGCAATTGCCCCACGCGCGTGGCCCGCAGTCGTAGTCGCTGTCATTGGTCAGGCAGCCGAACTCCTTGCGCCACTGCCAGCAGCCGCGATAGACCGGCACGCCGTCGAAATAGCGGGTTTCGGGCGCCTGAGTGCACCACTTCGGCTTGGTCTCTTCGCAGTCCGGCCACGGCTTGCGATTGAGGTCGGAACGCGCTTCTTTTTCGGCGCACTGGTTGTCCCAGTTCTCGACCACTGTGGGCACCTTGTCGGCATAGGTGTTGTATTCGTTCCAGCCCTGGGACCATGTAGCGGGCGTCTTCGTCGTGGTCTCTACGCCGTTCTCGTCCGTGGTCGTGGTGCTGCACTGGTGGAGCGCGTCCGGGCCGGTGGAACCCTCCGGGCAGGTCCACACGTCGACCGGCTGCTTGACGTGGCAGGTCGCATCCGGCGGGATCATGCCGGCACCCTGGGGAGGCACCTTCTCGGTGCCCGGAATGATGGTCGGTCCCTCGATGGTGAACGCCGGGCAGTAGTAGTTCCAGTTGATCTGAATATCCAGGGTGTTGTCACACTCGGAGAAATCCGTCTTGCGCGCGGTCGTGCAGGTTTCGGTGACATATTCGCCGGGGTTGTTCTGCGTCACCGTGCGGCAAACTTGGCCCGTTCCGCTGGCCGGCGCAGTGCCGGGGTTCTTGATGACCGGATCGCTACCGGTGATGATCGGGTCGGTCTTCGAGAGCGGAACGATGGGCCGCTCGGACGGGTTCTTGGCCAGGAAGTTGACGGCATCGCATTCCTGCTGGTCGTAGGCGTTGCCGGCGACATAGGTTTGGCATGCGGTCAGCTTGTTGGTCCCGGCCGTGCCCAGCAAACCCTTGCCGCCGCTGTAGTAGCCGGACTCCGGGGCGCTGGTGTTGTACTTGGGGACATTGGCCGCGCCCGAGGCGCTGCTGACCGTACCGCCGGCCCCACCCTTTCCGGTGTTGCCGAACGTCTTGCCTTGATTGAACGCCTCGGCCGGCGTCATGTCGGCATGGGCGGCCCCGGCCAAGGCGGACAGGGCAAACAAGAGGATAGGTAGAGCCTTCATATCATCGACCCCTCAATTGACGGAGATAGCGGCTGGCCAAGGGCTCGAACTCGGGCGCGCGGCGCGTCAGTTCGTCCAGGGCGTAATCGAGCGTCACGTCGCCAGAGACGGCGGCGTAGGTGTTCGGCAGGGCGCAGCCATCCGCATCAAGCTGGTCGATGGCGTCGGGCTTGGTCAGCACCACGGTGGGCACGGCCGAAACCTTGTACTTGTCGAAGGCGTTGGGATTGACCAGGACATTGCCGCCCTGCTCGCCCAGGTCATGGATCGCCTTGGCGGTGTCCTTGTACGAGTTGTTCTTGAACCCGCGCAGGACAACAGCGCCGCCGACCCGGTGAGCGCTGGCCACCAGGCGCTTCAACGACTCGGCGGGCATCGAGAAGGACGCGAAGATCATGAGGTCGTCCGACTTGCGCGCGATGGCCTTGGACTCGTAGCGCTTGGCCAGGGCCTCGATGTCCACCTGTCCCGGCGCCGGGGTCGGGATATTCGGAAAGACGTTCGGCGCGCCGCTAAGGGACGGGTCGGCAAATATGGCCTTGCGCTCGGCCTCGATGCGCGCCTGTTCGCGCGTCAGACGCTCGGCGCTGGGCATGCCGTTCTTCCTGGGCTTGAGTGCGAGGTTGTCGGGCGCGAACATTTCCTTGCGCTCGGCTTCAATGCGCGCCCGCTCTTGCGCGAGGGAACCGGAATCGGGCTTCTGCGCGCCGCTGGGCGTAGCGAAGGCGGCCAGCAGGAGGGCAAACAGGAGTGAGGATTTCATCAGAACACCCCCACGCCGAGGCAGCAGTTCTTTTTGCGGAAGATCATGTAGCTGAAGTCTTCCCCGGCATACGGATAGCTCTTGCCGGCGCCCCAAATCGCAGTGCTGCGGCCGTAGGGTTGGCAGCAGCGGCCGTTGATCTTGTCGGTCTGCGGCACGGGGTAAAGCATGTTGTACTTGTATTGGGTCTTGTCCATCACGGGCTGCGGATAGACACCGCAAAGGCCGTCGCCGCCGGACGTGCCCCACATCAGGAATTCGCGGTGCAGCTTCGCAGTCATGCGCTGCACCAGGAGCGAGCTGGCTTGAACGTGGGAGACATGGGCCTGCACATGGCCATTGAAGGGGTACATGCCGCCGTTGCAGCCGGCGCACCAATAGAGCAGGTTCGAGCCGAAGCCGGCGGTGGCTAGCACGCAATCGCCCGCGCATGCGGCCTGGGCAATGGGGTTGCCAAACAGGAAGGTCTCGGGGTTGAGCAACATGGTCAGCTCGTCGTCGTTCCACAAAGGATCAACCTCGGTGATGTAGGCGACATCGAGCGAGCCGGTTTCCATGCAGGGGTGGTCAAGGACGACTTCGAGCCAGTAGAGGATCGGATCGACGTACCAATGCACCTGATAGCTCGACTGCATGGTTAAGTCCTGCTGCCGACGAACCTCGCCTTCCGGCGCCCGGATGCCGGGGTCGAGCTGGATGCCGCCCAGCGAGACGAAGCAATACGGCGTGCGGGTCACGTCGACACGACGCACGGGCTCCCAAAAGCCGGCCTTGATGCCAATGATCGGCGGGTTGGAGCACGCGCAAAGCATGCCGCTGGGGTTGGAAGTGTCCTCCTGCCCCATGGACATCATTTCGGTGCCGCCCATCGTGATGGGGAACATGCAGGACCAGCAGATATCGGTGATGGGGTTGGCGAACTTGCCTTGGCAGACACCCGCGAGACTTTCGCGCGCGAAAGTGGCGGTGAGCAGCAGCAGTGCGACGTAGAGCCAGCGTTTCATTTCAACTCCTTCGCGGGGATTTCTTCGAGTAGCAGAGCCTTGCCCTCTTGGCGGATCAGGGACGGGACGGCCCGGATGCCGAAGCGCTTGCTCAAGGTGCCGTGCTGGTCATAGAACACCTGGGTTTTCCAGGTGCGGGTCATGTCCAGCCAGGAGCCGGCGACGAGGATGGGCTTGATGCGCTTCTGTTGCTTCTGCACCAGCAGGCGCACGGCCTCGCGCTGGGCGGGATCGCGGCCGTCGAAGAACACGAGGGTCTTGGACAGGCCCGTGATTTCGAGGGGATTGATGCGCGCGCCCGCTGGCACCACAACCTGCCCCTCGTCGGTGGTGACGGCCTTGGGGTAGTAGACGGTCGGATCAATGAGACGCTGCGCGCGCTCGGTGACGGTGGCGATCCCGTCGACGGGCGGCATGTTCTTCACGCTGTTCATGGACCGGCGCACGGCTTCTTGCTGGAGCTTCTTCAGCTCGCCGGTTCGCTCCTTTTCCTGGAGCTTCTTCATAATCATCGTGAGCGCACTTTCTTCGGCAATCGGGTAGGTCTGCCCGAGGGTGCCGAAGTGCGCAGCTTGGGCCGCCGGAAGGATCAGGGCGACAGCGGCCGCGATGACCAGCTTAGAAGATCGCATAGGCCCTCCCGATCACGGCCGCCGCCTTGATGTTGCCGGACAGGGAGTAGCGGGAATCAAGGCTATCGACGCTGGGCGTCGCCACGAAGTATTCCCCCGCCGGGATTGCACCAGCTCCGGCGGGCACTAGCGGCACCCCGGCACGCGACTTCGGCTTGGCCAGCCCGATGTAGTGGTCATTAACCCAAAACGCCGCGCCTTCGCGCTTCACGGTGTCGCCTGGGATGCCCTCAACGCGCTTAATGAACGTGGTGCCGGCGGGGTAGGTGGCGCCGCCATGCCAGCGGTAAGCGATCAGGTCGCCCTTCTTGAAGGCGCCGCCCTTGTGCACCACGTAGAGGGTGCCGGGCAGACTGGAAGTCATGTTGATCGTGAAGTCGAGATAGGGGGTCGAGGCCCACGCGAGCGCAGCCGCTGCGAAGAAGCCACCACACACCCCCCAATAAAGGCGCTTGGCGTTCATCATTTCATCCTTTGGCGCACCAGATCGGTGTAGTCGGCAGCGGTGCCGCCCAGCAGCGCCGCCTTGTTGACGAGGACGCAGCCGCATTCCTGCCCTACTGCGTCGATGGTGGTGGAGAGCTTGACGGCGAACTCGGCCGTCATCTTTTCGAGGCCGGCGCGTTGATCGTCGGTCAAAGAGCCGGCGCCAAGAATCTTCATGGCGCGCTCTTGGTCTTCTTCGACCAGCTTTTGCAGATCGACCGTGGCTAGGCGCGGCGGGATGCGCTGGGCCGCCATGTAGGCGATGGGCGCGAGGGCGGCGAGGGTAAAGAGGGTCGAGGCGAGTGCCGTGGTCAGGATGTCGCGCACGCGCGAAGGTGCTGCCGGCACCGGTTGAAGGGCCGCAACGGTGGGGGTTTCGTTAGACAAGTTGTCCTCTCCTTTGCAGCATGATCGTCAGGGCCTCCATGGTCGAATAGCCCTGGTTGAGCAATGACTCGCATTCGTTGAAGTCGGTGGCGTTGGTGCTCGCCATCAGCAGGGAAAACGGGTCGGGAATGTGGCGCACCACGGAATCGCCGTTGGGCGAGGCGATCAGCATTTCGGAGAAGCGGCCGCGTTCGGTACGCAGTGACAACAGCATCCGTTTGACGGCCGGACTGAAGTTCACCATGCCGTCCTCGATCAGCTTCTCCAGGTTCTTCTTGTCCTGGCGCAGAAAGAGTTTCCAGTCGGCGTTGGAGTAGGCGGCCTGGCTGGCGTCGTTCTTGAAGGCGTCTTCGATGCCCTGGGTGCCGACGCAGAAAATCCCGTTGTACTTACGGGCGCGCCGGTAGCCCTCTTCGATGAACTCGGCCGTTTCCTTGTCGGCGCCCAGGAGCTGCCACGCCTCATCGACGAGACAAATCTTCTTGCGATCGCGCGACAGGTACATGTCGTGGGCAATCCGGCTGGTGAGCACGAAGAGCACCACGCGGCGCAGCTCAGGGGCATTCTTCAGCTCTTCCAGCTCCAGGCCGATCATGTCGCCGTCGAGCGAGATATTGGCCGGCCCGTTGAAATACTCGCCGTAGATGCCTTCGGTCGTGAAAGGTTGGAGCTGCTTGGCCAGCTCGTAGGCCACCCGCTCCACCCCGCCGGACTCGTTCTTGATCTTGTCGAGCAGGAAGTCGCGGATTTTGGTCGGGGTCGTTTCGGGGCCGTAGTCCTTCCAGACGGCCGTAATCGCCTCGGCGATCAGTGAGTATTGAAACTCGGTCAGCGGCGCATTCGGGCTTGCCATGCGGCCGATCATGGGCTTGAGCAGGCGCATTTCCGCCTTGAAGTCGAGTTCGTTGTCCGTCCCGACCCAAGAGAAGGGATTGATGCAGAGCGGGTTCTTGGCGAAGGGCGTGAACTCGATGAAGGTGCCCTTCTGGAGTCGAATCAGGTTCTGGTAACTGCGGCCCACGTCGATAACCCACACCCGCGCGCCGATGCCACGGTAGGCACTGACGATCTCGTTCATGGCCACCGACTTGCCGGAGCCGGACACGCCGGCCACGAAGACGTTGTAGTTGCCCTGCTGGTTCGAGTAGAAATCCAGGAAGGTCGGCGAACCGCGACGGCCGAAGAAGAGCATCACGGGGTCGCCGGCCCCCTTCCACTCGCCGATGATCGGCGCCATGTCGACGGCATTGACGGTCGTCTTGGTGGTGATGAGGCGCAGTTTCTTGAGGTCTTCGCGGGCCGTCTCGGTCAACGTCATGGGCAGGCTGGAGTACAGCGTGGCCAGTTGCAACAATTTGAGCGGAGTGATGGTGAAGCGCTCATTGCGCCAGACGTTGAGTGCGATCTGACTGGAGCGATTCATCTGCGACCTTGGCGCGATCAACAGCAGGGTGTGGTACATCTCGCACATGCTCCCGCCGTTGTTGAGCTGGTGCATCACGATGTCCCAATCCTGCGCCTGGGTGGCCAGCTCCGGCTGGTACTCGGCCATCTTGGACTTGGCATTCATCTTGGCCCGCGCGCTCTTGAGCTGGGCCTTGCTGTCCACGATGTTGGGGTCCAGGGTGAAAACGCCGCCCGTGACGACAAACGGGCATGGGTACTGCAAGCCGTCATCGAAGAAGCTGCCGATGATGTTGGCCATTTCCCACAGCTCTTTCTTCTGTGGGTATTGCAGGACGCCGAATCCGCGCATGGAAATGCGCGTGTCTTCCTCGTCCTCGGAGGCCGGCGGCATCCCGAAAAGGATCTCGTCGGCCTTGACGCGGACATGCTGGCCGAAGTCGGTGAGCTGATGCTTGAGTGGCTTGCCCTCGTCGTAGCCCAGCGCCGGGAACGGCTGGCCATTGAACATGACTTCGGGGTTGAGGATGGGCCAGAGGAAGTCGATGAGCCCATCGGCGTTCATGGTGTAGGCCGGCAAGTTGGCCGTGCGCAGCGAGGCGCGGATGGTCTCGCGCAGCTCGGTCATTTCTTCAACGAGCTTGCTATCCGTGTGCGATCCGGCCTTGGTGACGGAAATCATCAGCCGGATGTTCTTAATCATGAAGTTGTCGTTGGGGAACAGCGGCCGCCCCGACGTGCGCCGGATGTAGTTGATGCGGCGCTCGGCCAGCTCCAGGAAGAACGAGCTGGTCTCGCCGCGATCCACGGCGATGTGGCGCTGATCCTTGTAGGCTTGATACTGCTGATCGAGAATGGGGCTGCCGAACAAGCACCACTGCACGCCGAAGTGCGGCGGGATGGGAGTAAAGAGCGTGGCCAGGCGATTGGCCATTTCGTCATCGGCGCCGGTTTGGGCCAACACCTCGAAGGCGAAGGCCACCGAGTTGTCGTTGTAGAACAGCTCGCGTTCCGGGTCGAACTGGTCATAGCGCAGGATGTTGTGCAGGCCGTAGACCTTGGTGAGTTCATTGGCCGCATCGAGCGGCGCCGGGTTCTTGCCAACATCGGGCGTATTGCCCAGCACGGTTTGATCCCAAAAGCGGGACGCCGCACCTTTCAGTTGTTCCATCATGGTTTTTTGCATCGGTCTTTCCTTCGAGGGTTACTGAACGGCACCGGCCTGGGCGACATCGGCGGGCGTCGCAACCACGGGCGCTTATTCGGTTTCAGGGTTTTCAGGAATGACGTCGTTGGGCTTGAGCAGGCCGTTCAGGAACTGCGCCGCCGCTTCCGGCGTTGGTCGCTGCTGCATCGTGCCGTTGGAAACCATGCCGTTCTCCGACGTGCTGGGCAGGCCGTAGGCGCCTTGAGCGTTGGCGCGAGGGGCATTGGCAGCGGATGGCGCGCCAGGCTGGCCGGAGCCCTGCTGGAAGACGGGCGCACGCACAGGCCGGTAGGTGTCCTGGATGCGGCGGCGGTTGTGCTCGACCAGCCACCGGCCCGAATCGACCGGCAGATAGACATAGCTCTGGTCGTGCAGGTCGCCGTCCGAGTCCTCCCAGGGCGCGAACCACACGCGCAGCACGCGCGGGGCGCTGCGGATCGGCGTGCCGCTGTAGATCGGCTTGGTCAACACGCCGTTACCCTCTTTCGCGCGCGAAAGATCGGCGGGCGCAGCGTCACCGTCACCGTGTCGATTCACCCGTTGGCCAGGAAGGTTCTTCTGCTGGGCATTGGCGTAGATGCCGGTCATGGATTCGCACAGAATGCCGTCGGGGGCCTTGCACGCGAATTCGGTCTTCGCGTCATAGCCTGACATGCTGCTGCACCCGGAAAGGGCCACCACGCCCAGCGCCGCAAGAATGGTCAGTCTCATTGCTTACCCCCCAGCCATTGGTCGATCTTGTCGGCCGGCGCCGCACCAGGCAGCGTGCGGCCATCGAGGGCAATCAAGGTTGGCGTGCCGACCACGCCCAGCTTGGAGCCCAGCACCAAGTTGTCGTTGATGGGGTTGTTGCACGCCTGAAGGGTCGGCGTCACACCCGCCATCATCAGGGCGGACCACGCCTTGGCCTTGTCGGGTGCACACCAGACGGCGATGGACTTGGTTTTCGCCTCGGGATGCAGCGTTTCGAGCGGGTAGAGGAACGTATAGATGGTCACGTTGTTGAGACGTGCTAGCTCGCCCTCCAGCTTCTTGCAGTAGGGGCAGTCAGGATCGGAAAAGACGGCCACGGCGCGGCTACCGTCGCCCTTGACGGTCTTGATGGCGTTGGCCAGGTGCTGGCTCGGGAATTCGACCTTCTTGGTCTCGACCTTACGGGCCGCCGTGATGTCGACCTGTTCCTTCATGTCGAACAGGTGGCCGAAGAGGAAATAGCGCCCGGACTCGTCGGTGTAGGCGATGTTCTCGCCCATCACGACTTCGTAGAGGCCCGCGATTTGTGACTTGCGGATTTCTTTGAAAGTCGTGTTGGGGTACATGCCCTTGAACTTCTCGACGATCTGAGAAGGGGCCGCGTCCTGGGCGATGGCGGCCGTGGCGAATGCGGCCAGCAGGGCCACGGACAAAGCGCGTTTAATCATCTTCATACCTCCTGGAATTCGATCCGGTGCGTTTCAAAAGACCGCGATAGTCTTCGCGGACATCGGCCTTGCCGGTGTAGACGGCGCCCTTGGTCACAAGCAGCTCGATGGTTCGTCCCCCATCGGTCTCGATGACGGGAAAGAGCTTGTCGGCGGCCTTCAGGTAGTACTGCGCGAGCATCGTGCCGGCCTGCCCGACACCGCCGCCGATGGCGGCCTGCCCCACCTTGTCGGGGTCGATGGTCTGCGTAGTGCCAAGGCCGCTGGTGTTGGTGGTCGTGGCGGACTGCTGGAAGGCGCGGCCGATGCCGGACAGGGCGCCGGCAAACAAGGCGTTAGCCAGAAGCTGGCCTTGTTTGGTGACAAGCCGCCCGCGCAAGCCGGCCTTGCCGTCTTCGCCGATGGCTTGGCCCTTGATGGCCATTTCCACGGTTTCGCCGTTGCCCAGCACGCAAGACAGTGTTTCAAGGCGGATCATCGACCGCTCGGACGACAGATCGCCCCACGCGGCACCGATGACGCGGCAATCCTTGATGTCCAGCTTGTACTTGCTCGGCAGGTTGGCGGGGTCCAGGACATGGAAGGCCACGGGCAGCGGGTTGCCCTGCGCTTGGCCGCCCGTGGGCGCGTCGATGCCGTTGAGCATGGCGACCCGCACAAAGGAGCCCGCCGGGATGAACTCGATCTGCCGGCGCGAGTCGGTGCCCTGGGTCGTGCCGTACTTCTTCGCCTTCTCGTCGACCGGGAAACCCACCACTTCGGTATTGCCGCCGGGCGAGCCCGCATTGAGCGCGTTGTTGCCCTTGCCGATGGTGCCGAACTGGATGATTTCGAGCTGGCGTTTCGGCGGCTCGATGGTCTGATTCAGCGGGGCGTTGAGTGGCGCGCCCGTGGCGGTAGCGCCCGCCGGACGTGGGCCAGTGGGAGGCGTCAAGACCCGCTGCCCGGCACCGCCCTGGCCTGCGCTCTGCACCGGCAAGGGCTGCTGCAACACGGCGCCATCCGTGGGCGGCCGAGTGGAATCCGTGGCGCCGGGCAATCTGCTCTTGCCCGACTTGAGGTCTTCCAGCTCTTTGGCCTGCTTCTTGATGAGGTCGTCTTGCTGGCGAAGCTGGTTCTTCACCTCGCTGATGAGCGTTTCATTGCTCTTCTCGCGCGCGGCCTGCTGGGCGCGCCAGGCATCGCGGTCTTCGAGCGAACCGGGGGCCGTGATGGTGACGGTCTTGGGTTTCTCGCGGTAACTCGCGGGTGTGGAATCGAAGAGGAACATTCCGGCGCCCATGAGACCGAGGATGCCGGCGGCGGCCCCCCCGATCAGCATGTACTGGCGCTTGCGGACTTGGGCGTTGGGATCACTCATTTTCTTTGCGCTCCCGCACGAGGAAGATGTCGGTGCCATCGCCCGCCGGCAAGGTGTGGTGCTCGATGGAGACGGCGCGCACGCCCCGGCGATACAGCTCCTGTTCGACCAACAACATGTCGGACGGGGAGACATTGGTCAGGCGGTATTTCTCGCCCACCAGGTCGCCTTCCAGGTACTTGGTCAGCAGGACCAGGCGGCCCTCTTTCCACAAGGGCACTTCCTTGTTGACGGCGATGCTTTCGACGCTTTCTTGCAGCGCCGGATCGGCCATGACCAGCACCAAGTCTTTGATCTTTCGCTGGTACGAGACGGCGCGGCCGTCAGCCGTGGTGCGCGGTGCAGCACTGGCGGGGCCGCCCTTCTCGCCCGGTGGGCGCAGGATGATTTCCTCACCCGAGACCGGGCGCGGCACCAGGATGACCTTGTAGGTCACCCCCTTGTCGTCGGAGACGAACAAAGTGACAGTGCCCACGCTCGGGGTGTCGCTCGCCAGCGTGAAGTAGAGGGCGCCCAGCGCTTCATCCTTCACGACGGAAATGACATCCTTCTGCGAGGGCACCACGCTGGCGATGCGCCGCCCTTCGACGGCCAGCCGGTTTTGTTCCTTCGCGGAAATGTTGACCTGAACGTGGTTGCGGTCGGCCCCCTCGATGACCTGGGTGGCGTGCGCGTTAAGACTGGCCAGCAGCGCGAGCAGCAGAATCGGCCTTGACGATTTCTTCAATTTTGGAAACATAGAGACGCCCCGAAGATGTGACGGTGAATTCAACCAAGTAGTCCTTGTCGCGTTCGCTGGTGAGCTTGTCGGCTATGTAAGTCTTGAGCTTGCCGCTGACCTTCACGCGCATTTCGCGCTCGGACACTTCCTCTTTGCGCGGCACCCAAATGGTGGTGACACGCTCTTGCTTGATCCGCATGGCCGCCGAGTCCAGCGCGGTCTTGAGAACCGCGTAGCCATCGGGGTGAGCCATCTTCAAGATCAACTTGTTGTTGTATTCCGCCGTCTCCGGGGTGACGGTCAGGATTGAGCCCAGCACGTAGCCGGCCATGTCGGCCAGGTAATCCTTGTTGGCGTAGTTCGCCCCGATCTCGTAGGGCCGGCGGACTTCCGGCGGCACGATCCGGGTGGTATCCCGGAACACCACGTAACTCAGGAGGAACAGGCCGCCGAACAAAGTGCAGGCCAGCACCAGATTCATCAGGCGGTGAAAGCGGATTTGGGACTTGAGCGCATCGCGCTCGTTGTTTGCCTTTTCAGGTGTCATGGCGGGCTACCCATTGAGTTCGCGGATGTGGGAGCCTGGCAATTCCTTCGGTTCAGGAAAGCCAGTGAACCAATAGAGAAGATGAGTGGCCATGCCCGGATGCTGGCCCGCCTTCAGCTTGTTGTAGAGGTAGCCCAGCAGCAGACCGAAGAAGACCCCGGAAATCGGGAACTCCGTGGCCACACCGATGAGCATCCCCAGGATGCCGATGGCGGCTACATCCAGCTCCCAAAACAGAAACTTGCCGGCGTCATCCAGTCGGCGCGGGATGTAGTGAGACAGATCCGTTTGTGACATGACCACCCTCCCCGTTTAGATGACGGCCGTGAAGCTGGCGTTGACGATGCCCACCACGATGCCGATACCGATGGCAAGCACCAGGGCGCCGAAGAACCAGCTCCAGTCCTTGCGCACGGCCGCAACGACCGAACCCACCGCGACAGCGACCAAGGCCGCGAGCTTGCCCAGGTTGCCCTTGACCCAGCTCTCGAACTTGGTAGCAGCGGCCTCGAACTCCGTACCGTCCGTTGCGTAGGCGCTCTGAACCGCCATCAGGAGGGCCAGAATCAGCCCGACGTAGAGGAAAGCTTTGAGCCACTGGCGCGCCTCTTCGCGCATGGACACCGCATTGGCGTTTGCAACAATCATCGAAAACTCCTTCTCATGAGATTTCCCCTGAATCTCCCGGATGGGCCTTGCGCGGGGCACGCAAAGAGGGTGTAGCCGTCACTTCTCGACAGGGACGGGCTTGCATTCGTACTTGACCTTGGGCTTGGCCCGCTTCTTCGGCTTCTTCTTGGGGGCCGGCTTGGGTGCTTCGACTTTCGCAGGCGAAAGTTCGACGGGCGGTTGAATCGACTGCGGCTGCGGGATGACCACGGGGGCCGGTGGCGGAGGCGGCGGCGGAACGTGCAAATGCTTGATCGAGCGTTCCGGGCAGTCGGCGCCATCGCAGAAGATGTATTTCGCATCGCGCGGCACGCCGAACTGCGTTACATCGGACAGGCGATCCACCGGGCTGGGTTGGTTCAAGGTCTGCGCCTGGGTGCTTGCGCCAATGGAAGCGAGCGCGGCAACGATCAGTAAACGGGCCGTGTGGGCCATTTCAATCCCCTTGGTAACTGGCAACTTGTGCCGATGCAGTTGAATGTTCGTGGGCCTGCCGGCGGTAGCCTTCGTAGTAGCGCTGCACGTCCATGACGTACTCGACTTGCGCGGCAACGTTCTTGGAGGCGGGGCCGGCGTAGTAGCAGCCCACCGCCTTCCAGGTAGCCCCGAAGCGCTGAATGCAGTCAGCCAGTACCCATGCGCCGACCTTCTGGCTCGTGCAGGCATCGAAGAGGTCTTCACGCCGGATGCCGTACTGCGACAGCACAGGCAGATGGATCGTGTTGATCTGCATCACGCCCAAAGCGCGGTTTCCGTCAGGGAGCTTCGGGCCGACCGCGCCCGTCCAGCCGCGCGACTCTTTCCAGGCGATGGCCTTCAGCAGAAGCGGGTCGATGCCGTACCACTGGCCCGCCTCATCCCAGCAGGTCGCGGAAGCGGCAACAGGCACCAGAAGAGCGGCGACGGCAATCAGTGCGCGTGAAGAGAAGTGGGACAGGCCGTATTCCATTGGGCAATTCTAGCAGTCAATTTGCTGTCACGGTGAAAGCACGATAACAAAAAAATCCTAGAGCGACAAGGCATCTGACGATGGTTTGTCAGCATGAAGGCCGGGGCGATTGTTCGTCTCTCCAAGCCGGGCGCCAGGGCGGCGCCATCACTTCCAAGCGGCATGTTATGCCGATGGGAAGGGCTGCATGATACCATGTGCAGGAAAAATAACTTCCGTTAGACGGAAGTTATAGGTTTGTGCGTGCGTATAATTCCGGCGCTTCAGCGGCGCTTAGGCGGCGAATCCGACACGGCAACAAGGGATTTCTGTCAAAATTTGTCCGTTGCCTCGCCGGCGAGGGGCGACCCCTACCCTGCCCGCCGTTGGCGTGGCGTCTTGCACGGCTGGTTGTCCTGGACAACGGCCAATCGACCATCGGGATCGGCGCGATCCCCCCTTGGACCTGTAGGTGAAAAAGTGGGAATTAGAGTGTTTCTGGCGGACGATCACCGGCTACTCGTCGCCGGCTTCCGCGATGTTTTGAAGGATTACGGTATTGACGTTGTGGAAGTGGCCTACAGCCTGGACGGGCTGATAGATCGCTACATGGAAGTCAAGCCGGATGTGCTCGTCATTGATGTGCGATTTGACACACGCAACGCCGGGGAAAACGGGCTCGATGCCTGTGAGGAATTACTGGCCCGCGACCACTCAGCCAAGATCATCGTGTTCAGCCAGTTCGACGATCAGTACATCATCGAGAAGTCCTACAAGCTCGGCGTGCTGGCGTTCGTGCGCAAGGACGAGAGCACGGAAGTGCTGCACGAGGCAATCAAAACCGTGGCCGAAGGGAAGGAATATTTTTCCCCTGAGATTGCGCAGCTTCTGGCCTGGTCGGCGGTGAAGGATCGCAATCCGAACAAGCTGCTCGATGAGAAGGAAATGCGCGCCTTCGCCATGACGGCGGACGGCGCATCGCTCATCGAGATTGCGGCCGAAATGGGCTTGTCGACCAAGACGGTGGGAACGCTCATGAAGAGCGTGAAGACGAAGCTCAGTGTCGAGAACCCGGCGGACATCACCAAGCTGGCGATCCGCTACGGCGTCACGACGACCGACCCGAAAACGAGAAGCTGACCCGCGTGCCTGGCCGCTTGGGGTTGGCGGTATCCGCGCACTGCACTTTCAGTTTGCCGCCCAATACGCGCGCCCGCTCGCGCATGTCGATCAGGCCGATGCCGGCGCTGTCCTCGCTCTTGGGGGATGCTTTGATCCCCACCCCGTCATCGGTCACTTCGACCTTGTAGAGACCGAGCGCCTTACTGTACTGCACCGAGACGCGGACCTGGTTGGCGCTCGCGTGTTTGATGGCGTTGAAGAGCGCTTCGCGGATAATCTTGTAGGCACTCACGGCCACGGCCTCGGGCAGCTCGGGGCGCTTGGGCAGGTTGTGGTCGAGGATGATCGCCGGCTTGTCGCAAACACTCGTGTAGTGGGCGACCATGGATTCCAGCGCGGCGGTAAAGCCGATGGAGTCGATCACTTCGATACGGGTGTTCTTGATGATGTCGCGCATCTGCGCATAGGCATCGGACACCATGTTTTGGGCGTTGGCCAGCAAGGCGGCGGCCCGCTCGTTGTCCTGGATCAGCGGTTCGAGCTGCTTCAAGACGTTGCGGCTCAAGAGCAGTTGAGGATTGACCTCATCATGCAGCCGGCGCGCGAGCGTGCGCCGTTCCTCGTCGATCCGCCGGTTCGATTCGGCCAGCACCCGGCGCGTCTCTTCGTGTGAGACATCCACGCGCGCCATGCCGTAGCTCGCTGTGAGGTAGAGCACATACAGGAAGAAGACCAGCATCAGACCGGCCGCCATGCTGGAAATCATGTTGGCGCGGGTGATGTAGGGTAGTGCGAGGATCAGCAGAGCCGCCCACACCCATAGGAAATACTTGGCGGCCCGGTTGCCCTTGGCCGCCAAGAAAAGACTGACGGCGAACACCGTCAGCACGAAGGCGCAGCTCGTGTAGTAGATGATGGTCAGGTCCACGCCGAGGGTTCCATGACGGCGGACGGTCAGCGCATCTTGTTGAGCGCGGATTCACCCGTGTCGCCTACCGCGATGCCTAGCTCAGCGGCTTGGTTGGAGGCCGCTACCACCTTGGCCTTGCGCATGTCGTCGAAGGTGTTGACGCCGGTCACGATGGCGCAGACCTCGCCGGTCTTGTTGCAGGTTTCGACGTTGATGTAGCCGCAGCCGAGAATGCCCTTGGGGGCCTTCATCACCAGTAGCGGCCGCTTCAGCTCGAACTGGAGATATTCGATATGGTCTTGAATGGCGCCAGCGTCCATGAGGGTTTCCTTTGGGAATTATATACTTGACTACCTGCCGCATAGGGAGTAATCTACGCCTATCTTAACTCGATGCGGATAAGCGAGATGACCAATAAAGTAACCATCAGCGCCTACGAATTCCTCAAGAAGTTCCCTAATGAACGCGCTGCTCGCTTGCATATCGAGGAGCGCCGCTGGCACGGAAAGCCCATCTGTCCTCATTGTGGCAGCGTCGAACGCATCCAAACCCGCAAGATCGAGGGCTATTTCCGGTGCCTCTCCTGCAAGGAAGACTTCACCGTGCGCACCGGGACGATTTTCGAGCGATCCCATGTGCCCCTCGATAAATGGCTCTATGCGATCTACCTGCTGGTTACGTCGCGCAAAGGCGTGTCGTCGCTGCAACTCTCGAAGGAAATCGGCGTCACGCAGAAAACCGCTTGGTTCATGCTGCAACGGCTGCGCGAAGCCTGCGGTGGCGGAGAGGGCGGCACTGGCGGTTTCTTGTCGGGGATCGTCGAGGCCGATGAAACCTATATCGGCGGCAAAGAGGCCAATAAGCACGAATCGAAGAAGATCAAGAAGGGACGTGGAACGGTTGGCAAGACCGGCGTTCTTGGCATGCGCGAGCGCGACGGCCATGTGAAGGCGATTGTGCTTGACGGCACAACGACCGCAGAAATCACCGGCCATATCTTCGCCAACGTCGCGCCGGGAGCGACGCTCTGCACCGACGAGCACGCTGCATACCAAAATCTTCCAAAGGTCGGTTTGCCTCTCGGTGTGCCGGCCTACCATCACCGATCCGTCAATCACAGCGCCAAGCAGTTTGTCGACGGCATGGCTCATACCAACGGGATCGAAAGCGTTTGGGCAGTTCTCAAGCGCGGTTTCTACGGCGTTTACCACCAATTCAGCCAAAAGCACCTGCAACGCTATGTCGATGAGTTCGCATACCGCCTCAATGAAGGCAATGTACGAGTTCATACGATGGATCGGATCGATGCCCTTATCACCAAGACGCTCGGCGTGCGCCTGACATACGCCAATCTCACGGGAGAGTTCGCATGAAACAGGATTCGCGGCTTCACACGCTGGATCGGGCATTGGATCGGGTATTGGCGTATCGGCCCGGTTGCCGGACAGCGCTCGCGCAAGCAGTGGCCGGCGGAGCAGCCCCCTTGCAGTTCTACGAGTTCTTTGCGGGCGGCGGCATGGCCCGCATCGGTCTTGGCCCCGGCTGGTCATGCCGTTTCGCCAACGACATCAACGAGAGCAAGGCGAGCGCCTATCAGCGCAATTTTCAGGATTCCGACGAGCTTGTGGTTGATGACATCGCCAAAGTCGCAGTTGCCGACCTTCCGGGGCGTGCGCATCTGGCCTGGGCGTCCTTCCCCTGCCAAGACCTTTCCCTGGCCGGCAACGGAGCGGGCCTGAAAGGCGAACGCTCGGGCATGTTCTGGGAATTCTGGCGGCTTGTGCAGGGACTACGGGCGGAACATCGGGCACCGCGCATCATCGTGCTGGAAAACGTCTATGGCGCGATCACTTCGCATGAAGGCCGCGACATGGCGGCGATCTGCGGCGCGCTGGCCGGCGAGGGGTATCGCTTCGCTCCTTTGGTGATCGATGCCGCGCAATTTGTGCCGCAGTCCCGGCCCCGGCTGTTCATCGTCGGCTTCGCAGATGGCATCCATCCGCCCGCCGATCTTGTTTGCGCCACGCCGGTTGCGCCGTGGCACCCGGAAGCCTTTGGCCTATCCTTTGATCTGCTGGACGATGCTGCGCGGAAACGTTGGCTTTGGCTTCGCTTGCCGGACGCTCCGGCGCGAACCTCGCGCTTGGTCGACATAATCGAGGATGAACCGACAAGCGTTGAATGGCACACCGCGATGGAAACGCGCCAGCTTTTGTCCATGATGACGCCGATCAATCTGGAAAAGGTGAAGGCAGCGAAGAGGACCAAAGTGAAGATGATTGGCGCGATCTACAAGCGCACGCGCTCGGACGATCAGGGCATCAAGCGGCAGCGGGCGGAAGTTCGTTTCGATGATGTGGCGGGCTGTCTCCGCACGCCGGCTGGCGGATCGAGCCGCCAGATCATCCTTGTCGTTGAGGGGCAGAAGGTCAGGAGCCGGCTGCTGTCGTCGCGCGAAGCGGCACGGCTTATGGGCATCCCTGACTCGTACATTCTTCCGGCGCGGTACAACGATGCCTACCATCTTGCTGGTGACGGCGTGGCCGTCCCAGTTGTTTCTTGGCTTGCGCGGCACTTGATTGAACCCGCGCTTGTCGCCAATCCCGTTTTCGCTGTCGACGAAGCGGTGGAATAGCTCATGTCGGACGCCAGTTTGCTAAACACCACGTTGCGTCAGCAGTTTGATGCGTTCATTGCGGCCAATACCCACAAGAAGGCGTCAGAGACGGACTTTCGCCGGAAAGGCTCGCTTGGGGTGGGCCTGATTATCACCGACACGCTCATGAGCAAGCTCCCGAGTTTTCCGCTCAATCCAGATGATTTTCTGGCGGACGCCGGAACACAGGTCAAGAACCTGAGCGGGTCGAAAATCAACAAAATCCTCAAGTCCCATGGCATCGACAAGTCGCTCGGAACAGAAGTTGGCAGGACTAATCGAGGCGCACCGCAGCATATGCGGGTCTATATCGAATTTTTGAACGCACTCCAGGCAAGTGGCACCCTCGATCTTCCGGAGTTGATGGGGTTCTGGCTTGAAAAGGTTCGCGAGTTCTTCGCCGCCAAGCCGTTCGAGTTGAAGCTGGACCCGTCGCTCGGGCTGCGAGCTATGGTTCGGCATTTGATGAAGCAGGCCGAGGATCGCCAGCGCCAGCAACAGGGCTTCAATTTCGCGGGCACGCTTGCGCAACACCTGATTGGCGCGAAGCTCGACTTGGTGTTGGGCGTCGATCCCGCCCGCCATCACGGCGCAAATCAGAACGACGCCGGAGGACGGCACGGCGACTTCTTGTTAAACGACGTATGCATTCACGTCACGACGGCACCAGCCGCACTTCTGATGCAGAAGTGCAAAGAGAATCTGAGCCATGGTTTACGGCCCATCATCGTCACAATCTATTCCCGCGTGGCGGTCGCGGAGGCGCTGGCAGAGGACGCCGAGATCGGTAGCCGCATTGACATCTTCGAGATCGAGCAGTTCATCGCCACCAATATGTTCGAGCTTAGCTTGTTCAGGCCAAGTGATCGGCGAATAAAGGTTGGCGAGTTCGTCACCCGTTACAATGAATTGATCGACGCGCACGAGACGGACCCAAGCCTGAAAATCCACTTCTTGGGGTAATGACCGTAGCGGCCGGCTTCCGTATCAAGGATGTGCAACACCCGCGTCGCGGGGCATTTCGGGCCACCCATCCATCGTCTAACAGGTAGTCAAGTATATAAATCCCTTTCCTTTCCCGTAGTGGTTGAAAAATCAGTCTTTGCGCTTGCTGTTTTGGATCATTTCCGAAATCGCGTCGTTGGCCATCGTGGCCCGAAAGCTCTCGATGAAATGGGCGACCGCCTCGGGATGTTGCTTGTCCAGCTTGGAAATGTCGATGTTGATGCAGATGAAACCGATCAGCCCGTAAACGTCGTGGAAGATCGGGATCGTGGTGGACTTGACCGCCCGGCCGTCCTTGAGGGCCAGGTCGTAGCTGATGAACGATCCGCCACGGCCCTGCCCCTGGCCCTCGCCGTAGCTGTAATTCCTGATGAGCTGGATGCCGAAGTTGGTGTTGGTGTCGCCCAGGCGCCGCCCGGAAATCGGGTTTTGCACGGCGATGATCGAGCGCAGCGGGTTGCGCGTGTCGTGTAAGACGATTTCGATGGGCGTGCCGGCGAAGGTCTGCCCCATGCCATTCACGATGTCGCGGTAGGACTGGAAAATCCGATCCTTCTCCCGATCAACCTCCCCCAGCGCCGCATAGTCGGGTTGCTGGGAAAGCAGAAGGTACTTGGCCTTGGTGGCGCCATCGAGCATCAAGGTGACATTGTTGGAGTTGCCGAGGTAGATCAGATCGGCGATGGCGCGCGGCGACGGGTGTTCGGTGAGGTAATCGACCGCCTTGGTGAAGCGCTCCCGATCCAGGTAGAGGGCGCCCGCCTCGTCGGCCCGGATCGGGTACAGATCGTCGTAGGCAGCCAGCGCGCGCCCTGGCAGCACCTTGGGGTCGGGGTTGGCCGGGGCACGGTAGCCCAGGACGTAGATACTGATGGCAGCGATCAGCAAGGCCGGCACAAAGACTGTGGCCAGCCGTTTCCAGTCAATAGCAAGAAGCGATGTCGCACCCACAATAAGCCCTCCCGGCCGCACCTTTATCCGCTACATGATATTGGGATTAGGGTGGGTCGGGGTATACCCCGTTTCGGCGGGCTGTGCGGTAGTTAGCGTCGGCGCTTCTTCAGGTCCGCCTCGATGAGTCCTATCAGGTAGGTATTGGCCGGGGTGGCCAGCTCGTCACACAGCTCCATCATGCGCTCATGCAGGGCGGGTTCCATCCGCAACGACACCGTTCTTCGATCACCGTAGATATGGGTGCGCCGTCGTTTTTTCCCTCGGCCCTCGGCCGTCTTGTCGGCGTCGTTAGGGTCGGTCATGGTTTGGCATCTGTTCTCGTCAAAGGCGTCCTTTTCACAAGTCTAAGCCGACTTGGAGACAGGCGAAAATCGGTTGAGCGGTGGCAACTTTCGCGCGCGAAAGTTGACATTGTGCCGCAATTACCGCGTCACGTCAGCGTTTTTGTCCTGCGCGGGCACGGCGTGTTCATGACGACGGAGTGTTTCGACGGCACTGGTCTTGTCCTGCTTGGCCGCCACCGCCTGAGCTGCCACGTCCTTGTTGTTGGTATAGATGCGCAGCTCGTGGCTGGCGCGTGTAGCGCCCACGTAAAAGCTGCGATCCCCGAAAACCTTGGCCATATTATCGAGTGCGCGCGCCTGTTTGAACTCGCTCTCCGTCTCCGGTGCCCGAATGTGGAAGATGGCGCGGTGCTGGGTGGCACCCTGAGAGGCATGCACGGTCGAGGCGTAGGCGTGGTCCCAATGCTTGTTCCGGCTTAGATCGACCTGGTGCAAGCTCACATCCTTGCCCTGGCGCAGCTCCAAGGTAACCCGCTCGCCGGCCACAGCCGAAACCCGCGCGATTTCCCCGTTCTTGAACTCGCCTTCGTTTCGCGTGATGCGGATCAGGTCGCCCTGGGCCAGCTCGCGGGTATCGCTGTCGTAGACCTCGATCTTGTTGTGCTTCTTCGGCTGCCAGGCGATGGTGGTGCCATCCTCCTTCTTCAGCACCACAGTGCCGGCCGGCGCATCCACGGCGGCCACCCGCATGTATTCGCCTTTCTTGGCCGCGATCTGCTGGTAGTCGCGTCCGAAGCGCACCACGTCGCCGGCTTGGTAATACTGCGCCTCCTTCTGCATGGCGCGCGTCCAGCCTTTGGAAACCAGAATCTCCCGGGTGTCCTCGCTGCGGGACAACTCCCCCTGGGCCTTGAGCCCTTCGCGCACGCCGGCATTGATGGCGCGGCGATCCTCGTTGTAGGCGGTAATCACGATGGTGCGCTCGCGCTCGGCCTTGCCCAGCTTGAGGATGTCATCCACGACGGCGCCAATGAGTTGGCCCGAGTCGCCCTTGACCTCGCGGACCATACCGGTCTTGTCCATGAAGGCAAAGGCCCTGGCATTGTTGGCCAGTGCCACTTGGGTCAGCCGCTGGCCTGGCTGCAATCCGTCGCGCCCGGTGATGACATCGACGGCCTGTTTCAAGTCCGGCGTCTTCTGCCGGTTGATCTCGGTCATGTAGGCCGTCTCGATTCCGTCTTTCTGCGCCAACTCGAAGGGTTTGCCGGCCTCGACGCCCTGGAGCTGGAGGGTGTCGCCCAAATAGACCACCTTGGCGCCGGCCTTCTCGGCCATGTGGTCGAGCTGCGCCTTCTGCCGCTGCGACAGGAAAGAGGATTCATCGACGATCCAGACCTCAGCCTTACGCACGAAGTCCGGGGCATACTGCTTCGCAAACTCGATGTCTTTCTGTAGCTGCCGCTCCTTGATCTGGAACATCGAGACGGTATCGGTGGCGATCCCGGTTTCGCGTGCCAAGACCTTGCTTGCGGCGCCGGTCGGCGCCATGCCGCGGACGGTATAGCCCTGCTCCTGGGCCAACTCGCGCAGGGATTTGAGCATGGTGGTCTTGCCGGTGCCGGCGAGGCCCTGCACGGCCACATAGCGGTCTTGGCTGGTCAGCACCTTGCTGATGGCATCCTTCTGGCCGTCGCTGTACTTGAAGCCCTGGCGCCCCTCGGCCTGGGCGATGCGCGCTGCCACCGCCTCGGGCTCCATCATCCGGGGTGTTTGGCCCTTTTGGGCGCGAACC